>JAEAMF010001984.1_pt1 | contig 12832 bp, 13 predicted proteins | sample 8958721 | NCBI WGS metagenome assembly JAEAMF01 (sample SAMN16933255, study PRJNA681124) | bioreactor sludge metagenome | isolation source: anaerobic bioreactor treating anionic surfactant - SDBS | place: India: Bengaluru | collected 2019-02-28
CTGGTTGACGATGAGAGCCTGATTGCGCCGGGAACGAGCGGCCGGATGCTGGCCATCGAGTGGACCGAGGCGCGACCGGACCTGGTCGTGCTGGGCGCGGGCCTGGCAGCGGGTGAGTCAATCGGAGCCTGCATCGCGTCCAAAGCGGCGTGGCACTGGGACAGGGCGACTGGCGGACCCGGGCCTCAGGTCTGTGCCGTTGCAGTTGAGTACCTGGCGGCGCTGGAGTCGGGGCTGATGGAAGCCGGGCGTACGCTGGCCGGTGCGATGCGTCCGGGGCTTGCCGGGCTCGGTGAGGGGATCGAGCTGTATGGGGCGGGGCTGGCTCTGACAGTGCGGTTCCCGGGTGCGACTGCTGCCGGGAAGTTCCTCGGCAGGTGCCTGTCGTCCGGGCTGTTGCTGGCGCGCGTGGGCCGGCAGAGCGCCGGCATCTGGCCGCCGCTGGCGGCCAGTGCCGAAGAGGCATCGGAGGCCATCGCTATCATCGGCGAGGCGCTGGCGGACTGATGGCTAAAAGGACGCAGTTGTCGGTGCTGGGTCAGTTCCTCGAGACGGTCAGGACCAATGACCTGCTGCCGCGCGGAGCCAGAGTTCTGGTCGCGGTCTCGGGCGGCGCGGATTCGGTGTGCCTGTTTGACCTGCTGCGGACCGTCGCGCCGCGCTGGGGGCTGGTCCTGGTCGGCTTTCATCTGAACCACCAGCTCAGGACCGGCGCGGACGCGGATGAGCAGTTCGCGCGGGGTCTCTTCGAGCGGGCCGGCGTCGAGTCGGTCGTCTTGAGCCGTGACGTCGCAGCCCACGCGCGCCGGCACAAACTCGGCGTCGAGGAGGCGGGCCGGGACCTCAGGTATGCCGAGATGGGCCCGGCGGCGGAGCAGCACAACTGTGCCCGCGTGTGCCTGGGACACAACGCCAACGACAACCTCGAGACGATGCTTCTGAACCTGGTGCGCGGCAGCGGCCTGTCCGGCCTGTCCGGTATCCCGGTGCGCCGGGGCATCTTCGTCAGGCCGCTATTGGACGTCGAGCGCGATGACATCCGGCGTTACCTGCGCGGCCGCCGGCTGGCCTGGGTCGAGGACGAGAGCAACTCGAACATCGAGTACCGCCGCAACCTGGTGCGCCGGGAGCTGGTGCCGAAGCTGCTCGAACTCAACCCGGCCGCGGTGCGGAACGCGCGCCGGACTGCCGTCCTGGTGTCCGAGGACGATGCGTTCCTGGATGCCCTGGCCGGCAGGGCGCTGCAGCGGGTTTGCCGCCACGGCCGCGGCCGGGTGTTGATTGACACCCGGCGCTTCGCGTCCTACAATATCGTTCTGAAGCGCCGAATGCTCAAGTTGCTCGACTTGGGGCTGGATTCTCTGGCAATCAGCCGGGCGCTTCGGGCCGCCGAACCCGGTTTCGCGGGCAAGTTCGAGCTGTCCAAGAAGGTCCGGCTCTCAAGAAAAGGACACACACTGGAAGTGACCAATGGCTGACGGTTCTACCGGCCGCAGGGTTTTCGGTCCGCTGCTGATCTGGCTCGTCGTTTTCCTCGCCGCCTGGGCGGCATGGACCTTTTTCTCCAACCGCAAGGCGAACCGGGTCGGCATCGATTACACCGACTTCATCGCCGAACTGGGCAAGGCCAACGTCCAGGAAGTGACAATCGTCGACCGGGACATGACCGGCCGGCTCAAGGCCGAGTCCGAGATGACGACCCAGCGCGGCGTCGTCAAGTTCCGGGAGTTCAAGACCTACGTGCCCGAAGACCCGCAACTGGTGTCGCGGCTGCTCGACGCGGGCGTGCGCGTCAATGCCCGGCCGCCGTCACAGTGGGGCACGATCATCATCAGCATCCTGCCGTGGATACTCATCGTCGTCGTCTGGGTGCTGTTCATGCGCCGGATGTCGTCGGGCCAGGACCGGGCGTTCACCTTCGGCAAGTCGCGGGCGCGGGCGATGACTTCGGACCGGCCGAAGATAAGCTTCAACGACGTCGCCGGGGTGGACGAGGCCAAGGAGGAACTGCGCGAGGTCATCGAGTTTCTCAAGGCGCCCCAGAAGTTCCAGAAGCTGGGCGGCCGGATTCCCAAGGGCGTGTTGCTCGTCGGCCCGACCGGCACGGGCAAGACGCTCTTGGCCAAGGCGGTGGCCGGCGAGGCGGGCGTGCCGTTCCTGTCGATTTCCGGTTCGGACTTCGTGGAGATGTTCGTGGGCGTGGGCGCGGCCCGGGTGCGTGACCTGTTCGAGCAGGGCAAGCGCAACGCGCCCTGCATCGTCTTCATCGACGAAATCGACGCGGTCGGCCGGCAGCGCGGGGCCGGGCTGGGTGGCGGCCACGACGAGCGCGAGCAGACGCTCAACCAGCTGCTGGTCGAGATGGACGGGTTCGAGACAACCGAGGGCGTCATCATCATGGCCGCGACCAACCGGCCCGACATCCTCGACCACGCTTTGCTGCGGCCGGGCCGGTTTGACCGGCAGATCACCGTTGACCGGCCGGACGTCGGCGGCCGCGAAGGCATCCTCAAGGTCCACATGCGCAAGATCACGGTCGGCAAGGACGTGAACGTCCCGGTGCTGGCGCGGGGTACGCCCGGCTTCACGGGCGCGGACCTGTCCAACATGGTCAACGAGGCGGCGCTCCTGGCCGCGCGCCGCGGCCGGACATCGGTGGCGATGCAGGATTTCGAAGACGCCAAGGACAAGGTGCTGATGGGTGTCGAGCGGCGCAGCCTGTTGATTTCCGATTCCGAGAAGCGCTGGATCGCCTACCACGAGGCCGGGCACACGCTGGTGTCGCGGATGATCCCGGGCACCGACCCGATCCACAAGGTCTCGATCATCCCGCGCGGCCGGGCGCTGGGCATCACCCAGCAACTGCCGCTCGACGACAAGCGCATCTACTCGCGGGAGTACTGCCTGAACCAGCTCGCCATCATGCTGGGCGGCCGCGCGGCGGAGATGCTGGTGTTCGGCGACCTGTCCACCGGCGCGCACGACGACATCGACCGGGCGACGATGCTGGCGCGCAAGATGGTGTGCGAATGGGGCATGAGCCCCAAGGTCGGGCCGCTGACCTTCGGCTCGCAGGGCGAGGAGATATTCCTGGGCCGCGAGCTGGGCATGCACCGGACCTTCTCGGAGGAGACTGCCCGCGTGATTGACTCGGAGATCAGGCGGTTCATCGAGACCGAGGCTGAGCGGGCGACGAAAATCGTCACCGAGAAGCGAGACAAGCTCGACAGCCTGGCCCAGGTGCTGCTCGAAAAGGAGAACCTGACCGGCGAGGAGATTGACCACCTGTTCGGTATCGTCCCAGCACCGCCCGCGACCGAACCGGCGGCGGGCCCCGGACCGGAGACGGCGGGTCCGCCAGCCGCGCCCGCGGCCGCGTAGAGGAGGAGCATGTTCACAGGTTGCATCACCGCGCTCGTCACGCCGTTCCGCCGGGGCAGAGTCGACATCGCCGGCCTGCGCCGGAACGTCCGTTTTCAGGCCGATAACGGCTGCCGCGGGCTGCTCGTCGCCGGTTCGACCGGCGAGGCCGCGAGCCTGTCCGAGCAGGAGACTGAGCAGGTCATCAGGGCGGTGCGCGCCGAGGCACGGGGCCGCCTGCCGGTCATCGCCGGCACCGGGACCAACAACACGGCCAAGACATTGAAGGCCGTGGCGTGGCTCAACCGGCAGAAAGTGGACGCGCTGCTCGTTGTTTCTCCCTATTACGTCAAGCCGACGCAGGAGGGGCTGTACCGGCACTTCCGCGCGGTCGCCGAGGCTACCGACCTGCCGATAATTGTCTACAACATCCCGGGACGGACCGCAGTCAACATCGAGCCGGCGACCATTGGTCGGATCGCCCGCGACTGCCCGAACGTCGTGGCGGTCAAGGAGGCCGCGGGCAGCCTGGACCAGGTTTCGGACATCATCGGCCGATGTTCGGACCGGCTGACCGTGCTTTCGGGCGACGACTCGCTGACCCTGCCGATGCTCGCGGTCGGGGCGCGGGGCGTCATATCGGTGGTGTCGAACATTGTGCCGCACGCGGTGCAGCAGATGATCGAGCTGTTCGAGCAGGGGCGTATCGCCGAGGCCGCGGGCCGGCACCTGGCGCTGTTCCCGCTCGTCAAGGCGATGTTCGTCGAGTCCAACCCGATACCGGTGAAGTGGGCGATGAACGCCCTGGGCATGGCCGCGGGCGAGCCGAGACTGCCGTTGCTGTCTTTGAGCGAGAAGAGCCGGCCGATTGTACTTGAGCGGCTGCGGGCCTACGGGCTTCGGCCCAGGGGGCCGGCGTGACGCGGGTCGTTGTCTGCGGCGCCTGCGGTCAGATGGGGGCCGAATTCGCCCGGCTGCTGGCGGCGCAGACCGACATCGAACTGGCCGCCGGCGTCGAGCGGGCCGACCACCAGTCGTGCGGCACGGCGCTGGGCACGGGCACGGTTGTTTCTGACCTCGGGCAGGTTCTGGACCGGGCAGACGTCGTCGTCGACTTTTCGTCGCCGGCCTCAGCCTGCGCCCACGCCGAGCTGTGCGCGCAATCGGGCAAGCCGCTGGTGACCGGCGTTACCGGCCTGTCCGAGGACCAGACGGCGATTCTCAAGGCCTGCGGCCACGTGGTCCCGGTGCTGCACGCGCCGAACTTCTCGGTCGGGGTGGCGGTGCTGAGGCGGCTGGTCGGCCAAGCGGCCAAGGCACTGGCCGACTTCGACGTCGAGATCATCGAAGTTCACCACCGGCGCAAGAAGGATGCGCCATCGGGCACGGCGAAGCTGCTGCTTGCGGCGGTGCGGGACAGCCAGCCGGCGGCGACCCCGGCATTCGGTCGGGAAGGCCAGGTCGGTCCGAAACCGTACGGCCAGGTCGGGGTCAGCTCGGTGCGGACCGGCGACGTGGTCGGAGAGCACACGGTGGTGTTCGGCGGGCCGGGCGAGCGGCTGGAACTCGCGCACAAGGCCGAGAGCCGGGCGGCGTTTGCGGCCGGTGCGCTGGCCGCGGTCCGGTTCATCAAGGGCAAGAAGCCCGGGTTCTACTCAATCGACGACGTCCTGGCCGGGTAGGGCCGCGGAGAGACCAGAAACCAGATATCTGATAGCAGAAACCAGAGGTCCGGACTCGGAGCCTCTGGTTTCTTTCTTGGGCGATTCTACAGCGGCTGGATGCGCTCGGAGAATCTGACGCCGAGGCCGGCCAGTTCCTTCAAGACCGGCTCGTAGATTTCCGGCAGTACCGGGATGTGCACGCCGGTCAGCTTGAGCTCGCCGGCGAGCGCCATCCGGACCGCGACCGCGGCCGGCAGGCTGACGGTCCGCGCCATCGCCGAGTCACCGTTGGGAATGCCATAGTCGACCAGGGTGGAGAAGATGCGCTCCTTCTTGCTCGGGTACTCGGCTTCGAATTCGTGGTGCAGGACGACCATGTCGCGCTCGCCGGGTTTGTAGGCCATCCGGTCGAGCATCAGCTTGGCCAGCACGTCGAGGTCCGAGCCCTGCTTGAGGCCGAGCGGCGCCTGGTCGAACATGCCCAGCCAGGCGAATCGGGTCAGCACGGCGTTGTTGGCCGGCAGGCCGAGTCTGGCGGCGACGCGGCCACGCAGGTCGCCGGTGCCGGGCACGTGGCCGGCCAGCCAGGCGGCGGGAGTCAGCTTGTCGATGCCGGGGATGGGCTCGTCCTTTAGCAGGCCCATGGCCGCGATAGCCTCGAGAGTTTCGCACCAGCCCGGGTTGCGCAGGGTGCCGCGGAACATCGTGCGGACGTCGGCCAGGCCGTAGATGTCAGCATAGGGCAGTGAGTTGCGGTTGGGGTAGGCTTCGAACTGGCCGGCGTCGGGCACCGGCAGCGGCCAGCGATGGGCGAAGAGCTTCTCGCCCGGGACCAGCACCTCCTTTGAGTCTTTTAGGTACTGGGCCTGGTTCCGGCCCGCCATGACGACGCCGCGCGGACTCCAGGAGAACTTGTACCCGAGCGGGTTGTCGTTGGCCTCGGGAGCGGGCAGCCCGCCGCAATAGGACATGAAGCTTGTCACCTTGCCGCCGTTGTCCCGGACCGAACGGATGATCTTCATCGCGGACATGTGGTCAATGCCCGGGTCGAGTCCGATTTCGTTCAGGAATAGCAGCCCGGCCTTGCGGGCGTCGGGGTCCAAGGCGCGCATCGCGTCGCTGACGTAGGAGGTCGTCACCAGGTGCTTGTTGTGCTTGAGACAGTGGCCGGCGACTTTGACGTGATGGGTGTAGGGCAGCAGGCTGACGACCAAGTCGGCCTGCGCGACCAGCTTGTCGAGCGCGGGCTCGTCGTCGGCCAGCAGCGGCAGCGCCTTGCCGTGCGGGTGGCTGCCAACCAGTTCTTCGGCCTTGGACACGGTCCGGCTGGCGATCCAGACCTCGACTCCCTTGTCCAGCAGGTACTTCACCATCGGCCGGGCCACGAGGCCGGCGCCGAGCACGAGAACTCGCTTCATTTCAGTTTCCTTTCAGGTGGCGTTCAAGGTATGAAAACTCTGGCGTCAGTTTCCCCCGGTGGAGGATGAGCGCCCGCCGCAGCGCGCCCGGCAGTTCGAGCCCGGCCAGCGGCCGCGAGAAGTCGGTCCGGGCCAGCGCCGGGATGAAGGGGACAAGCGCGTTGCCGAACTCGCGCGAGGAGTCAAAGGGCAGTTCGCAGGGCAGGTTGTCGACCGCCATCACCGCCAGCCCCGGCCCGGCAAGCCCGTCCCGGACCTGGCCGGACGTCGGGTCATAGACGAAGAAAGGCTGCCCAGGATCGGTAGACTTGGCCGTTACTTCGATCGAGCCGTCGATATCGCACGAGATGTCGCCGACGATGGCGAGCTTGGTCCGTTCCGCGCCTGAGTTGCGTTTGACCCAGTCTTTGGTGACGAGCCGGGGGTAGCGCGCGTCCCAGTAGATGCAGTTGGCGAGCACGGACAGGTGCGGGAGCCAGCGCTCGAACTGGCTCTTGTACAGCTCCGGCCGGGTGAAGTACTCCTTAAGGTCGAAGCGGTGGCCGAGTTCCTTCGGTTCGACCATGTCCTCCTCGCGGAACATCACGCGGTAGACGGCGTGCCGGTCACCCTTCACCACCAGCGGCTCGAGATCGATCGGCTCGACCTCGGTCGCGCCCAGCGCGTCGAGCATCTCCCATGCGCCCTTGGCCACGTGGCCGTAGCCGGTGACGCCGATGATCAGCGGGGAGAGGCTCTCAGGCATTCCCAGTTCTACGATATCCCGGCCGACTTCGGCCAGCGCGGCACGGGCCAGGTCGACGCGGCCGTACTCGTGCGCCAGCCGGACACGGGAGAACTGGTTGGCGAGTCCTTCGAGCTCGAGCCGCCGGCCCAGCCCGGCGAGCGTGTCGACGATGCCGGCGATGCCGGCGAACCGGCCGAAGAAGACCAGCCGGCGGCCGGCCTCGTCGGTGATCTTCTCGTAGTCGAGGAGGTTGCAGCCGAGTTCCATCAGCCGCCTGAGCATCGGCATGTTGTAGTGCTGTCCCTTGATGACGTGGGCGAAGAAGACGTAGGTGTGGCCGGGCCGGAAGAGGTCGAGCGGCATCTCCTTGACTCCGAGCACGAGCGGGCACGAGGACAGGTCCTCGCGGACGTCGGCGCCGACTTCACGGTATTCGTCGTCCGAGAAAGTCCGGATGCTGGAAGGCTGGACCGCAAACGTGACTCCGGATTCGCCGATGAGCTGGCCGACCTGCTCGGGGATGACCGGGGCGCGACGTTCCCAGGTGTTCTTGTCCTCGCGGCGGATGCCGACTTCAGTGATGCTCATGGGGCGGAAATCATACGAGCCGAACCCGGGAAGTCAACGCCACCCGACGGGGACCGAGGATCCAGACGCCACGAAGGCACGAATGACACGAAGCAGGAGAGGAGAACCTCGGTCCCATACGACCAGCCCACCGGCACGAGTCCCGGGCTGTCATAACTAGGCAACTTTCTGGACTGTGCCGGCGCGACTTCGTGCTTTTCGTGTTTTCGTGGCTTTGCGAGTCTCCGCGGCCGGGTTACAGGCCGCGGTCGAGGCGGACCTTGACGTTGGCCAGTTCGCCGATGTGGCGCTGGCTGGCGGCAATCAGCGAGGAGAAGACCGGTTTGTGGTCGGCACAGCTGACCGCGTAGAACTTCAGGTAGAACAGCAGCAGGTCCTTCTCGAGCTTGAGGGCATTGTCGATGTGGTGCTTGCTCTCTAGTGCCGGGTTGGCAAGCTCAGCTAGGTTGCCGGCCTGCCGGTAGAATGCCGACTGGGCCAGGGCGGACAGGAAGTCCATATCCGACTGGCTCGCGCTTTCGAGCCGGCGCGTACCGTCGACGAGCGAAGCCCAAACCTTGGCCAACTCGGGCTTCGTGCGTTGCTTCTCCGCCGCCAAGACGCCGAAGATGCCCTGGACTTCTTCGCTCTTGGTGACTTTCCGCACCGATTCATAGAAGCCGATGATGTCGTGTTCGACTTTCATCACCGCGCCGATTACCCGGTCGAGGGGCAGGCACTTCTTTTCCGGTGACGTCATGCTTCCTCCAGTCTAGCGCTCGGATTCGAGCGTGAATTCGGGTGTCGAGAACCAGAACCCGGTTTCAGTGATGTTGTCGATTTCGGCCTGGAGCAGGTCGGCATGCGCCTGCTCGATATCGGCCAGCCGTTCGAACAGCGCCCGGGTCGGCTCCGGCCCGGAAGCGGCCTGCTGATGGTAGAAGTCGCGGGCCGAGTTCTCGGACGCAAGCGCCGCTTCCAGCGCCGAGAGCTGGTTCTGGCCGGCCTTCCCCTGGATGCGGATGGTCCGGTCGCTCAACCTCGGGACCAGTCGTTCGATGGCCGAGCCGGGCACCGCGGCCGGCGCGCAGGCGGCGCCGGCGCACAGCTCGGGACCGAGCCGTTCCAGCAACCGCATATGGTGGTACTCGTCGGTAGCGAGCCGGATGAACATCTGCCTGCCGGCGGTGTCGATCGTCTGCCATGCGAGTTCGAGGTACCGGCCGATGCTCTGTTTCTCGGCCTCGACCGCAAGGGCAAGAGCGGATAAATCCATCAGGCCGGCGTCCCCTTCATCTGGGTCAGTTTGACTACGTGCGACTTCTCTTCGGCAACGAGCCGCTGGACCACCGGCCGGTTGCGCTCGCTGACCATGGCCAGCACTTCGGTGTAGAACAGCAGCGTCTCTTTCTCGAAGCCGATGGCGTGGTCCAGGGCCTCGGCCGCGGTTTTCGAGTTCCTGGCCAGGTCGAGGGCCTTGCCCTTGCCCAGGAAGTAGCGCGAGTGGGTGATGGCGTCGAGGTAGAGCGCGGCTTCTTCCCAGTTGTAGGGCAGGTCTTCGGGCCGTTCTTTCAGTTCGCGGGCAAGCTGCTGGAATGCCTCGATGTGGCGGTCCTCCTCGCCGGCGAGAAACAGGAACAGCTCCTTGAGCTGCTTGTCGGCGGTCTCGGCGGCCACGGTTTCGTAGAACTGCTTGCCGCTTCTCTCGGTCTCAACGGCCATCTGCATGACTTCGGGCAGCGAGTAGCGCATGGGTACTTGTCCTCCTTTGTTCTCGCAGGCCATCAAGTTGTTCGACCGTCGGCAACGGGCAGGGATTCAGTTCTCGGCCCGCGGGCAGACGGGCAGGTATTCTTCCGGCTTCCGGGGCGTGACCTGGAGCCGGCTTTCGTTCCGCTCTCGGCGTTTCAGTTCGAGAGAACGCCGGCTGATGTGCGGGCCATGCCGGGCCGCGACCGCCTTGAGCGTGGTCTTGAAGGTCATCGTGTTGCCGGCGGCGGCCTGCTTGACTGGTATCGTCACTCCTCACGGGACCGGTCAGGTCCTGATTGGCGGACTGGCTTCAATCCGCCAAGGATAGCCCGGCACGGTCCGGGGTCAAGAAGCTGAACCGGGGCGTCCCAGCCTCTTGACTTCGGGCCGGCATCAGGCAATCTTCTATCCGTGCAACACGTAGCAGAAACCGTCCGCGAACACCGGGTCCGTTTCCCTGACCTCAAGTACGCCGACATGCTCGGCCGGCTGCGGCACGTGACGATGCCGGTCGAGAGGTGGATCGAGCTTGAGAACGCCGGCGTCGAGGCGCTGGCGCGCAAGCCCCATCCCTGGGAGTACAACCTCTACCATGGCTGTTGAACTCGGGGCCCGCGGCACGTTCCAACAGGTGCTCGACCTCGCCCGCAAGAAGGGGCCGCGGCGCTGCGTGGTGGCCTGTGCCGAGGACTGCGCGAGCATCGAGGCGCTGGTCGCGGCCGGCGCGGAAGGTATCGCCCGGGCGGCGCTGTACGGCGACCGGCAGCGGGTCGAGACCATCTGCGCGAGCCTGAAGGCCGACCCGGCGCAGTTCGATATCCACGACGTGCCGGCGCCCGATGCGGCGGTGGCGGCGGCGGTGCAGGACGCGGCCCGGAACGGCGACCTGCTGATGAAGGGGCAGGTCGAGACGGCGCTGTTCATGCACGGCGTGCTGGCCGAGGGCAACGGCCTGCGCGGGGCCCGGATACTGTCCCACGTTGCCTACCTCGAGCTTTCGACTTACCACAAGGTGCTGGCGATAACCGACGGCGGCATCAACGCCGAGCTCGACCTGGCGCGGAAAATCGACATCGTGCGCAACGCGGTGGAGCTGTCGCGCTTCCTCGGCAACCCGAACCCCAAGGTGGCGCTCCTGTCCGCGGTCGAGAAGATCAAGCTGAACATCGCCGAAACGCTGGACTGGGCGATCATCACCCGGATGGGCGAGCAGGGCGAGTTCGGCGCGTGCACCGTCGAGGGGCCGCTGGCGGTCGACGTGGCGCTGTCGGCCGAGGCGGCGCGCATCAAGCGCGTTGCCAGCCAGGTGGCGGGCGACGTCGACATCCTGGTCGTGCCGACAATGGCGACCGGCAACATCCTCGCCAAGGGCCTGCAGTACCTGGGCGGGGCCAAGGCCGCGGGCATCGTCATCGGCGCGCGCCGGCCGATCGTCATGCTGTCCCGCGCCGACACGGCGGAGACCAAGCTCAATTCGATAGCGCTCGGGACGATCGCCTCGGGCAGGTAACGGCCGCAAACGGCCGAAGGAGAAACACCGGATGAGTGTCAAAGAAATCGTGACCGACAAAGCGCCCAAGCCCATCGGGCCGTACAGCCAGGCGGTCCGGGTCGGAACGCTCGTCTACACATCGGGCCAGATTCCCCTGGACCCCGCGACCGGCGAACTGGTGAAGGGTACGATCGAACAGGAGACGGAGCAGGTGTTTGCGAACCTGGCGGCGGTGCTTGCCGCCGCGGGCACCAACCTGAAGAAGGCGGTGAAGGTCACCGTCTACCTGACCGACCTCGGCGATTTCGCCAGGGTCAACGAAGTGTACGGCCGGCAGTTCGAGCGGCCGTTTCCGAGCCGGACCACGGTCCAGGTCAGCGCCCTGCCCAAAGGCTGCCGAATAGAAGTCGACGTAGTTGCCGAGCTGTAGCGCCCTCGTACTGGCCCTGGCGCTGGCCGCGCCGGGGACGGGCGCTGCTTCTCTCAAGAGCGCCAGCCGGGCCTGTTTCGAGCAGGACTTCGGCCGGGCGTGGAAGGAAAGCCGCGCCATGGTCTCGGTCGCGCCCGACGACCCGGAGCCGCTCTACTGGCAGGCGGCGCTGGTCCAGATGCTGGCGTACGACCAGGGCAGTTTTGCGCTGCTCGACTCCTACTACCGGATAAGCAACCGGGTCGAATCGCTCTGCCAGTACTGCATCGGTCGGAATTCCCGCGACGCCCGGGCGTACCTGTACCTCGGGATGAACCGGATGGCCCGCGCCAACTCCCAGTCCTGGCAGCAGAACAAGACGATGGCCATGCGTACGATACTCACCGTCGCGACGCCGCTGCGCACCGCGCTCAAGCTCGACCCGAGCCTCGCGGGCGCGTATCTCGGCCTGGGGATGGTCGAGTACTTCGGGTCGGTGGGCAACAAGTACCTGCTGGGGGTCAGGTTGCTCGGGTCCAAGGCCAAGGCGTTCGACTTCGTCCGCAGGGCGGCGCAGGACACCGGCCTGTTCCGGGTGAGCGCGCGGTTCAGCCTGGCCTGGATGCTCGGTGATGACCGCAAGTACAAAGAAGCGGTAGACTTGGGCAGCGAGCTGCTCAAGGAGTTCCCGGGCAACAGGTCGATGCTGCGCACGCTCAGGGACATCCACCTGCGCGAAGGCCGCTGTGCCGAGGCGTTGAAGACCGGACGGGAGATGGCGGCAAGTCTGGCGCATGACCGGCCGAACAACCGTTACTATGCTTCTGAGAACTGGCTGAAGATGGCGCAGGCGTGGGATAGGGCCGGGCAGCGAGACAGCGCGCTGGCCTATGCCGACAAGGTGCTGGCACTGAAGCGCTACGAGCTGACCACGCCCTGGCTGGCAACGTACGTCCGCGAGGCCGGGAGCATCAGCAAGAAGCACCGCAAGTGAGATGTCCGGTCGTTCTGAACGAAGTGAAGAACCTCGACCGAGGAACGGGCCGAGACCCTTCGTTCCACTCAGGGTGATGGGAGGGTCGTGGTGAGTTCGGCCGTGCTGGGTGTCGGCAACTGGATGAGGGGAGACGACGCGATCGGAGTCCTGGTCACTGATGAGCTGAAGGGCATCCCCGGCCTGACTGCTATCGACTGCGGGACGACGCCTGAGAACTACATCGAGCCGGTCGTCGCGCTCAAGCCCGAACGCATCCTCCTGGTGGACGCCTGCTTATACGGCGGCAAGCCGGGCGAGTTCCGGCTCTTCGAGCGCGAGGACATCGACCGCCTGGCCGGCGGGTTCCTCTCGACTCATACCCTGCCCCTTACCATGACCGTCGCGATGCTCGAACAGCAGACGACTGCGAAGATTCAGCTCCTTGGGGTCCAGCCTGGGAACATCCG
>JAEAMF010001932.1_pt1 | contig 12783 bp, 8 predicted proteins | sample 8958721 | NCBI WGS metagenome assembly JAEAMF01 (sample SAMN16933255, study PRJNA681124) | bioreactor sludge metagenome | isolation source: anaerobic bioreactor treating anionic surfactant - SDBS | place: India: Bengaluru | collected 2019-02-28
GGCAAGTCGTCAAAGTCGCTTTCCGGTGCCCGCACTGGGGCAGCAGGTGCCGGACGGTACAACGGACGAGCCAAAGGTGGAGAGGAGCGATCTGTCTGGACGGGTTCACCTATAGTAATTGTCTGGTTACGATTGGCTGGTGCTTTGGCATTTTTGTCAAAATGTACCCAAGCTGTTGGTGTACCTTTTAAGGCATTGCCCATAAAGTTGGTCCAGATTGGCAAGGCAGCAACACCACCGTATTCACGACGACCTAGTGTACTTGGTTGGTCAAAACCAACCCATGCTACAGTCACCAGTTTACCATTAAACCCTGCAAACCAGGCATCTTTGGCATCATTGGTGGTTCCTGTTTTACCGCCAATATCATCACGGCCAATTCTGAGTGCGGCACGTCCGGTACCATGCTGAATCACATCACGCAGAATATTGGCCATGTCATATGCCGAGCTTGATTTCAAGATACGCTGTGCCTGACGGTACTGGCTCTTCGTTTCATCCAGCTCAAGTTGGGCCAGCTGTTTTTCTTCTGGCAGCGTCTGATTGGTGACATTAATCACTTCATCATCAGGGGTCACAGGTTCTGCGGATGCAGTTTCTTCATCATTTTGATTGATGCAGGAAATACAAGCATATTCCGGATTGCTTTGATAAATCACTTTGCCATACGCGTCTTCAATACGGTCAATAAAATGTGGCTGAATGCGGTAACCGCCATTGGCGAAAGTGGCATAGCCTGTGGCCATTTGAATAGGAAGAACTTGTGGTGTACCTAAGGCAATCGTGTAATTTCGCGGGATCTGATTTTCATGCAAACCAAAATCCATCAGTAATTGTCGGGTACGCTCGATGCCCACCGTTTGCAGCAGGCGAACCGATACCGTATTTCGCGATAAATACAAGGCACGACGTAATGGAATCATGCCAAGATAACGACCATCGGAATTTTTTGGTGACCATTTGCCAATGGTGATCGGACTGTCATTGACCATGCTATAGGGGGTCATGCCACGTTCAAGTGCCAATGCATAAACAAAGGGTTTAATGGTCGAACCTGGTTGACGCCAGCCCTGTAAGGCACGGTTGAATTTGGACTGATAAAAATTGTATCCACCAACAATTGCTTCAATTGCACCATTGTTCGGGTTTAATGCAATCAGCTGGCCTTGTGCTTTAGGAATCTGTACCAGTGCCCAAGAGGTTTTATTGTCATTCGGGCGTAAGCGGATAATATCGTTTATTTTCACGATTTGTGCAGCTGTACGCGGAGCAGGACCAATGCTATTGGCATTTCGATAGGGAGCAGCCCAAGACATGCCTGACCAGGGCACAGTCACTGTAGAGCCATCTTGCATCAAAGCTTCAAAAGAGTTTTTCTCGACTTTAACCACCTTGGCAGGATAGGTATTTGCATAAGGGATGAAATCGCTCAGTGGTTTGTCATGTGCCTCGGCACCTCTCCAGCCGTGTCGGCGGTCATAGGCTTCGAGACCTTCCTGTACAGACTGTTCTGCGAAGGCCTGACGCTGGCTATTGATCGTGGTATAAACTTTATAGCCAGAATCAATTGCTTGTTCACCAAACTTTTCCACCAATTCTGAACGGACCATTTCACCGACATAGGGATATTTGTTATTGATGCCACGTTCTGGCATATCGAGGTTAACCGGTTCAGCAATGGCCTGTTTATACTGAGTTTGATTGATATAACCCAACTGCAGCATACGACCCAGAATCCAGTTGCGGCGTTCCAAGGCGCGGGTAGGATTGACGACAGGATTGTATTTTGAGGGTGCTTTGGGTAGGCCGGCAATCATGGCCATTTGAGCAATACTGAGCTGATCCAGATTTTTGTTGTAGTAAATTTTTGCAGCCGCAGCAATCCCGTAGGCATTTTTACCCAAGAAGATTTTATTTACGTATAAGGTAAGAATTTCTTCTTTGGTCAGGTTCTGTTCAATTTTGCGTGCCAGAAAAATTTCAGTCAGTTTGCGTTTTAATGTACGTTCAGGGGTTAAATAATAGTTTTTTGCCACTTGCATGGTAATGGTGGAACCACCAGTTTGCACATTGGAACCGGTGATGGTTTCACTCACCGCACGACCTAAACCTTTAAAACTGATGCCGCTATGTTCAAAAAACGATGAATCTTCTGCAGCAAGAAAAGCAGAGATAAAAGGTTTGGGAATCTGTTTGTATTCCACCGGGACAGATAACTTTCCGCCATACTCGGCAATCAGCTCATTATCTGCACTATATACTTGTAAAGGTTTTAATAATGGCGCCTTTTTTAAGGTGGTCATTTTAGGCAGGGATGGGGCAATATAGAGATACATACCATAAAATCCCATCGGAATTGAGACCAAGACTATAATTATGATCAAAAAAAATGGATGAACATGGCCCGAACAAGATAGCTTTTTCATAACAAGTAAGTTTTAATAAGAGCTAATGGCAAACTAATTGGCGGTCAGTATAGCCTTTACACATACAGATTGTTAGATGAGTTATTGTATCTGTATAAAATTATAGACCATCACTGATTAGTAAGTTACTTTTATTGGGGATAAAAAAATAATAGGAATTATATTGTGCTCAGGTTATATCGTAAGCCGAATAAGGGATTAATAGGAGTAGATATTAGTTCTACTTCTGTTAAATTGTTAGAACTTTCTGTTAAGAGCGGTAACAGGTATTGGGTAGAAAGCTATGCGCTGATTCCTTTGCCTGAAGGTAGTGTTGTTGAAAAAAATATTTTAAATCCAGAAGCAGTGGGTGATGCGCTAGAGCGAGCACTCAATCTTGCCAATACTCAATGTACAGCTGCAGCGCTCGCAGTCCCAACTTCACTGGTCATTACCAAAACCATTGAAATGGATGCGGATATGACGGATGACGAACGTGAAGTCCAGATTCGTATGGATGCCGAGCAATATATTCCCTTTCCTCTGGACGAAGCCAGTCTGGATTTTGAAGTATTGCCGGATCGTTTAGCCAATCCGAATCGGGTAAATGTGCTTTTAGTTGCAACGCGTCTTGAAAATGTAGAAGCACGTGCTGAAGTGCTGGAACTGGCTAACCTGACACCAAAAATTGCCGATGTTGAAAGTTTTGCGCTAGAAAATGCCTATAAAGTATTTTCCGATACTTTACCAATAGGTGTGAATACGGTGGGTATTTTAGATATTGGTCATACCATGACGACCTTATCTGTCATGCAAAATAATAAAGTGATTTATACCAGAGAACAGGTGTTTGGTGGTAAACAGCTGACTCAAGAAATTCAAAATCGTTATGGTCTGTCTTTTGAAGAAGCGGGCCGTGCCAAGAAAACCCGTTCATTGCCCGATGACTATGATGTTGAAGTCTTAGAGCCATTCTTGGAAGCTGTAGTTCAGCAAGCAGCAAGATCACTGCAGTTCTTCTTCTCGTCTTCACAGTTCAATGAGATTGACCACATTTTATTGGCGGGGGGGAATGCGAATATTCCAGGACTCGCGAAATTACTACAACAAAAACTGGGTTATCGCGTCACAATTGCCAACCCATTTTTGCAAATGGGGTTTTCTCCACAAATCGATATTAAAAAAATAGAGAATGATGCTTCCTCGCTCATGGTGGCATGTGGTCTGGCATTGAGGAGTTTTGATTAATGGCAAGAATTAACTTGCTCCCTTGGCGTGATGAGCTGAGAGAGAAACGGAAAAAAGAATTTATAGCAATTTGTATTGGGGCGGCATTCGTTGGCGCTTTGGCGGTTACATCCTCATGGTTTTATTATGACCATAAACTTGAAGACCAGGAACAGGCCAATCAGCTGATTACCAGCACCAATCAAAATCTTGATGTGCAATTAAAATCTCTGGAAGGTTTGGAAGCGCAGCGTAATGCTATTATTGAGCGTATGAAACTGATTCAAGGCTTGCAAGGGCAACGTCCGATTGCAGTACGTCTGATAGATGAGCTGGTTCGTGTTACGCCAGCTAATTTGTACATTACCAAATTTGTGCGTACAGGCGATAAATTCACCATTGAAGGCAGAGCTGAAAGTCCAAATACCGTGGCAGAATTTTTGCGTAATTTAGAAGCATCTGCTTGGTATCGCAACGCTTTCATGAATTCTTTTTTAGCAGTTGAAGAACAAAAAGATAAAGCGCCAAGTTCCGTGATTCCACGTGTTGAAGAGGGCTATGGTTCATTTGTGGTGACTGCTGACTTAGATGAAATCGCCCAACCTGCTGCACCAGAAGCACAACAACAAGCACCATCCAATACAGCTAATTCAACCGTGGAGGCGACCGAATGAGTCTCGATGAATTTGATGAATTAAATCCAAATGAAGTTGTGGTGCGTAAAAAGAAAATGACGCTGGATAAGTTTCTTCAGCAGTTCAATACCTTAGATCCAAATAATTATGGTAGTTGGCCCTTATCCGTCAAAATCACCTGTTGGATTTTGATTGTTGTCATGATTGCCTTTCTCGGGTATTTTTTAACAATTAAAAGTAAATTGGATAATATTTCGAATGCTGCTGCTCAAGAGCAAAACCTGCTTAACGAGTTTCGTGAAAAAGATTCTAAACTTCGCAATTTGCAGTTGTTGCAAGCACAGTTACAGGAAATGGAAGCGAATTTTAATCAGCAATTGGAACAATTGCCTAAAGAAACTGAAATTCCAGGACTGGTTGAAGATATCAACGTGACTGGTGTGAATTCTGGTTTGAAATTTAAAAATATCCGTTTAGAAAATGAAATAAAACAAGAGTTCTTTATTGAACAGCCAATTGCGATTGAGGCAACCGGTGATTATCACGCTTTTGGTTCTTTTGTAAGTGGGATTGCTGCACTGCCACGTATTGTGACTTTACATGATTTTGAGATTACCGCCTCGGAAAATAAAGAGAAAAAATCTGATATTCCCCAAGTTAATTATAACGTTAAAGCAAAAACATATCGTTATATCGGTGCTGCTGATGCTCAAGCGACAGAAACGCAAGCTGCGAATGCAAATTCAACTGCTACAGCTGGAGGGAAATAGTAATGAAAATGCAAAAATTCTCTCTAAGCTTCGTCAACTGCAACCTTTAGAAAGCTATGCAATTGAATCCTTGAATATGAAGGGAAGTATACGTAGCCAGTCTGGACAGATATTGGCATTAATTCAAACCCCTGATGGTGAAATTGAGCGGATACAGCGCGGCAGTTATATGGGCATGAATCATGGTCGTGTGGTCAATATCACGCCTACACAGATTGATCTCGTGGAAATTGTTCCAGATGGACGAGAAGGATACGTGGAGCGTCCAAGAAGTCTAGTATTAATTGGACCGGCGCCTTAAGTTTAAAAGGAATAAAAATGAATAATAGGTTTAAAGATTTTATATTTGGGGATGGCAATACAATGAACCATTTGTTTCGTCAATTTTCTATGGGTGCCGTTGCGATCGCGATCATGCAGGTTGCAAATGCACAGGTGAGTATGACCAATATTGTACCGATGCAGATTGCAGGTCAAGGTACAGAAATTCGTGTGATGTTTAACGGTTTGCCGCCACAACCTCAGGCTTACCAACTAGAGAAGCCTTCACGTCTAATTCTTGATTTTGATAAAGCCCAACAAAATTTAAAACAAAATAGTATTCCCGTTGCAACGAAAGAAGCCACTTCCATCGATGTGAGTTCTGATGCCCAACGTTCACGTTTAACCGTGAATTTGGCTGAAGCGGGTGCCTTTACCACGCGTGTCGAAGGCAATACTTTTATTTTAAAAATTAATTCTGCAGCTGCGAATGCATTTACCTCTCAGCCAGTTGTTACCCAAAAAGCTGCGCAAGGTATTTCCAATATTGGTTTCCAGCGCGGCAGTCAGGGGGAAGGTCAAATCGTTGTGGATTTATTGGGGAGCAATACTCCGGTAGATGTACAACAACAGGGCAGTAAAGTGGTGGTGCGAACTCTAGGTAATAAAGTTCCAACGCACTTGGCACGTCGTTTAAATGTCAATGATTTCGCAACTCCAGTATCTACGGTCGATGCTACCAATAATGGTGGCAATGGCGTGATTACCATTCAAACTTCTGGCAGTTATGAATATATGGCTTATCAGACGGATAACAAACTGACTATCAGCTTAAAACGTCCTGAAGATAAGAATCCGCTTAAACCTAAAGCCGCAAATGCTTATACAGGGAAAAAGATTTCTTTAGATTTTCAGGATATTGAAGTACGTCGTGTCCTTCAGTTGCTGGCTGACTTCACTGGTATCAATATGGTGACTGCCGATAGTGTACAAGGCAATATTACCCTGCGTTTAAAAGATGTACCATGGGATCAGGCCTTAGATATTATTTTAAAAACCAAAAATCTGGATAAGCGTCGTAACGGAAATGTCATCTGGATTGCGCCGGTATCAGAACTGATTAAGGCAGAAGAGGAAGAAGCCAAAGCACTGGCTCAAAGTGTGAAATTGGCGCCAATACAGACCGAGTATATGCAACTCAGCTATGCAAAGGTTGCTGATATTGAAAAGTTGCTTACCCAAGCAAAATCATCAAATAATAGTAATTCTAGTAATTCTAGTAATTCTAGTAATGACAATAATAATTCTAGTGAAACCCTATTAAGTTCACGTGGTTCAGTTTCGGTTGATGCCCGTACCAATACACTGATCATTAATGATACTGCACCAAATATCGATAAAGTTCGCAAAATGGTGGATTTGCTGGATGTGGCTGTGAAACAGGTTATGGTTGAAGCACGTATAGTGCGTGCAACCACAGACTTTACCAAAGAGATGGGTGTAAAGTGGGGTATTTTATCACAGGGTATCAATCAGAATAGTGACTTGCTTGTCGGTGGTAGTGATACAACATGACAGTGTTTCAAGAAATCATTAATATATTTTAAATTTAGCAAAATAAATAGGTGACTCCTTGCCAAGCAATGAGTTTGAAACCCTGCCAAATGTCTATTTGGTAGGGCCAATGGGGGCTGGGAAAACAACTGTTGGTCGTCATTTAGCGGAACTGTTGGGACGAGAGTTTCTTGATAGTGATCAGGAAATTGAGCGTAAAACAGGTGCGACAATTCCTTGGATCTTTGAAAAAGAAGGTGAAAAGGGATTTCGTAACCGTGAAACAATGGTGATTGATGAACTTACAGGCCGTTCACACTTGGTTGTTGCAACCGGTGGTGGAGCAGTAACCCAGCCACTTAATCGCGAATTCTTAAAACAACGCGGAATTGTTGTTTACCTCTATACTCCTGTCGAAATCCAGTTACAGCGCACTTACCGGGATAAAAACCGTCCTTTACTGCAAGTTGAAAATCCTGAACAAAAGTTACGTGATTTATTGGCAGTTCGTGATCCTTTATATCGTGAAATTGCAGATTATATTATTGAGACAAATCAGGGTGCTGCTCGAGATTTGGCGCAAAAAATCTTACAAATGATTGTTTCTGAAGAAACAAAACTAGTCTAATTAACGGTTTTAATTTCATGCAAACTTTACATGTTGAACTCGGTGATCGCCGTTATCCTATCTTTATTGGCAGTGATTTGGATCCTCAATCATTGCTTGAGCCGTATATTCGCGGAAAACAGGTCATGCTGGTCACCAATACCACGGTTGCGCCTTTGTATCTGGAACATTATGTGACTGCAATCGAGCGTTTGGGGAAAACAGTCGCAACATGTATTTTGCCTGATGGTGAGCAATATAAAAATATTGAACACCTGAACCTGATTTTTGATGCCTTATTGGAAGCGGGTTTTAACCGTGATGCCACAGTGCTTGCTCTGGGCGGTGGAGTGATTGGGGATATGGCAGGCTTTGCATCTGCCTGTTTCCAGCGCGGCGTTTATTTTATTCAGGTGCCGACAACCCTGCTGTCGCAAGTGGATTCCAGTGTGGGCGGGAAAACCGGGATTAATCATCCACTCGGTAAAAACATGATCGGCGCTTTTCAGCAACCTCAGGTTGTGCTTGCTGATATGTCGCAGCTGTCGACCTTACCCGACCGTGAATTATCTGCAGGTCTGGCAGAAGTGATTAAATATGCCTTGCTGGGAGACCGTGATTTCCTGGTCTGGCTTGAACAAAATATGGATGGTCTGGTCGCGCGAGATGCACAATTGCTGGCTGAAGCTGTTTATCGTTCCTGTGCCCATAAAGCACGTATTGTGGCGAATGATGAAAAAGAACAGGGCGAACGTGCCTTATTGAATTTAGGTCATACTTTTGGTCATGCAATTGAATCCTACCTGGGTTATGGGGTCTGGCTGCATGGCGAAGCTGTGGCTACCGGTATGGTGATGGCGGCTGATTTGTCACAACGTATGGGCTGGATTTCACTGGAAGATCTGGAACGTACAAAAAAAATCATTCAACGTGCACATTTGCCAGTAAAATGCCCAGTTATTCCACTGCAAGAATTTCTTGGCTATATGGCACATGATAAAAAAGTGCTGAATGGACAATTACGTCTGGTCCTGATGAAATCGCTCGGGCAGGCTGTGATCAGCAAAGAATTTGATGTGGAATTGATGAAACAGGCGATTTTAGCGAATCAAGAAAAGGCATAAATCATGGCAACCTTCCGGACACAATGGCAACGTATTCAAAACTATATCTGGCTGGTGTGTGGGATGGTGTGCCTGTTTGCAGCACTGATCTTTTGGGCGATTACCGACAGTGATGCTTTGGTTGAGGTAGAAAAGTCTGCGGAAACTGAATCTGAACTGCAAATTCAACCGGAAAAGGTTGCTGCGACCAGCCTGCTGGGTGCGCTTCAGGAAGAGGTGCGCCCTTTGCAAATGACTACACGGGTGGTGACTACAGGAAGTTATGAGCCAGAATTTCGTGGCAGCAAATTTATTAATGAGAATAAAAATGCAAGTACCATCGAATTGTTTCGGGTCACTAAAGATGATGTGATTCGAAGCTTTCTGAAAAAACAGGCGAATCGCAACAACTTTTTTTATATTCGTTTGAGTGGTGAGAACCAGATTGAACAATATGTACTTCTTTATGGTATCTATCGAAATAAAGACGAAGCTCAACGTGTATTAGAACAATTACCGCTACAATTTCCCAAGACTGTTCAGCCCAAAGTACAGGATATTGAAAATTATGTTTCTTTAGTCAATGACATGGGCGCAGATGAAATGGGCAGCAATCATAAGTTGTATGCAGTCAATCTCAAATCAGTCCCTTTGCCAAAAGTGGATGAAAGTTTGCTGGTTTTGCCGAAGCCTAAGCCGGCTGATATAGTGCGAAATATGTTTCTTGAAAATTAATCTAAAGTTAATGAAATTTTAATATTTCTATATTTAAAACATTTAGCACTCTAATTTTTAAATTGGCATATTTTTTGCTTTATTGGTGCATGAATTGAGTTAATGTCCCTGTTTTGGCGCGAAAAGATTCAATGAGTGTGCGAAATTGTCAAATTTACCTGCTTTAAAAGAGTGCGTAAACGAAGCAAAACATTTTTTGCAATTCATCCATGTACAAAGATCAAAATCAGACTATCTTAGACAGGATGAAGAAGTTTTGCTCAACATTGATCTTGATGTGAGTGAATTGGACTAAATCGCAAAGAAGTTATTTGATTGTTAGATGCCCGCTTTATGGGCCATGTTGAAAGAAGGGTACGCTATGCACATGCCATCGCCTAATACTGTAGCTCCCGCTCAAGGTTTATACCAACCGGATGAGTTTAAAGATAACTGTGGTTTCGGTTTAATCGCCCATATGCAGGGTGATGCAAGCCATGATCTCGTTAAAACCGCTATGCACAGCCTTAGCTGCATGACACACCGTGGTGGTATTGCCGCAGATGGTAAGACAGGGGATGGTTGTGGCCTGCTTTTGGCAATGCCGAAAAAATTCTTCCGTGAAGAAGCCAAAAAACTCAGTGATATCACTTTAAGTGAAATTTTTGCTGTTGGTACGGTATTTTTAAATCTAGATCTGGCGATTGCTGCACATTCTAAACAAGTACTGGCTAAAGAGATTGAATCTGAAGGCCTTACAGTTTTAGCCTGGCGTGTTATCCCAACCAATAATGATGCGCTTGGTGAAATTGCAATGCAGTCTTTACCTGCATTCGAACAGATTATTGTCAATTGCCCGATGGGTGTGACTGAGGTTGAGTTTAACCGCAAATTGTTCTTGGCACGCCGTCGTGCAGAACAGCAGTTAAGCAATGATCCATCATTCTACGTGACGACTTTGTGTTCTACAGTGATTAGCTATAAAGGCTTGATGATGCCTGAAGCGATTGCTGATTTTTACACTGATTTAGCAGATGAACGCCTGGAATCTCATATTGTGGTGTTCCATCAACGTTTCTCGACCAACACATTACCGCGTTGGCCTCTGGCACAGCCGTTCCGTTATCTTGCGCATAATGGTGAAATCAACACCATTACCGCAAACCGTAACTGGGCTATGGCACGTACACCAAAATTCGAAAACCCGTTATTGCCAGGTTTAACCGATCTTAACCCGATTGTGAACCGTACCGGTTCAGACTCTTCAAGCCTGGATAACATGCTTGAGATTCTTGTCGGTGGTGGCATGGACTTGTTCCGTGCATTGCGTATGCTGGTTCCACCAGCTTGGCAAAATGTTGAAACTTTAGATGCTGACCTGCGTGCATTCTATGAATTCAACTCTAAGCATATGGAAGCCTGGGATGGTCCCGCTGGCTTGGTTATCCAGGATGGTCGTCATGCCATCTGTATGCTGGATCGTAATGGTTTACGTCCGGCACGTTGGGTCATTACTAAAAATGGTTACATTACCCTTGCATCAGAAATTGGTGTGTGGGGCTATGAACCTGAAGATGTGATTTCTAAAGGTCGTGTAGGACCGGGCCAGATTTTGGTGATTGATACCTTCACTGGCAAAATGCTGGACACCAAAGATGTCAGCAATCATTTGAAAAAAATGCGTCCTTACCGTGAATGGTTGCGTGAAAATTCTGTACGTGTACAAGGTAGTCCAGAACTTGAAGAATATTTATGTGATCAAGGCTTAAAAGGCGACGAGCTAAAAGCTTCACAAAAAATGTTCCTAGTGACTTTTGAAGAGCGTGACCAGTTGCTTCGACCAATCGCAGAAAGCGGTCAGGAAGCTGTGGGTTCAATGGGTGATGATACGCCAATGGCGGTGTTATCTCGCCAGGTGCGCCATGTATCAGATTATTTCCGTCAGCAATTTGCACAGGTGACCAACCCGCCAATCGATCCATTGCGTGAATCGATTGTGATGTCGCTGGAGACCTGTTTTGGTCGTGAACAAAATGTATTCGAGCAAAGCCCTGAGCATGCTGATCGTCTGATTGTCTCAAGTCCTGTGCTGTCAAATTCCAAAATGCATCAAATTCGTACCCTTGGGCGTCCAGGTTATGAAATTGCTGACATTGATTTGAACTATGCAGAAACTGAAGGTTTGGAAGCTGCCATCACACGTATTTGTGAAGAGGCTGCTCAAGCCATTCGTGATGGTAAAACTTTATTGGTACTTTCAGACAAGAAAATCCGTCAAGGTTTCTTGCCAGCCAATGCGCTCATGGCAACAGGTGCGGTGCATCACCACCTGATCAATGTTGGCCTGCGTACCGATGCCAACATTATCGTTGAAACCGGTCTGGCGCGTGATCCGCATCAATTTGCAGTCATCTTGGGCTTTGGTGCAACTGCAATCTACCCTTACCTGGCTTATGATGTAATCAATGACCTGATTGCCAAAGGTGAATTGTTGGGTGACCCGATTCATGCACAGGCGAACTTCCGTAAAGGGATTGAGAAAGGCTTGTTGAAAGTCCTGTCTAAAATGGGTATTTCGACTGTTGCCTCTTACCGTGGTGGCCAGTTGTTCGAAGCTGTTGGTCTATCTGAAGAAGTGGTTAATAAATGCTTCACAGGTGTACCAAGCCGTATTAAGGGTGCAACTTTTGCCGATCTTGAAAATGACCTGAAAAAACTGGCTGATACTGCGTGGAAATCGCGTAAGCCAATCGATCAGGGTGGCATGCTGAAATTCGTATTCGACAAGGAATACCATGCATTTAACCCGGATGTGATCAATGCCCTGCATAAATCGGTCCGTTCAGGTGAATACGCTGATTTTAAAGAATATGCTGAATTGGTGAACAACCGTCCGGTTGCAACCATTCGTGACTTGTTGAAACTTAAAACTGATAATTCAATTCCACTGGATCAAGTGGAATCTGTAGAAGATATTCTGCCGCGTTTCGACTCTGCCGGGATGTCTTTGGGTGCCTTGTCTCCTGAAGCGCACGAAGCGATTGCGATTGCCATGAATACCATTGGTGGTCGTTCCAACTCTGGTGAGGGTGGTGAAGATCCAGCGCGTTATGGCACCATCCGTAACTCGAAAATCAAACAGATTGCTTCAGGCCGTTTTGGTGTAACACCTGCTTATCTGACTTCAGCAGAAGTATTGCAAATTAAAGTGGCGCAAGGTGCAAAACCGGGTGAAGGCGGTCAGTTACCGGGTGGTAAGGTAAATGGCTTGATTGCCCGTTTACGTTACTCGGTTCCAGGTGTGACCCTGATTTCACCTCCACCGCACCATGACATCTACTCGATTGAAGATTTGTCACAGTTGATCTTTGACTTGAAACAGGTCAACCCTCAAGCGATGGTGTCTGTGAAACTGGTATCTGAACCGGGTGTAGGAACCATTGCTGCCGGTGTTGCGAAAGCTTATGCCGATTTCATTACCATTTCCGGCTATGACGGCGGTACAGC
>JAEAMF010001991.1_pt1 | contig 12783 bp, 13 predicted proteins | sample 8958721 | NCBI WGS metagenome assembly JAEAMF01 (sample SAMN16933255, study PRJNA681124) | bioreactor sludge metagenome | isolation source: anaerobic bioreactor treating anionic surfactant - SDBS | place: India: Bengaluru | collected 2019-02-28
GGTAAATTTAAAAGCACCCGTTTATATTAGTCAAAACGAAAAAAGCGGTTTCCAAAAAATATTGGATAATGATAAATACCAAATTGATTATAAGTTATTTATAGAAAAATAAAAATGCTTGTACTAACCAGAAAAATTAACGAAAAAATACGCGTAGGCAACGACATTATAATAAATGTAATAGCAATAAGCGATAATCAGATTAAACTTGGCATTGATGCACCTAACGATGTAAAAATATACCGCGAAGAAATTTACGAAAAAGTAAAAGACTATGCCGTAGAAGCCGCCAAAAAAAGTACTGATAAACCCGAACAAGATATTAAACAACTTACGGTTAATAAACTAAACGTTCTTGATGCAAGAAAAAAGGAAGATTAAAGTACTTATTGTTGATGATTCGGATGTTATTTTAACTTCGTTAAAATCAGTTACATGTGCAGACGGGTTACAGTGAATTCAGAAGACTTCTGAATTTAAGCCTGATATTATTTTTTTAGATCTTATGATGCCGAATTTTGACGGTATAAAAATGCTTCAGGTTAAAAAAGTACTAAAAGAAATTAAGGATATTCCCGTTATAGTAATTAGCGCCAACACTGCTAAAAGTAATGTTTTAGCAGCAATAGAAGCAGGTGCGGATAGAGTTATATCTAAACCAATAAAAGACGACGCAATTATAAAAAACATGAATGAATTATTAGGTGCAGATTTATTTAAAGCAAGCAAAAAGACGTTTTCGTCAACCGATACAAGAGAAGTTCAAACTCATTTAAGGAAATTCTTTTTGGAATCGTTTCCGGCTAAAAGACAAATGTTAACGGAAGCCCTTATGAAAAGGAACCAATCTTTACTTAAAATGATTATACATGAGATAAAAGGAGCAGGTGGAACAATAGGTTATCCTATATTAACCGAGATAAGTGCGGATATAATGGATAGAAATATTGAGAACCAAAATGACTGGATGTGGGTTGAATTAAAAGTAGGTCAGTTATTACAAAAAATTGAACAAATAAAAAAAGACGTAAAAAACAATAGCTAAAAATATATGTTTATAATAATAGGTGCAGTTGTAGTTTTGGCAAGCATTATAATTGGCTTTACTATGGTAGGCGGTCAAATTGGTGCGTTAATCCAAATTAATGAATATATTGTTATTGTAGGTGCAGCCGTAGGCAGTTTGCTTATTTCCGCACCTTTGCCGGTTGTTAAAAAAATTGTCGGTGCAATTCCTAAAGCTATGGGGGCAAAACATCCTCATAAAGAAGATTACATGGAATTGTTAAAATCATTTTATGATTTGTTTTTGGTTGCTCAGCGTGACGGTTTATTGGCAGTTGAAAAACATATTGAAAAACCTGAATCCAGCGAGATCCTCTCAAAAAATCAAAAGTTTTTAAGTAATAAAACTGCAGTCACTTTTTTTTGTGATACATTAAAAGTAATGCTTTCCGGAGGTGTTCCTCCTCACGAAATTGAAGCGTTAATGGATACTGAAATTGAAACCTTTGAGAGCGAAACTAAACCGATTGCGGCTATATTGCAAAAAACAGGTGATGCATTCCCCGGTTTAGGAATTGTAGCTGCCGTGCTCGGAATTATTATTACTATGGGTAGTATTAACGAAGGAGCCGAAACTGTAGGTCATCACGTTGCAAGCGCACTTGTAGGAACTTTTTTAGGTGTGTTAATTTCGTATGGTTTTGTTGGACCACTTGCAACAAATATTGAACATATGTACGAAGATGAAGTTAGATATTTAGAAACCGTAAAAGCTGCTTTAGTAGCTTATGCAAAAGGAAATCCTCCTATTGTTGCGGTTGAAATTGCAAGAAGGACAATTCAAAGCGATCAAAGACCTTCATTCGGCGAACTTGAAGCTTACTTACGCGGTAAAAAGGAATAGCCTAAATGGAAGGCCAAAATAACGAACCCATTATAATTAAGAAAGGAAAAAAGGGGGGGCACGGACATCACGGTGGTGCGTGGAAAGTGGCTTATGCCGATTTTGTTACCGCAATGATGGCTTTATTTATTGTTTTGTGGGTTTTAGGTCAAAGCGAAGAAGTTAAAGAACAAGTTGCAAATTATTTTAAAAATCCGTTTGGTGTAGGAGTAGGTCAGGGGTCAAGTCCTCTTAAAGGTGGTCCTCGCAACCCTCAAACCGATGTTAACGATATAATGAAACAGCGTGAAATGGAAAGACAGGCTTTAAAAACTATGGGGGATGATATAATTAAAGAATTATCCTCAAGTCCCGAATTTCAGCAAATTATAGATCAGATACAAGCGGAAATTACGGATGAAGGATTAAAAATTGAAGTTATGGACACGCAGGAAGACGCATTTTTTGAAGTCGGAACTTCTACATTAAAGCCGAGTGCAAATAAAATGCTTCAAATTATAGGTAAAGAACTATCAAAACTTAATAATAGAATAGTAATTGAAGGGCACACGGATTCAAGACCGTATTCAACAACCGGGCAGGGGTATTCTAACTTTGAACTTAGTAGCGATAGAGCTAATTCCGCAAGACGTTCTCTAATTTCCGGCGGATTACTATCAACCCAAATTGAACAAGTAAGAGGTTGTGCAGATAACAAATTAAAACTTCCCGATGACCCTTATTCCGAAAAGAATAGAAGAATAAGTATTATTGTAAAGTATAAATACTAATTTAATAGTTTATGAGTGATAAAACTACTTTACTTATTGTAGAAGACGACCCTTTTACGCGTCAATTTTATGATTTTTTGTTTTCTAAATTTGGCTTTAAAATAATTCAAACCGAAGACGGTGATGAAGTGTTTAAAATATTAGAAGATAAAAAAATTGATATGATTATTATGGATATTAATTTGAAAAATACTTTTTTAGAAAAAGTAAAAGTTGACGGCGTAATTATTACTCGTAAAATTAAGGATAATCCGAAATTTAAAAATATACCTGTAATGCTTGTAACCGCTTATAAGAACAAGGGAGGGGATAGAAATTACCTTGATGAAAGTTTGGCGGATGATTACATTGTAAAGCCAATTACAGATTACAATGAATTGATGAACAAAGTGAATAAACTAATTAGTAAATGATGGATTTGGAAAGAATTCTTATAGTTGAAGATGAAGAAGAGACCCGTTTTATATTAAATAGACTTTTAACAAAAAACGGTTATGAGGTTAAGACTGCAGAAAACGGTGCAAAGGCTTTAGAAGTATTACAAACATATAAACCGAAAGTTATTGTTGCGGATTGGACAATGCCCGTTATGGACGGCTTGCAACTTTGCAATATTGTTAAAAAGAAAGAGGAATTTAAAACAGTTTATTTTATTGTTTTAACCGCACGTGCTTCATTAAAAGATAGAGTTGCGGGATTAGATGTAGGTGCTGACGATTTTTTAGTAAAGCCTATTGAAAATCAAGAACTTTTAGCACGAATACGGTCGGGAATTAGAATTTATAATTTACAAAATGAACTAAAGGGAATTGAACATAACAAAGCTTTGGTAGAAATGGCGTGCACTATAGGGCATAGAATAAATAATCCGCTAAGCAGCTTAAAAATGAGTATTGATACACTTCACTCCGACCTTTCCGATACGCAAAAGAAAAAATTTGAAGATGATTTTGAAATTATAACTGAATCAATTAAACGAATTGAAAAGTTTGTAAATACATTGCAAAGGCTTGAAAATCCCGAATTATCGGACTACGCTACAAATCAAAAGATGTTAAAAATAGATTAACTAAACTTTTGTGCGTTTTTTTTCGATAATAAGGCGGAGATATATATGTTAGACAAAATTATAAATGTTGATACAAGCACGCCTTATACGGATAAAAAAAATCCGGCGTTTGCATACGAAAAATTTATTAGACAATCACAAGTTGCCGAATTTTTCCCAAAGGATTCTATTGCCTTTTCGCCTGCTGCGGTTTATTTATCAAAACTAAATTGGTTTGCAAAAGAGGTTCGTTTTACAAATGATAATAGAGTGTTTTTAGTTCTTGTAATTTCGGATTTTGAATTTAGGACAATTCTTGATTTAAAAAACGTTTATAAAGATTTGCGTCAAGTATATTTTATTTCCAAAAAATTTCCTGATAATTATAAAGATACAATTATTACTGCTCAAATTTCGTTAAAAAAAGAAAAGATGAATTTGAACGAAATAATTGAAAACTATAGATTAACCGGAATAAGAAATCTGTTTTCCAGAATCGGGGGATTTTCTAACGGAACTAAATTAACAATTGATGAAAGTTATACATTAAACGGGCTTTTAGACGGAATAAAAGAAGAAATATGGAATGAATTAGAAAAAATTCAGAATGCCGTATATACTTTTATTCAAAAATTTGATAAATTTAAATTTAACGAAAATCACGTTTTTGAATATGACGGATATGAACCGATTATTTTAGAAAGAATTTCTAAAGAGTATGCCCGATAATTATAGCGAATTTGAATCTGAACAAAAATCATTCGAATCAATTAAAGAATTTAAAAGTTTAATTGAAACTCCTGAAACCAAACCTTTGGCATTGGTAGCAGATAACGGAATAATTCAGTATTGTAATAGATCATTTGAGAATTTATTTAATCTGAATGAAGGCGATTCTATTAATCAAATTCAATCCGAACCTTCTCTTTCCATTTTTGTTAATAGTCTTACTGCAAGCAAATATAGCAGCTTTCACTTTGAAATATTTTTACTTCAAAACTTATCTTCAATCCCCAATAATTTTTATATTGACATAGACCGAGTTTTAGTGAATGATAACCAGTTAATGGTATTCATTTTTACAAGCGGATCTGAGAGAAGAAAAATTGAAGATAGAATAAATAACCTTCATAATGCATTGGAATACGGAGATGTTGCAGTTGTTATAACTGATGATAAAGGGATTATTAATTATTCCTCGCGTTCGTTTGATTCGTTATTAAACTCGTCTATTGAATATATTTATAACGGTTTTTTACCTGATGTTTTACAAAATATTTTAAGTGATAAAGATATCGATTCGATAAAAACCGCAATAAAAAATAAGACGGAATGGATATCGTTAATTAATACCGTAATTGACGGTAAAAAATATTTCAAGGAATTAAAATTAAATCCCGTTGTTAAAAACTATGTAGATAGTGTTAATTTTATTTTAACAGTAAATGATATAACCGAGTATATTGAAAAAAACCAAATTATATTACGATCTGCGGAAAGACAGAAGCTTATAATTAACAATATTTCCGATCCTATATTAATAATTAAGCAAGAAAAAAATATTTATAAATTTGAAAGTGCAAACGAAGCATTTTTTAATGATTTTTTAATTCTTTTAGAATCTTCCAAAAATGATGAGGATATTTATGGCAAACATCCGGTTTACGAATTTGTTATGGATGCTATTAACGAGCTAAATATTTCTAATGTTTTTGTGCTTACAAAAAATTATTCGGACAAAATTTCAAACAAAAAATATATTAGCAAAGTTAGTTTTTTTGAAGAAGTTGATACAGGTATTAAATTATTTGTTACAAACTTTACTGATTTAACCGAACAAATTAAAGCCGAAGAACAGCTTCGTATGGCATATGAAAAAGAGATGCAGCTTAATAAATTAAAATCAGCATTTTTAGCAAATATGTCTCACGAGTTTAGAACCCCCTTGAATGCAATTGCCGGATACAGTGATTTGTTAGAAGATGATATTAAAAATAAGGAATATGAATATCTATCGGAATACACTACATATCTGAAAGAAGGGGTGCAAAGGTTAGTTAAACTTGTAGAAAATATTCTTGAAATATCTTTTTTGGAATCGGGTATTGACGATTTGGAAAAAGAACCTTGCAGCGTGAACTTTTTATTGCGCTCGGTTTTTAATCTGCATTTACCGGCTATGCAGGAAAACGAACTTATTAGCGAGCTGGACTTGGATAATACCGAACCGTATATATTAAGTGACGAAAATAAAATTATTAAAATTTTGGATAATTTGGTTGATAATGCAATTAAATATAATTCTACAAACGGTAAAGTAATACTTAAATCGTCTGTTGATACAGAATTTGCATATTTTCATATTAATGATACCGGTATTGGTATAAGCGAATCCAAATTAGAAAAAATATTAAAACCGTTTGAACAAGAAGACGATTTGGCGCATACAAGAAATTATGAAGGGGCAGGATTGGGTTTAACAATTTCGCATCGATTGACTTTGAAATTGGGAGGCGAATTTTTTATTAACAGTAGCCCCGATATGGGTACTAATATTAAATTAAAGTTCCCGATATTAAGGCGTTAAATTTTATAATATTAGTATTATTGTGTTTATATTTACCAAGTTATATAATTCAACAATATCAGCATTTTTCATTCTTATACAACCGTGGCTTACGGCTTTTCCTAATTCTGCTTCATTATTAGTACCGTGAATATATATTCCCCTGTAAAAAGTATCAACTATTTTACCGTTGTTTGATTTACCCTTATTTATTCCTTTCTCTTCTCCTTGTAATACTATTACTCTGGTCATTATTGCATCTTCAATATCCGAAGGTAAACTATCTGCCTCAGTGTAAATAGTCCCAACAGTATCAAGAATTTTTTTCATTTTAATGATATTACCGAGTCTTAAACTGTCCCCTATTTTACTTTCTATTGTATGTAAGCCTAACGGGGTTTTATTGCTATTAAATTCGGCATAAAATGACGAACCTGCCGAGGCGGTACTAATAGTATATTCTTTTATTACAGAAGTATCGGTTATGTAAAATAATTTTTGAAGTTTAGTATCTATATAAATAAAAGAATCGGGGACTGAATTGAATTTAAGTTTTAAATAAGAAACTAAACTATCTTTAAAATTGTAATTAGTTATTTGCGAATAACTATAATTAGTAAATAAAATAGATATTAAGACAAAATAGAAGAAGATTTTTTTAAGTTTCATTCAATAAAGATAGTTAAATATTTAAATTAATTTTAAAGTTAAAATTATTAATAAAAAAATGCAAACTTTAAAATCATGTTATTTGTCAATTTACTATTTTTTAGTATTTTTATGCCTTAACTTATCTTAATTTGGACTTTTTTTGATGCATACTCCGTTAAGGAAAATAATTTTAATATTACTATCAACAATATTTATTTTTAATTTTTATTCGCTGCTTGATGAAGATATAACAGTTTCGTTAAAAAGAAATGAAGCACCGACTTATATTGACAAAAAAATTGTTGCCGAAGTGCTTTATAATGATAGCGAAAATAGCCCTGTAGATACCTTAAGTGACGTTAGTGCCGAAGAAGATCTGACAGATACTACATCTGTTTCCGATACGGGGAAAGTTAAAATTTTAATGATCGGAGATTCAATGCTGCATGGTTTGGCGGTTAGATTTAATGACTATTGTTTAGAACAAGGATACGATTTTGACGGGGTTATTTGGTATAGCTCGTCAACAAAATATTGGGCGCAAAAAGATACTTTAAAGCATTATATAAGACGATTTAAGCCAAATTATTTAATTTTTGTAATAGGCGGTAACGAATTATTCGTTCGCGATTTAAATGACAGAGCCGAGTATATTAGGAATATAGAAAAGCAAATTGGTAAGATAAAAAGTATTTGGGTAGGTCCGCCGAACTGGAAAAAGGATACGGGTATAAATGATAGTATAGCTAAAATAGTCGGGAAAGAAAGGTTCTTCCTTTCTAAAAATTTAACTTTTGATAGATTAAGTGACGGTGCTCATCCTACAATGAAAAGTGCTTCCAAATGGATGGATAGTATTGCGGTATTTATTCAACAAAATAGTAAGTACCCGTTAAAATTGACTTTACCGATTAAAAAATCAAATAAAAATCCTCATTTAGTTTTATTAAAACCTCCGAAATAGTATATGGATTTAGCCAAAGCCTTTAACGAACTTTTTTTATACCATCCAAATAATGTTATGCTATTTAATAGCGGAGCATTTTTGTTTTTCTTTACATTTTTTTTGCTTGGGTATTCATATCTATACCAAAATAAAACCTTAAGAACTTTTTACGTATTAGCATTTAGTTTTTTCTTTTATTATAAATCAAGCGGTTTTTACTTAGGTATTTTATTATTTACTATTGTATTTGATTATTGGATAGGATTAAATATTTATAAGGCACAAACAAAAAGTAAAAAGCGTGCTTGGTTGCTGTTATCCGTATTTAGTAGTTTAGGGCTTCTTGCCTATTTTAAATATACAAATTTTATTTTGTTTAATATTTATGAGCTTTTTAGCTTAAAATACTCTGCAATTGATATATTTTTACCTATCGGGATATCGTTTTATACTTTTCAGACTTTAAGTTATATTATTGATATTTATAGGGGAGAGATTGAGCCAACACATAATTTTTGGGATTATGCATTTTATATGACATTTTTCCCCCATCTTGTAGCCGGACCAATTGTAAGAGCTAAATTCTTTTTGCCTCAATTATTAAAACCTGTCGCATTAGATAAATCTGAAATTAACGAAGGGCTTTTATTAATAATTAAAGGGTTAATTAAAAAAGCAATAATTGCAGATTATATTTCGCAATATTGTGATATTGTATTCGGAAATCCTTCCGGATACGGCGGAGTGGAAAATTTATTTGCAGTTTATGGTTATACGTTACAAATATACTGCGATTTTAGCGGATATAGCGATATAGCGATAGGTATTGCAAAATTATTGGGGTATCAATTAGGCGATAATTTTAAACGTCCTTATCAGTCAAAAAACATAACCGAGTTTTGGCGTAAATGGCATATTTCATTATCGTTTTGGTTGCGCGATTATGTTTATATACCTATGGGGGGGAATAGAAAAGGTGTTGCAAAACAATATCTGTTTTTAATGCTTACCATGTTAATAGGGGGCTTATGGCACGGAGCAAGTTGGAAGTTCGTTTTTTGGGGCGGGATGCACGGTGTAGGACTTGCTATGCATAAATATTTTTCACATAACGTTAAAGGTAAATTTTTTGAAACAAAAATATGGGGAGTATTTAGTTTGTTTTTTACTTTTAACTTTGTAGCCTTTTTGTGGATATTTTTTAGAGCAGCAGATTTTGCTACCGCATGGCAAATGATAAATTCGATAATATTTAATTTTAATTTAAGTTACTTAATACCTTTTATAACTTCGAAAACCCTTTGGGTTACATTGCTTGTTTTTGGTTTTGCTACTCAATTTATATCGTTGGATAAAAATCCGATAATCAGTAAACGTTTTGCTGATTTGCCTGTAGCTATACAAGCTTTAATATTTATTATAACCGTTCAATTAATTATTCAATTAAAATCCGCAGAAGTTCAACCGTTTATATACTTCCAGTTTTAAACTAAACTTTTTTATTATTAGAATTGTTTTGCATATGTAGAAATATTTTTACCATTGAATTTATAATAAAAAGTTTTTAAGTTTACATATGCTTGAAATTAATATTATGTCAAAATTAAATAAGTCCATTAAAAGCAGTGTTATATTAACCGTGCTATTTGGTTATTTAGCAATTGTTTTTTATGCCGGAATTCATCATCATGCATTTACTTTATTACCTTATAAAGGTAATACGGGCATACATCTTCCTTTTAAGCAAGCAGACCATGATTACGAGCATTGCGAAAAACATTTTGTAATCCATTCATCAATTTCCACATTACATGTTGTTGCGATAAGTATTGTAGTTTATAAAAGCATAATTGCAAAGCCATTGCAAACGGATAAGCTTTATAATTGCAACTACTTTAACAATAGTCGGTTACGCGCCCCTCCGTTAAGTTGTTAATTCAAAAATATTCGCATTTTTACATTAACGTCGGATTGTATTATTATAGTATAAGGTTTAATTATTTATAATTTAAAATATTAATACTTGTTATTGTTATTTAATAACTACAAAAGTAATTAAGTATTAATTATTTATTAGCTTACGTAATTATTCACAATATTTATGTTGTTGTGCTATAATAATAAAATCCATAAGGAATTATTAATTTAACTTACGGAGAAATTATGTATAGATATTATTTTAAATTTATTGTTATTATTTCATTTTTAATTATAACGGTTGCTTGCAGCAAGGATAATGAAACAATTAATCAGGCAGATCATTTTGAAGCTATCGGAACAGCAATAACAGATGCTTCCGGCGCTATATCGGTAAAAATACTAAGGGGAATTACGACTGATACGTTAGTAGCCCCATATGGTGCAAGAAGTGAGGCAATGTTTATTAAATTTTATGATAACAACGAAAATATTATTCAACCTCCAAAAGATGCCGACAAATATTTGGGCTACGAAATAGGTGATCCTTCATTAGTAAAAGTTTACCAGCATGAAGGTGAAGAAGGCGGGTATGAATTTCATTTAGACGGATTAAAAGAAGGTAAAACAACAATTCAGTTTTTTGTTATGCATAACGGACATGCCGATTATAGAAGCGGATTAATTCCGCTTGTTGTAAAAAATATTGAAGGTGCACACGGCGAACCGATTAGCATATTAATTAAAGAAGGAGAAAACGACTCGACAGTTGCTACTGCTGATGATTTGGGAATTACGAGCGGTAGTATTAAACTGCCTGTTAATGTAACTACAGATCATATGGTAGTTTATTTTAAGGATTCTGAGGGACGAGTATTCCAGCCTTCAATTGCAGAGCATTCTGTTGAATTTGTTACGGATAACACGGGTATTGCAACAGTAACAGGTTTAATTGTTAACGAACCGTTTGCATTTAAAATACAAGGGCAAGCAGTGGGATTGACTAAACTTACTGTTAAACTTAAACACGGCACAACCGTAGCAAAAACATTTTACCCAATTAATATAGAAATATTTTAATTATGAAAATTAATTTTATTGGCGACAAACTATTTTTGTTTGTCGCTTTTGTATTGCTATGGGGAAATATTTTTGCCGAAGTATTTTCTGTTAGCGGGTATGTTTATGATGCGGAAACTAATAAACCTGTTGCAAATGCGGTTGTGTTTATGCTGGATACCGAAAAATATACAACTACTGATAACAAAGGTTATTTCTTTTTTAATATTATTCCCAACGGTAATATTAAATTAAAAACAATGCATATCTCGTACAAAGAAAAGATTATTGACTACGATTTTGTTAAGAATAATAAAAGCGGTATAGTGATATATCTTGTTCCTAATACGATTGAAACACCTACCGTTATAATAAACGACAACAAAATAAACAATTTTTTTGACGAAATTTATGATATATCGGGGGTATTAAAGGGGAAAGAACTTGAAAAAGATTTGGGATTAACATTAGCCGCTACCTTAAAAAATGAAACCGGAATTTCAATAAGGACTATGGGTCCTGCCCCCGCTCGTCCAGTAATACGAGGTTTGGGAGGAGATAGAGTTTTTATAAGCGAAAACGGAATAAAATTAAATGACTTATCAGCTACTTCACCCGATCACGCAGTTGGTGTAGAAGCCTTTACAATTGATAAAATAAAGGTAATTAGAGGACCAAAAGTTTTAACTTTAACTCCAACTACTTTTGGCGGTGTTGTTGATGTTGAAAGAAATGAGATAACCGAAGTATTACATAATAAAATATATAGTACGGCAGGATTTTTTGCAGAAACTGCCAACAAGGGGTATTTAGCAGCTTTTACCTCAGAAATACCGTTTAATCCTTTTTCAATATATTTGGAAACGAGCACAAGAGATGCGGGGAATATTTATACGCCGAAAGGTTATTTAAAGAATTCGATGTCAGATAACTACAATTTGGCATTTGGAATTAGTTATATAAACGGAAATATTATTACAGGATTTTCGGCTCGAAAATATTCGCTTAATTACGGAATACCCGGCGGCTTTATTGGTGCGCATCCTTTTGGTGTAAATATAGAATTGAGAAGAAAACAATTTAACTATAAATTTATTTATAATTTAAATGATAAAAATAAAATTGATGTCGATTTTTCTTATTCAGCATACGGGCATTTAGAATACGAGCATAATGGATTAGCAGGAGCTGAGTTTAAAGTTGCCGATTATATTGGTAAGATTGAATATAAGTACGAAAACTTGTTTGGTATAAATAACGGACAGTTAGGAATATCGACCGATAATAGAAATTTTAATGTTGGGGGATATGTTTTTACATCTCCTGCAAAATTAACAAATATTGCAGTTTATAACTATCAAAATTTTAATGTGGGTAATGTAGCAATTGAAGTTGCGGGTAGATATAATTACGATTATATAAATCCAAAGTATTTAAACAGTTTAACAAGTATTGGAGTAATAAAAGCAAAGGAATTTAATACGTTTTCTCTTTCTGCTTCGGTATTGTATCCATTAAGTAAAATTGTTTATATAGGGGGAAATATTAATAAATCGTCAAGAGTGCCGACTATTGAGGAATTATACTCGCGTGGACCACATCTTGCTGCTTATTCGTACGAGGTAGGTAATCCGGAGCTACAAGGCGAAAGCGGATTAGGTACGGAAATATTTATTTATCATAAGTTTGAAGATTTATATTTTAATATTAGTTTTTTTAGAAATTACTCAAGTTATTATATAATACCCCGCAATACCGGGGAAATTAATTACGCTACTTTTTTGCCGGTTTATGAAAGTCAGGGAATAAAAGCACTTTTTTATGGATATGAGTTGCAGGCAGATATTAATATTAATGAGGATCTATCAATTAAAATATCTTCATCATACACAGTGGGCAAAAATAAATCTGATAATA
>JAEAMF010001992.1_pt1 | contig 12776 bp, 9 predicted proteins | sample 8958721 | NCBI WGS metagenome assembly JAEAMF01 (sample SAMN16933255, study PRJNA681124) | bioreactor sludge metagenome | isolation source: anaerobic bioreactor treating anionic surfactant - SDBS | place: India: Bengaluru | collected 2019-02-28
GGCTGGCGCGCGCATGGAAATGCCGGGCTGCTCGCTGTGCATGGGTAACCAGGCTCGCGTTGCTGCGAACTCGACCGTTGTGTCGACTTCGACCCGTAACTTCCCGAACCGTCTGGGTGATGGTGCCAACGTATACCTGGCCTCCGCCGAACTGGCTGCAGTCGCGTCCATCCTGGGCAAACTGCCGACCGTCGAGGAGTACATGGCGTACGCGAAGAACATCGACAGCATGGCTGCCGACGTTTACCGCTACCTGAGCTTCGACCAGATCGCTGAGTTCCGTGAAGCCGCTGCGAACGCCAACATCCCGGTCGTTCAAGCCTAAGCTGACTTAGCCATTGCAGGCTGCGTGAAAACGCAGCTTGCAGCAGCTACAAAACAAATGCCCCGACCTGTCGGGGCATTTGTTTTTCTGAGCCCCACAGGGCTGGCAGACCTGCCACACAATCCTGTAGGAGCCGGGCTTGCCCGCGATGCAAGCGCCGCGCACTCACTGACACCCCGCGCATAAAAGCGCTCAGGGTGTGTTTCCGACTGAATACAGCTCTCCCACCGGCTTATGTTGGTTCAGCGCCAAGGACGCGCTTAACACCATAACCAGCACAGGAAGCCTGACATGGCCGACATCAGCGGAAAATCATTTATTGCCACACTGTTGAGCACAACAGGAGAGTACCTCTACCCGGTTGGGTATTTGAAAGATAACTCTGTTGCGGGAGATGGCTGGCTTATACAGAGCGAGCAGGACGAACCCAATGTGGCCTTTCGTTTCGATTTCATCGAACACATTGAAGATCGTATCCATTACAACATCAGCGCAGCACCCGACGGCGCCTACAGTGGCGCAAAGGTCGGCGTGAGCCGCAATGGCTACCTAGGGTTCTACCAAGTGGCCGAGGTTTCCGACTTCTGGAAAGTCGAGCTTGAGGGCGACAACGACAACCCCGCAACGTTCGAGTTCGTGCTGCGCGACCAGCACGGCCATCGTGTCTCAGCAGTGAGTGAGCCAAGAGGTGGCTTCTGGAGCTCGTTTACCCCGGCAGCCCGATCTGCACAAACGCTCTTCTTGAACACGGAAACAGGGGACACTGTTCATTTTCAAGGGCGCATTCTTAAATACCTGTAACCCCACTTGAGGTTATGCCGGACGCCCGCAGTTACGCCCCCACTGAAAACAGCATCGCCGACAAGCCTTGCTCCTGCTGGGAAGCACGCCTTGTCGGCGACAGTAAAAGCACACTAGACGCTTTTAGAAGGCGTCGCCGGGCACACGCACCCAACCTTCCATCAATACACGCGCACTGCGACTCATGATGGCCTTGGTCACTGTCCACTCGCCGTTTTCCTGAACGGCTTCAGCACCCACCCGCAAGGTACCCGAAGGGTGACCGAAACGCACAGCGCTGCGCGCACCACCACCGGCCGCCAGGTTCACCAAGGTACCCGGAATGGCTGCAGCGGTACCGATGGCAACCGCCGCAGTGCCCATCATGGCATGGTGCAGCTTACCCATGGACAGCGCACGAACCAGCAGGTCAACGTCTTTCGCCGCAACCGGTTTGCCACTGGAAGCGATGTAGTCTGCAGGCGCCGCGACAAACGCGACCTTCGGCGTGTGCTGACGCTTGGCCGCTTCGTCCAGGTGCTTGATGAGCCCCATACGCAGCGCACCGTAAGCACGAATGGTCTCGAACTTGGCCAATGCTTCTGGGTCGCCGTTGATTGCATCCTGAAGCTCGGTGCCCGTGCAGCCTACGGCTTCGGCCTGAACGAAAATGGTCGGGATACCGGCGTTGATCAGGGTCGCCTTGAGCACGCCGACACCCGGCACCTCGAGGTCGTCGACCAAATTGCCAGTTGGGAACATCGAACCACCCGCGCCCTCTTCCTCGGCAGCCGGGTCGAGGAACTCAAGCTGCACTTCGGCAGCCGGGAAGGTCACACCGTCGAGTTCAAAGTCACCGGTCTCCTGCACCTCACCCTCGGTGATCGGTACATGGGCGATGATGGTCTTGCCGATATTGACCTGCCAGATGCGCACGGTCGCGATGCCGTTCTGCGGCACGCGGCTGGCATCGACCAGGCCACTGCTGATGGCAAACGAGCCGACCGCTGCCGACAGGTTGCCACAGTTGCCGCTCCAGTCGACAAATGGCTTGTCGATGGAGACCTGACCGAACAGGTAATCGACATCGTGGTCCGGCTTGATACTGCGCGAGAGGATGACCGTCTTGCTGGTGCTGGAAGTTGCTCCGCCCATGCCATCGATCTGCTTGCCATACGGGTCCGGGCTGCCAATCACGCGAAGCAACAGCGCGTCACGCTCTGCGCCCGGGATCTGGGCGCTCTCGGGTAAATCCTGAAGGCGGAAGAACACGCCTTTGCTGGTGCCGCCACGAATGTAGGTAGCGGGAATCTTGATCTGCGGTACGTGAGCCATGGGAATCTTGTCCTGTTGGATACTGCTCGCCCGTCGCAGGGGACGGCATCGCCGCCCCCCACAGAATCAGCGGTGTACCTGCAGGGGCAAACACTGCCGCCCCTGCAGGCGCCTACATCACTTGGCGCCAGCCGACTCGAGGAAGTCCTGAGCAAAGCGCTGCAATACACCGCCCGCTTCGTAGATCGACACTTCTTCACCGGTATCGAGACGGCAAGTGACCGGCACTTCGACCCGCTCGCCGTTCTTGCGGTTGATCACCAGCGTCAGCGTGGCACGCGGGGTGCGCGAACCCACCACATCAAAGGTCTCAGTGCCGTCGATGCCCAGGGTCTTGCGGTTGACGCCCGGCTTGAACTCCAGCGGCAAGACACCCATGCCCACCAGGTTGGTACGGTGAATACGCTCGAAACCTTCGGCAACGATGGCTTCGACACCGGCCAGGCGTACGCCCTTGGCCGCCCAGTCACGGGACGAACCCTGACCGTAGTCGGCACCGGCGACGATGATCAGCGGCTGCTTGCGCTCCATGTAGGTCTCGATGGCTTCCCACATGCGAGTGACCTTGCCTTCCGGCTCGATCCGCGCCAACGAACCTTGCTTGACCTTGCCGTTTTCCTGAACCATTTCGTTGAACAGTTTCGGGTTGGCGAAGGTCGCACGCTGGGCGGTCAGGTGGTCGCCACGGTGGGTCGCATAAGAGTTGAAGTCCTCTTCAGGCAAGCCCATCTTGGCCAGGTATTCGCCCGCAGCGCTGTCCAGCATGATGGCGTTGGACGGCGACAGGTGATCCGTGGTGATGTTGTCCGGCAGCACCGCCAGCGGGCGCATGCCCTTGAGGGTGCGCTCGCCCGCCAACGCGCCTTCCCAGTATGGCGGACGACGAATGTAGGTGCTCATTGGGCGCCAGTCATACAGTGGCTCGACTTTCGGGCCAGTGTCTTCGTGGATGGCGAACATCGGAATGTAGACCTTGCGGAACTGTTCTGGCTTCACCGATGCCTTGACCACGGCATCGATTTCTTCGTCAGTCGGCCAGATGTCTTTCAGGCGGATTTCCTTGCCATCGACCACGCCCAGCACATCTTTCTCGATATCGAAACGGATGGTACCGGCAATGGCGTACGCAACCACCAGCGGCGGCGATGCCAGGAAGGCCTGCTTGGCATACGGGTGAATACGACCATCAAAGTTGCGGTTGCCCGAAAGCACTGCCGTGGCGTACAGGTCGCGGTCAATGATTTCCTGCTGGATTTTAGGGTCCAGTGCACCGGACATGCCGTTACAGGTGGTGCAGGCGAACGCCACGATGCCGAAGCCCATCTGTTCCAGCTCGGACGTCAGGCCGGCTTCATCCAGGTACAGGGCTACAGCTTTGGAACCTGGCGCCAGCGAGGACTTCACCCACGGCTTACGGGTCAGGCCCAGCTTGTTCGCATTACGTGCCAGCAGGCCGGCAGCAATAACGTTGCGCGGGTTGCTGGTATTGGTGCAGCTGGTGATGGCGGCGATAATCACAGCGCCATCGGGCATCTGGCCAGGGACTTCTTCCCACTGACCGGCAATGCCTTTGGCGGCCAGGTCGCTGGTTGCCACACGAGCATGCGGGTTGGACGGGCCGGCCATGTTGCGCACGACACTGGACAGGTCAAAGCGCAGCACACGCTCGTACTCGGCATGCGCCAGGCTGTCGGACCACAAGCCCGCGACCTTCGCATAGGTCTCGACCAGCTTCACTTGTTCGTCTTCACGACCGGTGAGTTTCAGGTAGTCGATGGTTTGCTGGTCAATGGAGAACATCGCCGCCGTGGCGCCATACTCCGGGGCCATGTTGGAGATGGTTGCACGGTCACCCAGGGTCAGTGCACGCGCGCCCTCGCCATAGAACTCAAGGTAGGCACCCACGACCTTTTCCTTACGCAGGAATTCGGTCAGCGCCAGCACCACGTCGGTGGCGGTAATACCTGGCTGAGGCTTGCCCGACAGCTCGACGCCGATGATATCCGGCAGGCGCATCCAGGACGCACGACCGAGCATCACGTTCTCGGCCTCAAGGCCGCCAACACCAATGGCGATTACGCCCAGTGCGTCGACATGCGGGGTGTGGCTGTCAGTACCGACCAGCGTATCCGGGAAGGCCACACCGTCTGTGCTGTGGATCACCGGCGACATCCGCTCCAGGTTGATCTGGTGCATGATGCCATTGCCTGGCGGGATCACATCGACGTTCTTGAACGCCTGCTTGGTCCAGTTGATGAAGTGAAATCGGTCTTCGTTACGACGGTCTTCGATGGCGCGGTTCTTGGCAAAGGCGTCCGGATCGAAACCACCACACTCCACAGCCAACGAGTGGTCGACGATCAGTTGTACCGGTACTACCGGGTTGACCTTGGCCGGGTCACCGCCCATATCGGCGATGGCGTCACGCAGACCCGCCAGGTCGACCAGTGCGGTCTGGCCGAGAATGTCATGGCACACCACCCGCGCCGGGAACCAGGGGAAATCGAGGTCGCGCTTGCGCTCGATCAACTGGCTCAACGAAGCGTTCAGGGTGGCCGGGTCGCAACGGCGAACCAGGTTTTCTGCCAGCACGCGGGAGGTGTAGGGCAGCTTGTCGTAGGCGCCGGGCTGAATCGCATCGACAGCCGCGCGGGCGTCAAAGTAATCCAGGCGGGTGCCGGGCAGGTTCTTGCGAAATGCTGTGTTCATGGCGCGGGACTCAATCACGGAAAGGTCAGCGGTAGGTAACGCTGAACAGCGCCTGCAGGAGCCGGCCTTGCCGGGGCCTGCAAGCACATCCTGTTCAGCTTCACCCTTCTCAGCGTTGCTCGATTGGCACGAACTTACGCTGTTCAACGCCGGTGTACTCGGCGCTTGGACGAATGATGCGGTTGTTGCCGCGCTGCTCGAAGACGTGAGCAGCCCAGCCGGTCAGGCGCGAACACACGAAGATCGGCGTGAACAGCTTGGTCGGAATACCCATGAAGTGGTAAGCCGAGGCATGGTAGAAGTCGGCGTTCGGGAACAGGCGCTTCTGCTCCCACATGGTCTTGTCGATGGCTTCGGATACCGGGTACAGCACGGTATCGCCCATTTCATCGGCCAACTGCTTTGCCCAACCCTTGATCACTTCGTTACGCGGATCGGACTCTTTGTAGATCGCATGACCGAAGCCCATGATCTTGTCTTTGCGTTCCAGCATGGCCAAGGTGCCGCTGATGGCGTCCTCAGGCGTAGAGAAGCGCTCGATCATTTCCATGGCTGCTTCGTTGGCACCGCCATGCAGCGGGCCACGCAGCGAACCAATGGCTGCAGTGATGCAGGAATACAGGTCCGAAAGCGTCGAGGCACAGACACGGGCGGTGAACGTCGAGGCGTTGAACTCGTGCTCTGCATAAAGAATCAGCGAAACGTTCATCACCTTGACGTGCAGGTCGCTCGGCTTCTTGTCATGCAGCAGGTGCAGGAAGTGACCACCCAGAGTCTCTTCGTCACTGACGCAATTGATGCGTACGCCGTCGTGAGTGAAGCGGTACCAGTAGCACATGATGGCCGGGAACACCGCCAGCAGGCGATCGGTCTTTTCACGTTGCTGCTCGAACGTCAGCTCAGGCTCCAGGGTGCCCAGTACCGAGCAGCCGGTACGCATGACATCCATAGGGTGGGCGGCGGCAGGAATGCGCTCCAGCACTTCCTTCAACGCCTGCGGCAGGTCACGCAGGGTCTTAAGCTTGCTCTGATAGGCAGCCAGTTGCGCCTTGGTCGGCAGCTCTCCGTAGAGCAGCAGGTAGGCAACTTCTTCGAACAAAGCGTGCTCGGCAAGCTCGCGCACATCATAGCCGCGGTAGGTCAGGCCGGCACCGGCCTGGCCTACGGTAGACAGTGCGGTTTGCCCGGCAACTTGACCGCGCAGGCCGGCACCGCTGAGTACTTTTGCTTCGGCCATTGCTTTTCTCCAATCTTGAATTTGTTATGGGAAACGTAAGCTGATTACAGGTTCAAGCCTTCATTCAGCTCTTTTTCTGAGCGAACAGGGCATCGAGCTTCTGCTCGAACACGTGGTAATCAATGGCGTCGTACAGCTCCATGCGGGTTTGCATGGTGTCGACAACATTCTTCTGGGTGCCGTCGCGACGCAGTGCGTTGTAGACGTTTTCAGCGGCCTTGTTCATGGCACGGAACGCCGACAGCGGGTACAGCGCCAGCGAAACATCGGCAGAGGCCAACTCTTCGGTGGTGTACAGCGGGGTCGCGCCGAACTCGGTGATGTTGGCCAGAATCGGCGCTTTCACCCGGGCAGCGAAGGTACGGTACATCTCAAGCTCAGTGATCGCCTCTGGGAAGATCATGTCAGCACCCGCTTCGATGCAGGCCGCTGCGCGGTCCAGGGCAGACTCCAGGCCTTCTACGGCCAGCGCGTCGGTACGCGCCATGATCACGAAGCTGTCATCGGTACGTGCGTCAACAGCGGCCTTGATGCGGTCAACCATCTCCTGCTGAGAGACGATCTCCTTGTTAGGGCGGTGACCACAGCGCTTGGCACCCACCTGATCCTCGATGTGAATCGCGGCCGCGCCGAACTTGATCATCGACTTGACGGTACGCGCCACGTTGAACGCCGAAGAGCCAAAACCGGTGTCGACATCCACCAACAGCGGCAGGTCGCACACATCGGTAATACGGCGTACGTCGGTCAGCACGTCGTCCAGGCCGGTAATACCCAGGTCAGGCAGGCCGAGGGAGCCGGCCGCAACACCGCCACCGGACAGGTAGATCGCCTTGAAACCGGCACGCTTGGCCAAGAGAGCATGGTTGGCGTTGATCGCCCCTACCACTTGCAGAGGATGCTCGGTAGCGACCGCGTCGCGAAAGCGCTGGCCGGGACTGCTTTTCTGACTCATGACTCACCTCGTGGGCTGTTGGCGTCCAGGTAATGACGCTCGATATTGCGTTTGGAGGCGCCGATATGGCGGCGCATCAGGAGCTCGGCCAGTTCACCGTCACGGTCGGCGATGGCATCGAGAATACGGTGGTGCTCGGCGAACGCCTGGCGTGGCCGATTGGGCGTAGCGGAGAACTGGATGCGGTACATGCGCACCAGTTGATACAGCTCGCCACAGAGCATCTGCACCAGGGTGCGGTTGCCACTGCCCTGGATGATTCGGTAATGGAAGTCGAAATCGCCTTCTTGCTGGTAGTAACCCAGCCCGGCCTGGAAGGTAGCGTCGCGCTCGTGGGTATCAAGCACCCGGCGCAGTTCGTCGATATCGGCTACGCTCATTCGCTCGGCAGCCAGGCGACAGGCCATGCCTTCAAGGGATTCGCGAATTTCGTAAAGCTCGATCAACTCGGCATGACTGAGCGAAACCACCCGTGCGCCGACATGAGGTACCCGCACCAGCAGGCGCTGACCCTCCAGGCGGTGAATCGCCTCACGCAATGGCCCACGGCTAATACCGTAGGTGCGCGCCAGCTCAGGCTCGGAAATCTTGCTGCCCGGGGCGATCTCGCCCTTGACGATGGCCGCCTGAATGCGCCGGAAAACGTTTTCGGAAAGGGTTTCCGAGTCATCCTGCGTAACGCCGGGTGCTTGGCTTGCGTCCAGCATATTGTCGACACCTTAAAAATCAATAGGGCCAAAACTAGCCAAATAACGCTCGCCAGTCAAAGACAAAATAAACATTGTCGACAATCGTCTAATAACGAACATGGAGGTCTTCCATATTGTCTTATGCCCGCCGCTGGCACATGCACACCAGCGTGATAGAATGCCGCCGCCTCCTTTGGGGCATGGATAGTGTGTCTGTCATCTTTTTATGGCAGATGAACGAGGAAGGTTGCGCAGTACTGCCAGTCGCCTTGACCCGAACATCGCACAGCACCGCGCCAGGATTTATGAGACTCACGCCCCTTCTACTGTTGCTCAGCCTTTCTTTATTGCCGGCGCTGAGCCAAGCCAATGACAAGACGGTCTACGGCCTTAACGAATACGCCCGCCTTGCCGACATCGACCTTGAGGTTGCAGCCAAGCTCGACACCGGCGCCAAGACCGCCTCGCTCAGCGCTCGCGACATCAAGCGCTTCAAGCGCAATGGCGAATCCTGGGTGCGCTTCTACCTGGCCATCGATGCGGCGCATTCGCATCCGATAGAACGCCCACTGGCCCGCGTCAGCAAAATCAAGCGACGGGCTGGTGACTACAACCCGGATGAAGGCAAGGCGTACACCGCTCGCCCTGTCATTGCCCTGAATATCTGCATGGGGAACGCCTTGCGCACCATTGAAGTGAACCTCACTGACCGCAGCGCGTTCCAATACCCGCTGCTGATCGGTTCCGAAGCCCTGAAAGACTTCGATGCCCTGGTCGACCCAAGCCTTAAATACGCTGCCGGCAAACCCGCCTGCGCCACCGCCGCTCACACCGCAGAGTAAAACCGATGCGCTCTCTTACCCTCCACCTCAAAGTCCTGATCACCGTTCTGGTGTTGCTGGGCGTATTGGTCACGGCCTACCAGATCTTCTTCCTCGGCATCCCGGTCACCGAAGACGAGACGGACGACCTGTGGAACATCGACGCCAAGGTCGAGTTCGTCGCCAGCGCCAAAGACCCGGTCAAGGTCCAGATGTTCGTGCCACCGCTGAGCAGTGACTACGTCAGCCTCAACGAGAGCTTCATCTCCAACAACTACGGTGTCAGCGTCAACCGCGTCGATGGCAACCGCAAGGTGACCTGGTCGGCACGCCGCGCCAGCGGCAACCAGACCCTCTACTACCGCCTGGTACTGACAAAGCGCTACAGCGCCGAAAAACCCAAGGCCAAAGGTCCCACCTTCCGTGACAGCCTGCCCGTCGAAGGCCCGGAGAAGGTCGCCGCCGAAGCGCTGATGGCGCCTATCCGCCAGCACTCGGCGGACGTCGAGACCTTTGTCAGCGAGACCATCAAGCGCGTCAACAACGTCAACGATGACAACGTCAAGCTGCTGCTGGCAGGCGACACCTCAAGCCTGCGCAAGGCCAAGATCATCGACCTGCTGCTGTCGATCGCCCACGTACCGATTGAAAAAGTCCATACCATCCGCCTGCTGGCCGACCAGCCACAAACCCCTGAACTGTGGCTGCGCAGCTTCAACGGCACCGACTGGCTGTACTTCAACCCGGACACCGGCGAACAGGGCCTGCCGAGTGATCGCCTGCTGTGGTGGACGGGCGATGACAACCTGATCACCGTCGATGGCGGCAAGAAAGCCAACGTCAGCTTCAGCCTGAACAACAGCGAGATGAACGCCATCCGCCTGGCCAAGCTGACCGACGAAAACACCGACGCCGACTTCCTGGAATACTCACTGTACGGCCTGCCCCTGCAGACCCAACAAACGTTCATGATCATGGTCATGATCCCGATTGGTGTACTGGTGATCCTGGTCCTGCGCAACCTGATCGGCCTGCAGACCCTCGGCACCTTCACCCCGGTACTGATCGCCCTGGCCTTCCGCGAAACCCAACTGGGCTTCGGCATCGTCCTGTTTACCATCATTACCGCGTTGGGCCTGTCACTACGCTCCTACCTTGAGCACCTGAAGTTGCAGATGCTGCCGCGCCTGTCGGTGGTGCTGACCTTCGTCGTGGTACTGATTGCCGCCATCAGCCTGTTCAGCCACAAGCTCGGCCTGGAACGCGGCCTGTCGGTTGCACTGTTCCCGATGGTGATCCTGACCATGACCATCGAGCGCCTGTCGATCACCTGGGAAGAGCGTGGCGGTGGCCATGCGATGAAAGTGGCCGTCGGCACCCTGTTCGCGGCCTCGCTAGCGCACCTGCTGATGAGCGTGCCGGAACTGGTGTACTTCGTCTTCACCTTCCCGGCGGTACTGCTGATTCTGGTGGGCTTCATGCTGGCAATGGGCCGTTATCGCGGCTACCGCCTGACGGAGCTGGTCCGTTTCAAAGCCTTTGTGAAGGACGCCTGATGTTCGGTCTCTGGAAAACCTGGAAAGCCCTGGAGGCCCGGGGCATCATGGGTATCAACCGGCGCAATGCGGACTATGTCCTCAAGTACAACAAGCGCCACCTGTACCCGATCGTCGATGACAAGATCATCACCAAGGAGCGCGCGATCAAGGCCGGCATTCATGTGCCGGAAATGTACGGGATCATCTCCACCGAGAAAGAGATCGAAAAGCTCGACGAGATCATCGGCGGGCGCAGTGATTTCGTGATCAAGCCGGCCCAAGGCGCTGGTGGCGACGGCATTCTGGTCATCGCCGACCGTTTCGAGAACCGCTACCGGACCGTCTCGGGCAAGATCATCAGCCACGAGGAAATCGAGCACCAGATCTCCAGCATCCTGACCGGCCTCTACTCCCTGGGCGGGCACCGCGACCGGGCACTGATCGAGTACCGGGTCACCCCTGACCAGATCTTCAAGAGCATCAGCTACGAAGGCGTGCCGGACATCCGCATCATCGTGCTGATGGGTTATCCGATCATGGCCATGCTGCGCCTGCCGACCCGCCAGTCCGGCGGCAAGGCGAACCTGCATCAGGGCGCTATCGGTGTCGGTGTCGACCTGGCGACCGGCATCACGCTGCGCGGTACCTGGCTGAACAACAAGATCACCAAGCATCCGGACACCGGCAATGCCGTGGACGGCGTGCAGCTACCCAACTGGGACGGTTTCATGAAACTTGCCGCCGGTTGCTACGAGCTGTGCGGGCTGGGCTACATCGGCGTCGACATGGTCCTAGACGTGGACAAGGGACCGTTGATTCTCGAACTGAACGCCCGTCCGGGCCTGAACATTCAGATCGCCAACGACTGCGGCCTTACCCACCGAGCCCAGGCGGTCGAAACGCGAATCGCCGAACTCAAGGAAAAAGGCATTCAGGAAACCCCGGAAGAACGCGTCAGGTTCTCCCAGGAGCTGTTCGGCCACGTCCCGGCTCACAGCTGACTGCCCCGCACCGAGTGGCCGGCCGCAAGGTCGGCCACTCGCCAATGACGACGCCCATGCCGACCTGCACGCTTCAGCCACTCCCCTATCAGCCTGACCCCAGCCTCTGGTTCGAGCGCATCCGCTGCGCGCCCGGTGCGGTCCTGCTGGATTCCGGCCGGCCGGTCGCGCAGCGTGGCCGGTATGACATCCTCAGCGCCTGGCCGTCGACGATGCTGACGACCGAAACAGACGAATCGGCGAGTGCTTTCTTCCAGCGCCTGCGAAAGGCCCTGGCCGCGCTCGGCCCCGCCGAAGCGCCAGAGGGGCACGACCTGCCATTTCTCGGCGGACTGATCGGCATGCTCGCGTATGACTTCGGCAAGCGCCTGGAGAATCTGCCGCACGCCGCAGTGGACGACCTTGCACTGCCTGATGCACGTTTCGGGCTGTACGCCTGGGCATTGATTAGCGATCACCAGCAATGCACCACTCAGCTGGTCTTCCATCCGTCGCTCGCGCGTGCCGAACGCGAACGATTGGTGAACCTGTTCCAGCAAGCGGCTGAACCGGCAAACCAGATGCCGTTCACGCTGCAATCGGCGTTCACTGCTGATCTCGATGCCGAGCGCTATCGCTGCGCGTTCGAACGCATCCAGCATTACATCCAGGCCGGCGATTGCTATCAGGTGAACTTCGCGCAGCGTTTCCGCACCGGTTATCAGGGCGATCCCTGGACTGCCTATCGCGCGCTACGTGCCGCCTGCCCGACGCCCTTCGCCGGCTTCCTTACACTCGACGACGGTGCCATTGCCAGCCTCTCGCCAGAGCGCTTTCTGCGCCTGAGCCAAGGCACAGTGGAAACCCGGCCGATCAAGGGCACGCGACGCCGCCTGCCGGATCCCGCGCAGGACCGAGCACTGGCCGAGGAGCTGCTCGCCAGCGAAAAGGACCGTGCGGAAAATCTGATGATTGTCGACCTGCTGCGCAACGACCTCGGTCGCAGCTGCGAGACCGGCAGCGTGCATGTACCGGAACTGTTCGCGCTGGAAAGCTACCCCAACGTGCATCACCTGGTCAGCTGCGTGCGTGGCACGCTGGCGGCCGGCAAGGACGCATTCGATCTGCTCGCTGGCAGTTTCACAGGAGGATCGATCACTGGCGCGCCGAAGATCCGCGCCATGCAGATCATCGACGAACTGGAACCAACCTGCCGTGCCATCTACTGTGGCTCGCTGCTGTATGTGGACGTGCGCGGCGAGATGGACAGCTCAATCGCAATCCGCACCCTGCTGCTACGTAACGGACAGGTCAGCTGCTGGGGTGGTGGCGGCATCGTTGCCGACTCGCGCTGGACGGCGGAGTACCAAGAGTCGATCGACAAGGTGAAAGTGCTGCTGGAGACGC
>JAEAMF010001974.1_pt1 | contig 12772 bp, 12 predicted proteins | sample 8958721 | NCBI WGS metagenome assembly JAEAMF01 (sample SAMN16933255, study PRJNA681124) | bioreactor sludge metagenome | isolation source: anaerobic bioreactor treating anionic surfactant - SDBS | place: India: Bengaluru | collected 2019-02-28
CGTCCCGGCCGGGCGCCGGCTGTGTCTGTTTCCACCCATGTCAGGAGGATAACCACCATGCCCGAAGAAACCACCTACATTCCGGCCAGGGATCTCATCCAGGCCTGCGTTGTGCTGCTGCAGAAGGTGGGCGTCCCCCCCGATCAGGCCGCGACCATCGCCGAGATCGTCGTGGAGGCCGACCTGCGTGGCGTCGAGTCGCACGGTCTCCTCCGCCTGCCGGCCTACATCCACCGTGTCCAGGCCGGCCTGATGACGGCCGTCACCGCGCTCAAGACCGTCCGGGAGCGCGGTGCGACCGTCCTTCTGGATGCTCAGAGCGGCTTTGGCCAGGTGGCCGGCGTCGCCGCCATGAGCCAGGCGATGGATCGCGCCCGGCAATTCGGCGTGGGTGTGGCCGCGGTGCGCAACGCCAATCACTTTGGCATCGCCGCGCACTATGCCATGATGGCCCTCTCGCAGCGCATGATCGGCATCGTCACCGCCAATGCCGCCCCCAGCATGGCCGCCTGGGGTGGGGCCGCGCCGGTCCTGGGGACCAATCCCATCTGTGTCGCCATCCCGACGGGCGGCGCTACTGCGTCCCGCCATCTGTCCGGCGGGAAAGTGGACATCGTCCTGGACATGGCCTCTTCGATGGTCGCCCGGGGCAAGATCCGCCTCGCCGCCAGCAAGGGCCAGCGCATCCCGCTGGGTTGGGCGCTGGACGCTGACGGCCGCCCCACGGAAGACCCCACGGCCGGGCTGAAAGGCACGGTGGTGCCCATCGGCGGGCCCAAGGGCTACGGTCTGGCGCTGGTTGTAGATGTCCTGTCGGGGGTGATGACCGGAGCCGACTTTGGCACGCGGCTGACGTCGGTGCACGAGCTGAAGCAGCACTCCTCGGTAGGGTTCGTCACCCAGGCGCTGGACATTACTGCCTTTGCCGAGTGGGACGAATTTGCCGCCTCGATCGGCGCTCTGGTCGCGGAGGTCCTCAACTCGCCGCGCGCTCCGGGTGTGAGCCGCATCTACCTGCCCGGGGAGATTGAGTGGCTAAAACAGCAGGAACGCCTCAAGTCAGGGGTTCCCGTACCGCAAGAAGTGCTGGACGAGCTGCGCGGGCTGGCCGCCGGGCTGGGCGCACTGCTGCCCTTCTAAAGAGGGCTCCCCCTCCAACCCATCCGTGCCGAAACCGCCGCCGATGCATCCAACAGTGCTGCGGTGAGTTCCGCGACTCTCTCTTTCGTCATCCGGCTGGTCGGGCCAGGGATGCTCAGGGCCGCCACAACCTCTCCCTCCCGGTTGCGAATCGGCACGCCGATGGCCCGTACCCCCACTTCGAGCTCCTCGTCGTCGATGGCGTATCCGTTCTGGCGTACTTGCGCAAGCTGGCGGCGCAACTCTTCTGCGGAGGTGATGGTGTTGGCCGTATGGTACTCCAGGGGACGGCTCAACAGGCGGTCCCGTTCGGCGTCCGGAAGGAAGGCCAAGAAAACCTTACCACTCGCCGAGCAGTGCGCCGGCATGCGAAATCCGATCCGCGAAGCGATCATCACCGCCTGGTTGGACGGCACGACCTCGACGCCAAAGATCTCACCCTGGTCCAGAACGGCGAGGTCGCAGTTCTCCTTGAATGTTTCGGTCAGCTGCCGCATGTAGGGCAGCGCTTCGCGCCTGAAATCCAGCCGCTGCACCACCAGCAGTCCGGTTGCCGCCAGCTTCAAGCCCAGCCTGTATTTCTCCCCGTCTTCAGCGCGCTCCAGGTAGCCCCAGTTCAGCAGCGTCGTGATGATGCGGTGAACCGTGGCCTTGTGCAGCCCCATCAGCTCGGCAATGTCCGACACACCGCGTTCCTGGTGCTCATCGTCAAACGCCGACAGGATTTGCAGCGCCCGTTCCACCGCTCGCACATTGTATAGTTTGGGATCTCGTTTCATCCGCCACCACCCGGCAGAGTATGATCTACCACGCGCTACTCTACCTCCTGCTCCTCGTTCGCATTGTCCCTTTTGACCGGTTGGCTATCTCCCGGCTTTTCTTCTACAAAGCTGATCGCGGTGACCGGGCAGTTCTCGGCACACGTGCCGCATTCCACGCACTTTTCATAGTCGATCACCGACTTGATGTCGCCCTCGTGGATGGCTTCGCTGGGACATCCAGCCACGCAGGCCCCGCATTGAATACAGTCATCGCTTACGACGTACGGCATCGGCTCTACTCTCCACCAGACTCTTTTGAACGCCTTCTACCCGGCATACATCCCGTGCGGGTCGATCTCTTCGCGGATCAGCCGGACCTGCTCGGGAGTGGGGGGCGGTGTGATGGCCACCTGCTCGGGCACGACCGGCGCAAACCCGAGATTCGCCACCACGTCCTCCAGGGTAGTGCCCGGGTGGATGGACTCGATCCGCATGCGCTTGCTCAGCGGATCAAAGCCAAAGATGGCTTTGTCGGTGATTACCCGCGCCGGCCCGCCGCGCAGACCGGCCTGCGCGCGGCTCTCCCCGCCCTGGATATAACCCGGGCTGGTGATGAACGATACGGCTTCCTTCAGCTTCCGCGCCTCATGGCGAATGATGATCACCGTGCGCTTGGAGTTGGAAGCAATGTCGTTGGCCCCGCCGCTGCCGACAAAGTGGCGGAATTGGCTACCGTAGCTGCCGAGCAGGGTCGTGTTCAGATTGCCGTAGACATCCGTTTCCAGCCCGCCCAGGAACCCGACGTCCACCAGACCCTGGTGCAGGATGGTCCCGAGCATGTCCACAAAGCTGCTCAGGATCTTGGCCCGGTACCAGACCCGCGGATCCGCCAGGCCCACCCCGGGGTGGACCGGCTCGGGGTCGATGACGCCCAGCTCGAAAAGCATCGTGATGTCCGGCGCGTGCGTGCGCTTGGCCAGGAACGTCGCCACCACGGGCAGGCCCAGTCCCACCGCCACGACTTCGCCATTCTTCAGCTCGCGCGCTCCCGCCGCCGCCATGAGCTCAAGAGGAGTATATTCAACGTCTGGCATGCTCGTCCCCCTTTTAGTACCCCAGGATCGGATCCGCTTTGAGGTCGTTCAGACGCTTGGCCCCGCCGACCCGCTCCAGGTATTCCCAGTGATCTTTCACCCCGTAGACGTACTTGTCCAGGTAGGCCTTGAGCCCTTCCGGCGTGTTGGTGGCCTCCACGTACCGCTTGATGTGCTCTCCATCATAGTCGTAGGCACGATAAACCGAGGTTGGGTGCGCGCCAAAAGGCAGATGCACCACGTGCGACACCCGGAAACCATGCACCACCGTGCGCTCCGGCTCGCGGCGGATGACCTCCGTCGGCACTACCTGCTCCGCAAGGAGGATGGCCCGTTTGCTCGACTTGACCTGCTCCTCGTTGTCCCAGCGCGGGCCGTAGATCCAGGCATTTCCCTCGGCGTCCGCCACCTGCACCTGTACCACCGCCACATCGGGCTGCAGTGGCTTCAGTGCCAGCCAGTCCTCGCCGCTGAAGGGGTCCGCTACGGAACCGATGTTGGCAGGCGCCACTTCCTTCAAACGCTGCAGGATGTCCGAGCCACGCAGGGAACGGATCGGGATGAACGGCAGGCCCAGCGCCCCGGCCAGGTAGCGCAGGGCCATCGACAGGCTGCTGTACTCCTCGGCGACGAGCGTGCCGCCCTCAATGCCGCGGTTCACGTTGGCCAGACGGCCGAAGCGGTCCAGCGATCCCCCGCCGTAGATGATGCGCTCCAGCGCCCCCGCCCCCGCCAGCAGGTCGGCATCCATGGCCCCCACGCATTGCGACACGGTGAGCCTCTGGATGCCCTGCCGGATCACCTCGCTGGCAAAAGCCATGCAGCAGCGCGTGATGGCAAAGCCCGACAGAGCGATGTGCGACCCCGACGGAATGGTCGCCACGGCTTCCGAAAGCGTTACCAGTTTGTCCATCGCCGCCTCCCGTCGCTACGGTACCTGGCGCCGGTCAAACAGCACCAGCAGCAGGTCGCAAGAGCCGTCTCCGACCTTGATCTCCGCCAGCTCCACCGGCCGGTCCATGGCTTCTTCGATCGCCATGACCACCAGGTTGGCCGGGACACAGGTGAACGGCTCCACACCCTTGGCCGCCAGCCGCTGCTCGATTTCGTGATGCAGGCACCCCTCAATGTGGATACGGAGCAGACGGTCGTCCTGCTCCGGGGTCAGGCTGGCCACAATGCCCTCGTCTTTCAGGATCTTGCCGATGGCAGTGGCGATCTCCGTTACCGAGCTGGACTTGACCTGCGCCAGACCCTTGTCCTTGAAATACTCGCGGCCCACCGTGGTCATCCGGAACCGGGCGCCTTTGCCGCGCTCGTCCCAGAAGGCCTTTTGCAGATCGTACAGGATGCTGTTCGCGTATTCGTGGGAGATCTGCTTGCCGCTCATGCTTCCTCCTTGTAGTAGGGCTCGCCCCACTTTTCGGTAAAGACCAGGTCTTGGAGTGCGAGGCGCGGGCGGGGCCGGTGCGGGCGGGTGGGGTGGCCCAGCGAGAGGATGCTCACCACCTTGAATCCCTCCGGCACGTCGAGCAGCTTTTTCAGCCGCTCTTCGTCGCGGATGTCGATGCAGGGCGCGATGACCCAGCACGATGCCAAGCCCAGGCCGGTGACCATTAGCAGGATGTTCTCCATGGCCGCCGACGTGTCGTAGGGCATGTCCCACACATCCTTCTTGCCGCAGACCACGATGCTCACCGGGGCGTTGGCCAGGAAAGCCGACACGTTGCCCGAGGTCAGCTTCTCGAAGGCGGCCTTTCGCTTGGCCTCATCCTCCAGGGTGGCAAAGCGCTCCTGCATCTTCTTCGTCACGAACTCGGCGGTGAACCTGCGCCCGCTGCCGCCCGCGGCAATGGCCCCCAGCCGCTGGCGCGTGTCATAGTCCTTGACAATGATAAAGCGCCACGGTTGGGCGTTTTCTCCCGATGGCGCTTGGCGGGCCGCCTCCAGGATCATCTTCAGATCCTCTTCCGAGACGGGCTCATCCGTGTATTCGCGGATGCTGCGGCGGTCCAGGATGACCTTGAATGCGGCCTCAGCCAGACTCATTTGTTCCGACATCTATCCCCTCCTCTGCCAGTTTCAGAGATACAGAACTGCCTCGTCACCGACTGCCGCGCACGGCAGTGGAATTCCATGAAGCCGGAGATCATCTTATAGCACAAGATGCAGTTTTACCTGTTGGTACTCCCAGTATAGCACAATTTCGCAAATCTGGCAACTCGGCCCCTGCAAGTACGTGAGAACGCAAAGGGCCTTCTCCACTGAGGAGAAGGCCCTTTTCTTATCCGTCCTTGTCGAGGCGTCCGCTCACAGTGGGGGATTGCCTCGGTCGCGTAGACCTCGCAATGACAGAATCAGACTATTCCCTCTGCGTTCTCCGCGTCCTCCGCGGTAAAATCTCCTACTTCTGGTAGCTCTTCCACACCTGCTCGAGGTCCGGCCGCTGCACCGTCTCCATCATATAGTCCGCCAGCTGGCTGCACGTTGCCCCGTCGGCTCGTCCGGTGAGCTTGACCTTGCGCTCGTACTGCGTGCAGACATCCAGCGTCATCTCCAGCTTGCGCGCCAGGTCGACGTAGCCGATGTGGTTCAGCAGCATCGCCGCCGCCTTGACCATGCTGGATGGGTCGGCGTACTGCACGCGGCCCTCCTCCACCATGCGCAATCCCGTGCCGTGGATGGCCTCGAACATGGCGTAGCGCTTGCCGATGTTGGCGCTGCCGCCCGTGCCCACACCGCCCTGGATCTGCGCCGCCTCGTCGGTGATGATGTCGCCGTACAGGTTGGGCAGTACGATCACGTGGAAGGCGGAGCGCCGCTCCGGATCCAACAGCTTGGCGGTCATGATGTCGATGAACCAGCCGTCCCAGGTGATGCCCGGAAAGTCCTTCGCGACCTCCTCCGCCATCGTCAGGAACTTGCCGTCCGTGGTCTTGATGATGTTGGCCTTGGTGACGATGGTCACGTTGGGAAAGCCGTTCTTCTTGGCATAGTCAAAGCCCAGGCGGATGATGCGGTCCGTGCCCTGGCTAGTGATGACCTTGAAGTCGATGGCCAGGTCGTCGGTGACGTTGATGCCCTTGCTGCCCACGGCGTAGGCATCCTCCGTGTTCTCGCGGAAGAACATCCAGTCAATGCCCTGCTCCGGCACGCGCACCGGCCGGCAGTTGGCGAACAGGTCCAGCTCGCGGCGCATGCTCACGTTGGCGCTCTCGATGTTCGGCCAGGGGTCACCCTTCTGCGGGGTGGTCGTGGGGCCCTTCAGGATGGCGTGGCACTGCTTGAGCTGTGCCAGCACATCATCGGGCAGGGACTGGTTGAGCCGGGACCGGTTCTCGATGGTCAGGCCAGTGATCTCGCGGAACTCTACGTTGCCCTTTTTGACCTCGTCGGCCAGCAAAAAGGCCAGCACACGCTCCGCTTCCTTGCTGATGGTGGGGCCGATCCCATCGCCGCCGGCCACGCCGATGATGATGGGCTTGATTTTGCTAAAATCGAGCCAGTCCTCGGCCGCCTTCAGTTTCTCCACGCGGTCGAGCTGCTCGCCGACCAGCTTGCCAAAGTGCTCTTTCGCTCGTTCGATCGCTTGCTTGCGTGCTTCTGCATCCATCTACTTAACCTCCTCAGGTTTGTCGGGCATCATATACAAGATTTCGTCCCACGGCTGGCGATAGAGCCGGGTGTTCAGTCGTTTCTGATCCATCACGTGGCCCATGATGCCGATGCTGCGCCCCAGCACAAAGAGCGCGTTCAACGCACCGAGCGCCACGAACTCGCGCACTTGCTCCGGCGTGGCCCCGGTGCTGCGCAGCATGTCGCAGCACAGGATGCCGATGCAGCCGTCGACGTTGAGGATCAGGTTGTCGCGTTTGGAGGTGGTCAACTGCTCCACCTGCAGCGCATAGTCCAGGTACGGCGTCATCGGGAAATGCTGCCGGGCATAGTTCTTCAGCAGCTCCACGCGCTTGTCGGGATTCTTGAGCGACTTGATGCGGTGGCCGATGCCGGGGATGTGAATTCCCCTGGTCTTCATGTCCTTGACCATGAAATCGGGCGGCTGCCCCGCATCCGCATAGTGCGTGAAGTACTCGGCGGCATCGTTCACCGCGCCACCAAAGCGCGGGCCGATGGTCAGCAGGCCGCTGACCGTGGCCGAGATGAGGTCCTTGCCCGCGCGCGCGGCCACGATGGCATTGTGCGCCCCGGACACGGCCGGGCCGTGGTCGGCGGTGATCACCACCACCATCTCCAGGAAATTCGCGGCCCACGCCGGCAGTCTCTTCTTGAACCACAGCAGGCCCAGCACGCCGCCCAGGCCGTACTCCTGCTCCACCACGTCGCTCATGCTCACGCCGCAGTACTTGGGCTCGTCGCCGCGGTCGTCCGAGATGGTGGTCATGAACTCGGTGGGCCGCCGCACGACCTTTTGCTTGACCGCCTCGGCATAGTCCATCGGCATACGCGGCGGCTGCACCTCCGGCTGCGGAACCAGCGTGCCCTCTTTCACCAGCCGCTCGTACGTCTCTTTGATGCTGGCGTCAAAATCGTCGAAGGAGCCGGGGACGATGGCCCCCGCCTCACGCAGCGCCTGGTTCTTGGCGTCCGCCGTCTCGCGGTCCGCTCCGGCGCGCGCCCCGGCATGGCCGAACTGCACCTCGGTGGGGAAGATCTTGGAGCACGTGCCGATGCACCAGGCCACCAGCGGCTTTTTGATCCGCCCATCCTTGAGTGCGGCGACTACGTCGTACTCGTCCAGCCCGCCGACCTCGCCGAACATGACCATCATCTTGACCGCAGGGTTGGCCTCAAAGCGCAGCAGGTGCTCGATGAACGTGGAGCCCGGGTAGCGGTCGCCGCCGATGGCCACGCCCTCGTACACGCCGTCCGAGTTGCGCGCCACGATGTTGTTGAGCTCGTTGGACAGCCCGCCCGACTTGCTGACATAGGCCACGCTGCCCGGGCGGTGCAGCCGCGCCTCGATAATATTGTCCACCGGCCCCGCCGTGTTGCCGATGCGGAACCCGCCCGCGGCGATGCCGCCCACCGTGGCCGGCCCGATGATCCACTTGCGCCGCAGCCTGGCCAGGTGGATCAGCTCCTTGGTGCGGTGCTCCGGCACGCCCTCGGCGATGATCGCCACCGTGCGGATCGTGTCGGTCTCCAGCGCCTCTTTGGAGGTGGGATACGCCGAGCGGAACGAGGCGAAATTCACCAGGACGTCGGCCTCGGGATGCCTGGCCGCCGCCGCGGTGATCGTGTGGTAGATGGGGATGAGGATCTCCGCCGTCCCGAAGAAGCACTTGTGGGTGCCCTCCTGGGTGGGGTCGACGATGGCGGCGATGGACGGCGTGGCCCGCCGGCAGACATAGTCAAAGTCGAGCATGCGCTGGATGGCCGCCGTCTGGTAGCCAAAGACGATGGCCCGCGTGCTCGGGTCGAACAGGATATAGTCAGGTCGTTTCTCTGCCATGGTTGTCACCTACTTCGCTTCCAGAGCCATATTGACGATGCGCGTCATGTGCATCTCCGGGCCATACACCTCGATGGGCACGCCCAGCTCCTTGCCCAGCTCTTTCATCAGGCGCAGGCCCTCCTGGTAGTTGGGCCCGCCACGGCGCACAAAGATGTGAACGTTCGTCTGCTGGATTTTTTGCTTGTACTCCTTGAGCGCCATGGTGATGCCGGTAAAGGTCTTGGCCACGTCGGTAAAGTTGGCGATGCCGCCGCCGATGAGCAGGAACTTGGGTCTGCCCTGGGGGTCCTTCTCCCGCGTCATCAGGTCCAGCAGGGTCCTGGCGTACTGGTACGTCTCGCTGGTGGACGGGTTGCCGCTGTACTCGCCATAGTTGGCCAGCTCCTGCCCAAAGCCCAGGTCCACGATGGTGTCGGCGTAGATGACGCTGGCCCCGCCGCCGGCGACCATCGTCCACACCCGCCCTCCGGGGTTGAGGATGGTCAGCTTGAGCGACGCGCCGCTCTTTTCGTCCATCTCTTTGACGTACTTTTCCTCGGGGCTCAGCCGCCGCCCGAACGGCGCGGGGAAGGATACGTCGCCCCAGCGCTCGCCGCACTCGAACAGCGCCGTGTCGTCCAGCCGCGCCACCAGGTCCAGCGGCACGACCATGCCCTTGACCATCACAAAGGGGTTGATCTCCAGGTAGGCGTAGGCCAGGTCGTGGTAGAATTTGTACAGCCCGCGGATAAAGTCGGCCAGCAGGTTGTCGCGGTCCGGCGGGGTATCCTTGGGCAGCATGGTCTCGATGGGCATGTGATCCACATCGTCGCCCACCCGGACGGGGATCTCGGCCACCGTGTCCCAGACCGACTCGATGTCGACGCCGCCGTGGTTGGAGAAGTAGATGACGTCGCCGTCACGCCTGCTCTTGATCGCCACGTAGTACTCGCCTTCGTGCGGGGTGAACGGCTCGATCAGGAAATGGGTCAGCCGGTCGGTGACCTTGCCGACCGTCGTCTCCTTGTTCATGCGCTCCTGGATCCACTGCCGCGCCTCGTCAAAGGTGCCGGCGATCTTGACCAGGCCGTGCTTGCCGCGCTTGCCAAAGAGCTGGTCCGGCTTGACCACGAGCTTGCCCTCGTTGAGCCAGGGGTTCTCGGCGAGCAGCGCCGCGTAATCGGTCTCCGGCGTCACCAGCGCGATCTTGCCGTGGTAGGCGGGCAGCTTGCCGAAATACTGCGCCCAGTGCCGCGCCATCATCCTCTTCCCGTCGTACTCCCGTATCCCTCTCTGTGCCATATCCTCTCCTTGCCGGAACCACAGATTTCACCGCAAAGGCCGCCAAGAGCGCCAAGATCATCAGATGATTGGTTCCAGGACACCTCGGGTGCGAGTTGTAGCGCGGACTGACAGTCCGCGGTACGGTTTGTCGCGCCCATACGGCTGGCAACGGATATGGGGCGTCATTATCCGTTTATCCGATTGTCATGGGTTGACGGTGCCCCGAACAGGTACGCAGAGACCGCAGAGCTCATAAGGATCTTTGTTCTTTGCGCGCCCGGCGGTTGAGATTACTTCTTCATGCCCATCAGGGCCAGCGTGCCGCCGGCCAGAATCGTGTCGATCTGGCGCTGCGACAGCTTGTACTCCACCTCAAACGCCGTCCCGCGCGTCCGGTTGTACACAATCAGCGGCTCCCCGCTGCCCAGAACGGCGCAGATGTTCGGAATCTCCAGCTCATCGCCCTGCTGGAGGTCGCCATAGTCGTTCTCGTTCTTGAAGGTCAGCGGGATGATCCCAAAGTTGATCAGGTTGTCGGTGTGGATGCGCTCCAGGGACTTGGCGATCACCGCCTTGACCCCCAGGTACATCGGGCACAGCGCCGCGTGCTCGCGCGATGACCCCTGGCCGTAACTGACCCCGGCTATGATAATGTTCTGTTTGCCCTCGCTCTGGATCTTGCGGGCGCGGGCGGAGAACTGCGGGTCGAGGGCGGCGAACACGAACTCGGCGTACTTGGGCACGTTGGAGCGGTACTTCATCTTGTCGCCGGCCGGGAGGATGTGGTCGGTGGTGATCTTGTCGCCCACCTTGATCGTCACCACGCCGTTGATCGCATCCGGCAGCGGCGTGCTTGCCGGCGGCTCGCCGATGTTCGGGCCGCGCAACACCTGCACCTCTTCCGCATGCGCTGCGGGCGGGATGAACATGCCGTCGTCGATGTAGTACTTGTCGGGGAGCTTGACCTGCGGGTAGGCGATGCCCATCTTTTCCAAGTCGCGCGGGTCGGTGATCTGGCCGGTGAGCACGGTCGCCGCGGCGCTCTCCGGGCTGGTCAGGTACACCTGCGCGTCTTTGGTGCCCGAGCGGCCCTCAAAGTTGCGGTTGCTGGTGCGGACCGACACGGCCGCGCTCTCCGGCGACTGGCCGTTGCCCACGCAAAAGCCGCAGGCGGTCTCTACCAGCCGGGCGCCCGCCGAGATCAGCGTCACCAGCCCGCCATCGCGGGCCACGTTCTCCAGCACCTGCCGCGAGCCGGGAGCGATGATCAGGCTGACGTTGGGCCCGCGTGACCTCGTCGCTGGGGAAGATGGAGGTAGTGACGCCGCATTCGGCGCCCATGTTGGTGATCGTGGCGCGGTCGGGCACCGACAGGGTCTTGACCCCTTCGCCGCCGTACTCGAACACCACGCCGACATTGCCCTTGACGGTAAAGATCTCCAGCACTTTGAGGATGACGTCCTTGGCCGAGACCCATGCCGGCAGCTTGCCGGTCAGGTTGATCTTGACCACTTTCGGGCAGGCCAGGTAGAAGAGCCCGCCGGCCATGGCCACGGCCACGTCCAGGCCGCCCGCGCCGATGGCGATGCTGCCGATGCCGCCGGCGGTGGGCGTGTGCGAATCGGAGCCCAGCAGCGTCTTTCCCGGCCGGGCAAAGCGCTCCAGGTGCACCTGGTGGCAGATGCCGTTGCCCGCGCGCGAGAAGATGATGCCGTATTTGGCCGCCACGCTCTGCAGGTAGCGATGGTCGTCGGCGTTCTCAAAGCCGATCTGGAGCGTGTTGTGGTCCACATAGCTCACCGACAGCTCGGTCTTGACCCGCGGCACGCCCATGGCCTCGAACTGCAGGTAGGCCATCGTGCCCGTCGCATCCTGCGTGAGCGTCTGGTCAATGCGGATGCCGATTTCCTTGCCCGGCTCCCACTTGCCCTCGACAATGTGCGGCTCCAGCACTTTCTGTACCACGTTCTTGCCCATAGCGCCTCCTGACGAATAAAGTGCTTCAACGCAGAGAACGCAGAGACCGCGGAGAAAAGGGATTGTCCCGTATTAACTCGGCGTTCTCTGCGATCTCCGCGGTAAGATCCCCCCGGTCCGAGACTAGAACACAAAAAACGCCCCGGAGATGCTGTCCGCCAGCACTCCGAGGCCCCTTGTGAACCAGCCACCACCTGTGCCTCGTCGCACGGAAGCAGTCATCCACTCACGAACTAGAGTCATCGCGTAGGCATTATAATGGCAAGCGCCACTTTGTCAAAAGCTAGGCTAACCACGGAGACACGGAGAATATGAAGACGGAATACTTGATCCAGGATACAGGATACAAGATGTTGAAATCCTGCTATATCTTCTTTGTGTCTTAATGTTGAATTCCCAGTTCTTCTCTGTGTTCTCCGTGTCTCCGTGGTAAAAAAAGAGGGCCGTCCCTAACAGGAAGTCCCCTTGAGGCGGCGACTAGACTTGAACTAGTGACACAGGGCTTATGAGTCCCCCGCTCTGCCAACTGAGCTACGCCGCCTCGCTCAAGTGCTAGCGAGACTGCGCTCTCGCCACAGTACGGGTGAGAGCTTGCCTCGACTGAGTACAGTCGAGACTACGCTCTCGCCCGAGTACGGACGAGAGCTTGCCTCGCCTTGTTGCCCGCAGACACAGAAGTAGCGGGGACAGGACTCGAACCTGTGACCTTTGGGTTATGAGCCCAACGAGCTGCCACTGCTCCACCCCGCGTCGCATTGGACATTGTATCAGAAACCCGCCCGAAAGTCAAATCGCGCGGGTGCGGGGGCGCAGTTCACATTGGGGGGGCATTTGTAGCATAGCCCGTCGAGCAGACGCGCCATCGCCTGCGGCGAGACCTCAGGGGGAACGGGCACAAGGCCCTATGCTACGGATACGAACGGGCGCCCCGCAAGAGGGGGCCAACGGGCACCCCGCAAGAGGGGGGAACGGGCGCAAGGCCCTATGCTACGGGTACGAACGGGCGCCCCGCAAGAGGGGGGGAACGGGCGCCCCGCAAGAGGGGGCCAACAGCAAGGCCC
>JAEAMF010001994.1_pt1 | contig 12761 bp, 10 predicted proteins | sample 8958721 | NCBI WGS metagenome assembly JAEAMF01 (sample SAMN16933255, study PRJNA681124) | bioreactor sludge metagenome | isolation source: anaerobic bioreactor treating anionic surfactant - SDBS | place: India: Bengaluru | collected 2019-02-28
ATTGTTTTATAATCACCGTGCCCGCCACCTTTTACTGCCTGGAAATAGTCTCCTTGTCCCGGCTGAATAGTTCCTAGTCCCGGACCGCCGCGTACAACATTGACTACAAGACATGGAAGTTCGGCACCGGCAAGATAGCTTATGCCTTCGCACATAAGGCTTATGCCGGGGCTACTGGATGAAGTCATAACCTTCTTTGCACAGCAAGCTCCTCCATAAAGCATATTGATTGAAGAGGTTTCACTTTCTGCTTGTAGAACAACCATACCGGTGGTTTCCCATGGTTTTTCATCCATGAGAGTCTCCATAACCTCAGATTGAGGCGTGATAGGATAGCCGAAGTAACCGTCACATCCGCAGCGAATAGCTGCATGTGCGATTGCTTCATTGCCTTTCATTAAAATCTTCTCTGCCATATCAGTTCTTTTTATCTTCTTTAAATTTTGACCCTGTATACTGTTATACAGCTGTCGGGACAAACTGTTGCACAATTTGTACATCCAGTGCAGGACTCCGGTGAAGCCATAAATGCAAAGTTGTATCCTTTGCTGTTAACCTCTTTAGCCAAGGCAATAGTATTGGTAGGACAGTTTGCAAGGCATACTCCGCATCCTTTGCATTTTTCATTGTCTACCACAATAGCTCCTCTTAATGCCATATTGTTATAGTTTTTTAATTTGTTTTTACAAAATTATATCATTTCGCTTTAAATTGCAATAAATTATCAATGTTTAATAACAATTAAGTAGAAAAAAACTTAAAACTGCTTATAATACTTTCCATTATGAAATTCCATCTAATGATAATTCCGATTATCAGAATAATAATAAGAATTATTGCACCCTGAATTTTTGAGTCCAGAGTACGGAATTTTAACCAGTATCTTTTCATCGGGTTTGTTTTATCTCTTTTCAATCCTAATCCTTGCGTCTACAGCAATAACCTGTTTTGAATTTCCCAGCAAAGGGTTCAGATCCATTTCGAAAATTTCAGGTGCGGCATTACAGAGGGCTGAAACCCTTCTGATAGTTTCATTGAAAACCACTTCGTTAACACCTTCTATACCTCTTGTTCCTTTAATCATCTTATATCCTCTGAGTCCTTTAATCATTTCATCTGCTTCTGTTTTGGAAACAGGAGAAAGGGCACTTCTGACATCATTGAGTACTTCAATGAAAATACCGCCAAGCCCGCACATAATCAAATGCCCGAATTTATCTTCTCTTTTGGCACCTATGAAAATCTGTGTGCCTGTGAGCATCGGCTGAAGTAAAATTGATGTAGTATTGGGGATGTTCATCATTCTGTTGAACTCTATAATCATTGTCTCCTCTTCTGTTATATTGAGGACTACTCCGCCGACATCTGTCTTGTGAACAGGACCTACAACCTTCATAACCATAGGGAAACCTATCTCGATGGCTGCTTTCTTGAGAGCATCAACTTTATCTACAACGGCTTCTTTCGCCCTGCTAATCCCGGCAGCATCAAGAAGAACCTGGACCTCGGCCGGAGAGAGGTATCCGTTCTGAGCCTTGTCTATGACATTTCGGATCATTTTCTTATCCACAGGAGGAAGTTGCGTATTGTATAATGAACCATGCTGTCCCATAACCTTTCCGAAAGCCTTTCCGAATTGAACTTCGTCAGGGAAACAGATACCACCTAGTTCCTTAAATTTCTCTATCTCATCTTTTGCATTGACAATTGATGGCAGAACCGGGAATATGGGTTTTTTGCACTCTTCGATTTTTTTGAAAAGTGTCTCATATACATCAAATACTTTTGTTAGTCCCGGATTACCAAATATAACAGCCATAGAGTCCACGTCAAAATCATTCTCACAGGCATCTATTATTTTTTCCAACTGTAATGCTGTGCCAGTAGCAAGAAAATCTAAGGGGTTTGATACAGATGAACCTTTGTATAACTCTTTAAGCAGGCTGTCAGCTTTTTCTCCTGATATGTGAGGAACGTTCAGTCCGTTCTCGGAAAGTGTGTCTGTCAACATTACAGCCGGGCCTCCGGCATGAGTTATTATTGCAACTTTGTTCCCTTTTGGTATTTTATTCATCATTACTGCTCCAACTGTCACGAGTTCTGTTCGACTGTAACATCTTACTATGCCGGCTTTGTTAAACAGTGCAGATACAGCAGAATCAGGAGTAGCCATTGCTCCTGTGTGAGAAGATGCAGCTCTGCTGCCGGCATCACTTGTCCCAGCTTTTATGGCGGCTATTCTTGCGCCCTTATTTATAAGAGAGACAGAGTGTTTAAGGAGTTTGTCAGGATTGTTTATGCTCTCAATATATAGGAGTTTAACCGGCGAACTTTTTCCGTGAACATATGTCTCATCCATATGTGCCAGAACCTCTTCTATACCTGTCTGGGCACTATTCCCTACTGAGAATACGGAAGAAATCCTTAATCCGAGCTGCATCGCTGTCTCTAAAATGAAAACAACGGTAGCTCCTGATCCGGAGATGAGGTCTACGCCATTTTCGCTGAGTGCCGGGGTAGGCTTTGTGAAAACGCCGGTATAGTTCGGTGTCATAACACCTATGCAGTTAGGACCAATCAATGTAGCTCCGGTTCTATTTACAGTTTCTGCTATCTTCTCTTCATAAACAGTACCCTCCGGACCATCTTCGTGGAATCCTGCAGAGAGAATAATCACCGCTTTGCACATTTTCTTGCTGCACAGAATTTCAACGCTTTCAGGGCATAATTTGGCAGGAATTGCTATTATGGCAAGATCTATCTGAGGAAGTTCCTCAACGCTTTTGTGACATTTGATTCCTTGAACTGATTCTGATTTGGGGTTTACGACATAGAGTTTTCCTTTGAAGTTGGACTCTTTTATGTTTCTAAGGACAGCACCTCCCGGTTTTTGGGTCTCTTCAGAACCACCTACCACAACAATGCTTTTAGGAGAAATGAGCTCTTTTGTTATCATGTGTTAAAAAATTTGAGGCAAAGGTAATAATAAGTAATAAAAATTAAATAATATGGTATGTTTATAAATTAAATCTCTTTTGAAAATTTTCCGGCACCTTTGTGCGGAGAAAACCCTGCTTTTTCCCACGCTTCTCTGATAAGTGGTGATATGTCAGGATAATACTTGTTGCAGAAATTATAAAGTACTGTACCTTTTTTCATAATTGACAGAGGTGTATCTAATATTAAGCTCTTTTGGCAAAAAGATGAAATAGTCTCAATAAAGTCTGAATGTCTTGCCAAACCTTCCCGGAATGAATCGTGCCATACCGGATTGTTATACCAGTTGTCAATAATTTTTGAAAGTACAGAAGAGTTGAAGATTTCCTGATAACTCATATCTGGAGTCTGCAACACCTCATATAGAGGGTTATCAGCAAAAACAATCTTCAAATCTCCGGCATCTCTCCTCATCTTTGTTCCGGGAAGAAGTTTGAGCTTCTCAACTTGTATTTCGTCAACATTAATAAGGGCGAGTGTTGAGATATCTTCTGTCAATTGTTTGTAATTATAGTTTGGAAGGCCTATGATCAGATCTGCATGAACCTTGAATTTCTTCAATGAACACAAATATTTCAGCCCTTCCAACGCTTTATCGCATGATCCGGATCTGCTACATGCGGCAAGAACATCCTCTCTGAGGCTCTGTATGCCCGCTTCAAGAAAGAGCAAGCCGGCCGGCAGGCTCTCCAGTCTTCTCTTTAAACTATTGTTAATGTATGCGGGATGTATCTCCAAATGGAAAGTAAATGATTGATGGTAGTCTGAAAAAACATCCAGCAGACTGATAGCGTATTTGGAATCAGCATTGAATGTCCTGTCTAGAATACGTATCTCCTTTATGCCTTTTTCCCTGGCAGTGTCAAGCCTTTTTCTTAAAGATATGAGGTCTGCCTTATCAATTTTTCTCTCATTTCCACTGACACAAAATGAGCATCTGTTGAAGCACCCCCTGGAAGTTTCTATCTGTATGAAAGCTTTATCCCATCTGAAAAATTTTGAGTTTTCGGGCGGGACAAGGTTCTGGAAAGAGGATACAACAGCACAACCATTGTCTATATATGAGCCGGATTTGTCTATCATGCAAATTCCTTCAATGTCAGATAATTCCCTTTGCTCTTCCAGCGCTTTAAGGATATTGTTTATCTGACTCTCTCCCTCACCTCTGAACACCGCGGTCACAAATTTGTTACTATTTAAAAAGTATTCATTGTTACCAAGAAATTCAGGTCCACCCAAAACAATCCTTGTATCCGGCAAAAGAGCTGAAACCCTTGAAAGAAGAGTGATTGTGTAATTGTGATTGAAAAGCCAGAGAGTTGAGAATATGACGTCTGGTTTATTAATAATGACTTCATTTAGAGAGGTGGAAGGCTCTCTATTTATTGTGCCTGCAACGACACTCCAGTCAAACGACTTCCCAGAGCACTCTCCGGTTTGAGAGTGCAAAGCAGGCAAAGCCAGCGACGAGTGTGAATAAGAGGCATTTATATCTAACCATAGAATCTTCATATACTTAACAATGATAACAAATATATTTTAGTTAGAGCAAAAAACTCGCTATTTTTACATTTATAAATAATTTAAGATGCCTGCACTATTAATAAAAAATGTTATCCTAAATAACGAAAGGAAAGATATATATATCAAAGATGGAAAAATTGAAACCATTTCCGGCAACATAGAGCTTAACGCGGATAGAGTTATTGACGGAAAAGGAAAAAATGCCGTTCCGGGTTTCGTAAATATGCATACCCATGCTGCTATGACCTTGATGAGAGGTATCGGAGAAGATATATCTCTGATGGACTGGCTTCAGAATATAATATGGCCTACCGAGACCAGGCTTACGGATGAGTTGGTCTATTGGGGGACCAAGTTGGCGTGTGTGGAGATGATTAAATCAGGTACAACCTGTTTTAATGATCAATACTGGAACCTTCCTGCCGCTGTAGCTGCTACTGAGGAGATGGGACTAAGGTCCGTCCATTCGTATGTTATCCTCGATCTGATGGATAAATCCAAGTCCTCCTTTTTAAAAGAGGAGTGTGAAAGAATGTATGAACTTTCAAAAGGATGGTCTTCAAGAAATACATTTTCAGTTGGTGTTCATGCTCCATACAGTGTCTCTCCGGAGATGATTCAATGGGCTGCCGGGTTTGCCAGGAAGAGAGGGTTGCCGGTTCATATCCATATTTCTGAGACTGAAGCTGAAAATAAAGATTCAATTAAGATGCATGGGTTGACCCCTACAAAATATCTTGACAGCCTTGGAGTTTTGGGGCCGGAGACACTCTCGGCTCACTCTTTATGGGTTGATGATGAGGATATTAGAATATTTGCAGAGAGAGGGGTCAAGGCTATACACAATATCAACTCAAATTTAAAAATTGCATCAGGATACAGATTCAGATACAAGGAATTAAAGGAGGCAGGGGTTGTAGTTTCACTTGGTACAGATGGTTGCGCCTCTTCCAACAACCTTGATATGCTAGAGACGATGAAAACAACAGCTCTTGTCCAGAAGGCATGGAGAGAAGATCCGACCATCATGCCGTTGGACGAATTGTTATCGCTTGCAACAGAAAATGGAGGAAAGTCTCTTGGTTTGCCTATAGGTGTCATAAAAGAGGGATATCTTGCAGACTTCTCACTGATTGACACAGAAAGTGTCGCTTTCACTCCAAACATAAACTTTATGGCAAATCTTATATATTCTGCAAACAGTTCATGTGTCGATACCGTTATTTGTGACGGTAAGGTCCTTATGGAAAATCGCATGGTGGAAGGAGAGCAGGAAATAATACAAATGGTGAATAAATTATATAAACAACTTTTATAGAATCAGTATGGAGTACATAACCAAAATAAACGAAGCAACAGCTTATATTAATGAGAAACTGGAAGGTAACAGACCGTTATGCGGCATAATTCTGGGAAGTGGTTTGGGAGGACTGGCCGATGTGATAGAGAATCAAACCATAATACCATACTCATCCATTCCACATTTTTCACAATCCACTGCTATAGGACATAAAGGGAATCTAATAGGGGGCTTTCTTGGAGGAAAATATATAATTGCCATGCAAGGGAGGTTTCATTACTATGAGGGATACGGTATGGATCAGGTGACTCTTCCTGTAAGAGTTATGAAAAAATTAGGTATCTCATACCTTTTCGTTTCAAATGCTGCGGGTGGTGTCAATAGGGACTTTAAAGTAGGGGACTTAATGATAATCAAAGATCACATAAATTTGATGCCTAATCCGTTAATAGGAAAAAATATGGATGAGTTTGGTCCTCGTTTTCCCGATATGACCAGGCCTTACGATTTGAATATGATAAAGATGGCTGAGGTGACAGCATCAAAATTGGGAATAACTTTGAAAAAAGGTGTATATCTCGCCGGAACTGGTCCTACCTATGAGACTCCTGCCGAGTACGCATTTTTTGGCCGGGTAGGAGCTGATGCTGTGGGAATGTCTACTGTTCCGGAGGTAATAGTTGCCAGACACAGCAGTATTCCTGTGTTTGGTATGTCGGTGATAACAAATGAAGCCCATGACTTTGCTGAAGATTTTGTAAATGATGGCAATGACGTTATAATCGCTGCTAATAAGGCAGCAGAGAAAATGACCAGACTCATTACTATGATGATATCAGAATTATGAAAGAAAACAGTGATTTGCCGCTGATTATTGAGGAATTCATTGATGTAGCCAATGAAATGTGTTATTATGCCGATCTGCTCTGGCACAAGGGGTACGTGCAGGCTAACGGCAGTAATATTACGGTAAGGGTGGCAGACAATCTCTTGCTGGCAACCCCTTCCAGAATTACAAAAATGAGTATAAAGCCTGAAGACCTGGTTTTAGTCGACATGAACGGGCAACATATCTTCGGGAAGATGACAGCGACAAGTGAACTCTCTTCGCATCTGGCTATCTATAAAATAAATCCCGACACAGGAGCCGTGATACATTCTCAGCCTCCATATACATCTTCTTATGCATGTTCTGAGAATTTCCCGATGAATCTTTTAAATCCTGAAGAGGTATTATGGATTGATTATATGGCTTTTGCACCATTCACTATTCCGGGTTCCTCTGAAATGACATATCAGATAGAGACAAGATCAAAGGGACGTTTTGTTCTGGTTCTGCAGAACAATGGACTTATGACATGGGGAGAGACTCTCCGGGATGCATTCTGGCGAACAGATGTGATGGAAAATCATTGTAAGATACATAATTACATACAATCAAGAGGAGATACCCCAAGAGAATTTACCTACAGGCAAATGATGATGCTGCAGGAGATGAGGCAAAAGTATTTTAAATAGATCTATAATATTGAAATGATTAATGATAAAGAATATAATTTTTGATTTGGGCGGAGTGATTGTGAGGCTGGATCGCAATGCTTGTGTGAACTCATTCAGGGAGATTGGATTTGAAGATTTCGGAACAATATTAAATGACTTTGTACAACATGGTTTTTTTCTGGATTTTGAAAAGGGGAGAATAGACTCTGCACAGTTTAGAGACATAATACGCAAATATATTGGCAGTTATGTTGCTGATGAGAAAATCGACAAGGCAATGGCTGATTTTCTTGCAGAGATTCCTCTCTATAAGTTGAGGCTTATTTGCAGACTGAAGCAATCCTACAAGGTCTATTTGTTAAGCAATACTAACCCTATTGCGATGAATCAGGTCAGGGTATTGTTCAGGAATTGCGGATATGAGATGGATGATTGCTTTCACAAGATGTTTCTCTCTTATGAGATGAAGATGGCAAAACCGGATGCTGAAATTTTTGAGAAATTAGTAAGAGAAACAGGCATAATTCCCGGAGAGTCCCTTTTTGTTGATGATGGCTCTCTGAATATTCAAACTGCAGAATCTCTCGGTTTTCAAACATTGCTTGCATCACAGGAGTGTGATTTGGAAAAGGAGGTTCTTAATCTTTTATGACCCGATTTATAAGTTTGTCAAGCGGAAGTAGCGGGAACTGTTACTATATAGGCAATGAACAGGTCTCTCTTCTAATAGATGTAGGCCTCTCCTCAAGGATGATCAAGAAGCGTCTGTCTGAATTCGGTATTTCTTTGGAATCCATATCTTTTGTGCTGGTCACGCACGACCATATTGATCACATAAAATACCTGGGTACATTCGCACAAAAATTCAAAACTCCGGTTATAGCAACAAAAAAGTTGCATGATTCCCTCTCTGTTCACCCATGCACCAGAGGCTACATGGATGATTGCAGAAAATATGTCGAGAAGGGCGATTGTTATGAATATTCAGGAGTAAGTGTCACTCCATTTGATGTTCCTCATGATGCAAAAGAGACTTTGGGCTATCATATAGATTTCAGAGGGGAGAAATTTACGATCATAACTGATGCCGGTAGGGTAACTAAGGAGATGGTTGACTATTCCAGGAAAGCAAGACATCTGATCCTGGAGTCAAATTATGACCACCAAATGCTGATGGATGGAAATTATCCTAGAGTTTTAATAGATAGGATTAAAAACGGACATGGCCATTTGTGCAATATACAGACTGCAGAAGCATTGAAAGAGATATATAACTCAGAGCTCAAAAATCTTTTTTTGTGCCATCTTAGTGAGAATAACAACACACCTGAACTAGCCTATGCTTCTGCCTCTTCATCTCTTTTGCAGATAGGAGTCACAGATGGTATTGATATAAATATAAAGTGCCTCCCTAGAAGAGGCACTTATTGTCATCAATTGGAAGAGTAGGATATCTCTTATTCAACAAACTGTTTTGCGTAATATTTGGCAGTAAGCTTTTCTCCGGTTGCTCTCTCAATCATGTCGTTCCATTCGTACCTCATACCGACATTGAGTACCTTGTCTTTCAGCCAGTTACCAACCTCCTTGTTGCCAATATAGCATTCGTTTTTGTAATCGCCTGATTTTGTGATCTTGTCAACTATGTAATAGTGCATCTGAGATGCAAATAGTTCACCCAGCTGGTAATTATGATAGTAACAAGGATACAATGCAATGTGAATCTTGGTTGCCCAGTCAGGTTCATTCCTGTCTGCCGGTCTCTTTAACATCTGGTACTTTTCAACCAGATCCCACCACAGTTTGTTCAGATCCTGGTCAGGATTTGCATACATTGCTTTTTCAAAACGGTAGACAACCTGTACCCAACGGCTAAAGACAAGTTGTTGAAGTCTTGTTGATTTTTCACAATCTGAAGCAATTTTATCCTTCTCTTCCTGTGAAAGGCCAAGACTTTGTTTCATCCATTCAGGGTTTCTTGAAAGCCTTCCGAACAACATTGCAACCGCTTCTGTTGTGAAAGTATGTGCTGCTCCTCTGAGGAAGAACGGATTTTCCGGGTTGTCATGTCCCAAAGAGTATACACCGTGTCCGAACTCATGCAGCATTGTTCCCATCCACTGTTCATTGTCTTTAATGTTGCAAAGGACTCTTACATCTCCCTCATTGTCGATATCAGTGCAGTATGCATGTTGATTTTTCTTTGGTTTTTCATACAAATCGCTGTTTTGCATAACCTTTGAAACATCGATTCCGATGCCCATATAGAAGTCAGAAGTGAGCTGCTCGAGGTTTTTGCCTTTGTAGTATGAGTCCAGATCAACAGGATATAGTTTTGGTGATTCCTGGAAATATCTTCCCTGATAATGCCAAGGCATCAGATTTTCTGCAGGGACTTTGTAACGTACGGAAAATACTGAATCCATCTGACCTTTCAGTGCTGCGAATGCATTTCTGGTAAGAGAGTCCAGTTCATCAAAGAGAGCTGAAATCTCGGCAGGATCCTGACCTGAGAGTTCAAGAGACATGCTGTGATAGTTTTCAAAACCGAGAGATGTAGCAACTTTGTTTCTGAGTTTGACTATCTCTATAACATCAGATGCTACCACTGGTCCGATACCTTTATGTGCTTTCCATACCTCCTCAAGAACTTTGTTATCTGTTGATGTCTGAAGAATATTCTCTACATCATTGTCTGAAATCTCTTTTCCTTTGAAATTCGCACGATATTCGGCGTATTTTAGTTCGAGAGCAGAAGTCTTGTTGATAATCTGATTAAGGAGTGCTGTATCTGTCTGATTAGCAAGAAATGAATTGTAAAGGACAGTAAGTTGTCTATTGAGGAGAGAGTCCTTTATTTTTCCTCTCTCTTTAATTGCCTTAAGTTCTGCAAATACTTCAGCGTTTGATAGAATTCCTGTAACCTGGATGTTTGCATCAGAGTATTTTTTGAACTCAGCTGCATCTCCTGTAATTGTTCCGTTCCAGTATGCAAGAGCTGCCACTTTTAACAATGGGCGCAATGTGTCTTCAGTACTGGTAATGATTTCCTGTAACCTCATTTCGTCTTTTTTTGCACATCCTGCCAAAAGGGCAGCAAATGTGATGATGATAAGCGTTTTTTTCATATTATAGGATAAGTTGATATATATATAATAACTATAAACCAAAGTTAATAAAATTATAAGAGGATACTCAAAAAATTGAATATCCTCTTAACATTTAATATAAAATGACTACAGTTGTGGTCCTGATTTAACCAGGGCTTTAGCAGCATCATTGTCGCAGTATTGTTCGAAATTCTTAATATACTTCGCAGCTAGTGATTTTGCCTTCTCTTCCCAAACGCTCTTGTCAGAGTAGGTGCTTCTTGGATCAAGGATATCTGATACGTTGTTAAGTTTAACAGGAACGTTCAGATTAAGAATAGGAATGTGCTTGGTCTCAGCCTTTTCTATTGAACCATCGATGATAGCGTCGATTATTGCACGAGTATCCTTAATTGAAATTCTCTTACCTGTTCCGTTCCACCCTGTGTTTACCAGATATGCCTTTGCTCCGTGCTCATCCATTTTTTTGGCAAGAGTTGATGCATATACAGTAGGGTGAAGTGTGAGGAATGCCTCTCCGAATGCAGGAGAGAATGAAGGAACAGGTTCTGTGATACCTCTCTCTGTACCTGCGAGTTTTGATGTATAACCGCACAGAAAGTGATACTGAGCCTGATCTCTGTCAAGAATAGATACCGGAGGAAGAACACCGAATGCATCAGCAGACAGGTATATAATCTTCTTTGCATGTCCTGCCTTTGAAGGTAAGACAATCTTGTTGATGTGATATATAGGATATGATACACGTGTATTTTCTGTTACAGATCCGTCTGAGTAATCAGGGGTTCCGTCTTCCAATACTGTAACATTTTCAAGCAGTGCGTCCCTTTTGATTGCATTCCAGATGTCCGGTTCGTTTTCCTGGCTCAGGTTGATAGTCTTTGCATAGCAACAGCCCTCGTAGTTGAATACACCATGATCGTCCCAGCCATGCTCGTCATCACCGATGAGGTAGCGCTTAGGATCTGCAGAAAGGGTGGTTTTACCGGTTCCGGAAAGACCGAAGAATACAGCAACATCACCATCCTGACCAACGTTTGCAGAGCAGTGCATAGATGCTATGCCCTTGATTGGGAGGAAGTAGTTCATCATAGAGAAAATACCCTTTTTCATCTCACCGCCATACCAGGTACCGCCACAGACAGCCATCCTTTCAGTAAGGTTGAACATAACGAATACATCAGAATGGAGACCTTGCTCCTTCCATTTTGGGTTTGTAGCCTTTGATCCGTTTATGAAAACAAAATCAGGTTCACCGAAGTGCTCCAACTCGTATTGCGAAGGACGGATGAACATATTCTTTACGAAGTGTGCCTGCCATGCAACCTCCATGATAAAACGTACTTTGAGCCTGGTATCTTCATTTGTGCCGCAATATGCATCCATTACATATACAGTCTCCTTGTCAGAAATCTGTTTCTGAACAATAGACTTACACTCATTGTAAATCTCAGGACTAACCGGTTTGTTGATGTTTCCGTCCCACCACATATGCTGGTCGCTGGTTGCATCCTTTACAATGTATTTGTCTTTAGGGGAACGTCCGGTAAAAATTCCAGTCTTTACACAGACTGCACCAGTCTTTGTGAGAGTGCCTTTTTCGAAACCTTCATTTTTTTCTGAGATCTCAGCTTGAAAAAGTTCCTCATAAGAGGGGTTGTGGATTACATTTTTTACGTTTTTGATACCGTACTTTGTCAAATCGATACTTGTCATAGATTATTTGAATTTATTATTAATACGCTTATTTTTCACTATCTTTAATATGTACAAAAATGCTTAATTTAGCAACAAAAATCAGGCCATAAAGTTCAATGGAAAGTGCACTTGAAATCTTAAAGAAATATTGGGGTTATGACCAGTTCCGGCCTATGCAGGAAGAGATAATTCAATCTGCTGTCAGTGGTATGGACACCCTTGCGCTTCTACCTACCGGTGGCGGAAAATCACTCTGTTTTCAGATACCTGCCATGATGTGCGATGGAATATGTCTGGTTGTAACGCCTTTGATTGCTCTAATGAAGGATCAGGTGGAAAATCTTCAGAAAAGAGGAATTAAGGCTATCTGTGTCCATTCAGGTATGACCAGGAATGAGGTTGACTATACTCTGGACAACGCAATATTCGGAGATTATAAATTTCTCTATCTCTCACCTGAAAGATTACAAAGTGAAATGGTAAAGGTCCGGATTTCCAGAATGAGCATAAATTTTCTGGTCGTCGATGAAGCGCATTGCATATCACAGTGGGGCTATGATTTTCGCCCTGATTACCTTCTGATCAGAGATACACGAGAGCTGACAGGTGACGTCCCTGTAATAGCCCTGACA
>JAEAMF010001996.1_pt1 | contig 12747 bp, 12 predicted proteins | sample 8958721 | NCBI WGS metagenome assembly JAEAMF01 (sample SAMN16933255, study PRJNA681124) | bioreactor sludge metagenome | isolation source: anaerobic bioreactor treating anionic surfactant - SDBS | place: India: Bengaluru | collected 2019-02-28
GAGTCTCAACCGCTTGGTCGGCAATGGCTTATGAGTCTGCATCCCGAAGCGCGACAGACCGGGGGAGTGACTCCCCAAGTCGCTCGCAAGGCCGGACCAAGGGCAAAGATGGCGGCGAGAACCCGCCTCTAGACCCGCACGACAGCCGCCGTCTCTCCGGCCGACGGCTGCCGTCCGGGTGTCCGGGTCTTCTGAGGCCCGAACCCGACCCGCAGTCGCCGCACGAGTTGGCGGGCCGGTCGCCACCCGGCACCGACCGCGATGTCCGGCCTGACTACTGATCCCGGCCGGCGTGCCGGCCGGTCGCCGAACCCGCGCCCGCGTCGCCGGACCGGCTTGACACCGGGGACAATTCGTCTATCCTTCACCACTTATGATGCGTCGTAGTTCATCCGACAGACCGCGGCGTTCCGGCTTCGGCCGGCGGCGCCGGACATGCTATTTCTGTGACAATAAGCTCGAGTACGTCGACTACAAGGACCCGGGCCTGCGCAACTACCTGAGCGACCGCGGCAAGATCGTCCACGGCAAGTTCTCCGGCACCTGCGCCCGGCACCAGCGGATGGTCGGCCGGGCGGTCAAGATCGCCCGCAACCTGGCGCTGCTGCCCTACGTCGCCCGATGAAGGTCATCCTGCTGTCCGATATCGACCGGGTCGGCGGCCGGGGCGAGGTCGTCAACGTCAAGCCGGGCTACGCCCGCAACTTCCTGCTGCCGCGCAAGCTGGCGCTGGTCGCCACGCCCGCGTACCTGAAGCAACTCGACACTATCAAGCAACAGCTCAACTCCAAGCAGGAGAAGGTGACCCGCCGGCTGACCGAGCTCGCCGAGAAGCTCGGCCTGGTTTCGGTCAAGACCACCCTGCGCATGGGCGAGGCGGGCGCGTTCGGCGCCGTCACCAACGCCGACATCGCCGCCCTGCTCGCCGAGCAGGGCCACGAGATCGACCGGCACGCCATCGTGCTGGACGAGCCGATCAAAGCGCCGGGCGTCTACGACATCCCGGTCAAGCTCGGTCATGAGGTCACGGCGACCGTCAAGCTCTGGGTCGCCGAAGCACCTGCATGATCGAAGTACGCATTGACGGCCTGCTGCTAGACTCTTCCAACAACTCACCGGTCGTCCTGCTCAAGGAACTCGACGGCGACCGGATTCTGCCCATCTACATCGGCCCGTCCGAGGCCTCCAACATCGCCTACGCGCTGCAGCAGACCAGCTTCCCGCGGCCGATGACGCTCGACCTGATGCGGCTGCTGGTCGAGGGCCTGGGCGGCCGCATCCGCCGGGTCATCATCACCCGCATCGAGCAGGACACCTATTTCGCCGAGGTCATCCTCGAACAGCGCAGCCGCGTGCTGGCAATCGACGCCCGGCCCTCGGACTCCATCGGCCTGGCGGTGCGCGCCGGCGTGCCGCTGTTCGTCGCCGAGCCGGTGATGGCCAAGGCGGCGCAGGTCGTGTCCGCGGCCGACGAGGAGAAGCTCGGCGAGCTGCGCGCCCGGCTGCGCAGCATCGACCCCGAGGAGCTCGGCACTTACCGGGTCGGCCAATGAGCAACTCCCTCAAGCGGCTGCTGGCCGGCGTCGACCGCATCGAGACCGCCCCCGAGCTCGAGGCCCGGCTGGCCGAGGCGCACAAGGCCGGCCGGCCGCTGCGCGTCAAGCTGGGCATCGACGCCACCGGCCCGGACATCCACCTGGGCTTCGCGGTCCCGCTGCGCAAGCTGCGCCAGTTCCAGGACGAGGGCCACGTCGCGGTGCTGATTGTCGGCGACTTCACCGCCAAGGTCGGCGACCCCAGCGGCCGGTCCAAAACCCGGCCCCAGCTCTCGGACGAGGAAGTGCAGCGGAACATGGAGCGCTACAAGGACCAGGTGTTCCGCATCCTCGACCCGGCAAAATGCGAAATCCGCTACAACGGCGAATGGTCCGACCCGCTGCGGGGCCCGGACATCATCAAGATTGCCTCGAAGTACACCGTCGCCCGCGTCATCGAGCGCGAGGATTTCAAGAAACGGCTGGCGGCCGGCGCCCCGATTCACATGCACGAGCTGCTCTACCCGCTGTTCCAGGGCTACGACTCGGTCGCGGTGCGGGCCGACGTCGAACTGGGCGGCGCCGACCAGTACTGGAACCTGCTGGTCGGCCGCGAGTTGCAGCGCGAGTACGGCCAGCCGCCCCAGGTCGTCATGACCCTGCCGCTGCTCGTCGGCCTCGACGGCGTGCAGAAAATGTCCAAGTCCTACGGCAACTACGTCGGCATCACCGAGACGCCGCAGGAGATGTTCGGCAAGGTGATGTCGATTGCCGACGCGCTGCTGCTCGACTACTTTCGGCTCTGCACCGACCGGGACGAGGTCGCGGTCAAGGCCGTCGCCGCCCGGCTGGCGGCCGGCGAGAACCCACGCAACGTCAAGGTCGAGCTGGCGCAGGACATCATCGCCATCTACCACTCGCCCGCCGCCGCGCGTGCCGCGGCCGAGGAGTTCGACCGGGTGTTCCGCGACAAGCAACTGCCCGGCGACATGCCCGATTTCGCCGTGCCGCCCCCGGGGATGAACGTCGTCGACCTCCTGGTCGGCTCGGGCCTGCTGCCCTCCCGGAGCGAGGCCCGGCGCAAGCTGGCCGAGGGCGCGGTGTCCCTGGACGGCGCGCGGCTGACCGACCCGGCGCAGACCGTCACCGTCGGCGACCAGCCGCTGGTGCTCAAGTTCGGCAAGCGGCACTTCCTGCGGCTCGTGGCCGACCGGTCCTGACCCGGCCGCATCCGACCTTTGCGTCCCGGCCCGCTTTCCGGTAGAATCGTGCCCGGTTCGAACTGATTTCTGGTATCGAAGAAAAGGAGCAATATGGACCAGGACAACAGCCAGCATCCCCAGGGCCAGCCGGTACAGGTGGAAATCGGCGAGCGCGAGTCCGAAGGCGTCTATTCCAACTTCGTGCTCATCGCCCACTCGCCGTCCGAGTTCATCATCGACTTCGCCCGGATACTGCCCGGCCTGCCCAAGGCCAAGGTATTCTCGCGCATCGTCATGACCCCGCAGCACGTCCAGCTGCTGCACAACGCGCTGACCGAGAACATCAAGAAGTACGAAGGCCGGTTCGGCAAGATCAACGTCCAGACTAAGGACCAGGCGACAAAGAACCTGGGATTCTAGGACGAGAGGATTCCAGGGGTCAGCGGGGCCGAGGACGATGCCAGGTGTGAGAAGCACGATACGCGGCCCGCATCCTGAATTGTCGAAGCGCATCGGGATGCTGACAGCGAAGCACCGGACTCGCGCCTTTCTGGTCGGCGGGCCGGTACGCGACATCCTGCTCGGTCGGCCCAGCCCGGACCTGGACGTCGCGGTCGAATCGCGCTGCCGGCAAATCGGCACAGAGCTGGCCCGCGAACTCGGCGGCCGGTTCGTCTACCACGCCCGCTTTCTCACCGGCTCGGTGCTCTTGGCCGACTGCGACCTCGCGCCCCGCACCCCGTACCTCGCCCCTCCTCACGTTGACATCGCCCAGACAAGAACCGAAACCTACTCCCGGCCCGCGGTCCTGCCCGCGGTCCGGCCGGCCGGGATCGAGGAAGACCTCGCCCGGCGCGACTTCTCGGTCAACGCCATCGCCTGCGAACTGACACCGCGCGGCCTCGGCCGCGTCATCGACCCGCTGGGCGGCCGCGCCGACCTTGCGCGCCGGGTAATCCGTGTGCTCCACGACCGAAGTTTCGTAGACGACCCGACGCGCGCCTTCCGGGCCATCCGGTTCGCGGTCCGGCTGGGTTTCGAGATCGAACCCCGCACCCTCGGCCTGATGCGCGCGAGCATCGCCGCCGGCCACCCGCGGCTCCTGACCCCGGAACGCATCCTCTACGAACTCCGGCTCATCTGCGCGGAGCCGCTGGCCGCCCGGATATTCGAAGCGCTGCTCAAGGAAGGCCTGCTCGCCGCCTGCTTTGGTCCGTCCTTCGTCGTCCATCCACCATCCTTCATTCGTTCGCTGCACCGCCTCGCGCTGCGCCACGCGCCGCCCGCCCTGCTCTACCTGTTCGTGCTCAGCCGGCTGCCGCTGACCGACCGCTTCCCCATCACCCGGGCCGAGCGTGATTCGGTCCGCGCCCTGGCGACGTTCGACGAGCTGCGGCCGCGGCTCGCGCGCGCCCGCCGGCCGAGCGCGGTCTTTGGCCTGTTGCGGCCAATCCCGGAACCGGCGCTGCAACTGCTCGCGCTGCTCGAAACCGGCCCGGTCGCCGGCGCCGTCGGCCGCTTTCTCGGCGACTACTCACGGGCGCGTCTCGCCATCGCCGGCCCGGACCTGCGCGCGCTCGGGCTCCGGCCCGGCCCGGACTACCGCCGCATCCTCGACGCAGTGCTCGCCGCCCGGCTCGACGGCCGGGTGACCGACGCCGCCGGCGAACTCGCCCTGGCGCGCCGCCTCGCGCGCCGGCGGAAAGGTACCTCGTGTTCACGACTGACCTGAACCGGCTTGTCCAGGAACTCGTGCTGTCGGCGCCGGCGATTCTCTTCGGCCTGACCATCCACGAGTTCAGCCACGGCCTCGTCGCCTGGCGCCTCGGCGACCCGACCGCCCGCAGCATGGGCCGCCTGACGCTCAACCCCCTGAAGCACCTCGACCCGGTCGGCACCATCGGCCTGTTCCTGTTCCGCTTCGGCTGGGCCAAGCCGGTGCCCATCGACCCGCGCTACTTCCGGCACCCGGACCGGGACATGGCGCTGTCCTCGCTCGCCGGGCCGGCGTCCAACCTGCTAGTCGCCGCCGTCGCCGGCCTCATCCTGCGGCTGCTGGCGCTGCTGGGCGTGACCGGCTTCTTCGTCCAGCTCGCCGCGTACTTCGTGCTCTTCAACCTGATTCTCTGCTTCTTCAACCTGATACCGATACCGCCGCTCGACGGGTCGCGGCTCGTCTACTATTTCCTGCCAGACCGGCTGGCGGAGCAGTACGGCCGGCTCGAACGCTACGGCTTCCTCATCATCTTCGGCATCATTATCATTGGACAGCTGACCGGCATTTCTCTAATCTGGTGGTACATGGCCCCGCTCATCAGGATATTCAGCACGCTCTTCGCCGGCACGAGCGTGCTCTAGCCCATGGCGGAAACAAAGCCCAAGCGCCGCAACGGCCGCCGCGGCCACGGCGCGCGCATCGCCATCGGCATCACCCTGGGCGTTGCCGTCGTCTTCACCGTCATCAGCCAGGGCTGCTGGCTGGCCGGCCTGCGCACGCCCGAGACCAACTACTGCGGCTGGCTCGGCGCGAAAATCGCCGGCGGGCTGCACCTGGCGCTGGGCAAGCCCGCCATCCTGCTGCCGCTCCTCGTCGCGCTGGCCGTGCTGCTGACGAGAATCAAACGGGCCAACTGGCGCCGGTTCGCGGCCCTGCTGCTCGGGCTGTTCGGCGCCGGGCTGGCCGCCGCCGTGCTGTCGTACCACCTTGACTTCCCGCTCGCCGAGAACAACTTCGGCGGCTGGCTCGGCGCGACGCTCGGCCGCTGGCTGTCCGAGGCCCTCGGGTTCGGCGCCTACCTCGCGCCGGCGCTGCTCGTGCTGCTGGCCGCCGGGCTCTGGCAGCGCTGGACCGTACGCCGTCACATCTACGGCAACCTGACGCTTGTCACCGTCGGCTGCTACTTCCTGCTGTTCATGGCCTACTTCGGCCCGGACGCGCTCTGGACCGGCCGGTTCGGCGCCGCGTACAACTTCCCGCTGGCCGGCGCGGCCGGCCTGTTCCTCGGCAACCTGCTGCACGGGTTCCTGGGCGTCGTCGGCGAGCTGATATTCCTCATCGCCTCGCTCATCATCCTGGCGGTGGTTTTCACGACCATCCAGGTGCCGCACACCGGCCCGGCCTGGGCCTGGCTCGCCGGCCTGTTCCGCAGTAGGCCTCGCACCCCGCACCCCGCGCCTCAAACCCCGGTCGCGCCGCCCTACGTTCCGCCGGCCCAGGCGAAGCCCGTGACCCCGGCTCCGCCGACACCGAAGCCTGAACCCGGACCCCAGCCCGCAGTGACCAGGCCCCATCCGGCGAAGCCCGAGCCAAGGCCGCCGGAACCCCGGCCCGCAGACCCTAAACCCGCCCCGCGCGCCCAGCCTTCGGGCCGGCTGCCGGACTACGACCTGAAGCACTTCCAGCCGACGTTCCTCGAGCAGCTTGACCAGCCCAAGCCCGAGGACAAGGTGTTCAAGGACCCGGCCGAGTCCGCGCGCGAGGCCGAACTGCTCGTCGAGAAGCTCAAGGAATTCGACATCCAGGGCCGCGTGTCCAACATCGTATCCGGCCCGATGATCACCCGCTTCGAGTTCGAGCCCGGGCCCGGCGTCAAGATCCAGCGCATCGAGAACCTGTCCGACGACCTGTGCCTGGCGCTGTCGGCCGAGCGGGTGCGTATTCTCGCGCCCATCCCCGGCAAGAACGCGGTCGGCATCGAGATACCCAACCGCCAGCGCCGCACCGTCTACCTGCGCGACATCCTGACGTCGGAACCGTTCCGCGCCGAGAAGTCGCCGCTCGGCTTCGCCTTGGGCACGACCATCACCGGCGACCCCTATAGCGCCGACCTGCGGCTGATGCCCCACATCCTCATCGCCGGCACCACCGGCTCGGGCAAGTCGGTCTGCATCAACTCGATTATCTCCTCGATCATCTACCGCTCGTCCTGGCACGACGTCCGGCTGCTGACCATCGACCCCAAGCAGCTCGAACTGCCGGTCTACAACCCCATCCCGCACCTGATGGGCCGTACGACCATCGACCCCAGGAAGGCGGTCAACGAGCTCAACGAGGTCATCAAGATCATGGAGGTCCGTTACGGCGAGTTCGCCAACCTCGGGGTCCGGGACATCGCCGGCTACAACGCCCGCGCCGCCGAGGAAGGGTTCCCGCGCAAGCCCTACATCGTCGTCATCATCGACGAACTCGCCGACCTGATGCTGCGCGCGCCCACCGAAATCGAGGAGCGCATCACCCGGCTCGCCCAGATGTCGCGCGCGGTCGGCATCCACCTTATCCTCGCCACCCAGCGGCCGTCGGTCGACGTCATCACCGGCCTCATCAAGGCGAACTTCCCCTGCCGCATCGCCTTCCAGGTCGCGTCCAAGACCGACTCGCGCACCATCCTCGACATGAACGGCGCCGAGTCGCTGCTGGGCAAGGGCGACATGCTCTTCCTGCCGCCGGGCATGGGCGACCCGACCCGGCTGCACGGCGCGTTTGTCTCCGACCGCGCCGCCAAACAGGTCGTCAACCTCTGGACCGTCGCCTACCTCACCGAGCTGCTCCAGGGCAAGGTCGACAACCCGCTCGAGAAGGCCCGGGCGATGGTCGAGATGGAAGTCGTCGACATGCTCTACGACCCGGACAAGGCCAACGTCCCGCGCAAACGCCAGGACATCTGCGCCATCCTGCCCGAGGATGTGGTCGAGTCGCTGCTCGGCCAGGGCTACTACCAGCCGCTGCCCGAGGTCGTCTCGGGCGCGCTCGAAGAGCACAACAAGAAGCAGGAGCGGGAGCTGCGCGAGCTCGACGACAACTTCGCCGAGGCGGCCCGGCTCGTCGTCCGCAACAAAGAAGCGTCGGTGTCGATGCTCCAGCGCCGGCTCGACGTCGGCTGGGCCCGGGCCGGGCGCATCATCGACCAGCTCGAGGAAGCCGGCATCGTCGGCCCCTACGTCGGTTCGAAGTCACGCAAAGTCGCAGTTGACAACGAGCCCGAACTTGAGAGAATCATCGCCGACCTGATGAAGGAACTCAAGAAGGGCTAGCCGTGGTCGACCGCAAGACAACCATCTCCTGGGTCCAGAAGGTCGCCGCCCGCATTCCCTGCAAGACCTACGAGGAACTCGACCGTTTCATCGCCACGCTGCCCCAGGGCAAGCTCACCTACCCCAAGCCCGAAATCGAAATCGGCGACCACTGGTTCTGCCTGCGGCGCTACATCGACGCCGTCACCAACGACGCCATCCTCGAGGTCTACATCGGCTCGCACGCCTCGGGCGAGGAGTACATGGGCTACGACCGCATCGACCCGCGCTGGGCCGATGCCGAAGGCCGGGACGAGCACCGCTGGGAGCTGACCCGCGCCTACATGCGGCCCAGGTACCGCGGCCGCTACTACTCGCTGTTTATGGTCGAGATGGTCATGGCGCTCGCCCGGAAGAACCGCGCCCAGTCGGTCGTCGCCTACCCGCGCCACGTCGCGATGCTCGTCACGCTGCTCAACTACGGTTTCAAGACGATGGACGGCAGCTACGACGAAACCCTGCAGCGCATCCTCAAGCAGGGCCGGGCCTGGTACGGCAAGAACCCCGCCCAGCGCCAGCTCTACTACGCCCAGGAATACCGGCCCTTCATCCAGGATGGTTCGTTCATCATGGAGAAGAAGGTCGCCGGCTTCTCGCTGCTCGGTTACCTGCTGGAAAAAGTCTGACCGGTCGTCGCCCTGCACGCCGGTGTCTGGACCCTCGGGCCGCCCGGTTTCGGGCGCTGTAACTCGGCCCGGTTGCCGCCTACAGCCAGCGCCTGAGCCACCGGCCCAGCCGGGCCGCGCCGACAATCCCCGCGTCGTTGCCCAGCTCCGCGAACACGAACTCGAGCCGGCGGCCGGTAAATATCTGGCCGCGCGACAGCACCGTCCGCCGCACCGCCGACAGAAGCGGCCGGCCCAACCCGCTCACCCCGCCGCCGATGATGACCCTCTCCGGGTCCAGGAGCGCGATGACGCTGACCAGCCCGAGGCCGAGGTAGTACCCGGTCTCCTCGACCGCCGCCAGCGCCACCTTGTCTCCTTTGCGCGCGGCCCGACCCAGGAGCACGGTGTCGAGCCTAGACAGCCGCGGGCCGGCCAGCTCGTAGAGCAGCGTCAGCCGTTCCTGCGCGTCGCCGAGGAATGACATCTGGTTGCGGTGCACCCGCAGCCGCCGCGCCTGGCGCCGCGCCGCCTGCTTGGCGCGCTGGACGACGTAGCGCGCGCCGACGAACCGCTCGACGCAGCCCCGGCCACCGCACCGGCAGTCCGGGCCGTCGGCCTGCACGACGACGTGGCCCAGCTCGCCCGCCGCGTGGTTGGCCCCGAGCAGCAACCGGCCGTGGACAATCGCCCCGCCGCCGCAGCCGGTGCCCAGCGTCAGGCAGAACAGGTTGTCGCAACCCCGGCCCGCGCCGTGCAGCCACTCGCCCAGCGTCACCACGTCGGCGTCATTCGAACACCACACCGGCAGCCCGGTCATGCTCTCGAGCGCACGCTTGACGCCGAACCCGTGCCAGCCCGGCAGGTTGGGCGGCACGCGCACCACCCCGTGCTCTTGGTCCACCAGCCCGGCGATGCCGACCCCGACCGAGCTCACCCGCCGGCCCGCGCGCAGCTCATCGATGGCCGCTGCCACCCGGGCCAGCGCCTTCTTCGGTCCCAGCGACGCGCGGGTGTCCAGCCGCCGGCGCGCTACCACCTTGCCGCGCGCGTCCACCAGCCCGAGCTTGATGTTGGTGCCGCCGATGTCGATGCCGACGTCGAACGCCACGGGCTACCCTTCGCGCGCCGCGCCGCGGGCGGCGAACCGTGCCCGCAGCAGCCGCTCGTACGCGGCCGGCATCGTCACGCCCCGCCGCGCCATCACCGTCCGGCAGTTCTCGACAAACGCTTCCTCGGCCCAACCGCCGTGCCGGCCCCAGCTGAACTCCGGCACCGTCTTGCGCGCCAGCCCGGTCTCGAACCAGTTGGCGCCCGTGCCCACGCGCGTGCCCGAGTTGAACAGCGAGCCGATGGCGGTCTTGACGTGGTCGCCGAAGAAGCAGCCCACTTTCAAGAGCCCGGTGTCGACCGGCCCGCCCGGGTAGAACACCTGCACCGGCTCGTAGGTGTTCTTGAGGTCCGAGTTGGTCGTCAGCGCGCCCAGGTTCACCCACTCGCCGACGTAGCTGTGACCGATGTACCCGTCGTGGCTCTTGTTGGCATGGCCCTGGAACACGCTCGCCTCGACCTCGCCGCTTACCCGGCACCGCGGCCCGAACGAACAGCCCGGCCTTATCCGGCCGCCGTCGACGACCGTTCCCGGCCCGACGTAGCACGGCCCCTCGACGTAACTTCCCGGCCGCACGACCGCGCCCGCGTCGAGCATCACCGGCCCGGTCTCGGTACTGATAACCGCTCCCGGCCACACCCGCACGCCCTTTCCGACCGTCAGCAGCCTTCTCGGCCCCACCAGCTCCGCTCCCTTCGGCAGCCTGCCCGCCTCTGACTTCTGGCTTCTGCCTTCTGACTTCTGACTTCGCCCGCACTCTCTGGCCAGTTCGCCCGCATTCATCTCCACGATGTCCCACGGGTGGCGCACGACCCGCGCCTTGACCTGTTCCTGTGCCAGGCCCGACCCGAACAGCGGTGCCCGGCCCGCGTCGCCGGCGGTTCCGGTCAGCGCGGTCGCGCACTCGGCGCACACCCTGAGCCCGACCACTTCGTCGCCGGCCAGGAGCACCGCCTCGCGGCCCTTGGCCGGTATCGGCTCGTCCAGTATCACCCGGCCTGAAATGAACAGCCGGCCCTTGCGGGTCGGCTCGTTCACCCGGCAGTCAGGATGGACCTCGCGGGTCACCTCGGCCAGGTCATCCCGGACCCACAACTGCACCGGCTCCTTGGGATAGAGCCGGCGCAACTTCTCAATCAGCGTGAACCGGCCGCAGCGCAGGTCGAATACCGGCCTCAGGTCGGTCAGCGGGCTCAGCCAGCCGTGGCTGTCGTCCTCGTAGATGCAAATCACGGGCAGAGAATATGCCGAGCCCTCCGGCTGTCAAGCCACCGGCCGTCGTCTCATTCTGCATTCTGCACTCTGCCATCTGCAATCTGCAATGCCATCTCACCCTGTCCTTCATCTTGGCTTCTGCCTTCTGGTCTTTGACTTCGCCTGCCGCTCTGTTCGTCACTCCATCCCTGTGTTTCCTTATCTCTCTATCCCTTTGTCCCTTTGTTCTCTCTCCTATTGACAGTTCCCCGCTCCTTCCTAACATACGTCGTGCTGTCCGTCATCCGCTGGATATTCTCCGACCTCGCGAGCAAAATCGTCGCGCTGGTGTTTGCGGTCTTCCTCTGGTTCTACGCGGTGCTCGACCGCAGCTACGTGACCACGTTTGAGGTGCCGGTGGTCCTGCACGACGTCCAGACCAAGAAGATCATCTCCGAGTTCCAGACTCAAGTCGCCACCGTCCAGATTGAAGGCCGGGGTAAGGACCTTGTCGGCCTGCGCCTGCGCCAGCCCCAGTTCAAGGTGACCGTGCCCGAGGCCCGTGCCGGGGTCCAGTTGCTGCGCCTCAACCCGGCCGACCTGCTGCTTCCGCCCCAGCTCGTCGTCCGCTCCATCACGCCCGAGCACGTCGAGCTCAAGCTCAACGACGTCGGCACCCGGCGCGTGGTCATCGAGGTTCCCGAGCGCGGCAAGCCCCAGACCGGCATGACCGTGTCATCGGTGACGCCGGTGACCGGTGTCACGCTCGTCGGCCCGGTCGAGGACATGTCGCTCTACGCGACGGTGTTCACCGAATCGCTCGACCTCGCCGCGCTGCGCGGCAGCGACACCCTCTGGCTGCGCGTGCTGGCGCCCGACGCCCAAGGGTTCTCCGTCGACCCGGGTTCGGTGCGCGTCGCGGTCACGGTCGAGAAAGAGGCGGCCCGCATCTTCCTGGGCGTGCCGGTCAAGACCGCGGGCGCGGAAGGCGCCGACGTCAGCATCGAGCCGGCCGAGGCCCAGATAGCGGTCGCCGGCCCGCAGGCCCGGCTCGAGCCCTTGAAACTCGAAGACATCGCCGCCCAGGTCAAGGTGACCGGCCTGACCAAGGGCAAGCACCGCGTCGCCGCCGAAATCGTGCTGCCCGACGGCGTCCACCTGGTCAAGTGCGAACCAGCCTTGTTCGAAGTGACTGTCCGGTAGCTGGTATTCTCCGGTGCTTTCTGAGCTCTGGTCTATAATTCCTGGTTTCTGATATCTCATGCTCCCTCTCGTCTGCCTCGCCATCGAGACTTCCTGCGACGAGACCGCGGCCGCGGTCGTCCGTCACCCGGCCGAGTTGCTGTCCAGCGTAGTTTCCTCGCAATACGTCCACGCCCAGTACGGCGGCGTCGTCCCCGAACTTGCCGCCCGCGCGCACATGGAACTGCTCGTGCCGATTGCCCGGCAGGCGCTGGCCGACTCGGGCCTCGAGCTTCGGGACATCGACGTCATCTGCGCCACCCACACGCCCGGCCTGCTCGGCGCATTGCTCACCGGCCTGCCCTTTGCCAAGGCGCTGGCCTATGGCCTGGGCAAACCCTTTGTCGGCGTCCACCACCTGGAAGGCCACCTGTTCGCGGCCCGGCTCGAACACCCGGACACCCGGCCGCCGTTCCTGGCCGCGGTCCTGTCCGGCGGCCACACCGAGCTGCTGGTCGTCCGCGACTGGTGCTCCTACGAGGAACTGGGCTCGACCCTCGACGATGCGCTGGGCGAGGCGTTCGACAAGTCGGCCAAGCTGCTCGGCCTGCCCTATCCCGGCGGCGCGCTGCTCGAGCAACTCGCCCGCTCGGGCCAGCCCTCGATTCCCTTCCCTGTTTCGGCACCGAATTCGGCATCCTCTCTGGACTTCTCCTTCTCCGGCCTCAAGACTGCGGTCCTCTACTACCTCCGCGACCATCCGGACTCAAACCGCGCCGACGTCGCCGCCTCGTTCCAGGTTGCCGCCGTCGGGGCGGTCGTCAACCGACTGAACCAGGCCATCGACC
>JAEAMF010001982.1_pt1 | contig 12743 bp, 8 predicted proteins | sample 8958721 | NCBI WGS metagenome assembly JAEAMF01 (sample SAMN16933255, study PRJNA681124) | bioreactor sludge metagenome | isolation source: anaerobic bioreactor treating anionic surfactant - SDBS | place: India: Bengaluru | collected 2019-02-28
CCGTCGGTAAGGTGTCCGGTTACACCTTCGACAACGTGACCTCCGACCACACGATCGAAGCTACCTTCAAGAAGAAAACATACACGATAGTGGCGACTGCAGGAAGTGGAGGAAGCATCTCTCCGTCGGGCAACGTCGTCGTCGAACACGGAGCGAGCAAGAGCTTCACCATTACTCCAGACTCGGGATACGAGATAGACGATGTACTTGTGGACGGTTCATCCGTCGGTAAGGTGTCAAGCTATACCTTCGACAATGTGACCTCCGACCACACGATCGAAGCTACCTTCAAGAAGAAAACATACACGGTCTCGCTTTCAGTCAATCTACCGGATTCTGGAATATTGACTGGAGAGGGTGAATATTACCATGGCGAAACGGTCAATATATCTGCAACTGCAAATCAGGGATTCAAATTCGTGAACTGGACAGAGAATAGCGCAGTTATAAGCGATAGTTCGGATTATTCATTTGAGATAACATCGGACAGGAGCTTCACTGCCAATTTTATCGAAGTCTTCTCCGTAACTTTCATTGTCTCAGACAACGATGGTTTCGTACAGGGAGCGAGCGTAGAGTTCAACGGCGAAACCAAAACAACAGATGCAAACGGAAGAGCGATGTTTGAACAAGTAGTTCCCGGAAATGACCTGCCTTATGCAGTAAAGAAAGGCGGATATAGCGATTATTCCGGCACGCTTGATGTGGTCGAATCGAACGTAGAAGAATACGTGACTCTTGCCAAAGCCGCACCAACATTGATAATCGATGATTCAGAGGCTATTGCCAACAATGATGTCTGGATTTCAATAAGGGCTAAAGACATCGAATCGATATCGGCCATAAGGATCGTTATCCAGTTCGATCCAGCTTACTTCACCTGGTCGCAGAGCACTTCCAGTATTCAGTTTATCGAACCTCTGGCGCTTGATCCGACGGGAATACTCATATGGGGTTCGAAAATGCCCGAAGATCTCAAGGACGAAATAATAGACTTCAGTGTGGCTCTAGATCATGTGGCCGACTTATCCGGAGAACAGGAAATCCTGAGGGTAAAACTCAAAGCGAAGTCAATAACAGGCCAATCAACGCTACATCTCGCTGAATATACCGCCACTACGGGAGTAAAAGTGAGAAACCAGATAATCGACAAAAACGGAAAAGACTTGGGACCAATGCAGTTAGTTCCAGGGGTTATAACAATAAACCAATAAAAAGGGGTGAAGGAGCATGAAGAAGTACCTTCCGGTCTTGGTTCTTCTGGTTGTCGCAGTTCTATCAGGATGTTTTAGAACAGCAGTAAAAGGTGATTTTGAGACTGACGATGTAGTTTTCAGAATCCATGAAAGTCACTTAGAGGTTTTTGCAAAGCATGAGATGTCAGGTGTAGACATCTTCATTCCTTCGTCTATAGCTGAGGAGAGCGTTTTCACAGATGCATTGATCTCTATAGTCAAAGAAGTTGAAGGCGGCAGTGTGATAGCTCTTGCCGATGGAAAGAAAAACTTCCTTCCCGGTGAAAAGCTGGTTGAAATAACCGGCAACTTCCTCGGTTTAAAAAGCAGTTCAGTGGAAACCGCATCTGTTCTAGTATCTTCTGACTATGAAGAACAGGTACTACCTCCACAAAATGGGGTTTATGTCGTGGATACCTGGATGTACGGCGATGGGTCGTCGTCAATAAACGGTTCTTTTTTCATCTCGGCTTCAACCATCTCAGCGACAGAACCGGTTGCAGGAATAGATCTCTCGCTATCATTTGATCAAACAAAGATCGAAGTGACCGGAATAACTTTGATCAAAGAAGACGGTGCAATAAAGGCATTGAATACATTTGACAATACAGATGGAAAGATAGATCTCGCAGTTGGCTATCAGGATGGCAAAGAGATTCTGGTAGATACTACGCCGGTGAATCTCTATGTGGTCAATTTCAAGACAATAAGTGGGTTTAGAGGATCAACAAACGTGAGTATCGACAGTGCCAAACTTGTAAAGGGTGAGCTGATTCTGGTTGAACCTACTAAGAATGGTGGAACCATAGTTGTTGGAGCACCAAAACTGCTTGGCGACTTCAATCTTGATTACAAGGTTGACCTGAATGACCTGACTGAATTCAAACCCCACTATCGGACAGAATCACCTTCCACTGAATATGAGATAGAGTATGACATCGGTCCGGCAACTAAGGATTATCCCGCTCCATGGGCAAATATTTATACGGTTGCTGCGCCGGACGATTCCATTGACGTTGTTGATCTTGTTGTCTTTTCACGCAACTACGATGAACAAGTCCCTGAGTTTTTTGTCACCAGCGAAGGAGAGTTCCGGAAGGCAGTGACTTCTCTAAACGGTGGATTAACCGCTGCTCCTATCATTTTCTATGGAGATATTGAACTGACTTCGGAGCTTGTACTCGAAAAGATTGTAGATATCAACCTCAACGGTTATACTCTGGTTCTCTCTGGAGGAGCTTTCAAAATAACAACCGCAGATGCGGGAACGATGAATATTTATCCCGGTTACATACAGCGCAATACATCTGCGCCTGTCTATGATCTGGTGATTAATGCTCCTGCGGCAACAGTCAACAACTTTGCAACATACAAGTGAGTATAGGAAACCCCACAAACTTTTGGAGGTGAAAGAATGAAGAAACGAGTTGTTCTGCTAATTGCAATTATTGGAGTCTTTCTCCTGGCAGGTTGTTTCAAGCTAACCCCGGTTTCGCAGTTTGAGACAGAAGATGCCGTGTTCGTTCTCCGGAATGGAGTCATTGAAGTCACTGCCAACAGGCAGCTGTCAGGACTGGATGTTTTCATGAAGGCAGTTGTAAAGGAGTCAGATGTTACATCAAACGGGACTTTCTCGATAGTCAAGCAACTAGAAGACGGTACAGCCATCGCCACTGCAATCGGAGGCAAGTATTTCAGTAAAGGCGAGGCTGTGATGACCATCAGGGGAGGTTTCAAAGACCTTAAAACCCTGGGGATAGAGACCATCGGAGTCAGGCTGGAAGAAGAGTACGGTCCTCAGTCACAACTACCCGTAAATGGCGTGTATGTTCAGGATGCCTGGGTTCAATCTGATACATCCGGTTGTTTCTTCATGATTGGTGCCCGCAATATCGATTCCACAAGACCTGTAGTCGGTATTGATCTTGTGTTGAGTTATAACACAGATCATATAACAGTGACTGAAGTTGAAAGTCTTATAGGTGATGGAGTTATCAAAGATTTCGATATCTTAACTCCTGGAAAGATCAAGATTTCTATCGCGTTTGACGATGCAAGCACTTTCAAGATAACCGCGCCTACGAATCTCTTCCAGGTAAACTTCACTTCAAAAAACGTGAAAGTGACTTCGGAAGTATCTTTCGATTCAAGCCAGTTCATTGTTTACACGGGTGATCAAGAAGAACCTCATGACGAAGTCTCAGCATCCGAAAGCACAGGGTTCATAACGATAGGTAACCCTGTACTGCTTGGTGACTTCGATTTGAGCGGTGAAGTAGGACTTGCTGACTTGAATCTTTTCAAGGACTATTACAGAACATCCTCTGGCGATGGTTATTTTGACAGTTTCTACGACATAGGTCCCGCGGTAAAAGCCTACGGTGGAGTCTGGGCTAATATCTACACCGAAGCCAGGTCTGACAACGAAATCGATCTATTTGATCTGGTCATACTGGCTCAGAACTGGGAAGAAACAAAACCGGATGGGTTCAACTATGTCAAGACTCTTGCTGAACTAAACGCTGCTATTGCCAGCAGTGGATTCAGCCCAATCGTGCTTGGGGCAAACATTGATGGAACAATAAGTGCTGTCTCAAGGATTGTTGACATCAACCTCAACGGCTACACACTGACAGGTGATTTGAACTTCGATACGAATGAGCTAGGCACGATAAACCTCTATGCAGGCACAATTTCTGGAAACCTCACAGTCAATGCGCCGAACGCAACGTTCAACAACTATGCCAATATAACCGGAAATGTGGTTATAAATGACATCAGCGGTAGCACCTGGAACGAATATGCGGATGGTAATAAAATTGTTTGGTACGCAGAGAACAAGACCTTGCATGTCTTTGGCTCTGTGGCGAGTGTTACTGTAAACGAGACCTGTACCATAACCGGAGCCGGAAATATCGGGAAACTAATAATCCCAGAGGGGGTTTCAGTTTCTGTAGATGAAGCTCCACAGTCAGTTGATCTACCCAACAAAACAATATGGAACCCGACAAAAGGTGAATTCTACAGTAACAGTACTATTTCAAATGCAATTGCTGGAGCAAGCGCAGGAGATACAATCTTCGTCGGGTCCGGAGAATACATTGAGATATTTCAAATCAACAAGCAAGGCATTAAGCTAATCGGAGAAGGTTACGAAGAATCTTCCTGCACCGAAGTCAGTGGAGGAATTGCAGTAACTGAAGCTAATGTAGAGATCTCCGGATTCATGATATCTGGCGGCGGGGTGGCCTACAGCAACGCAAAGGCCGGTATCTACATAGTAGGCGGTACTACCGGACATAAGATTACTGGCAACAAATTGGTCGGAAACGGAAACGATCCAGCTAGCGGTCCTGGTATTCTCTTTGGCTATAACGCAAGCAATGTTGAAATCAACTCAAACGTCATTGTTAGCTGGTATCAAGGTATGTATATCAACCCTTCCAGTAATATTGTCATAGAAGAAAATACTCTTGAATCAAACTATGTGGGTATCGGTTCCGATGGCCTAAATGACGTGTCTATTGTTCGAAACCAGTTCAAAAACAACGAAGTTGAAGATTGGGGCTCGAGTAATGTTGGTGTAGATGTCAGTGCACAATACAACACATTTATCCATGGAGAAGGCAGCAACTACATGGCAGTGGCCCACTATTCAGGGGACATGATCAATGCTACATGCAACTGGTGGGGTTCAGATGATGCCGCGGTCATCGCGGGCAAAGTGAGCGGTCTGGTAAACTGGTCGCCATTCTGGACAAGTGATGAAGGCCCCTGCGATGGGTATGCTCCTGTTAGAAACACTACTATCGATCTTCCTTACGCGACAATTCAGGCGGCTTTTGATGATCTCCATGCTTTGGCTACACCTGCTATTCCTACAACCTACACGATTGAGGTGAAAGGGGGAACGTACGGTGAGCAACTGCACATAAAACAGCAAGAGAACAAGAATATCGTGCTTCGGGCAGCAGATGGAGACGAAGTTGTTCTGAGGAGAACTGTGATAATCAATGGCCAAGGCAGGCACAACGGTGAAGAATCTTTGACAATCAGCGGGTTTGATTTCACTTATGAAGGGTTTGAAGGCTTAGGAGGCGGTAAAGATTTCATAGTAACAACAGACCCAAGCGGAGCGACAAACGGATACGCTCACAATGTCACTATAGATGATTGCTCCTTTTCTGGTAATCCTGCTGATCTGAGTTTCGTTGCGATAAGGAACCCTAAAGCGGGTTATGACTTCATAATAAGTAATTGCCAGGGAAATTATTTGCACAGTCTAGTGCAATTTGCGAGTGCAGTTACAGGCGCTAAGATTGAGAATTGTACACTTGTTGATTGCAAGAGCGGTCTCAATCTAAATGCCTCCACCAATGTTGAAGTTGATGGACTTTGGTTTGAAGGTCCTGGCTACGGGATTCGAGCCGGTCAGTCAAGTTGATGGACTTTGGTTTGAAGGTCCTGGCTACGGGATTCGAGCCGGTCAGTCAACCGGGACCCCAGCCGATACTACTCTGAATATTGCCAATAGTGTACTGATTGGTACTTCTGTATGCACAGTAGATCAGCTGGGAGATCCTGATACTGCTCTAGTTCTTCGAGGTGACGCTCCGAAAAACATAACGATTTCGGAGTCAGTAATCATGAACACCAATTCGGGAAGCTACGCAATCGCTAACGTAAATGGTTTGAATGCTGGTATTTATTCTCTTATAATCTCAGGAAACTACTGGGGAGGGGCTTATAGTACGGATCTCCTTGGCGGGCTAAGTAGTGCGCAAGTTACTTGTTCCAGTTACTATCAATCAGCTATCTATGATACAGCTCCACCCCAGCTAAGTGGAGAAGTCAATATTACTCCTTGAGCTTACGAAAAAAACTCGCGGACATAAACTAAAACAGTCTGCGAATAAAGGAATAAACGACCTCGTGAGTACCTCCTGTAATCGTTTCGCGAGGTCGTTTTATTTAGACATTCAAGGAAAATCAACAACACAAAAAAGCCGTTATAAAGAGCACTTTCTACAAGGCCAGAAGCTGAGACCAAAGAATCGGACTATCGAATTTGACTTGCATCTCCGGAATTTTTATAATAAGGCTGAAAAACGTTGTTGTCTACGATCTATAAGCGTGAGCATGAATAACGGAAATGAGATGCGGTTTGTAATCAACGCGGCAAGCGCGACAACTTTCAAAAAGAAGGAGGGAGTGAACACAAAGTTATAACGAATCCTCTTTCAAAGAAAAAGCATGCCGTTGAGTGAGTTTTTATCGATCGGGCTTCACACTATACTAAGGAGAGATTCCTAATGAAGAGAGTGCCTTTGCTTATGCTTTTATTGTTTATCATGCTCCTTTCAACTGCCTTTCCGGTAGAGGTTTTCACCCGCAGGCAGCTTCTGGAAGATATCGATTTTCTCGTCGGGAAAATTGAAAGTCTTTTCTACGATCCCTGGCGGAAGATAGATGAGGAGGTTTTCCGCGATCTAGTGGAAGAGTCGAAGTCGTCGCTGAAAGATGGGATGACCCTGAGCGAGTTCTTTCTGGTCGCGGGGAGGATTACCGATAGCCTGAAGGATCAGCACTCGGGAATGTCTTTCCCCGGAGAGGTCAATGTACTGCCTTTCAAAACCAGGGAAGTACGGGGCAGGGCGCTGGTGATTGAATCTGAGAGTTCAATACCCGTCGGTAGCTTCATCCTTGAGATAGAAGGATTCGCAATCGACGAGCTTTACGAGAAATACGGCAGCTCGATGGGTTACCACGAGAGCGAGGAGACCGGACCTAACATCTTCATTAACTGGTTCATTCATGCAATCCCGCAGTTTATGAACAGCCCCGAAGTGGAGGTCACTTACCTTTTCAACGATGGAATACTCAAAACTGCGATCAATTCTGTTTCGGTGAGCGATTCAGACTGGCAGATGATGAGAAACTCAAACAGATCACCCGCCTTCGAGCAGATCGATTCAGTAGCGGTCCTAAAAATTCCGAGCTTTCATCCGGATTACCAGGAAGAGACGCTCGAGCTTATGTATCGTATCCCGGGAGATGGATACTCCGATCTCCTCATAGATGTCCGGGACAACTGCGGGGGATTCCAGCTTTTCCTGGAGGCGGTTCTGGGTTATCTGACGAAAGAGAGGGCCGACCTTGTCGAAAAGATCGGCACAAGAGATTCATCGGGCCAGTACACCATCAGGACGTGGAACCTGCCTATCTATCCCGATTATTCATGGAAAGCCAAAGATAGCAGGATATGGATTCTGACCAACGCCAACGTCAATTCGGCAACACTTCTCTTCCTGAGCTTCATGCGGAGAAACACCGACGCCGTGGTGATTGGCGAGCGCTCGAGCGAGCCGGTCAACTTCGGAATAACCAATCCGTTCCACACCATGCCGAATACGGGTCTCCTCTTCTGTCTGTCGAAGATTCTAGTTATCAATGGAGCTGAAGGGGAACACATAGAACCGGATCTTGTAATCGAACAGAGCTTCGAAGAGGAAATCAACTGGTATCTCGGAAACGGCGATGCCACTCTTCAAAAGGCTATAGATACTATAACCGGCAGAAATTGAGCTTGAAAGATATCGATCGATTTCGGCTTTAGCCCGGTCCTCAGAGCTCTCTGGATAGAAAGACTATCTCGTCGAGGCCGGAGAATTCATATCAGGAAGATCGAGAATGGAAAGAAGATCTCGGCGAGAGAAGATAGGTATGTGAGATTGTACTCTTTAATTTTATCCCCTGACTTGTGATGTCCTTTATCGGTGTCGAGTCGATTATGTATGTTCCACCTTTTATGCTTTCTATGATCCTCTGGTGCTCCCGTTTCTTTGGAACTCTTTCGTTTTGTTTTGCTTTTCGCAAACACACACTCTATATGGAGTTGTGTTCCTTTCTTTTTACTTATTTATTTCTTCACCTATTTATCGGATACAGTAAATCGTAAGCTGTAGAAACGAATAGAAATAACAAGATAATCGAAAATAAAGACAGATAATTCGAAAATTCGGCTTGTTTTGAATTTGCTTTTCAAAAATCCGGAGTGGTATAGTTTCAACAAAGGAGGCGATTACAATTCTTTCTGAAGAAAGGCGCAGACAGATACTTAGAGAGTTGTCTATTAAAGGAAAGGTTAGATCCACTGAGATAGCCAGCGAACTGGGGGTCTCCGAGGTAACGATCAGAAACGATCTCTCTGAACTCGAGCAAGAGGGCCTGCTAAAGAGAGTTCATGGTGGTGCCATCCAGACAAAGCTTCAAAGGTATGATCCCGAATTCCAGGAAAAGGTTGCAATTGATGTTGATGAAAAACGACATATTGCTTTGAAAGCTACGAAGTTTGTTGAGAAGTATGACGTAATTTTTATAGATGCTGGAAGCACTACGCTTTTCTTTTTCGAAGAGCTCAGCAAGAACCCACCTACGATACTCACCGTTGTCACCAATTCACTCTACATAATAAACGCTGTCGTTCAGTACCCGAACATAAATCTAGTGGTTATAGGAGGCACTTTCCAGCACAACACAATGAACTTTCTCGATTTTGAGATTAATCCCTTCTTGAACAGGTACAACGTTAACAAGGTCTTTCTGGGTGTCAACGGCTTCGACGAAACTGGCTACTATGCATCGAACATTCTTGAGGCAGAAACAAAGAAACTGATATGCAATGCGTGTGACGAGATATTTATCCTGGCAACCAGTTCAAAACACTTCAAAAGGTCGCTCGTGTTGACACAGAAATGGACAGGCAAAGAGCGGATTATTACCTCGGACTTGACGGAAGATAACAGAAACAGGCTCATGGAAGTTGCCAGGAACAATAATCTATCGATTTACTGAAAAGACTTCCAGCACGACAACATTCCTTACGGAGGAGGGAAATTGTATGACTGTTAAGAAAATTCTTCTAATCGCCGCTGTTATGCTTGTATTCTTTGCATTTGTAGGTGGTAAGACAGTTATAACCATGTGGGTATATGACGAGATGGCAGCTAATGAAGAAATGGAGCTTGTCAAGGCCCAGAAAGAGTTTATGGAACGTAATCCAACTATCGAACTGAAGATTGAGAATGTTCCTAACCGTGGATTGATGGAGAAGTTCATTACCGCCAGTCTAGCTGGTGTTGCCCCGGATATCATACATGTATCGACAACCTGGGCAGTCGAATTAGGCGCTATTGGAACACTGCTGCCACTGAATGACTATATCTCTGCAAGTGGAAAGGACAAAGAGATCCTCAAAAGTGCAATCGACTCCAGCACTCTCGACGGGCATATCTATGCTCTTCCCTGGATATCGGATGCGACAGCACTGATCATAAACAAGACGGCTTTTGAAAAAGCGGGCATTAACTATTCAAGAGATACTGCTATGAACTGGAGTGAGTTTTTGGAAGTTGCCAAGAAATTGACTTTTGACAATCAATACGGTTTTGGAATCAGAAGTGGTCGCGGAGCCTCATATGGTTGGTTCCCGTGGTTGGTAGCGAATGGTGGCAGCCTCTTCAGCCCGGACGGAACAAAGGTAACCTTCAACGAACCGGAAGGTAAAGAAGCCTTCAAATTCTATGCTGAGCTCTTCACTACCCATAAAGTCATTCCTCCAGGAGCCATAGCCTACGACACCTGGGACGATATAAGAAACTCTTTCCTGGGTGGTCGAATTGCAATGTACATAGCAGGCGATTGGGAAATTGCTCCCCTAAGGGCTGCAAATGCCGCTTTCGAAATAGATGTTATTCCCCATCCTATGCAGGTTAGGAGAGCAGCATCGCTGGGTGGCAGCAGTCTGGGTATCTGGAGCGGCTCAAAAGCAAAAGATGCGGCGTGGGCATGGCTTGACTTTCTTACCTCCGCAGAGAATATGAAAGTGGCATTCTCCTATGGAAGATTCCCTTCAAGAGTAGATGCGCTTGACAGTGGCTTTATTAATGATCCTCTTATAGAGCAGTTTATAAGAGAGTTCCCTTATGGCATAAACCATGCCTCTCTTGTTGGAGATTATTCGAGAACAGTTCTCGGAGACGCATTCACTTCGGTACTGGTCTATGGAGAAAATCCCGATATTGCTCTGGACAAAGCTGCTAAAACTATCCAGGAAGCCCTTAACGAAGTCCTCGGTAAATAAAGAGAATCTGCACAAAGGCGACGGAGACCAGTCTTTAGTCTCCGTTGCCTGATTTCTTAATGACGATCACAATCTTATGTCAGGGTGCGTGATTAATGGATGAACACAAAACGATTTTTCGATAAGCATATGGGTTTCTTTCTAATGAGTCCGACTATAGCGGTTATGGTTTTGATAATCATAGTTCCCCTGATTATTGGACTTGTAATGAGTTTCTTCAACTATAACCTCCTTACTCTTCATAGAGGGATACCCTTCATCGGTTTTAGCAATTATTCAAAAGCCCTTGGCGATGAGAATTTTTGGATGGCATTCTGGAACACTCTTTGGTGGACTGCCGCGAATGTGGCCGGCCAGGTCGCACTTGGTCTTTCGATAGCATTGCTACTAAATCAACCGGTCAAGGGTGTCGGAATCTATAAAGCTCTCATTCTTATACCCTGGGCCGTTCCGTCGGCCGTTGCTGCGCTGAGCTGGATGTGGTTACTGCATCCGGAATTCGGTCTGGTAAATGATATTGCCGTTAGGTTCGGACTCGTCAGCGAACCAGTTGCCTGGCTTGGAAGCCCTTTCACCGCTCAAGTATGGGTCGTCATAGCACGAGTCTGGAAGGAGTTTCCTCTCAGTGCTCTTATTTTCCACGCTGCTCTGCAGACAATACCGAAAGATCTGTACGAAGCTGCCGAAGTCGATGGCGCAGGAGTATGGAAGAGATTCTGGAACATTACCATTCCTTATCTGAAAGCATCCATCGTAGTTGCGATAACGTTGATAACTATTTGGACCTTCAACAGCTTCAACATGATTTGGGTAATGACTAAAGGTGGACCCGGAGGAGCAACTGAGATTCTGGCCACCAGTATATACAAGACAGCCTTCCAGCGATACAACTTTGGATTCGCGTCTTCACAGTCGATATTGATGGTTATATTCCTGTCGGTGATAATCATCTTCTATCTTTACAAAGTAGAAGGCAAGAAAATAGATTAGAGGTGAGTGATCATGTATTTGAGCAAAAAAAAGAGGATAAGAAGGACGCTGTTAGTTCATGCTGCTCTCTTTATTCTCACATTCATAATACTATTACCAGTTCTCTGGATGATTCTCACTTCTCTAAAGCCCACAGCGGAGACTCTGAAGTTTCCATCGACCATACTTCCTGATAATCCAACGATTCAAAACTATCTTGCCGCCTGGAGAAACATGCGATTGGGTACATACTTCATCAATAGTTTGTATGTATCACTTATGACAACCTTTGTTGCAATTGTTCTTGGGTGCATGGGCGGTTACGCACTTGCCAGATTCAGGATGAAGGGAGAAAAGGCGTATGTAATGTTCATACTTGTCACCCGTATGTTTCCAGCGGTGGTATTTCTTATCCCCTTCTTCATTATGATGCGAAACCTTCAGTTGACAGACTCTTTTACCGGTTTGATAATTTCGTATACGGTCTTTTCGCTTCCATTTTCAATATGGTTATTGAGAGGATTCTTCAGAAATATCCCGAGCGAGCTTGAAGAGGCTGCAAGAATTGATGGTTGTACAAGGTTTAAAGCCTTTACAAGGATAATTCTGCCTCTATCCGCCCCGGGTATCGCGGCGACGGCGGTCTTCTGTTTCATACTTGCATGGAACGAATTCATGTTCGCAAATACTCTGATAATGTCAGATAGCAAGAGAATGCTGACAGTTGCCCTTGTTGCTTCTATAAGCGATTTTCTTGTGAAGTGGAATGAGCTAATGGCAGGCGGTATGATAACAACCATTCCGGTGATAATCTTTTATCTGTTCATGCAGAAATACATTACAGGTGGTCTTACTGAAGGAAGCGTGAAAGGTTGAGCGCTTGCTCTTCGTTTCTGTAACTCTACTTCAGTAGGTTATATTTTCTCTCGATGGTTGGAATCTTCATCAATAATCTCTGGAGGTTAAATTATCTGGATAATCCTATCGTTTTGGTGGGTACCAGACTAGTGTTCCGGTCTGGAAGAGACAACTGTTGAACTGACAGGAGTGGTTGAAGTGCTGTTTGTGCCGTCTCATAACAGTCTGTGGGACACCTGGCTCTTTGAAGAAAACGGTCTGTATCATCTCTTTCATCTTCTCAGAAAGAAGGGTTCAAGAAGCCACGCCATAAATCATGCAGTGTCCGAAGATCTGCTGCACTGGAAAGAAGCCGGGCTGGCACTTGAAAGAGGCTATAAAGGAGAATGGGACGACGGTCCTCTGATGACCGGAACTCTCTGCAAGAACAACGGCATCTACTATATGTTCTATGGAGCCAAACGAGAGGCCATTCAGAGAATAGGAATCGCGATCTCTGAGGACCTGTTGACGTGGAGAAAAATTCCCCGTCACGTACT
>JAEAMF010002001.1_pt1 | contig 12693 bp, 12 predicted proteins | sample 8958721 | NCBI WGS metagenome assembly JAEAMF01 (sample SAMN16933255, study PRJNA681124) | bioreactor sludge metagenome | isolation source: anaerobic bioreactor treating anionic surfactant - SDBS | place: India: Bengaluru | collected 2019-02-28
GTGCGCTCGATCACGGATGTGACGCCCATACCGCATAACGGTTGCCGTCCACCGAAGAAGCGAAGAATCTAACGCGATTGCCGAATGACGAGGGCTGCGATCAAGAGCCTGTGATTCGGGTAGCGTCATCTCCCGCAAAGAACGCGGGATGGAGTACCGAGGGATCTGTTTACTGGAGGTTTCATGGCAAGATACATAGCTGCGAAATGCAAACTGTGCCGACGGGAAGGCGAAAAACTCTACCTCAAGGGTGATCGATGCTATTCACCCAAGTGCGCCTTTGAGCGCCGGACCTACGCCCCAGGCATGCATGGGCAGAAGAGAGTATTCCGACGCAAGGTGTCGGACTATGGGCTACAGTTGCGAGAAAAGCAAAAAGCTCGCCGCATCTATGGGATTCTGGAGGCTCAATTCCGGAAGTACTTTAGTGCTGCTCTCCGGCACAAGGGAATGACCGGTGTGAACCTGTTGCAGACTCTGGAGCGGCGCCTTGACAACGTGGTGTTCCGCCTGGGTTTCACCACCTCACGGCAGCAGGCCCGGCAGTTGGTTCTGCACGGCCATTTCGCCGTGAATGGCAGAAGGGCACGCATTCCCTCGCTGCTGGTCAAAGCCAGTGATACTGTCACGATTCGCGAGAACTGCCGCAAAAAGCCCTACTTCAAGGACTTGCCCAAAGCGCTAGAGCACGTCACGACACCTGAGTGGCTGTCCGTCGATGCTGCTACGATGACTGGGCGGGTGCTCAGCTTGCCCTCACGGGAGCAGATTGATGTGCCTTTGCGCGAACAGTTGATCGTAGAGTACTACTCGCGCTAGGAGTGGGTGACGGATAGCAGGTGCCCCGCCCTGACTGGAGGGGCACCCGTCAATTCCCACCTTACTGTCTCGCCGTCAGGTAACTGGAGGGTATACCGTTGTTGAAAATGGTTCTGCCAAAAATCGAATGTGAAGCAAGTACCAAGAACTATGGCCGGTTCAGCATCGGCCCGCTCGAAACTGGCTATGGCGTGACCATTGGCAATGCACTGCGTAGGGTGTTGCTTTCGTCTCTATCGGGGGCGGCTGTGACTTCTGTGCGTGTGGCCGGGGTCTATCACGAGTTCTCAGCAATCCCCGGGGCCAAAGAGGACATGACCACCTTGATCCTGAACGCCAAGAAGCTGCGGCTGCGTTACTTTGCGGAAGAACCCGCTCGGTTGATGATCAGCGGTCGGGGCAAATCAGAAGTCACCGCCGCGGATATCGAGGCTCCGCCGGAAGTGGAGATCATCAACCCTGAACTGCATTTGCTGACGCTCGACTCATCCGATACGGAGCTGGATATCGAACTGACGGTCGGAAGGGGCAGGGGCTATTCTCCTGCTGAGGAGAGAGAGAAGCTGCCGATCGGGCAAATCCCGGTCGACGCCATCTTCAGCCCGGTTCTGAAAACCAGCATTTCGATTGAACGTACCCGAGTCGGGCAGGTCACGGATTACGATCGTTTGGTGTTGGAGATCTGGACAGATGGCACGCTGCGCCCTGCCGAGGCATTGAGTTCTGCGGCGCAGCTCCTGGTCCGGCACTTGACTCCTGTGGCTAACTTTAGCGAAGTGCCTACCGAGGAGATGAGGGAACCGGAGGAGGCACGCCAGGGCATCTCCAGCCAGGTGTACGATACGCCGATCGAAGTGCTGGAGCTCTCCATGCGCGCTTACAACTGCCTCAAGCGGGCCGGGATTACCAAAATCGGGGAAATCCTGGACCGGTGGCAGCGTGGCCAGACGAGCGAGTTGCTGGCCATCCGCAACTTTGGCCAGAAGTCGCTGCAGGAGCTGTTGAGCAAGATGCGCGAAAAAGGCTACATGGCTCCCGAAGCGGAAGACGCATCCAAGGGCGACGATGCGCAGTTGGAAGAGGACCAGGAAGACTCCGACGAGGACGCTGATAGCACTGAAGACGCCTAGTCTCGCCAGCGATGAGCGAGACCGGCTAGTGGCTGAATATTCTATTTGTTACTGAAAGGAGGCCCCCCACCATGAGACACCGCGTGGCAGGCCGAAACCTGAGACGAAATATGGGTCAGCGCCGCGCGCTGTTCCGACTGCTCATCAGTGACCTGATCCGCGACGAGCGGATTGAAACGACTGAAGCGAAGGCACGCGCGATAAGGGGCGATGCAGAAAAGATCATCACCTTGGCCAAGAGTGGAACCGTGCATTCTCGACGCCTGGCTGCGCGCACGATCGCCGACCCTGACCTGGTGAAAAAGCTGTTTGATGAAGTCGCCCCGCGCTATGCGGATAGACAGGGCGGATTCACACGCATGATCAAGCTCGGGCCGCGGCAGGGCGATGCCGCTCCGGTGGTATTGCTTGAGCTGGTGAAATGAGTGCGGTAAAGGCGCAGGCGTCGTCTCGAACGGATATGGACGATGCACACCATGGCCTGCGCCAGTACCACCTGATGGCCATCGTCGAGTACGATGGCACAGAGTACCTTGGCTTTCAAATACAGCGCAGCGGACGAACGATTCAGGGCGAGATTGAGCGAGCACTGGCCCAGGTGACGCAGCACAGGACCCGGGTGATCGGGGCGGGTCGCACCGATACCGGTGTACACGCCAGAGGGCAGGTCATTCACTTTACTGCCCGGTGGCGGCACAGTCTGGCTGATTTGCACCGCGCTCTGAACGCAGTTCTCTCACCGGATGTGGCCGTGGTCGAGTTGCGCGAGGCGCCGCCGGGTTTCCATGCTCGCTACAGTGCATCAAGCCGCGAGTATGTGTATACGGTCTACAACGCGCCCGTGCGCTCGCCTATCTCGCAGCGCTATGCGTGCTGCTACTCGAAGCCACTGGATGCGGATGCGATGGATCGAGCGTGCAGCTATCTGCTGGGCAGGCACGACTTTCTGCCCTTTGGCTGGCCGCCGCGAGGAGAGAACACGGTTCGCACGGCCTATCGCGCCCGCTGTTGGCGCGCAGGGGCCTTTGTCTATGTCGAACTGGAAGCGGATGCCTTCCTGCGCAGAATGGTGCGCCGCATCGTGGGCAATCTACTGTTGGTCGGCAATGGCGAGCTGTCGGTAGAGGGCTTTGCGGGATTGCTGGCGCTAAAGCATCGCCACACACCGGCGGTGGATGCACCCGCGCAGGGTCTGTGCCTGGTCCGCGTGAACTATGAACACGGTCAAAGACCCGTTGTCTCGGACGCAACGGGTTGCTGAAGGGTTCTTGAGCTATCGCCTGCCCCGCCAAGAACGCGGGATGGAGTACCGACGGCGAGACAGTAGGGCGAATGTTAGGAGGAATGTAGGAAGTGAAAACTTTGATCAAGCCAGAGGCTGAGCGGCGTTGGTATGTGGTCGACGCCGAGGGCAAAACCCTTGGGCGTTTGGCCACGCAGGTCGCTCGGATTCTGCGCGGAAAACACAAACCTGTCTTTACCCCGCACCTGGACATGGGGGACTATGTGATCATCATCAATGCCGAAAAGGTGCAGGTAACAGGCAACAAGCTGGAGACGAAGCGTTACTACACCTATTCCGGCCACCTGGGTGGTCTGCACAGCGTCTTGCTGAGCAGGCAGTTGGCTTCGCACCCGGACCGTGTGTTGATCCATGCTGTCCGCGGCATGTTGCCCCACAACCACCTGGGCCGTGCGATGATCAAAAAGCTCAAGGTCTATGCGGGTCCCAGGCATCCCCATGGCGCTCAGAAGCCTGAGCGTCTGGAAGTATAAGCGGTCTGGATTCAAGGAGCATATGTAATGTCAAGCAAATATCATCACGGTACTGGAAGACGCAAGACCTCGATCGCTCGTGTCCGGCTCTATCCCGGAACAGGCAACATCGTGGTCAACGAGAAGCCTGTGGAGCAGTACTTCTCGCGTGACATCGACGTGACCACGGTTTATGCTCCGCTGCGTGCCACAAACACAGTGGATCAGTTCCACGTGTCCGTCAAGGTAAGCGGTGGCGGCATCACTGGCCAGGCTGGCGCAGTCTCCCACGGCATTGCCCGTGCCTTGCAGGCGGCCAACCCCGAGTTCCGTCAGACGCTGCGCCAGGGCGGGTTCCTCACTCGCGATGCACGAGCGAAGGAGCGCAAGAAGCCCGGTCTCAAGCGGGCGCGTAAGGCGCCTCAGTATACCAAGCGCTAGGCTCGCAAGACCCGCAACAGCGGGGATTCGGAGCGCCTGAGCGCGTGGAATCTGCAGGGTCTTCCGTTTGTGCGGGGACCCTGTCCTGACCTTCTAGAAGAGAGACCCGGTTTCTGTCAGAAACCGGGTCTCTGTATTGCCTCTGTCACAGGTCAAGACGTGATGGGTAGAACCCTATTCAATCGTCACTTCGACAAGATCAGGTACAATGCTCTTGACCTCGAGCCCCAGCCCCTCTGGCAGGATCGCTTTCGGAGTGACCTTGTGTACGCCCCGTGGCAGGCCAAGGAGATCCAGGACTATCTGTACGTCCTCCGGCTTGAGCTCCTGCAGGGCCGGCAGCGGCCCTGAGAGAATGATGTCCACATGGGTCAGCGACGCCGTGGCTGTGAGACCGGCGCGCAAGTTCTGGATCTCCAGCTCGCGACGTATGGTTTGCCCGCCCAGCAAGGGCTCGATGTTGATCTGCACCAGGATGCCTTCTTTCCCTGCGCCATCGCCCAAGACCAGTACGCCCTCGGGTAGAGCCAGGGCCACACGCTTGATCGCGTCGCGTGTGGCATCCTGTACATCAATCGGCTGAGTGTCCAGGTAGCCAGGCAGCCCCTCGATCACCGACTGCTGCCCATAGACCGTGACCAGCGCCGGTTCGACGCTGATATTGCTGATCCAGTACCCGGCCGCGGGTGTGCCCTGTGTAACTGCGCGCACGGTCACGTCGCGGTAGCCCACCTGGCGCTCGATCGCCACGCTGACGCTCACCGTCTGCGGCGAGAGCGTCAGGCCTCGCACCTCGTTCCCCGCGCTGTCCTGCAACAGCGGCGCTTCCTTCTTGACCACCGTCTCGCGGGCATTCTTGACGCTCAGCTCGATGACTGCTTCAGCCACCTGCGCAACCAGTGTCTTGGCCCCGCTAACGGTGATCTGCTCCGGGGTAACGATCGGCAGGCCCGATGTGTAACCCAGGGGGACGCTCTCTTCGTCCAGCACCCGGACCTTCACTCGCACCCTGCGCGAATCGGTTTCCTCCAGGTTGATGGTGACCTGCGCTGGATCGGCGTTTAGCAATACGACATCCTGATTCAGTGTCTTGATTGTGACCGGCACATCGTGCTGCCCGGCCTTTAGTTGGTCCAGGTCCACCGTAGCTTCCAGATCCTCGGGCTTGAGTTGTTCCCAGGTGCTGGCGAGCGCACGCAAACGGATCTTGCACTCGGTCGGCACGGAACCGGCGATGAGCAGCCCCGGGCTCATGTTGGTGACTCGCAAGGGTATGCCGGCAGGGTAGTAATCGGTCCGCGGAGGCGATTTCTCATAGACCGCGACCACCCACACCACTACCGCCAGAAGCAGCGCGAGAAGCAAAGAGCTGAGATTGGAGGCCAGCGTGCGCAGCCCTTTCAAGTTCATTCGCGCAGCTCCTTAAAATCCCCGAGCTCGGACTTGATCTTGCGGCGTTCTTGTAGCCAGCTGGAGAGGTCGAATTGTGTATATGGACGGTACAACCGGTGCAGGATGTTGCGCAGGCGAGTCTCGTCAAGGTGGCGCACCATACGGCCGTTATGTGCCACGGAGATGGTGCCCGTTTCCTCCGAAACAACAACGGCGATCGCATCGGTTTGTTCGCTTATACCCAGAGCGGCCCGATGGCGGGTGCCCAGATAGCGATCGGCCAGGCGACTGTTGGATAGGGGCAGCACAGTTGCGGCGGCTATGATCTGGTCCTCGCGGATGATCACTGCACCGTCGTGCAGGGCTGTGTTAGGGAAAAAGATGGTCAGCAATAGCTGGCTCGAGACTTGTGCCTTCACCGCCACGCCCGTCTCAGCATACGCTTCTAGCCCGGTGCTCCGTTCCAGAACCATAATGGCTCCGTGATGCATGTCGGCCAGCATGTGGCAGGCCCGTGCCACCTGGGTGATGGCGCGGTTTGCAGCCGCCTCGCGCGTGGGCCGGTCCATCAGGCCACCTGCTCGCCCGAGCCGCTCCAATGCCCGGCGTAGCTCCGGTTGAAAGATGACGGGGATGGCTACGAGCAGGGCAGGGATGGCATTGCTGATCAGCCAGCTAAAGGCCGTCAGGTGCAACACGCTGCTGAGCAAGACGGCGAGAAACACGAACATGACCACGCCGCGCAGTAACTGGATGGCCTGGGTGCCCCGGATGAGCTGCAGAAAAGCAAAGAAGATGCAAGCCACCAGAAAGATGTCAATTGCGTCGCTGAACCGCATCCGCGAGAACAGCCACAGGATGTCCGACACTTGCTCCCCTTGTTTGTCCGTTGACCGAACGGGCGGATCACGAACCGCCCCTACTTGTTGGCCAGATCGGGTGGGCGGATCACGAACCGCCCCTACTTGTTGGCCAGCAAAACAGCCAGCACCGCTTTCTGCGCGTGCATACGGTTCTCTGCCTGGTCCCATAACGCGGACTGTTGGCTGTCAGCCACCTCGTCGGTGATCTCCTCACCGCGGTGTGCTGGCAGGCAGTGCATCACGATGGCATCTGGCTTTGCTCTGGCTACCAGGGCGGCGTTCACCTGGTAGGGAGGAAACAGCTTGCGCCGCTCTTCCTTCTCCGCTTCCTGGCCCATGCTGGCCCATACATCCGTGTAGATCACATCGGCATCGCTGACCGCTGCCTGGGGGTTGTGGCCAATCTCGATCTCGCAGCCGCTCTCTTTGGCGAATTCAAAAGCCTTCTCTACCACGTCTGCTGCCGGTTCATAGCCCATCGGGGTGGCCACTGCCACGTCCATCCCCAGCTTGCTTGCCCCAAACAACAGGGAGTTCAATACGTTGTTGCCGTCTCCCGACCAGGCCAGCCTTAGCCCTCGCAACTGGCCTTTCTTTTCCAGGATGGTCAGCAGGTCACCCAATCCCTGGCAAGGGTGGCTGTGGTCGGAAAGGCCGTTGATCACCGGTACTTTGGAGTAGCGCGCCAGCGTCTCCACATCGCCGTGCGCAAAGACCCGCGCCATAATGCAATCCACGAAGCGGCTTAGCACACGCGCCACATCCGGCACGCTCTCGCGTTTGCCCAGTTGGATCTCTTCGGGCGACAGGTACATGGCCGTGCCCCCCAGATGATGCATCGCCATCTCGAACGAGACCCGGGTGCGCAGCGATGGCTTCTGGAAAATCATGCCCAGGGCTTTGCCCATGAGGATGGGCTGGTTGCCACCCCCTTGCCATTCCTCTTTCAATTCCTGTGCCACGTTGAGGATGTGCCACAGTTCATCGGTCGACAGGTCAGCGAGGCTCAGCAGGTCCTTTTTCATCGACATAGCCCTCCTTCCATCGTTGATTTCATTATATCCAGACTCGTGCAGTTTCCAAAAGAGAGCGTGTGCATTTTAAGCGGAACCCCTGAAGCCAAGTATGACGTAGATTTGTCAAGAACTGGTCGCTATGTTATCATGTCGCCGTGATCTGCCAGACTACCGGGGAGGGCGCTGATGCCTGAGCGATACTTGATGGCTCTCGATGCGGGGACGGGTGCGGGGCGCTGTTTCCTCATCGACACAGAAGGGAAGAAGGCATTCTCGTCCTATCGCGAGTGGGGTATGCTGGAGGACCCTTCCGCAGGGCCGTTTGCCCGTGCTTTTGACCCTCAGCTCTACTGGCAATGCCTGGCCGAAAGCGCCAGAGAGGTGATAGCCAGGGCCGGTATCCAGCCGGATCAGGTGCTCGCGATCAGCTCGACCAGCCAGCGGGAGGGGGCCGTCTTCCTCGACAAGGACGGCCACGAGCTGTACGCCGGGCCGAATCAGGATGTCCGCGGCCTTGGCGAGGGCATGGAGCTCATGGAGCAGTTCGGGCAGCGCGCCTACGCAAGCTCCGGTCACTATCTGAACTTTCTCTTTGTCCCCGCCCGGCTCCTGTGGCACCGTAACAATGCACCCGAGGTGTACCGGCGAATTGCCCACATACTCATGATCAATGACTGGATCCTGTACCGGCTATGCGGAGAATATGCCTGCGAGCCGACCAATGCGGCTGAAACAGCCGTGTACAATCTGCGCACGGGCGATTGGGATTGGTCGCTCATTGCCGACATCGGCCTGCCCCGGGAGGTTTTCCCGCCCGTAGTGCCGTGCGGGCACGTGTTGGGCCGGGTTAGCGCGCAGGCCGCCCGGGAGCTAGGTCTGCGCGAAGGGACGCCCGTGGTCGTTGGTGCTGCCGATACACAATGTGGGGTTCTGGGGGCAGGAGCCATTGCGGATGGAGATATTGCGGCCGTGGCCGGCACCACTACGCCCGTGCAGATGGTGCTCGGCGAGGTCATGATCGACCCTCAGGCCCGGCTGTGGGGCGGTGCCTTCATTCCACCCCGTACCTGGGTGCTGGAGAGCAATGCCGGCGCCACCGGCAGCATCTTCCGCTGGATGCGGGACACCTTCTGCCACGCCGAGTGCATCGAGGCGCGGGAGACCGATCGAGACCCGTTCGTGGTCATGTCTGCGGAGGCGGCGCAATCTCCTGTCGGCTCGTCCGGGATGCAGGCCTTCCTGGGCACCAACATCTTTGATGCCAGGGACTTTATGGGCGTTACCAGTGCCCTGATCATGAATGTCCACACCCTTATGGGCGACCCTCGTGCCCGGCGTCACCTGCTGCGTGCACAGCTCGAGGGCATGGCGTACGCCGTCCGTGCCAATGCTGCGCAGATTGATGAGGTGGCGCAACGCAAGCCAGCGCGCATGTACGTCTGTGGCGGCTCCAGCCAGAGTGACCTGTGGGTGGATATCCTCGCCAGCGTGCTGAACTTGCCCGTGACTGTGCCCGCTCATTTTGAGGGTACCTCCGTCGGGGCAGCCATATGCGCCGGGGTCGGTGCGGGCGCCTATGCAAGTTTCCGCGAGGGTATGGAAGCCCTGGTGAGGGTCAAGCGAGTCGCCGAGCCCGATGCCAGTCTGGCCGAGGAGTACAATTTCCTGTATGAACAGTGGATGCAAGTTCGTAATGTGCTGGCGCAGATCCCGTTTGGCTTCTGAAGATGGGGGGAGAGATGAAGATACTCGTCACAGCAGAGCTTGAAGAGGCAGGCCTGGCGACCTTGCGGCAGTATGGTGACGTACTCTACGAGCCGCTGCGCCAGACGCAGTGTCTGCTCGCCGGGGACATGCTGGCGGACAAGCTCGAGGGCGTCAGCATCCTGGTTACCGAGGCCGATCTCGTCAGCGCGGACGTTCTCGACCGGGCCCCGCAGCTCAAGGTGATTTGCGTCTGTCGCGGGGAGGCGGTCAACGTGGATATCGCTGCCGCTACCCGGCACGGCATTCTGGTCCTGTACACACCGGGACGTAACGCCCACGCCGTAGCGGACCTGACCGTGTGCCTGATGCTCATGCTGGTGCGCCACATCCCGGAGATTACCCGTCTCTTCTATGGTCGTTCGCCAGATGAAAGCCCGCTAATGCTCCTGTGGCAGGTCTACCAGATGTGGCGCGGGGTCGAGTTGTGGGAAAAGACCGTGGGCATCATCGGTTTCGGGGCGGTCGGGCAGATGGTAGCGGCGCGCGTGCGCGCCTTCGGGGCCCACGTTGTCGCCCACGATCCCTATCTCTCGCCGGATGTGATTGCTGGGTGCGGCGCGCGCCCGGTTGACCTACCAACTTTGCTGCGCGAGTCCGATTTTGTGACCTTGCATGCCAAAGTCACCCCGGAGACGCGAGGGATGCTGGGTGCCGGCCAATTTGCTTTGATGAAACCCACTGCCTACTTTCTGAACCTGGCCCGGGCGGCTATGACGGATGAGGATGCACTGGCCCAGGCGCTGAAGGAGAAAAGGATCGCCGGAGCTGCCCTGGACGTGTTCAACGAAGAGCCGCCGCCAGTGGATCACCCTTTGTTGCAACTGGAGAATGTCATTGGTCTTCCGCACATCGGTGGCAACACTGCCGAGGTCGCAATTCATCAGAGCCGCATCCTCGTACCTGACATCGAACGCGTTCTCCGTGGCGAGCCGCCGCAGTGCTGTCTCAACTCGGCGATTTGGCAGGGGTTCCGGCTGGACTATAATTGACCCTGTTGCGAGGAGCAAGTTCTCTCATGCCAGGGTATCCGTCCGCGGCGGCCATGACGTAGGTGGCCGGAAAGGCGGTCAAGCCTGTGCATGCAGATTGAGGAGAAATCAACATGTCTAGCGAGCCTGAAACCACTCAAGCGGAACTGAAACAACAGATTGTAGACATAACCAACGAACTGTTCGCAGTGGATATCATCACGGCGACCGGCGGCAACATCAGCGCGCGCGTAGCGGGTACGGATATCATCTGGATCACGCCGAGCAAGATGTTCAAGGGTGGTCTCACCGTGGATGATCTCATCCGGGTCGATTTGGAGGGCAACATGGTGGAAGGCAGGACCCGGCCATCCATCGAGGCTCCTCTGCACACTGGCATCTACCGTGCCCGGGAGGATGTGCTGGCGGTGATTCACAGCCACGCTGCTTATGCCACCGCCATGTCTCTCTGCAATATCTGTTTCCCGCCCATCACCTTCGATGGCTTTTTGATCTCCAAGCTGCCCACCGTGCCGTTCGCCATGAGTGGTGATGAGCTCGCCGAGGCCGTTCTAGACAAAATCGGCGCCTGGCCGGGTGCCTTTCTGCAGAACCACGGGTTCCTGGCCATGGGCAATGATCTGCGTTCTGCCGCCAACCTGACTCTGACGGTCGAACACATGGGCAAGGTTCTGGCCATCGCCCGGCTCCTGGGTGGCGATGGCGAGATGCCCGTGCTGCCACAGGACATTCTCACGGCACTGGATGGGATGGCCGCCGACATTATGAAGATAGCGTACTGACGGCCGGCAACCCGCATTTGTGCCGGTGACTGCCATCTGCGCCCCTTGAGCCGGGCCGTGCCCTTCTGGCTGCACTGAACGATGATGTCATTGTTTGCTTCGTGGACTGAAGCACGGGTATGCCAGGGATGACGGCGGCAGGTTGTGCATTGCCCACTTGCACTTTTGACACGAAACGTCGATTGTGCTAATATCGGGTGAAAGGCATGGACGGAGACAAGTAGGCATCGCCGTGCTCTACAGAGAGTCGCCGCGGGTGGAAGGCGACGGGCGGGGGATGCCGAAATCCACTCCCGAGCTGCAGGTGGAATGGCCGCTGGCGGCCTCAGTACACCTTGCCGGTCCGCTCCCGTTAGCGAGCGCAGAGGCCCCGGTGTGGTAGGGCGAATTGTCATGTCGTCCACTGCCGGTGGCGAAGAAAGGTGGCACCACGAACGCCCCCTCGTCCTTTCGAATCCCTTTGAGGACGGGGGGCGTTTTCACTTTTCTGGAGGAGGTGCAAGATGATCGATCTCAAGCTCGTGCGCGACAAACCAGAGTGGGTGAAGGCGGCCATCGCTTCACTGCAACTCGAGGCGCCCATCAGCGAGATTCTGGCGCTCGACGAGCAGCGCCGTAGCCTGCTTACCGAGGTCGAGGCCCTCAAAGCCCGGCGCAATGAGGTGTCCAAGGAAATTGGCCGCCAGCGCGGTGCACCACAGGCCGACCCGCTCAAAGAGGAGATGCGTCAGGCCGGCGAGCGCATCAAGGCCCTGGACGACCAGGTCAAGAGCGTCGAAGAGCAGCTGAACGCCAGGCTGATGGAGGTGCCCAACCTGCCGCATCCGAGTGTTCCGGTTGGCAAGGATGACCGCGAGAACATAGTGGTGCGCACCGTGGGCGAGCCGCGGCAGTTCGGCTTTGAACCCGTGCCGCACTGGGATCTGGGCCCCGCGCTCGGCATCATCGACTTTGAGCGCGGCGTGCGCATGTCCGGCACACGGTTCTATCTCCTGCGGGGGCTCGGGGCGCGGCTGCAACGCGCGCTGATCACCTGGATGCTCGACTTGCACACCAAGGAGCACGGCTGCACCGAAATCTACCCGCCGTACATGGTGCGCGAGGAATGCCTGTGGGTGGACGGAAAGCTGCCCAAATTCCGCGACAACGTCTATCATGATGCGGAGGAAGACCTGTGGTGGATCGGCACAGCCGAGACGCCGCTGACCAACCTCCATCGTGACGAAACCCTTGCCGCCGAGCAGCTGCCGCTGAACTATGTGGCCTACACCGCCTGCTTCCGCCGCGAAAAGATGAGCGCCGGGCGTGATGTGCGTGGCATCAAGCGTGGCCACCAGTTCGACAAGGTCGAGATGTTCAAGTTCACCACACCCGAGACAAGCTATGATGAACTGGAAAAGATGGTCACGCAGGCGGAGGAAGTGCCGCAGCTGCTGGGCATCCCCCATCGCGTGATCATGATGTGCACCGGCGACCTGGGCTTTGTCGCGGCAAAAAAGTACGATATTGAGATGTGGGCTCCCGGCTGCCAGGAGTGGCTGGAGGTATCGAGCCTCTCCAACTGCGAGGCGTTCCAGGCGCGACGCGGGAACATCCGCTTCCGTCGCGAGGCCGGCGCCAAGCCGGAGTACGTGCACACGCTCAATGGTTCCGGCCTGGCCCTCCCGCGCACCCTCATTGCCGTGCTGGAAAATTACCAGCAGGCTGATGGTAGTGTGGTTGTGCCCGAGGTCCTGCGC
>JAEAMF010002002.1_pt1 | contig 12692 bp, 7 predicted proteins | sample 8958721 | NCBI WGS metagenome assembly JAEAMF01 (sample SAMN16933255, study PRJNA681124) | bioreactor sludge metagenome | isolation source: anaerobic bioreactor treating anionic surfactant - SDBS | place: India: Bengaluru | collected 2019-02-28
ATTTTCAGTAAGCAGAGTCGGTGAACCATCCCTGTTCAGCCACAGCCACCCGGATTCATTCACAAGCGGAGGATTGGTGTCGGACGGCAGCTTTCCCGGTTTTGGTTTTCCATCCATCTTCTCAAGGTCACTCATTTTGAAAGTCAGTTTGCCACGGTAACCGCTGATCATGAGGTACGGATGGTCTTCAACCGGATCATCAGGACCGACAGGCTTGTTGTAACTGTTCTCCCATGGCCGGCCTGAAAGATCCAGACCCCGTACTGCCGGAATGATTTTTTCGCCAAACATCGCGTCCTTTGTCTCGTTGTTTGCATCCCACACAGCAACACTTGGATGATTCCAGTTGTCACGCATCCAGTCCTTGTACTGTCTGATCATTTCATCCGCATCATGTGTCCGGGAATACCCCTTGTACCAGCCCGGCCCGCCTGTCCAGATAAAGAATTCATTCTGAATCAGGAGGCCGACCTCGTCACAAATATCGAGCCATCGGTCCGGTACAGGACCGATACAGAATCGGAAATAATTCCAGTGCATTTTCTTCGGCAGATCACCGAGCAGTCTGCGAACCCACTTGTCATTCCACGGCAGATCCCCGCACAGGGGGTCCTCAAAGAAACGATGCAGTGTTATATTTGAACCCCGAAGGAAATACACCTTGCCATTCAGATAAGCCCGTTTCGTTGCCGCATCAAAACGGAATTCCCGCATCCCGAACCGTGTGCTTACAGAATCACCCGATGTGGCCGACTCGACAACATACAGGAAAGGATCCTCGGGCGACCACAGGTGAACGGCGGGAATCTTTATTTTCTGCGTCGAGAGTTTAGCCTCGCCGGGCTGAAGCGATATTGATTCCGGCTGACCGGATACAACCTGTTTCTTTTTTTTCCAGGGCTTGACCGTGTGCGACAGTGTTGTCGTAATGGCAGAAGATCCACAGTTTTTGACTGATGTTTGAATGGTGACTTCCCCGGTCGCAACACATGGCGCAACCTGCACGGACTCTATCACGGGATTATCACAGAAGATCAGCGATACGCTGTCATATATGCCAGGCGTCCACTTAATTTTCTCAAAATCCGAACCTGTCGGATAATTGTCTGGCAGTACAGCCGGGTGCGCACCTATACGGATAAGTACCGTATTTTCTTTTCCCCAGTTTATGGCATTATCAAGCGGGAAGTAACCGGCAGTGAAACAACCGCCGTATTCCCCCAGTTTTACACCATTAAGCCAGACTGCCGTTCCAAATTGTGCCTTGTTAATCTTCAACACAGCAACGGATCTCTTATCAGGGGCACGGAATGTCTTTCTGTACCAGAAATAATCACGATCCTGGCCCACTTTCCCTTTCCAGTACGTGGCAAGCCATTCCTCTGGTGCCAGCTTCGCCCTGATCTTATTTACAAGATTCTCCCGGCTGATGAACGCATCGACATTCATAAATTCCGGCTTCGCCAGGTTGGCAAGTCCCGGAACCGGAACTTTTCGCAAAAACGTGGCTGGCACTTCGGATGGCAACTTCCCGTCGGCTATTTCCCAACTCCCATCAAGCGATATCACCTGCCGGGAAGATGCAATAGCCCCCGGATCCATACACTGGAGAAAGACAGCCAGAATAGCTGCAACTCCGCATTTTCCCCTGGTTGTAGTCATAGGATTGCTGTTCTCCATCCTGTAGGTTTAATATTAAGTCAGCGACCATCCGTTGTGACAGGGCTGGCGCAAAAGCGCATCTGCTTCCGGTGAATTCGTTATACGCATGGCTGCGCCATCGTATTCGATCTGTTTCCCGGTCTTAAGTGCAATATTACCCAGGAGCACGAACTCCGTCAGAGGCCCTGACCAGGCAAATGAACATCCGGCCTCCTCCCCGCCACGACAGGCATCCAGCCATTCACCCCATACACCAGCCCGGCGCGGCAGTGTCCTGGGAACAGAAGCAAATTTTTCGGCACGCACCGGATCAATAATTTTCTCGAAAATCATTTTTCCCTCGTCGCCAATATAAAGCACGCCCTCCTCCGGCAGATCACCGCTCATCTCGCGGGGACGCGGAGGACGCAGTCCCCCGTCGTACCAGATAACCCGCACTTCCGGCAGGCCTTTCCTGACCGGAAAATCATACGTCACAATGGAAGACAGCGGGAATGATTCATCAAACCTCCTGGAACTGGTTGCCGAAACACGGCAAGGATAGCCCAGTTTCAAAACGCGGTAAGGGGTGTTCATGTAGTGGCAACCCATGTCGCCCAGTGAACCTGTCCCGAAATCCCACCAGCCCCGGAAGTTGAACGGATGATAAACTGCCTTCCCACCCCAGTTTTTGACGGGCAGTTCCGGCAACGGGTTGCCTTCCGGCCACTGGTTTTTGAAAGGTCGCATTGGCGCCGGCCCGATCCACAATTTCCAGTCGAGCGTAGACGGTACCGGGTCCTCGCCGGCAGGGCGGCCGGGCATCCCCTGCGGCCAGACAGGACGATACGACCATACATGCACTTCACGCACTGTTCCGATTGCACCCGACTCTATGAGTTCACACGTCCGACATCCCTCCTCGTTCGTGTTGGGCCTCGCCGTAACCTGCGTAGCAACCCCGGCTTTCCCTGCAGCTGCTGTTACTGCACGCAACTCCTCAACCGTTCGCGTGAGCGGCTTTACACAGCAGACATGTTTCTTCGCACGCAGGGCGGCAAGCGTTATGATTGTATGAGTGTGATCCGGTGTGCCGCAGTAAACGGCGTCAATTTTATTACCTTCCGTCGCAAGCAATTCACGGAAATCACGATATCTACGTGCCTGAGGAAAGATGTCATATGTCTTTTTCGCGTATACATCATCCACGTCGCACAATGCCACAATCTCGAACCCCGTCTCTGCACAATGTTTGAGCTGAGAATGTCCAACCCCGCCTATTCCTATGCCCGCAAGCGTAATCTTCCGGCTTGGCGGCGGGCCGCCATCGGCGCCCGGCAAACGGCCCGGCACGAGATTGAATGCCAGAACCGACAAAGCTGAAGCTTTCAGGAAAGTCCGGCGCGTAGGTGGAATGGCATTTTTCATATACACGCTCCCTCTATCTATCATCCATCGGCAGAACCCAGATGTTGCGGTAACGGACAGGGTTCCCGTGATCCTGGTAATGGAAATGGCCCTTCTTTGCTTCCTTCCGCATTTCAAAATTATCGTGGATCTTCACACCGTTGTGGTACACAGTCAGGCGCGGCCTGCCCGAATATTTCCCGTCCTTCTTCTGAACCCTGTACTCAATGTCATATGTCTGCCACTGAAGAGGCGGCGCTGATGCAAGCGTGTACTTGTTTTCAGGTCCCTTGATACTGTCAATCACATCCATCGTATCCGGGTTTTTATACTTGTAGAGACCTCCACAGCCGCCACCTTCGTATGTGCACTCGCCAAATGAATCGAGGACCTGGACTTCTTCACCGTTGGGAAGATAAACCCCGCTGTTTCCGCGCCCCTGGCTGTGCGCGGCCGGCTGGAGCGGGTTCATGAACTCAACATGATAATCGAAGCTGCCCTCAAACTGGCGTTTTGAATTCATGCCGCCGCCCGGCACCTGTATTGAACCGTCATCTCCGATCCCCCGCACGCTATCGACACGGCGCCTCTCGGCGCCCAGCTTCCAGTCTTTCGGAATCACGTTTGCCATGCTCGGCCATTCGGTTGGATCTTTTTCGGAAATTGTGCGTATGGGAACTTCCCATACGCCCCATCCATCCATCTTCTTATCGCCCACGAACCAGGGTGATCCATTGGCCCGGACCATTTCATCCATTGATTGTCTTCCATCAAAGAGAACAATGGCTCCCTGAGGTGGTTTCTTACCCATGGTCGGCGAAACACGCTCAACGCGCCTGATATCGATTTTGCATCCCCCTCCGCATGTCCCGGTAATCGTGCCGTTTGAATAAGAACATTTCCACTCCCGATCGCCATCTTTACCGCTGAAATTGACGACATCTCCCTCGGCAACACCTTTCAATTCAACCCTCGACACATTCCCTTCACCGGCAAGTTTCCTTACAAGCGCCCTGTATGTCGCGTTGCCCTGAGCAACCACGCGCACCTCGAGCTTCATTTCACCTTTTGAGCCCTTGCAGGAACCCTCATACAGCCCCTGGACAACCGCCTCATCCAGGGCACCGGCCGACAGACGTGCAAACATCATTACCAGGCAGGGAACAACAGCTCGCTTCATGGACTTACCTCCTGTGGATTAAAGAGTTGGATTTCAAAAAAAGGTTAACAGGACACTGCCTGTAAAACAAGCAATTACAGAGGCAGCTTCATGGCAAAGGTCGTCGCGCCGTTCGCCGAACTCTCGAGCATGAGTTCTCCCTTGTGCGCAAGCACAATTTCCCTTGCAAGGCTGAGACCGAGTCCGGCCCCATCAATCTCCCGGTTACGCGACTTACTGACACGATAGAACCTGTCAAATATCTTTTCCTTTTCACCCCGGGGAATTTCTTCGCCACTGTTTGAAATGACAAATACAGCCGTATCATTTTTCACAGCAAGAACAAATTTAATCCATCCATCCTTAAAGTTGTATTTAACTGCATTCGTAAGCAGGTTCTGCAGCACCTGGTTCATAAGGTCCGCATCGGCCATGACCAGTATTCCCGGGACAATATTCTTTTCCAGTTTCAGGCCAGGAGCCAGGATTGCCGCATCCTCGGATATGGCTTCAATCGCCGAACTCAGGTCAAAAGACGCCAGGTTCAGCTTCATCTGGCCGGAATCTGCCTGCGAAAGAAGAAGCAGTTTCCTCGTGATGGAGGCAAGCCGCCTGACCTCCTCCAGCAGTGCACTGTAACGCTGTTGGATTTCAGAACCGACGGGTGCCTCCTGTAGCGCCTGTTCAAGATGGCCCTGAAGTATTGTAAGCGGCGTTTTCAATTCATGGGCGGCGTCCCCGCTGAAACGGGTGGCCTGCCGGAAACTCTTTTCAAGCCGGTCAAGCATCCCGTTGATCACATCTATCAACCCGGCGAATTCCCTGTCGGCATCGGTTCGAGGGATGCGAAGATGCAACCCCCTCGTAGTAACATTGGCTGTAGTTGCTGCTATGACATGCACCGGCCGCAAGGCCCTGTGAGCGATCAACCACCCTCCAATCGCCAGAAGCACAAGTGCAAAAGGTAGTCCCAGAAGAAAAGCGTTTCTAAACCGGTTAATTTCCGCTCTGAATGTATCCAGGTTCATTCCTATGTACAAATTAATCTCCTGGTTTCCAATGGCAACAATGCGCCATGCCTCCGGACCTGCTTCCCAACTTGAGAATACAGGACCTCTCAGAATCATCCTCGGTGGAGGTCCCCGCCTTACCGGATCATCGTCAAACGGTCTCCCGATGTCAGGCGGGCCCGCAGGCGGGACTCCATCAGGACGTCTCTGTCGAAAACCCGGTCCGGGGCGCCCGTGAAAATCATCTCCCCCGGGCGGAGGTAACTCTAGAACAGGAAGATCTTCATCCTTCAATTCGGCCGGCCAGTGCGCCGAAACATAACCGCCCCGCCCACGCACAGGCATAACTCTCATTACGAACTGGCGGGATTCCTTCTCGCCATAAACCGATCTTAACGATTCCTCGAAACGCTGCCACCGGTCAGGCGACTGGATCCTCCTGATCTGGGCATCCGCCAGGACCCTGAGTTCACGATCTATTCTCTCGCGGCCGATACGATTGATTACCGAAAAAGAAAACAACCCGAAAACAACCAGGACTGCGCCGGACAGCAGCAGGCTCAGAAGCCCGATCTTGTATTTAAACGAATCCAGTCGCATGGCTCAATTTCCGATCTTCGATTTCCGAATGCCTATTTAAAAAGCCGAATAAATGTTCCTGTTTTGCCTTCCTGACGAAATCTGTGTATATCTGCGGTCATCTGCGGTTACATGTCTTTGATTCCTGTTCGTCTTATTTTTTATAAAACCTGTAGCCGACACCGCGGACAGTTTCGATGAGCTTGTTATCATCATCAAAGATTTTCTTCCTTACCCGCTGTACACATACATCGACAATGTTCGTCTGTGGATCAAAATCATAACCCCACACATGTTCCAGTATCTGCGTGCGCGTAAACACCCTGCCCGGCGACCGCATTATGTACTCGAGCAGGCTGAACTCCCTGGGCGTCAATTCGATTTTCTTTGTCCCCCGTTTTACTTCCCTTGTAACAAGGTTCACCGTAAAATCTTTCACCTGCAGAATATTGAGTTTGTCGCCACCGCCTCTTCTTGCAATGGCCTGAATCCTGGCAATGAGTTCTTCCATGTAGAAAGGCTTGGTCACATAATCATCCGCGCCAAGATTGAGCCCTTCAACCTTTTCGTTCATCTCGGAGCGGGCGGTAAGCATGATGACCGGCACGGCATTCTTCTGCTCCCTGAGATTTTTCAGAATGCTCAACCCATCCCTGCCCGGCAGCATGATATCGAGTATAATAATGTCAAAAGCCTGGGTCCTGGCCAACAGGTAGCCATCATCACCATTGTTGCTGACAGTTACAGTAAAGCCCTGTTCCTCGAGGCCCTTGCGGATAAAACTCGCTATTTTCTTCTCATCTTCTATGACAAGTATTTTCACTGTTCTATTCCGCGATTCCGATCATTCTGTCCATTCTGTCAGAATATTCCGGATTCTTCTCTTTTCCCTGTTAAATACTATCATTCAACATATCCTTATCCAACTTAACAATCATTACAGTTCTGTAATCTTTGCGCCATATAATCTGTAATAATGATTTCGTTTAATATTTGCAGAAAAAGGGAAGCTATGGACTTTAATTCATACAACGAAAGGAGGCAGCCGAAGATTCAACAGATACCTTCAATCCGGCCTGACAGGTGTTCAAAGCCTGCAACAATGGCGCCATTGAGCCTTGCCCGGCCGGGGAAATCGCGTGTACAGTCAAACAGAAAGGAACATATAATGAACAAAACAGCTATCATTGCAGTACTGGTAACAGCAGGATGGATATTCACCTCCGCCGCCCAGGATAACGACAGGTTCGGTTCGCAAATGCGCAGACCGGGCATGAACCAGGGTGGCCCGGGTGGAAAAGGTGGCATGCCACCTCCCGGCCTTGCCATTCTCAAGGCCCTGGACAAGAATGGCGACAAGGTTATCGATAACGATGAAATTGCACATTCACCGGCAGCCCTGAAATCGCTGGACAGGAATGATGACGGGAAACTTACGCCCGACGAAATCATGGCACGGCCGCAGCAACAGGGCGGCGAAGAGGGGCGCGGCAGACCCGACCGCGAGATGGGTCGTGGTCCCGGAAGAGAAGGCTGCGAAGATTGCAGCAGGGGTGAAAGAGAACGAAGGCAAATGGGCAACCGCGGTGAACAGCGCCGACCTGAAGGAATGGGTGACAGACCAGGCCGTGGCGGTGAAGAAAGAATTGGACGCGGCGGCGAAGGAATGGGCCCGCAACAGGGTGGCCCTGGACGAGAAGGTGGCATGCGTCCTCCAATCCCTCCTGTCATTCAGGCCCTTGATCCAAACGGTGACAGGGTGGTTGATGCAGACGAAATTGCCAATATCCAGTCCGCGATAAAGAAACTGGACAGGAACGGAGATGGCAGGCTGACACTCGAAGAACTGCTTCCCAGGCCGCCCCGCCCGCCGGAAGGCGAAGAGCGTGGTCCTGAAGGTCGTGGCGACAGAGACAGACGCGGTCGCGGAGGTGATCGTCAGGGTCCTCCGCCTAACAATCAGAACCTCTAATCACAACCTATACAGAATCAGGCGCCGGGACCCCGGCGCCTGATTCTCTTAAAAAAGAACTCTGTATCTGTTCCGGATTAGCATTGGCACTACGGCCTTAATCTTACCTACCAGCATGCCGTGAATTCCGAACTTCTTTCTAAGCACTTCCAGAAATCCGTGTTCCGAACTGACAAATTTCCGGTCCGATGCCACCATGTAAACAGCCCAGGCATAGGCGGTTTCACGTAAGCTGGGATTCAGCAGTTCGGCCGCCCTGTCAAGCACGACATCACGTTCATTCTCTGCGATTACAGATGCAACATGCCCCATATAGTCAATGGAGTCCTCCACCTTCTCAAAAAGCGGATTAGCGTTCAGTATGCCACGAAGACTGTCCATCTCCTTTTTTACAAGTTTTCCATCAGAGGAAACGGCAAGCACTGCCACGGCCATGATTGCATCGGCCGGAGTCCTGAGACTCTTCGCCCGTCCACCGTGCCCTTTTTCATCACGTTTTCTTTTCATTACTGCTCCTTCCCTTTAATACTTCTGGCCCTGAAACTACTGCGTCGGACGCAGTAATCTTCATTTACATCCTGCTGCCCCGGCCTGGGCATAAACCAACGCCACCAGGCCCGATGAAAACACAACTCTGCATGTACGTCAAGGTTGACCGATTCTCTACGGCTTGACCCTGAACAAGCCCCTGAGTCCAGGGACTTGTCAAAACTCCAGGACGGATGTTACACGATACTCATACAATGTGCGAGCTAATGACACTCTGTTTTACCGGGGAATAAAGGTTACCGTTGTTTGTATTGCGTGACCGCACGTACACCCAGCGCTGGCCTCCGGGATCATGATCAGTCCGCCCGCCGGAATGATATTGATCCAGCAACCCGACCGAATGACTGTTGTGAGAACGGTATGTTCTCCATTTTTCAGGTCGAACATCCAGGGATTATCGTAGCGGCTGAACGCACAATTGGCGGAAGTTGAGATTGTCCCGCAGTTTCCGCTTTTCCGCCACTTCCACCTGTCCACGGGTTCCCCTGTGTCAAGGTTACAGGCAAAACCCGTTCCATAAACCACTTCCCCGACGATGGCCGGATGCTGTACCTGTTCAGCATGAGGTCCCTGCAGTATATTGTCCGGCACGGGAACTTGCGTATTCCCCCAGAGCCGCTTGCCCGTAGCGGCATCAAAAGACACAAGGTCGTAGCGTACACGGCGGGTCTTGTCGACCCGCTCGTTTCTTGTGCCTGTTACCAGCAGCTTTTCACGGGCGTAACTCAGAAAAATAATGTGTTCGATGTTTTCCATACCCCAGGGTTTACGCCATAACAGTTTACCGTTGCCGAGATTCAGGGCCACCAGGTCTGCTCCCTGGCCGAGGAGTGTTGCCAGCTTTATGCGGCTGTCGATAACAAGACGCGAAGCCGGATTCGTACTCTCCACGAAATAAATCCTCTTGTTTCCCATGGCAATGGTCGGGTTGATAATTACACCGCGATACGGAACATAACTCCATTGCCGTCTTCCGGAATTCCTTTTATAAACAAAGAGCGAGCCGCTGCAGACCACCGGCATGGAATCTCTCCAGAGAAGCACTTCAGTATAAATGGTCTGGTCACGGAAAGCTCCGCCACGCCGTACCGCGCTGCCCACCAGCAGGTCGTCCTCGACAGCAACGTAACCCCATTCGTTTTTTCTGCCATCGGCCGAGTCAGGCACATTAAGAGTCATGCGCAATTCTCCTGTTTCCGCATCCAGCGCGAGGCAGTCACTCCCGGAGGCGACATAGAGGCAGTCGTCCGCAGCCGCCATGTTACTGCAGTTCTTGAATGCCGCAAGTCGGACCGAATCCGGAACATCCCGCTCCCATAAAATAGTTCCGTTGTATGCATCAGCCGCCAGTAAATGATTGTCACCGGACACGAACAGGCGACCGTTCTTGTAAAGAGGCGCGACATTCTTGTCATGCCTGTCGGGCATCTGCCGAGGGCCTGGCCTGCCGAACCATTGCAGATCAACCGCAGCGAATGGCATTAAGTCGCCGCTGCAGGCCGTGTTGCCCGCATCACCGTAAAAATGGGACCACTCACCTGCCCCGGGAAACGCTCCACGTACAGCCGATCCAATGAATATTCTACCTTCTTTCCTGGTGTTCCATCCTTCAATCACTTTTTTGCCCCATTCTGAGAGGTTGGAACGTACAGACATGTTGGTCGTCATCAGGACCAAGGAGCCGCCGGAAGGCCTCAACACGCGATAAGCCTCGGATGCCGAGAAAGGCAGCCTGCCGCTTACCAGGGTTTCCTCGGAAACAACCAGGTTTACCCAGCATCTTGGAAACGGCAGGCTGGAACCATCGCCATGATGCACCGCTAAGCGTCTGCCGTAAATCCCGGCCTCCATGAACCGGCGACGTGATTCAATTACATTCCGCTCATCCGATTCAATACCGACAACATGAAACTGTGACTGCATGGCGATTTCATATGCCAGGCGTCCCGTACCCGAACCGAGCACAAGACAATAACCCTTTTTAGTACCCGCCCGCTGGATTGCAATCCTGGCCGCATCTGCATAAAGCGAAGACCGGTCGTCAGCCGGGAAAGGCGAAGGTTTAACGGCGTCCTCAATAAAGTCAAACGTGAGTGGTCCTCCTGGCGGCGGTGTCCCGGGCTGGAAGCAGTGGATCATGCCACGGTCCGTACTGACATAAAGCCGGCCGTCGCTGACTGCGAGGCCGAATGCTTTGCCCTGTACGTTGCCGCGCCAGAGCATTTTGCCATCGTCAGCACTGTAGGCGGATACACGGTCCGGTTCCCCTACGAAGACCGTACCGCCTGCCAGTATCAATTCACAACCTTCGGATATCAAAGTTTCCCACTTCAAATAATCCTTCCTTGTGCCTCCCAGCGCCGTGATCCGGGCCAGGTCATCCGCCGTTTTTTTGCTCCTGGCCTGCAGGCGCCCGAGCTCCAGCCAGTGTTCACGGTCAATCGCACAAAGCCGGTCCCTGGTCAGGATATAATTCATCTTTCGGTCTGCGACGACTCTCTGTCCTTCGGCAAACACGATTTTATCCTTCGACTGCGGTAAACCGGCCTGTATACCCGCCGTTTCACCGGCGCTGTACAGCACGATATCATCTACCAGCATTGCGAGGCAGCCGCCGGCCTGCCGGTTCGGACCGGCACCGGGTAACTGCCCGACCGGCTTTCCTGTCTGACGTTCATACGCCACCGGTGCAGTCCGCCCGGTCGGCACGAAAAGGTTTGAAGAGGAAGCAAGCAGGTAACCTTGTGAAACAATTTCAATCGGCTGTTTCCATAGTTCTTTGCCGTCCTTGGCGCTGACGGCACAGAGGCAGTTACCCTGCGCGGGAAACAGGCCTGCGCAGAAATAGACAATTCCATCTTCAACAACAATGCCGCAGCGCACGGGCCATAAAGACATCATCCTTCCGTTGCCGGGCAACCGCCTGTCTTCGGGACCGCCGCGATACTGCCAGGCTACACTGCCGTCGCCGGCGCGCAGGCAGTAAACACAACCGTCATCCGACCCGACATACACCAGCCCATCAGCCACCACGGGGGAAAGGCGTATCGGCCCATCGGCGGTGAACGTCCATCGGAGATGCCCGTCGGCAGCATCCAGGCAACGCACCGTGTCATCTGCCGATGAACCGTAGTATAAAGCCCCGTCCGCCACGGCCACATGAAATGCGCAGTCAAAGCCCGTTGTAGGACTCAATATCGGAACGCGGCGGAAAACGTCCTGCCTTGCGGGAAGTTCCGGCCAGGCTGGGCTGGGTGCAGCCGAGCGATGCATCCAGGCCTCAACCAGTGGAAACTTGATCTCTTCCTCGGAAGCTCCGCTTCGCCGGGCATCGTGCCTGTAGGTCGGCCATGCCGGCCAGACCTGGGTCACACCCGTTATCCAGAATATCAGCGCAAGAACGCATCGTGAGAGATTCTTCAGACTGATGGTTGAATGCATTGTTGTGTATCCTTATTTATAGGTGAAACTATACGTAACAACATAAGTATCGCAGTAACATTGTCATCCTGAGTCCCGACCTCGTAGAGAGACGGGACGAAGGATCTTTTACCGGGTTGATCGGGCAGGAGATTCCACTCCGTCCGCAACGGATTGGAACGACATGCCTTCGTGATGTTGCATTATTTAAAACGCCGAGCATGGTTCACGTAACCATAAACTTTTTCCAGCTTATGCAGGATAGAAACACAAGTTTCATGCAACGTCAAGGCAGGTAATCTGAAGCACACATTATCTTTCAGCGAAGCAGGAAATTGGCGACAAGTTGCTCCCCCAGCCTGCCGGAACGTTCAGGATGAAACTGAACCCCGTAAAGCGGCAGATGCTTATGGCGCAGGGCCTCCACCTTGCCTGAGTTATTTACCGCAAGCACCTTGAATTCCTTTTCAAGGATATTATCCCTGATTACTGTTTCCTCGTGGCTCTGATCCATCTCAAATCTATCCGGGAATCCGGCAAACAGCGGATCTGGATCAGACAGAATTACTTCCTCCATCCCTTTATGAACGGAAGAATCCTTTGCGACACTGCAGCCAAAAGCCCGGGCCATTACCTGGTGACCGTAACAGATGCCGAGCAACGGCATTTTTTGTTTACGCAGAAAATCCAGGAACCCTGGCAGGTATTCTCCTTTTGAAAGCATCCTCGGAGAACCGGATATAATCAGCGCATCGCGGCATGGAATGGCAGAACCATTACTGATCTCTTCATCCGTGAGCACATTAACAGTAACTTCAATACCGGCTACCGCCGCAGATTGTCGTATAAAGGAAACATAGGGGGCAAGTTTGTTCTCTTTTGCGTTCTGGCAGCAGTTGACAAGTAATATCCGTCTGAACATGAGTGAGATTTTATCCTCGCGGTGCCCGGCAAA
>JAEAMF010002004.1_pt1 | contig 12683 bp, 11 predicted proteins | sample 8958721 | NCBI WGS metagenome assembly JAEAMF01 (sample SAMN16933255, study PRJNA681124) | bioreactor sludge metagenome | isolation source: anaerobic bioreactor treating anionic surfactant - SDBS | place: India: Bengaluru | collected 2019-02-28
GTGCCTGACGCGAAGGAACACCTCCGTGGAACTGCGAACGCGCTCATTACCATTATTGAGTACTCCGATCTTGAGTGTCCCTTCTGCGCCCGCGTCCATCCGACCATCAAGCAGGCCGTCGATGATTACGACGGCAAGGTGAACTGGGTCTTCCGCCACTACCCGCTCTCCTTCCATGCCAATGCGCAGAAGGCGGCTGAGGCAACGGAGTGTGCAACGGAGCTGGGCGGCAACGATAAATTCTGGGCAATGACCGACATGCTCTACGAGAAGGGTTCGGATAACTCGCAGCTCGGCGCGTACGCGAAGGCCATCGGTCTCAATGAGGCTGCCTTCAAGACCTGCCTGGACAGCGGAAAGTTCGCGCAGAAGATCGACGACATGATGCAGACGGGCGTGGATGCCGGTGTGCAGGGAACGCCGGGAAACATCATCTACAACAACAAGACGAAGGCGGCGGTCATGGTGTCTGGCGCGCAACCGATCGCGAACTTCAAGACGGCGATTGACGGTCTCCTCAAGTGAACATCTCAGATAATGCAATGGAAAGGCGGCTTCGGCCGCCTTTTTCATGCTGAGGAAGATATCATTTCCAGATTTACTCTCCCCAAAAGTCCGCTAAAATGAGCTGCCATTTCTCATCGACTTATGCGTGCGCTCCCCCTCGGTCTCGCACTGGCTTCCCTCCTGCTCCTCTCCTGCGGCGCAGAAACGCCGGACGAACTGGAGACGATACCGGCCAATGGCCAGGAGGCCTCCTCCTCTCCGCAGGACACCTCTTCCGGCACGCAGATCATTGAGACGCACAATGTCACCTACACGGGCATCGTGCGCCCGGCAGGGATCAGCATCTACATGGAAGGCAGCCACAAGATGGAGCTCCCCGATAATCGCTTCATCCTCCTGGAGAGTGCGAGTGTGGATCTCAACGGGTACGTGGGCGAGATGGCAGAAGTGACCGGCTCCCTTCGCCCAACCGTGGAGGAGGGTGGCATGATCATGCGTGTGGAGAAGATCCGGCTCCTCGCAGGTTCCTCGTCGTCTGTTTCCTCTCTCTCCTCCTCTCCTCCCTCCTCAGCCACCCTTTCCTCAAAGGCATCCTCGGCGCCCTCTCCCGCCATCCCTGCCTCCTCCGCTGCGGGGCAGGCAAAGACTCCGACTTCCCCTGCCTCCTCGGCAGCAAAGCTCAGCAGCGCTTCCCCCGTCTCCTCGAGCGAGCCTGAAGAAGAAATAGAACGGACAGAGACGCCGACTTCCCCCGCTTTCCAGGCACGCGTGACCTCTATGGCCAAGCAGAACCTCTCCGCGGAGAACTGGACGCAGCAGTACTGCACGGAACACATCGGCTTCTGCATGCCCGTCCACCGCAACTGGTGGTACAAGTCCTTCGGGACCACGACCTCTGCCCTCTGGCACGTCGAGGTCAGCTCGGAAGAAATCCAAAGCATAGGGGATGGCCCCATCGTCGTGAGCCTCGTCTCCGGATCCGTGGCGGCGAAGCACGCGACGGACGGGCAGGTCCGCGCGCAGGGGTCGCTCATCATCGCCTACCGCGAGTGGAGCGGCAACCAGCACTTCGAGATCTCCGCTCCCTCTGCACTGGAAAACGCCGTGAGCTACATTGCAGCCAATCTCAAGGCAAACGAAGTGCCGCAGCCCTGAGCGTCAACCCCTTTCCACCCCCTTTTGGTCTGGTAGGATAGCGCCATGCCATTCTTCACGTATTCGGCGCACGGATCGGACGGGAAGATACAGGAAGGCACCATCGATGCCCTGAGTCTGCAGGCGGCACGCGAGGCGCTCCGGGAGATGCGCCTGGAGCCCGACACGATCGAGGAGAAGGCCCTCGCAGGGCAGGAGTTCCCTCCCATGCCGTTCGAGCGCGAGAGCACCGCTGCCCCCGACGCCCCCTCCACGACGCCAACGGAAGTGTCTTTCTCCCCCGTCGCCCCCCCGCCGGAACTCCCATCAGCCGATACTCCAGCCGAGCCGCTCTATTTCCCTCTCCTTGATACGCTCCGCCTCTATGCGGGCTGGCTCGTCGCCTGGTACTTCCTCGTCTACGCCGTCGGCTCCTACCAGTATCAGCGCTCGCTCCCCTTCTCCATTCCCTACGTGGAGGGGCTCTTCCTCTCCCCGCTCGTCCTGAGCTTCACGCTCGCCGCCTATCTCTTCCTCGTTCTGACAGGCATCCACCGCAAAGGACACGGCGGCTTCCTCAGCGGACTCCTCCTCGCATTCGTCGGCGTTGCTGTGTTTCTCCTCTACCGGCGGAACGTGCTCTAGAGGCCGAGCTGCTTGCGGATCTCCTCCGCCTGTTGCGTTTCCTGCCCGCGCGCTTTCTGCTGCTGGGAGATGGCCTGGAGATCCTTCCAGTCCTCCACATGCTTCTCCTCGAGCCGCTTGAGCTGCAGGAGGTGCTTCGGGCTCAACTCCGCAAACTTCTTCTTCTCCTCCTCAAGGATCTTCTGGAGTTCGTCGATCTGGAACTGCGAGAGCTTCGGAATGGCTTGAATAATCCTCCACTTCTCGTCACGGGTGAGGGAGATGCTGCCACGAAGGAAGGTGAGGAACTTCTGCTCGTCGAAGTTGGTTTCCGGATGGGTCGGCACGGGAATGCCCTCGTTCGAGAGCGTGACGGTGATACTCCCGAACCGATAGTTGCCCACCTCGCCGAGGATGCGGAGATCTTCATCGTCATAGCCCATCTCCTTCGTCGCAACGGTGCCCGGCGGGGGCGGAGGCGGACCGGCGTCCGGCGGCATTGCGCCGGCTGCTCCGTCCTGCTGCCCTGCCGCAGACTGCTGCGCCTGCGGAGGCGGGGGGGGAGGCGGGGGGGGAGTGCCGAAGACTTGCGTCGGGTCGAGTCCTCCTGCCGGGATAGGATCCCCTGGACGGGGTGGATTGGCCTGATCGGAAGGCGGCGGAGGAGGAGGGGTCGCCATAGAAAAAAAGTGTACGTCTGGATCAGTCTAGCAGCGCTTCGTAGCCTGACAAACGGAAAATCACCTTACACAGCGAGCGCCTTCTCCGCCGCCCTGCGTGCCCGGACGATGAATTCCGGACTCCAGAAAGAGCCGATGAGCCTGTCGAAGGCCACGCCACTCTGGCGTGTGCCGAAGAGCTCCCCCGGCCCCCGGATCTTCAGGTCAATTTCCGCGAGCAGGAAACCGCTGTCATGCTCCTCCATCGCCTTTAGGCGCACCGAGCGCGCCTGCTCGGGCGTGGTGGTGAAGAGGAAACAATGGCTCTGGTGCTCGCCCCGCCCCACCCGCCCGCGGAACTGATGGAGCTGCGCGAGCCCGAAGCGCTCCGCCCCCTCGATGAGCATGACGGTCGCATTCGGGACATCGATGCCCACTTCGATGACGGACGTGGAAATGAGCAAATCGAAGGCACGCTCCTTGAAGAGGCGCATGACTTCCGTCTTCTCCTGCGCCGCCATCTTCCCGTGGAGAATGGCGATCCGCCGGTGCAGAAAGCTCTCCTTCAGGCGCTTCTCCTCCGCTTTCACGCTCTTCACATCGAGCATCTCCTCATTCCCGGATTCCTCGATGAGCGGGCAGATGACGAAGACCTGTCGCCCTTGTCCGATCTCATGATCGATGAAGCGTTCCACGACGACGCGCTCCCCGGGGGCGACGACCTTCGTGTGGATCTTCTGGCGGTGCCCGGGCTTCTCGAGGAGGACGGAGAGATCATGATGCCCGAAGGCCGTGAGTGCGAGCGTGCGGGGGATGGGCGTGGCGGTCATCGCGAGGAAGTGCGGACTCCCCTTCTCCTGCAGGCGCTGGCGCTGCTCCACGCCGAAGCGATGCTGCTCATCCACGACGACGAACTTAAGATCGCGGAAAGACACGCTGTCCTGAATGAGCGCGTGCGTGCCCACGAGGAGATCGATGAACCCCTCGCTGAGATTCCGCTTGATTTTCAGCGCCTCCTGCGGAGGGATGGAGCCCGTGAGGAGCGCTACGACGGGCGGCAGGCGGCGGGCAGGAACCGATTTCCCCACTGCGCGTTCCTGTTCGAGGAACGTGTGGAACTTGAGGAGCAGCCTCCCCATCGTCTCGACGTGCTGCCGTGCGAGCACCTCCGTCGGCACCATGAGTGCACACTGGCCCCCGTGGTAGAGCACGTGCGCGATCACGGCCGTCGCTACGAGCGTCTTGCCGGAACCGACGTCCCCCTCGAGGAGGCGCGACATCGGCTCGGGCTTCTCCATGTCCCGCAGGATCTCGTAGATAGCGATCTTCTGGCTTCCCGTCGGGGTGAAGCGGAGTGACTGGAAGAAGAGCTTCATGAACGCGGCATCCATGGGAATCTTCAGCCGCTCCTGCCGCGCCCCCTGCCAGTCACGCTTGCGTTCGAGTGCGGCCATCTGGATCCGGTACATCTCCTCGAAGGCGATGCGCTGCATGGCGCGCTCCACCTCTTCCGGCTTCTCGGGGAAGTGCAGCGCCCGGATGGCATCCTTCCGCGAGAGGAGCCCCTCCTCGCGGATTACGGGCTCCGGGAGTGACTCGGAGAGCTGCTCGATGGCCTCTTTCACGAGGACCATCTTCTCGCGGAGCCACTTGGTGGAGATGATATCGTGCTGCGGGTAGATGGGCACGAGCCGGCCCGCATGGACGAGGGGGCGCATCCCGGCCTGCTCGAACTGGGGACTCTGCATCTTGAGCTTATAGCCCTCCTCAATCAGCTTCCCCGTGAGCACCACCTCCCCGCCCTCGCGGAGCATGCGCTTCACGTGCGGCTGATTGAACCAGACGATCTCCGCCGTCGCGCCATCCGTGTCGATGAAGCGCGCAGTGACGAGGGACTTCCCCCGTCGTGTCCGGATGAGCTTGATATTCTCCACGGTTCCGCGAAGCGTCACCTTCGCATCGAGCGCCGCGGTCGCAAGCGTCTGGATCTGGCTCAGGTCCTCGTGGCTCCGTGGGAGGTAGAGAAGGAGATCCTCCACCGTCTTCAGGCCCATCCCTTCGAGGGCCTGCCAGTGCTGCGGCGTCGTGCGCAGAACATCCTTGAGGGGCGCGGAAAGTTGCACGAAGGCAGTATACCGTCAGGCCTACCAAGCCAGCACCTCTGTCCCTTGTCAGCCCCGATTCGTTGCCGCAGCCCCCTTGAGATGGGAAAATTGCCTTATGCGTATGAAAACTCTCCCCCTTGCCCTCAGTGCCGCTCTTCTGGCCCTCTCCTTCACTGCACCCGCATTGGCCGCCGATAGTGACTCCTCCGGGACGGGCTCCACCCTTCCGGTCACTTCCCCGGTGGACGAGGATCTCCAGCGTTTTGAAGATGAGTGCCGCTCACGCTTCAATTTCGGTCAGGGGGATCTGCAGGGACAGGGAGCCCTCCTCTTCAAGATCCGGGAGTGCGTCAATCAGCTGCAGCAGGAGAAGCGGACGGCCGAGAAGCGGGAGAAGGAACGCGAGCGTCTCCGACTCAGAGAGGAACGGGAGGCAGTGAGGCGCGCGAACATCTCCGCGCGGATGCGCCATGGCTTCGAGGCGTCTGCAGAGCGAAATGCCCTGAGGCTCCGTGGACAGGGACGAAGTACAACCCAGAGCCGCGACCCCAAGGTCTACCTGAAGATACGCAGGAGTCTGCGTTCCACGCAGTAAAGCATGTTTATCTTCGGAAGAAGGCGGTATGATGGAAACATGGAAGAACTCCTCGATGTGTATGATCTGCAGGATCGCCTGATTGGCGTGGAGGAGCGCTCAAAGTTCTACCGCGAGATCGAGGCGGAGTTCAAAGCAAAGAGGAAGATCACGAAGAAGGTGAAGACCATCCGCGTCCTCCTCATGAATTCGCAGGGACGCGTCTACGTCCAAAAGCGCAGCCTCATCAAGATGCACAACGCGGGCCTCTACGACAAGACGATCGGCGGACACATTCTCCATGGTCATACCGTGCACGTCACGCTCGTGAAGGAATGCGCGGAGGAGCTCGGCATCCCCGCGGTCATGCTTCCGGATGACGAGTTCGCCCGCGCCGTCACCTCGACGAACCTCGGCATCATCGGCATCTTCAAGAAGACGGAACTCGTCACGCATTACCCCTCCGTCCGGAAGACGAAGGAGGAGGATATCCTGCAACCGTTCATCAATACCTTCATCATTGGCTACTACGACGGAGCCATCCGGTTCTGTGACGGAGAGTCCTCCGGCATCGAGGTCTTCGGTCTCCCGGAGCTGCGGGACGCCATTCTCAAAAATCCCGAGCGCTACACGGACGACCTGCGTCACTTCATCGAGAAATATCAGCAGCACATTATTCCCGTCAAAAAGATCAAGATTCCTCCTGCGGAGGTGTGATGTTTCGAACAAACATCTCGGCGTAGTCCGCAGACGAAGCCGGATGGTCGGGGCGGCGCGACTCCCATTCGACTCGTCCCGCACGTGCGGGACTCGCTCAGGGTAAACTTCTCGTCGCGCTTTCGTTCTCACGACAGTGTGGCTTGCCATGAGTGAACGAACGGAGTGAGTGAATCGAATGGTCGGGGCGGCGCGACTCGAACGCGCGACCTCCTGCTCCCAAAGCAGGCACTCTAGCCAACTGAGCTACGCCCCGGTCATGCGTAGGATACAGCAAAACTTCTGTTGTGTGGCTAGAGCGCATTTTGTTTCGCATTGCTCGCCCCGGTTGCTCGTAGGAGACAGCAAAACGAAGGTCCCGAGGGTACTAGAGATTTCCCTGCGGTGCGCGGTCGTCCCCGCTGCCGAAGCGCCGCTCGTAATCTGCCTTCTCGAACTCCGTGCCGGTCTTGAGCTTCTCCTTCTCCTGCCGCGCGATCTGGTCTTCCCTGTCCCACTGCATCTTCTTCTGGCACCAGTTGCCGAACCGCTGTGCGGTGAAGACGAGCTTCCCCTTGCTCAGGCACCAGTCGATGCAGCGGTCCACCTCTGTGGTCATCCCCGAAATGCGCCCGAAATAGCGATGCACCGTCAGGTAGAAGTGCTTCGGTTCGGACTTCTGGCATTTGAGGCCCACGAGCGCACAGGCATCCTTGGCATGCGCTGAGAGCTTCTCAGCGAGACTGATCTCCGCGCTTGTCAGTTCAATGGGCATAAGGTGGTTCAATAGTAGGCAAAGCACTTCTGCCGAACAAGCACTGAGAAACGCACCCTTCCTGCAAATTTCCGCTGGCATTCTGCTATCGCGCACCGAATCCTCCGAAAAATACAAGTGCGAACCGCTTCCGCACTCACTAGAATCGGCACGACTTTCCCCTCTTTCTCCATGCGACGCCCTCTCCCCCTTATCCTCGGTGCGACTCTCCTCTCGCTCCTGGCTCTGCCGGCTCTCGCCGCCACGCTGCAGGGTGAGGAGAATCTCACGATTACCAGCCCCATCCGTGATAATGCCTATCTCGCCGGGTCGAATGTGACAATTGATGAGCCGGTGAGCGGGGACCTCCTCGTCGCCGGCGGCGAAGTGACCGTGAACGCGGGAGTGAAGCAGGACATTCTCGCGGGAGCCGGCAACCTCTACATCGAAAATGACGTAGGAGGCGACCTGCGCATCGCAGGCGGCCAGGTGCGTGTCCAGGCCACTGTGCACGGCGACCTCGTCGTGGTGGGAGGGACCATCGATATCCGCGAAGGAACCGTGGTGGAGGGGGATCTGCTCGTCGCCGGCGGGGATATTCGCATCGCAGGAACGGTGAACGGCACGACGTATGCGCGTGGCGGCAACGTTCTCTTTTCCGGCATCACCAAAGGAAAGACGGATCTCCGCGCTGGCGAAGTAACCGTGAACGGTTCCGTGGATGGCCCGGCGGTCCTCGCAGGAAAGAAAATTGCCCTCGGCCCGCAGGCCAAGCTGATGAGCGGCGTGCGCTACTGGCTCCCCAAGGCACAACCTCTCTCGGGGAAACAAATTCAGGGCGAGATCATGTATGACCCCTCCCTCACGAATGCCAATCTGGAATCGGTATCAGAAGCGGGGAAGACGGGCTTCGTGGCTGCCGTCGCCGGCATCAGCATCATTGTGGTCCTCTCGGCCGCCCTCACGATTCTCCTGCTCCTCCTCCTCTCCAAGACCTTCTTCCCCGATGCCGCTCGCTCCCTCCTCCGGCATCCGTGGTCCAACCTCCTCTACGGATTCCTGTACTTCGCCGCGACGCCCGTCGCAGCACTCCTCTTCCTGATTTCCATCATCGGTGCCCCCATCGGTCTCCTCATCATCATGACCTATGCGTTCACCATCGTCTTCGCCAAGCCGCTGACGGCTGTCCTGCTCGCACAGGCCATCGCGCTCTACTACAAGAAGTCGTGGGGCAAGCCCGTTCTCTTCTGTATCGCTCTGGCTCTCTACCTCGTCCTCAAGATCGTGAGCTTCGTCCCGCTCGTCGGATGGCTGCTCTGCGCGGCCGCCGTGCTCTTCGCCTTCGGCGCCCTCATCACCACGAAGTGGGCGAGATTTGCGAAAATCCGCTGAACGCCCTCCCGTCATCTTGTTTCTTCAGCCATAGGCCCTGAGCACGACGTGCTGAGGGCTTATGGCTTCAAGCTTACCGCTCATTTTTGCTATACTGCATGGTGCTATGGACTTTAACCGCTACACCACCAAGGCCGCCGAAGCCATCCAGGGCACCATGGAGCTCGCGCACGAGCTCAGCCATCAGGCGCTTACGCCGCTCCACCTGCTCCTCGTGCTCGCGAAGCAGAAGGAGGGGCTCATCCCTTCCCTCCTCCAGAAGCTGGAAGTGGAGCCGGAGGCGCTCGCGGACGCCCTGAAAGCGGAACTGCGAAAGCTCCCGACAGTTGCGGGCGGCGGACAGGCCTACCTCACGCCGGAGCTGAAGAAAGCACTCGACAGCGCGGAAACCGAGGCGGGGAAACTGCAGGACGAGTACATCGCGACGGAGCACCTCCTCCTCGCGCTCGTCGAGCAACCGGAGGTGAAGAAGCTCCTCCCCGTCGCCAAACCGGACCTCCTCAAGGCCCTGAAGGCCCTCCGCGGCAACCAGCGCGTGACCGATCAGGACCCGGAAGGCAAGTACCAGGCTCTCGAGAAGTACACGCAGGATTTCACGGCGCTGGCGCGGAGCGGGAAGATCGACCCTGTCATCGGCCGGAACGAGGAAATCCGCCGCATTCTCCAGATCCTCTGCCGCAGGACGAAGAATAACCCCGTGCTCGTGGGGGAGGCCGGGACGGGCAAGACCGCGATCGTGGAGGGACTCGCGAAGAAGATCGTGGACGGCGACGTGCCGGACACCATCAAGGGCAAGCGCATCCTCGCGCTCGACCTCGGGGCGCTGATCGCGGGGACGAAGTACCGCGGGGAATTCGAGGACCGCCTGAAGGCCGTCATCAAGGAAATCGAGGGCTCCGAGGGGAATGTCATCCTCTTCATTGACGAGCTCCACACCATCGTCGGTGCGGGCGCGGCGGAGGGTGCCGTGGACGCGGGGAACCTCCTCAAGCCGGCGCTCGCGCGCGGGAAGCTCCGCACCATCGGGGCCACGACCCTCAAGGAATACCGCAAGTACGTGGAGAAGGACGCGGCCCTCGAGCGGCGCTTCCAGCCGGTCATGGTGGAGCCGCCCTCCCTCAAGGACGCCATCTCCATCCTCCGCGGCATCAAGGAGAAGTACGAGGTCCACCACGGCGTGCGCATCCAAGACAACGCCGTCGTGGCGGCCGTCACACTCGCCGACCGCTATATCGCGGACCGCTTCCTGCCCGACAAGGCGATCGATGTGATGGATGAAGCAGCCTCCGTCCTCCGGATCGAGCTCGACAGCAAGCCGACGGAGCTCGACCGCCTCGACCGCCAGATCCTGCAGCTCACCGTGGAGCGCGAGGCGCTGAAGAAGGAGAAGGACGACGCTTCCCGGAAGCGCCTGAAGGAGATCGAGAAGGAGCTCTCGGAGCTCAAAGAGGAGCAAAAGGCCCTCACCGCGCGCTGGGAGAACGAGAAGAAGGTGATCGACGTCATCAAGGAGTCCGGGAAGCAGATCGATGGGCTCCGCGAGGAGAGCGCGCAAGCCGAGCGGCGCGGCGAGCTCCAGAAGGTGGCGGAGATCCGCTACGGGAGAATCCCGGAGCTCGAGAAGAGGATCGCGAAGGCCAAGGCCGATCTCGCGAAGATCCAGAAGGAGAACCCCATCCTCAAGGAGGAGGTGACCGCCGAGGACATCGCGCGCGTGGTGTCCCGCTGGACGGGGATTCCCGTGGCGAAGATGCTCACGGAGGAGACGGTGAAACTCGCACAGATGGAGAAGCGCATCGCCGAGCGCGTCGTGGGGCAGGAGCAGGCCATCAAGGCGGTCAGTAACGCCATCCGCAGGAGCCGCGCCGGCATTCAGGAGGAGAATCGCCCCATCGGCTCCTTCATCTTCCTCGGACCGACGGGAGTCGGAAAAACAGAGCTCGCGAAGGCCCTCGCGCAGGAGCTCTTCAATGACGAGAACCAGATCACGCGCATCGACATGTCGGAGTACCAGGAGAAGCATTCGGTCGCCCGCCTCGTGGGCTCCCCTCCGGGCTACGTGGGCTACGAGGAGGGCGGGCAGCTCACGGAAGCCGTGCGGCGCCACCCCTACACCATCGTGCTCCTCGATGAGATCGAGAAGGCACATCCCGAAGTCTTCAATATCCTCCTGCAGGTCCTCGATGACGGCCGGCTCACGGACTCCAAGGGCCGCACAGTGAACTTCAAGAATGCCGTGATCATCATGACCTCGAACCTTGGGAGCGATTACCTGGCCAAGTTCGCGGAGGAGGGCGGCGACCGCAAGGAGAACGGAGAGATCCTGAAGGCCGTCTTCTCGCCGGAGGGCGCCATCCAGAAGATCCTGAGGGAATTCTTCCGGCCGGAATTCCTGAACCGCGTGGACGACATCATCGTCTTCCATGCACTCACCCGTGAGCAGATGAAGGAGATCACGAAACTGCAGATCGCGCGCGTCTCCGCCCGACTGCAGGCGAAGGGCATCGCGCTCGACGTGAAGCCGAAAGCCCTCGAGCACCTCGCCTCTTCGGGCTACGACCCCGTGTACGGCGCGCGGCCCCTCAAGCGCCTCATCCAGAACACCATTCTCGATGAGCTCTCCCTCCAGATCGTCGAGGGAAAGGTCCGGGACAGCGACACGGTCACTGTGGACGAGAAGGGCGGAAAAATCTCCGTGCTGAAGAAGTAATTTCCTCCGCAAATGTGTTATCACTCCATACGCAAGACTTTCGGGCCATCATCTGTGATTTGGATGGAACATTGTCGGATACGGAAACGCTTTTTGGCGATGTATTAATCACCACCTGCAAAAATTACTACAATATTGCCGTTTCAAAGGAAGAAGTGCTGCAAAACATGGGGCTGAGCACGGAAGATTTCTTTTTGAAAGTATTTGCGTCACATAACCTTCAGTATTCCGCTGACGAGGCAAGGAAGAGACAAGCACACGAATATCACCGGCGTCTCCGTGCAGAAGCACGTTTTATGCCAGGAGCAAACGACTTCATCTTAATGCTCAAAAAAACCCGTTTACCTCTGGGCTTGGTAAGCGGTTCCTCACGCAAAGAAATCGGGATAATTTTGAAGAAGTTGGAGATTACTGATCTCTTCACAACTGTCGTGAGTTGCAAGGAATTGCAACGAAGAAAACCCGACCCGGAGGGATATCTCCTTGCAGCCAAACTCCTGAATGCACCCCCTCAAAACTGTCTCGTATTTGAAGACACACGTTGGGGTGTACAAGCCGCAAAGAATGCAGGCATGTTTTGTGTCGGCGTTCAACATATAAAAGATCAAGACCTCTCATCTGCAGATGTGAGACTCAATAATTTGTTGGAATTTGTTTTTGAGTGATGCGCCGCTAGTGGCTTCTTCGTAAGTGATGGAGGGCGATCCCCGCGGCCACGGCGACGTTGAGCGACTCCTTCCTCCCGTGCATCGGAATGTGCACGATGTCATCGCAGAGCCTGAGGAGCTCCTTCGGGACCCCCAGCACTTCATGCCCCACGATCAGACACACCTTGGACGACGGCTGATACTTCGTGAGATTGACCGCCTTCTTCGCCTGCTCCAGCGCCACGATGGTCCACCCCTGCTTCTGCAGCCTCGCGATGACCTTCGCCGGGTCGGGGCACTGCTCCCACGGCACGGACGTCTCCGCTCCGAGTGCCGTCTTGCTGATTTCGCGCCGCGGAGGCGCGGCCGTGTAGCCCGTCAGATAGAGCTTCTCCACTGCGAACGCATCGGACGTGCGGAAGAGCGACCCCACATTCCAGAGGGAGCGGATATTGTGCGCGAGGAGAAGGATCTTCCGGGTCATGCGCGGAGTAGAATACAGCGGTGCCCGTCTTTTCGCCTCCCGCAAACTTCGTTCCCGGCACCATCGAGCGCCTGCTCAAGGAAAGTTATACGAGCATGCAGCCCCAGATGACGGAAAAGGAGTGGAGGAAACTCATGAAGATATTCGAGGATTTCGACCATGAAGTCGCCACCCATCCGGAAGTCGCCCGCTGCACGTTCGTCACGGAGGAAGACGGGCTGCCCATCGGACTCGGCTCTTTCGACCCCCGCCAGCGGCCCGCACTCGGCCTCATCGGGCACAATGTCCTCCTGCCGTCCGCCCGCGGGAAGGGGTACGGAAAATTGCAGCTCCAGGAAATCCTCAGGCGCATGCAGTCGCTGGGGATCAAAAAAGTGCGCGTCTCGACGGGAGAGCA
>JAEAMF010002006.1_pt1 | contig 12653 bp, 9 predicted proteins | sample 8958721 | NCBI WGS metagenome assembly JAEAMF01 (sample SAMN16933255, study PRJNA681124) | bioreactor sludge metagenome | isolation source: anaerobic bioreactor treating anionic surfactant - SDBS | place: India: Bengaluru | collected 2019-02-28
GGACGCCTGGCCGTGCGCGGGCGCAAGGGCTGCGATCGCGGCATCGAGCGCCTTGGCAGTGTCGAGCTGGGGCGCCGAGGCACGCAAGGCGCTCTCGGCGGCATCGAGGGCGGACAGGGCGGCGTCGACGTCGAGCACCGCCTGGCGGCGTGCATCCAGCGCCGTCGCGAGCGCACTTTCCAGCTTGCCGGTCGATTCGGCCGCCGCCTTGTGTTCTTCCTGCAGGCGCTGGACTTCCGCCACCTGCGGCCGGGCCGGCTGCACCGCATCGAGGGTGGCGAGGCGCTGGCGCCGCCCGGCCGCTTCCTGCTGCGCGGCCTGCGCCGTCGCCAGGCTTTCCACGGCCTGGGCTTCGCTGCGCTCCAGCTTGGCGGCTTCCTGGTGCCAGCGCAGTTCGCCTTCGAGGGCCGCGCGGCGCGCATCGACCGCTTCCAGCGCCAGCTCGGCATTCACGCGCTCGGCTTCGAGCTTGTCGCGTTCCTCAAGCGGCAGCGGGGCCTGGTTGGCCAGCTTCGCGGACAGGGTCCGGGTGCGTTCCTGCTCGGCCCGGTAGCGCTCGAAGGCGCGCCGGGAAATGTCGCTGTAGATCGTGGTGCCGGTGAGGGTTTCGAGCAGCTCGCCGCGTTCGTTCTCGTCGGTCTTGAGGAAGGCCGAGAACTCGTTCTGCGCCAGCAGCACGGCGCGCGTGAACTGTTCGAAGGACAGGCCGATGCGCTGCACGATCTCAAGCGCCACTTCGGTCTTGGTGCCGCCCAGCGGATCGAGCTCGGGCAGGCGGTGCAGGGTCATCTTGGAGGGCTGTAGCGCGCCGCTCGGCTTGCCGTAGGCCCGGCGCACGCTCCAGCGGGCGCGGTAGCGGATGTCGTCGTTGCCGGCGAAGTCGACCTCGGCCCAGGCTTCGGCGGCGCCGCGCCGCAGCAGGGTGCGCGGGTCGAGCGCGGAGACGGTGTCGCCGCCGACGTCCGGCAGCTGGCTGCCGGCGCGCTTGAGCAGGCGCGGGGTGGCGTCGTACAGCGCCAGGCACAGGGCGTCGAGCAGGGTGCTTTTTCCCGCGCCGGTGGGGCCGCTGATGGCGAACAGGCCGCTCGAGGCGAGCGGCTCGGTTTCGAAGTCGACCAGGAATTCGCCGGCCAGCGAAGCCAGGTTCTTGCCGCTGATGCGCAGGATCCTCATGCGGCGTCTCCACCCAGGGCTGTGGTGAGCTCGGCGAAGGCGGCCAGCTGCTCGGGCGGCGCCTCGTCACCGTAGCGCTGCGCCCACAGGCGCCGGAAGATGTCGTCCGGCTGCAGCTGCGCCAGCTGGTCGAGGCTCAGGGCTTCTTCGACGCTGTCCGGCGCGGCGTGGCGGCGGGTCGGTTCGATCTTGGCCAGGCGCACCGGCTTGCCGCTGAGCGCCGCTTCGACCCGCGCGCGCAGTCCCGGCTCGGGACCTTCGAGCAGCACGCGCACCTCGAGGAAGGGCTGCTGGTGCGGCGGCGCGTCGGGAAGTTCGAGCGCTTCGAGCGCGGCCAGCACCTCGTCGATCGGCGCCGGCTGGCTCGGTACGCGCAGCAATTGCACCGCGCGCGGCACGGGCAGCGGCGTCACCGACTTCGCGGCTGGGCCGTCGAGCTCGATGCGCAGCACCTGGTGCTGGTAGCCGACCTCGGAGAAGGACAGCGGCAGCGGGCTGCCGCAATAGCGCCGGTGCTCGTGGCCGCCGACGCGCTGCGCCAGGTGCAGGTGGCCCAGCGCCACGTAGGCGACCGCCGGATCGAACATCGAGGCCGGCAGCGCCTCGGTGCCGCCGATCACGATGCGGCGTTCGGAATCCTGGGACGACTGGCCGTCGACCATGTGGCAGTGGCCCATGGCGACGATCGCTTCATTCCCCGTGCAGCGCGACTGCGCCAGCGCGAAGGCCTGCCGGTAGAGCACGGTGGTGCCGTGCAGGTAGGGATCCAGCGCCGTCGATGCATCCTCGGCCGCCACGCGCGGCACGTCGCCCGGGCGCAGGAAGGGAACGGCGAGGCACCATGCCCCCACCGTCCCGTCGCGCCGGCGCAGGGGCACCAGCAGGCGCTCGAGGTCGACGCTGCCGTCCGCTGCGCGCGCCACGTTGCCCACCACGATGGTGCCGTGCGCTTCCAGCAACGGCGTGGGCGCTTCGAGCCGACCCGGCGAATCGTGGTTGCCGGCGATGACCACGACCTGCAGGTGCGGCACCCTGCTGCGCGCCTGCTGCAGGAAACGGTACAGCTGGCGGTGGGCGGCTGCCGACGGATTGGCATTGTCGAAGATGTCGCCGGCGATGAGCAGCACGTCGATCTCCTCCGCCGCGAGCGTTTCCACGAGCCAGTCGAGGAAGCACGCATGCTCGTAGGTCCGGTCGAAGGTGTGCAGGGTCTGGCCCAGGTGCCAGTCGGAGGTATGAAGCAGCCGCATGGTGATTATGGAAAGTCGGGTCGGCGCTCACTATAGCGCAGACTCCTCGTGTTGCCCAAGAAAAGACTGTGTTTTTTTACAGTAGTATTGGTTTGCTATTAAAATAAGGACATGAGCGCGATCAAGCCGGATTTCGAACTTTCTTTAAGCGGCGCCCGAGCCCTGCACCTGGCCGCGGAGGACATGCTGGCGCCGCGCCGCCGCCGCGCGGCAAAGCTTGACGTGCTGGCGGCGATCCGGCGCATGGGCATGCTCCAGATCGATACCATCAGCGTGGTCGCGCGCAGTCCTTACCTGGTGCTGTGGAGCCGCCTGGGCGACTACGACCCGGGCTGGCTCGACGAACTGCTGGCCGAGGGCCGCCTGTTCGAATACTGGGCGCACGAGGCCTGCTTCCTGCCGATCGAGGATTACGGCCTGTACCGCCACCGCATGCTCGACCCGCAAGCCATGGGCTGGAAGTATTCCGCCAACTGGATGCGCGAGCGCGCCGACGAGGTCGCGGCCCTGCTGGCGCACGTGCGTGAAAAAGGTCCGGTGCGCTCGTCCGACTTCGAGCGCAGCGACGGGAAAGGAGGCGGCTGGTGGGAATGGAAGCCCGAGAAGCGCACGTTGGAAGTGCTGTTCACCGCGGGCGAACTGATGATCGCGCGCCGCCACAACTTCCAGCGCATCTACGACCTGGCCGAACGCGTGCACCCGAGCTGGCACGACGGCCACCTGCCGCCGCTGGAGGACGTGCGCCGCAGCTTCGTGCTGCAGGCAGTGCGCGCCCTCGGGCTGGCCAGGGCCGCGTGGATTCCCGATTATCACCGCACCCGGCGTCCGCACCCGGACCCGGCGGCGCTGGCGGAGCAGGGCCTGCTGCTGCGCCCACGGGTCGAGGGCTGGCGTGAACCGGTCTACATCCATCCCGAACATGCGATGCTTGCGCGCCAGGCGGAGGAGGGCAGGCTGGCGCCGCGCCTGACGACGCTGCTGTCGCCCTTCGATCCGATCGTCTGGGACCGCCGCCGCGCGCTCGAACTGTTCGGCTTCGACTACCGGCTCGAATGCTATACCCCGGCGCAAAAGCGGCGCTACGGCTACTTCACGCTGCCGATCCTGCGCCGCGGCGCGCTGGTCGGCCGGGTCGACGCCAAGGCCCATCGCAAGGCCGGCGAATTCAAACTGCGCAGCGTTCATCTGGAGCCAGGCGTGCGCCTCAGCGAGCGCCTGGTCGAGGACGTGGCGGGCGCCGTACAGCGCTGTGCGCGCTGGCATGGATGCCCCAGGGTGCGGGTGATCCATGCCGTGCCGGAAACCTTCGGCATGCGCCTGGCTGCAGCCTTCGAGGCTTCCGGAACCGTCGGGTTGCCGTAATCGTGCTTTGACATCGCAACAACTAAAAAGTCTCCAATGTCCACCGGTCCAGACTTGCGCCACCTCAAACCCGAGCAGGGGCATCTCTCTACACTACGAGTTCCCAGAGGCCGGCCATAACAATAAAAGCTGCCGCCCACCCCGACAAAAAAGCTTCCCCAGCCAAGACTCGCGGCCCGCGCCAGGCCTCGCCTTGGCGAAGCTATCCTGAGAGGAGACAAGATGCTGACGTCCACCTACACGCTGGTTACCCTGTCCATCGAGCAAGCCAGCGCGCGCATCGGCCTGCAGTCCCTGCTGGAACGTTGGCAACCGGGCGCCTGGCAGCATGCCATGCCGACGCCGCGCGAGGTCAAGCTGGCCTGCGACGCCTTGCGGGTCGCCTTCGACAACTGCTACTGGCGCAAACTCGACAAGTTCGTGGTGCCGGCCCTGCGCCGCGCCCGCGCGGCGGACGACGCAGTTGCCGGACTCCTGGCGGAACTCGATGCCCTGACCCTGGCCGCCATCGAGGCGCGCGCCGACGCCCATGCGGCGGCAGCCGTGCATGACGCCGGCTTCGGCGCCGCGCTGGAACGCTGCTGCAACCTGCTGCTCGAGCGCCTGGAGCGCGAGGAACGCGAGCTGTTCCCGCTGGCGCGCGTCCATGTGCCGAGCGAAGTCTGGTTTGCGATCGCCAACCAGATGCTGGCCCAGGATGCCTGGCAGAACGAGAATCGTGGCTATGGCCCCGGGCAGGTCGCGGCCGGCGCCATGGGCAGGAATCCGGTCAAGCAAGGCGCGGTGTCGTTCCTGCCGCACTATGCCGCGCACTGAAGCGCGCAGCGGACCAGGCACGGACCCACTAAAAGAGAAGCGTCTGACAAAGCTCTCAGGGCAAGGAGCAACGTCGAAGACAGTACTTTAGTACGGCGAGACGATGCGACGCAGCAATGAGGGCTTTGTCAGGCGCGCGGCAAGCGCCACCATGGTTCTTTGCTATGATGGGGGTTTTGGAAGTGCGATTTCATCATGTTCGAATTCCTTTTCAAGCGGCAGGGTGGCGACAAGCCGGCCGGCGCTTCCGGTGAGAAACCGGGCAGCGCGCCGGCGGCGACGAGCCCGTCCGCGCCGGCTGGCGGGCCGAGGGGCGCGGACGCCGGGGCGCCGACCCCGCGCGAGCAGCAGGCCGAACAGCTCAAGCACCTGAACGGCGACGAGGAAACCGCCGTCGCCTTCATTCTTTCCTCCGAATTCTCCGAACTGCGCCTTGCCGCCGCCGAGCTGGTCCACAGCCGGCCGCAGCTCGAACGCGTGCATGCGGCGATGCGCAATACCGATCGCCGCGTCGCCAAGCTGATGCAGTCGCGCCTGGATGCGATCCGTCACCATGACGCCGAACTGCGCCGCGGCCAGGAAGCCCTGGCGCATGCCAAGGCGCTGCTCGGCGACGAGCTGCTGACCCCGAACCACGTTGCCGAGCTCGACCGCAAATGGGCGGTCATCACCGCGCCGGAACTGGCGCCGGAGTTCGATGCCGTCCGCGCCGAGCTCGGCAAGCGCCTGGAAGACCAGGTGCAGTTGCAGCGCGCCATGATCGACCGCCTGGCCGCGCTGCGCCAGCTCGAGTCGGGCAGCCTCGAGGCCGCCGCCTTTGCCGAACGCCTCGACGCCTTGTCGCGCGAGCAGGCCGCCGCACTGGTCGCGCCGGGTCACGCCTCGCTGCCGCGGGCGCTGGTGGCGGAAGTCGCCACCGAGCAGGCGCGCCTGGCCGCCAGCCTGGCCACCATCGAACAGGACCGCGCCGCGCTGGCCGCGCGCGAGGCCGCGCTCGCGCATTGGCAGGCCCAGCCGGTGGCGGAACTGAAGGCCGAACTGCTCCGCAAGGAATGGCAGCGCCTGCCGGCATTGCCCGCCAACGGACCGGGCGCACAACTGCAGGGGCGCTTCGACGAGCTGCTGGCCGGCCTGCCGCAAGAGGCGCCCAAGCCGAAGCAGGAGCCGGCCAGGCCGGCCGCGGCCGCGCCCGCCGCGTCGAAAGCCCCCAAGGCCCAGAACAAGGGCGCCGACCAGCACTTCCTGGACCGGCTCGACGCGATGGAAGCGGCGCTGCAGCAGGGTTCCCTCGGCACCGCCGCCGAACTCGACAAGTCGCTCAAGGAAAGCAAGGACAAGGGCATGCGCCTCACGCCTGCCCAGCTCGAGCGCCTGAACCACGTGCGCGCCGAGCTCAAGCGCCTGTCCGACTGGGCGCGCTGGGGCGGCAACGTCTCGCGCGAAGAACTCATCAAGCAGGTCGAGGTCCTGTCCACCCAGAACCTGGCGATGGGGGAATTGGCCAAGAAGGTCGGCAGCATGCGCGAACGCTGGAAGGCGCTCGACAGCCTGTCGGGGCCCGCGCCGCGCTCGCTGTGGGAGCGCTTCGACGCCGCTTGCACGGCGGCTTATGCGCCGGCCGCCGCCCACTTCCGCCACCTGGCCGACGAGCGCCACGCCAACGCCGCGCGCGGCCAGGCCCTGGTCGAGGAAGCCCAGGCCGAGATCGCGCGCCTGGAGTCGGGCGAGGCCGACTGGAAACATGTGTCCGGCACCGTGCAGCGCCTGCGCACCGCCTGGAGCCACCTGGGCGCGATCGACCGCAAGGACAAGAAGCGCCTCGACGCGCTGTTCTCCGACGCGCTCAACACGCTCCAGCGTCCGCTGGAAGAACAGCGCAAGGGCGAGATGAGCGTGCGCGAGCAGCTGATCGACGAAGCGCTGGCCCTCGACCCGCACGACCGTCACGCCGTCGACGCGCTGCGCGAACTGCAGGCGCGCTGGCAGGAACATGCGCGTGCGCTGCCGCTCGAGCGCAAGGCCGAGCAGGCGCTGTGGCAGCGCTTCCGCGCCGCCTGCGACGCGCTGTTCGCCAAGCGCAAGGAGCACGCCCATGCGGCGGACGCCGAACGGCGCGCCGATGAAACCGCCAAGGAGGCGCTGTGCGCGCGTCTCGAAGCCGCCGCGCCGGATGCGACTCCCGCCACCGCCGGCAAGCTGCTGCGCGAGGCGGCGGCCGAGTGGGCGGCGATCGGGCCGGTGCCGCGCGCCCACGAGGCCCGCATCGAGAAGCGCTACCACGCCGCGCTGGCGGCGGTGCAGCACCATGCCGACGTGGCGCGCCGCGCCGCCGGGCTGGCGCTGGCCGGCGCCGTGCGCGACAAGCTGCGCCTGATCCAGGCGCTGGAAAACGCCATCGTCAATCCCGACGCCCACACCAATCCATCCGACTGGCGCGGGCGCTGGGACGCGCTGCTGCCGCTCGAAGGCGGCTACGAACCGGTGCTGCATGCGCGCTTCGAGGCCGCCCTGGGCGCGCTCGAAGGCGACCGCAGCGGCCACGCGCGCCAGCTGGAAGCCAATCGCGAACGCCTGCTGCACGAATTGCTGCGCCTGGAGATCGCGGCCGGCATCGACAGCGGCGCCGAATTCGCGCGCGAGCGTCTCAAGCTGCAGGTCGAGGTGCTGCAAAGCTCGCTCAAGTCCGGTCACAAGTCGGGCCACGGCGCGGGGCAGGGCGCCGCTGCCAAGGGCTTGCATGAGCTGCTGGCGCTGCCGGCGCTGCTTGACGCCCGCACCGAATTGCGCATCGAGCAATTGCTGACGCGCTACGCGAAGGACGGACGATGACTGTGCCAATGCGCGCGCCGGCATCGGCCCAGGTGACCGACATCCGCGTGCAGGAAGCGGACTTCGACCTGTCGCGTGAACTCGCTGCCCTGCGCGCGGGCGACGGCCGCGTAGGCGCCGTGGTCAGTTTCATTGGCACCGTGCGCGACCTGAACGAGGGTTCCGCGGTGTCCGAGATGGAGCTGGAGCACTATCCAGGCATGACGGAAAAGGCGCTTGGCGACATCGTGGCCCAGGCCAGGGCGCGCTGGCCGCTGTTCGGCGTGCAGGTCATCCACCGCGTCGGTCCCTTGAAACCGCTCGACCAGATCGTGCTGGTGGCCTGCAGCTCGGCGCACCGCGACGAGGCCTTCGCCGCCTGCGAGTTCATCATGGACTACCTGAAGACCGACGCCCCGTTCTGGAAGAAGGAGCAGACGCCGGAAGGAGCGCGCTGGGTCGACGCGCGCGCCAGCGACGATTCCGCCAAGCGCAAGTGGGCTGAAGCTTGAGCTGGCTGGCGGTCGGCGCCGGGGCGGCGATCGGCGCCTGGCTGCGCTGGGGGCTGGGCCTCTGGCTGGGCAGCCTGCACGCCTACGTGCAGGTCGGGACGCTGGCCGCCAACCTGGTCGGCGGCTACCTGGTCGGGCTGGCGCTGGGCTTCTTCAGCGCCCATCCCGGCCTGTCGCCCGAGTGGCGCCTGTTCGCCATCACCGGTTTCCTCGGCGGCCTGACCACCTTCTCCAGTTTTTCCGGCGAATCGGTGCTGCTGCTCCAGCGCGGCGAATACGGCTGGGCGCTGGCCCATACCCTCCTGCACCTGCTCGGCTCGATCCTGTTCTGCGTGGCCGGCTTCGCCACATGGCGCGTCCTGCGCGGCTAGCGGTATTACGGGCTGCTACCCCCTGCATAGATCAATCGTGCTGCTCGGGGAGCGTGATAAGTTTGCGGCTAGTTCATTAACTTGAGGAAACAGCCATGCAAACCGTCCAGCGTCCTACCGCCGCCTTCGTCGGTGCTTCCTGGGGTGCGCTCCTGATCGGCGGCAGCGCTTACCTGATCGGCCTGTGGAATGCCCAGATGCAGCTGAACGAGAAGGGTTATTACCTGACCTTGCTGCTGTTCGGCCTCTTTGCAGCGGTATCGCTGCAAAAGACGGTCCGTGACCGCAGCGAGGGCTTGCCGGTGACCGGCATCTATGCCGGCCTGTGCTGGGTGTCGCTGATCTCGGCCATCCTGCTGCTCACGGTCGGCCTGTGGAACGCCACCCTGGCGCCGAGCGAAAAGGGTTTCTACGCCATGTCCTTCGTGCTGAGCCTGTTCGCCGTGGTCGCCGTCCAGAAGAACGTGCGCGACCTCGGCGGCACGCGCCCTGGCGAGCCCAAGGCCGCCATGGAATGAGGACGCGGCTTGCCGTGCAAGGGGAGCTGCGTTGCACATCTTGAAAAGCAGACAGACATCCCAATTTTGCTCCTTAGTTAAGAACACCACTAGGGAGCAATACCATGCGGCAAGACAAACTGACGACCAAGCTCCAGGAAGCGCTGGCGGATGCCCAGAGCCTGGCGGTCGGCAACGATAACCAGTACATCGATCCGGTCCACCTGCTCGTCGCCCTGCTGAACCAGGACGACGGCAGCGCCCGTTCACTGCTGCAGCGCGCCGGCGTCAACGTCGGTGGCCTCGCCAACGCGCTCAAGTCGGCACTCGAACGCCTGCCCCAGGTCTCGGGCACCGGCGGCGACGTGCAGGTCTCGCGCGAGCTGGTGGCGCTGCTGAACCTGGCCGATCGCGAAGCGCAGAAGCGCGGTGACCAGTTCCTCGCCTCCGAGATGGTCCTGCTGGCGCTGACCGAAGACAAGTCGGAGGCCGGCCGCCTGGCGCGCGAGCACGGCCTGGCGCGCAAGGCGCTCGAATCCGCCATCTCCGCCGTGCGCGGCGGCGAATCGGTGAATTCCCAGGACGCCGAAGGCCAGCGTGAAGCGCTGAAAAAATACACCCTCGACCTGACCGAACGTGCCCGTATGGGCAAGCTGGACCCGGTGATCGGCCGCGACGACGAAATCCGCCGCGCGATCCAGGTGCTGCAGCGCCGTTCCAAGAACAACCCGGTCCTGATCGGCGAGCCGGGCGTGGGCAAGACCGCCATCGTCGAAGGCCTGGCGCAGCGCATTGTCAACGGCGAAGTGCCCGATTCGCTCAAGGGCAAGCGCGTGCTCTCGCTCGACATGGCGGCCCTGCTGGCCGGCGCCAAGTACCGCGGCGAGTTCGAGGAGCGCTTGAAGAGCGTGCTCAAGGAGCTGGCCCAGGACGAAGGCCAGACCATCGTCTTCATCGACGAGATCCACACCATGGTCGGCGCCGGCAAGGCCGAGGGCGCGATGGACGCCGGCAACATGCTGAAACCCGCGCTGGCCCGCGGCGAACTGCACTGCGTCGGCGCCACCACGCTGGACGAATACCGCAAGTACGTCGAGAAGGACGCCGCGCTGGAGCGCCGCTTCCAGAAGATCATGGTCGACGAGCCGAGCGTGGAGGCGACCATCGCTATCCTGCGCGGCCTGCAGGAAAAATACGAGCTGCATCACAAGGTGGAGATCACCGACCCGGCCATCATTGCCGCGGCCGAGCTCTCGCACCGCTATATCAGCGACCGCTTCCTGCCGGACAAGGCGATCGACCTGATCGACGAGGCGGCGGCCAAGATCAAGATCGAGATCGACTCCAAGCCGGAAGTGATGGACAAGCTCGAGCGCCGCCTGATCCAGCTGAAGATCGAGCGCGAAGCCGTGCGCAAGGAAACCGACGAAGCCTCGCAGCGCCGCCTGGAGCTGATCGGCGAAGAGATCGCGCGCCTGGAGCGCGAGTACAACGACTTTGAGGAGATCCTCAAGTCCGAGAAAGCGGCGGTGCAGGGCACCACCCACATCAAGGAAGAGATCGAGCGCCTGCGCCACCAGATGGAGGAAGCCAAGCGCCAGAGCAACTGGCAGCTCGTCTCCGAGCTGCAATACGGCCGCCTGCCGGAACTGGAGGCCCAGCTGAAGAAGGCCGAAGAATCGGTGCAAAGCGCCGCCGAAGGCGCGGACGGCGAGGCAACGAAGCCGAAACTGCTGCGCACCCAGGTCGGCGCCGAGGAAATCGCCGAGGTGGTGGCGCGTGCCACCGGTATCCCGGTGTCGCGCATGATGCAGGGCGAGCGCGAGAAATTGCTGCACATCGAGGACGAGCTGCACAAGCGCGTGGTCGGCCAGGACGAGGCGATCGAAGCGGTGTCGGATGCGGTCCGCCGCTCGCGCGCCGGCCTGTCCGACCCGAACCGCCCCTATGGTTCCTTCATGTTCCTGGGCCCGACCGGCGTCGGCAAGACCGAGCTGTGCAAGGCGCTGGCCGCCTTCCTGTTCGACACCGAGGAATCCCTGATCCGCATCGACATGAGCGAGTTCATGGAGAAGCATTCGGTGGCCAGGTTGATCGGCGCGCCGCCGGGCTACGTCGGGTATGAAGAGGGCGGCTACCTCACCGAAGCGGTGCGCCGCAAGCCCTACAGCGTGATCCTGCTCGATGAAATCGAGAAGGCGCATCCGGACGTGTTCAACGTGCTGCTGCAGGCGCTGGACGACGGCCGCATGACCGACGGCCAGGGCCGCACCGTGGACTTCAAGAACACCGTGATCGTGATGACCTCGAACCTGGGTTCGCACAAGATCCAGTCGATGGACACCGACGAGCCGGGCGTGGTGAAGCTGGCCGTGATGGCCGAGGTGCGCGGCCACTTCCGCCCCGAGTTCATCAACCGCATCGACGAGATCGTGGTGTTCCATGCGCTCGACGAGAAGAACATCGGCGCGATCGCCAAGATCCAGCTGCAAGGCCTGGAAGAACGTCTGGCCAAGATGGAGATGACGCTCGACATCGACGACGAAGCCCTGCAGAAGATCGCGGAAGCCGGCTTCGACCCGATCTACGGCGCCCGGCCGCTCAAGCGCGCGATCCAGCAGCAGATCGAGAATCCGCTGTCGAAGGCGATCCTGTCGGGCCGCTTCGGGCCGAAGGATACGATCCCGGTGCGGGTACGCGGGGGGAACCTCGTGTTCGGCGAGCAGGTGGAGCTGGCCAAGTAAGCATTGGCCTGCCGCACACAGGAAAAACGGCGCGTCCCGCAAGGCACGCGCCGTTTTTTCATGCTCAAAAAATCAGGCCTGTTTGCGCTTCCTGCGCGCCATCCAGCCCACCAGGCCCAGTCCGCCCAGCATCATCGCGTAGGTCTGCGGCTCCGGCACCGGCGCGATGGTCTGCGACAGCAGGCTGCCCACCTTGCGCTCGCCCTTGCCGAAGAAGTTCACCTTCAGGTGCGGCGCTTCCAGGTCGGGCGCGCCGCCGCTGAAGCTGAACTGGAACACCATGTTGTCCGCCAGGGCCACGCGCTCGCCCGAGAAGCACAGGCTGCGTCCCGCATGGGCGCCGCCGGCGCAGCCGTTCGCGTTCAGTTCATTCGACGACAGGGTCCAGTCGGTCGCCAGGCCGGGCGCCGACACCAGGGTCACGTCGGAGAAGCTGCCCAGGTCCTTGAGCTGGAGGGAGCCGATGGAGCTGGCCTCGAGCCAGTCTCCGGTGCGATTGGCGGCATCGATTTCCAGGGTCAAGAGATTACCGCTCCAGGTCGACGTGAAGGTCACGCCCTGGTAGGTGAGGGAGCCGGCCTGGCTGGATGCAGCGACGCCGGCAAACAGCGCAAGGGCAGCCGTTGCTTTGCAAAGTAAGGTCTTCAATTCAATCTCTTAAATGACATTGAACGACCGGGCCTTCGCGTCGGCGAACGGCCCGGACTTGCGTACGGATGAGCACGCGAGTCCAGACTAGTCCGCTCGTATTGACCTTTCTGTTAGGCGACTAACCAATGGCTGAGTGAGCGCCGCAGCGTCAAGGAAGAGGGGGATCAGACCGTGCGGCGACGGCGGCGCGCCAGGCCCATCACGGCCAGACCGGCGCCGACGATGGCGAGCGATTGCGGCTCGGGCACGTCGCCGGATTCGTTTTCGGCGGGCGTAGTGATCGGCGTGTTGCCGGTGTCGGCGGCACTGCCGCCCGGCGTGGAAATGGCCGGCGGTGGAATCAGTACCGGATCCACGGCGGGCGGCGGGGGCCGCCACCCCCCCCGGCGCCGCGGCCCGGGGCGGGGCGGGGGGGGGGGCCCGGGGGGGGGCCGGGGGCGGGCCGCGGGCCGGGGCGGCGCCCGGGGCG
>JAEAMF010002008.1_pt1 | contig 12639 bp, 8 predicted proteins | sample 8958721 | NCBI WGS metagenome assembly JAEAMF01 (sample SAMN16933255, study PRJNA681124) | bioreactor sludge metagenome | isolation source: anaerobic bioreactor treating anionic surfactant - SDBS | place: India: Bengaluru | collected 2019-02-28
AATATCCAGGCGATGGCCTACTCGCTTTTAATTGTTATCAGACCCGGGTGATTGATTAACCTGAATGTTATTTTCAGACATGATATTTCTGCCCTCCAAACGCTAATTTTAAAATCTTTTCAGCCGTCGCGTCCTTCCTCGCCATCTCGCCCATTATCCTGCCGTCATGCATGACGATTATCCTGTCACACAGGACCATGATTTCTTCCATCTCCGAAGAACACAGTATGATGCCCATTCCTTCGCGGCTTAACTCGTTGATCAGCTGGTAGATCTCGGCCTTGGCGCCGATGTCTATTCCGCGGGTGGGCTCGTCCATAATCAGTATTTTCGGGTTGGACATCAGCCACCTTGCGATGATCACCTTCTGCTGGTTGCCGCCGCTGAGGTAGTTGATCAGTTTCTGTATTCCGGTGGTCTTTATGTTCAGCTTGGCCCTGTAGTCTTCAACTATCCCGGATTCCTTCCTGGAATTAACCACGCCGCCATATTCCGTAACGGCGCTCATGTTGGGCAGTGTCATGTTGTCCCGTACGCTCATGGACAATACGAGCCCGTCTTTCCTCCGGTCCTCCGTGATGAATCCTATCCCGGCCCGTATTGCTTCAGAGGGCCTGCTGATTCCCGCTTCCTTTCCTTCAATAAGGATCCGCCCGCTGTCCCTGTCGTCCAGTCCAAACAGTATCCTGAAAAGTTCCGTCCTGCCGGCGCCCATCAGACCGGCAAAACCGAGTATCTCGCCCTTTCTCAATGAGAAACTGCAATTCTCCACAACGCCTTTCCTGGTTATTGAATCAACCCGAAGGACCTCGGAATTCCCTCCGCCGGGAGCGAGGTAATTTCTCTGCGGAAACATCTCGCCCGCCTTCTTATTGACCATGAGGGCTATGAGAGTGTCCCTGTCCACCTGTGCCTTCATGGTGGAGATATGCTGTCCGTTCCTCAGCACGGTCAGTGACTCACAGATCTCGAAAATCTCCTCCAGCTTGTGCGATATGTAAAGAATGGTACAGCCGGCTTTCTTAAGTTTCCTGAGCAGGGTGAACAGTATGTTTATTTCAGCCTGGGACAGTGACGAAGTTGGCTCGTCCATGATCAGGATTTCGGGATTTGAATTTATGGCTTTTACTATTTCCACGAGCTGCCTGTTGCCGATACTCAGGTTCTTTATCTTTTCGCCTGGGTCGATTTCCAGCTTGAGCTCCCTGAGCAGTTTCAGCGATTCTTCCTCGGCCTTTCTATCATCGAGAACAAAATTGCTTTCCCTCCCGAGGAAAATATTGTCTGCCACGGTCAGTTCCGGGATAAGGTTCAGTTCCTGGTAGACGATGGCAATTCCCAGCTCAATCGCCCTGGCCGAGCCGGTTATATTGACCTTCTGCCCCTTAATTATTATTTCTCCTTCGTTCGGCTGGTAGACTCCGGTCAGGACTTTCATGAGCGTCGACTTGCCGGCACCGTTTTCACCGACTATCGCGTGTGTTTCGCCCTTCTTGACGCCGAAACTCACGCTATCCAGGGCTTTCACGCCCGGGAACGACTTGCTGATGTTCTTGAACTCCAGGATGTATTCCGACATTTTTCCGACCTTTTCCTTCCGGCTATTTTTTAAACTCCGCGGCATTTTCCTTCGTTACCAGCTTGATCGGGCATTCAATGTTCCTGGCCAGCGTTTTGCCATCGAGCAGGTCGAACAGGGCCCTGACAGAAAGTTCGCCGAGCAGGACGGGTTGCTGGGCGACCAGCCCGAAAATCGTGCCTTCTTCCAGTCCGCGTATGGCGTCATTGCTGATATCGATTCCGATTATCCTGATTTTCTTCTTCCCGGCTGACTGGACTGCGGAGAAGCATCCTATCGTGCTGCCCTCGTTTGTGCCGAAAAACATGTCCAGGTCAGGATTGGCCTGCATGATGTTTTCGGCCGAGGCCATTGCCTTCTCCCTGCCGTCGCCATCCTGCGTGGCCACGATCTTTATGCCTTCGGACCCGCCGATCCCTTTCTTGAATCCGGCGAGCCTCTGCTGCTGCGCAACCGAGGCCAGCCACGTTACCACGCCGATTCTCGCCCTGCCGCCAAGGTTCGCCTCGATGTATTTCTTCGCGTACTCGCCCGCAACACGGCCCGCCTCGGCGTTGTTTGATCCGATGAAAGTCGCAACCTTGTCGGTCTTCAGCTCCATGTCACAGGTGATCACCGGAATGCCGCGCGTGACCGCGTACTCGGCGCTCTGAACTATCGCCACCGGGTCGACGCCATAGATGATTATACCGTCCACCTTCTGCTCAACAAAATCCTCGATGTCGTTGTTCTGCTTGGTCGCCTCGCCGTTTGCATCGCTTATGACAAGTTTTGCCCCGCCGGCCTCGGCAATTTTCTTCATTCCCTTGATGACGTCAACGTGGAATTCGGACTGGGTTGTGTATACGGTGGAGCCGATGATCACTTTCTTCCCGCCGTCCGGGCCGGACGACTTGTCTTTCTGCCACATTATCAGGGAAGCCATCAGTATTATGACGACAATCCCGATTATCCTGTTGGAAGACATAAAACTTCCCTTTCCTTAACCTTGCATGCAATCCCTGTCCAAGCTTTTCACGAAGGGCAGGGGATATGCCTGCCAAAACTCACTTGCCGTCGAATTCTTCCGCGTAGGCGCGGCATGTTTTAAAGCATGCACCCCGTTCACGCAGTCCGGTAAGCAGTTTGTCGAACTGTTCAAGTGCGTAATCACCGCAGTTTTTCACTATGAACGGGTCGGGTATCACCGTTCCCTCGCCGTAATGGATGGGTCCCTGCGGCATCGGCCAGAATTCCCACGGATGGAAGTAGAACGTCAGCACCACCGGTTCGCCGCGCTTGCGCACAAACCGTGTAAACCCGTCGATATGACCCAGCAGGTCCTGCGCGGATTCTGTCCTGAACAGCGGCCACTGGTCCCTGTCCCGCCCGAACTCGTCGTGGCTTTCGATGGACAGGTCGGCAAAACACGGAATCTCCAGCAGCCGCATGTTGCCCGGCTTTGCCCAGTTATTCCTGTCCGGGTGATAGGGCGACGTCCGTTCCGTGTAGTAATACATGGGTAGCGACGAGTCGGCGATAAAACCCAGTTCCTCCAGTACCTGCACCACCTGGTTGCCGCCGAAGAGGCGCGGCGCCCTGAACGAAACGATGTCGATACCTCCCGCCGCTTCCTTTATTATTTTGTTTGTCAGTTCCAGGCGCGGGCGCACTTCATGCGGCAGAAGCGGTTGTATTCCGGGTATCGGAAACAGCGGTGTGCCCACCGTCTCGTGGTAGAGAGAATGGGCGCCGATCTCGTGCCCGCGATCCCGGACGATGCGAACAACCTCCGGGTTCTGACGCACGGCATCGCCGACAAAGAAGAACGTGCCTGTCACGCCGTGCCGCTCAAAGACATCCAGCAGAAGCGGTGTGCCGTTTTTAAAGCCTTCGTAGAAAGGCGTAAAACTTCCGACATCCGTTTCCATGTCTATTCCGACGATAACGGTTATCCCGCCAGCATCTTTCATCATCCACCTCCTCCGGCAAATCGCTCACTCCGCCAGCAGCCGGTCGTTCTCAACCTTAAAGTACAACAAGTTTCATGAACTTGCTGGACAGTTTTTCAACACCGGTCTTCGTTACGCGCACGCCGTTTTCCCAGCGCAGGCCGAAATCACGGTCGTAGAAGAACGTGTCAACCTGGAACGTCATGTTTTCCTGCAGGTTGTAAGTGGAGGTTGATTCCACCCAGGGCCGCTCGACTTCCATCATGCCGATGCCGTGGCACGGTCCGTAAAGCATGTACTTCTGGAATCCGCGCTGCCTGACGAATTCCTCGTATTCCTTAACAACAGCCGAGGCGGGTTTCCCGGCGCGCATCAGTTTCATGGTCTTGATGTGTGCTTCGAGCCCGAACTCAACCAGGCGCTGTTTGCGCGCAGGCAGTTTCCCGATCGATATCGGCAGGCCGACGCTCGACGAATAGCCGCCGACGCGCGCCCCGATATTGAGCTGGATTACTTCGTTCTTTATGATCTTGTTGTGGGTCGGGCGCGAAATTGCATTGTTCGTCGCCGGTCCGCAAAAACAGTAGAGCGCGTGGCCTTCGTATTCGCCGCCGTGCCTGTAGATCTCGCGCTGGGCAATCCCGATCACCTGCAGCTCGGTCATGCCCGGCCTGATCTCGTCCAGGATTGCCGCGATGGCTTTCTCGGAGATCTGGAACGCCCGCTTCATGCAGGCGATCTCATTCGCGCTCTTGATGAACCGAAGGTCGAAGATCGTCTCGTCGGCCTTTACAAGTTTCGTGCCGGGCAGGTCCTTTTTAAGGCTCATGTAGACGGGCAATGTCATCACGGAGTACCCGACCAGCCCGAGGCGTCTCAGTTTGCGGCCGCCCATCGCCTTCCTGGCAACGACCTTGAAATCAGCCACCGCAATACCCGGATACTGCGGTTCCGCAGACTCGCGGTACTCGACCATCTTCATGATCGTCGGGATTTTGCTCCGCCCGCGCGCGTAGGTTTCGCTTTCGGGCCCGATAATCAGAACAGGCTTGCCGGTTGCCGGCACGAAAACGCCGCCTGCCTCGAAAGTGGGCCAGTATTCCGAGAGGTAACGGACGTGCGCAAAGTCGCTCTCGTTGGCATGAACGAGCGCCGCGTCGAGACCCGCCGCCCGGATGTTCTTCTGAAACTTCTGGATTCTCTGCTGATACTCTCTGTCAGGAATTTTAACTGTCATTGACTGTCTCCTTGTTATGGCTGTTTATACTTTTGCAGTTTCTCTTCTCAGCGGGGTATTATCCTGGCTGATGATTGTAACATTTGCGCGGGGACGAATGGAAGACTCGTCGCACCTGAATATGATCTCGCTCTCACCTTTTGACAGGCGGGGGATTTCACCTTCCGGCTTAACCTGCTGGATCAGCTCACGCTTCGGCCCGTACTTTCAATCTCCACCGGGAACGTGACGGTCCTTCCCATTATTGTGATTGATGGCTTCGATATCCTGTTCTTGACGAGCGGCACCGCCTTTATGGGGCTCAGGTAGCATTTGACTTTCTCTTTCTCCGGCACATGGTTGTACCAGAGGTGCAGCCATTCGACGTTTTTCATTCCCAGCTTCTCGCGGTACTGCGAGTAAATACAGCGGCCGTACGGCCATGAGAAGTTCTCGAACCGCTCCGATTCCGGCTCAACGAACTCGAAATAGCGCCAGCCCTTGAAGTTAACGACAACGTAATGGTCGGCATGCGCCTCGAACGGCTTCGGGGCGCCAAGCTGGATGTTCATGACTTCGCCTTTGCCATCACCATATATCCAGACGCCCATTCCTTCGTGCTTGCTGAGGTTCAGCGGCTTGTCGAATGTCTTGCCCATTCGAAGCCAGGAACCTTTCTGCGGACGGTATATCCGCTCGGCATGGTCGAACAGCGAGTACTTGTCGTCAGGCGCCGCAGTATATACGAGTTTTGACGAGCCAGCGTTCTTGGCGGTCCAGCAGCCGCTGACCGTGCCTGCCTTGACCTGGTCCGATGACGGCACGATGTCGCCCGTCAGGCCCGGGGCCGCGGCCTCGTAACGGTACGTCTTGCCGCTGTTCAGGATTATTTCGGTGGGGTTCCGCTCGTTGAATTCATCCGGTTTCTGGAAGTCTGCAAGGATGATATTGTCGGCGGCATCGTACGGGCCGGCCGACATCAGCGCCTGTATCCGGAGCTTGAGCGGCTGACTGCTGAACTTGTTGATAGTCTTCCAGGCGTTTGTAATCCCGTCCACGGCTTCAACCTTGTGTTTGGAATACTGTTTCGGCAAAAATTCCCATTCGCCGTCCGCAGCCTTCTGCAGGGTAAATTCTGAACCCGGTTCCCTGAGCTTCTTCTTTACCGGTTCCGGGAAATATTTTTCCTTTCGCAGGGTTTCATATGTCTTGATGAGGGGCGCAATCTGGTGCAGCCACGGTTCCTTCGCGTACATGTCGGGTGAAACGACCTGGAGCGAATAACTGGAATCCGTGCCGAGCCCCTTGCACCACATGTATTCGACATCGTCGTCGAATGTTACGTCATGCGTCGAATCCACCCATGCGAGCACTCTCGACCATCCGAGGTGGCGCGGCATGAATATGCGCCGGCAGCCCTCGTTCGAATAGCAGTGGATGTCTATGAATTTCTTGTGCGCACGTACAGCGTGGTCCCAGGCCTGCAGGCGCGAACGCACGAACCACAGGTGATGGTGGAACGTGGCCATTTCCATCATGGTTGGCCGGCTGAAACGCCTGAACACCTCGAAGGCGAACTTCGTGCCGTAATGCCAGCGATTCTCCTCTCCGCCGATAACGTGCGCGCCATCAAGTCCATCGAGGTAGGTGAAATCGAACCCGCAATCGTTGATTACCGTCGAAATGCGGTTTGCCACCTCGCCGAACAGCGTCGATTCGCCGTCGGGCAGGAAACAGCCCCAGCATTCCTTGAGGTGGTGGACCTTCGCGCCCTTCGCGTGGGACGCCGGCGTGGTTCCGCGCGCGCCGCGTTTGCATCCTGCCACGCCATATGGTTCAGTGTCGTTGACAACAGTGTATTCAATCAGTTCATTATCGATCTGCAGGGTCATGCTGCGCCGGATGAAATACGTGATGTACTTCGGCAGGTCGGTGGTCGGTTCGTCCAGCCGCAGGATGGTGTCGCCGGCGCCGACTGCGTTTGTGAGTGTGTAACTGCGTTCCTTCGCGAGGCGCGGGTCGGGTACTGGTGTAACCCATGCACAGCGCTTGTCGATGGAGAACGACATTGTGTGTAGTCCGGCGAGAATCCCGGCGGCATGAAGCTTGTCAATGACCTTCTTGACTCCCTGGCGTCCGTCCGGGTACAGCCTGGGGAAGGGCTCGTAGTCGCCGTAATTCAGGGATCCGCAGAAATCTATCTGTGTAAAGCCCAGTACCCGGCAGAGCTCGATCCACGAATCCACTGTTTTTTCGGTCGGCACACCGAACAGGTAACTGCCGTATGGAAGGTCACTGTCCATTGCCCAGGGCCCGCCAAGCGGCGAGTGCGGCATGCCCGGCGCCGCGCCCACCATTTCCTTGAGCGCCTGGCGCATCTCGGAATAGGGGCAGGCAACCAGTCCGGCCTGGGCGCCTTTAAAGCCGAACCGGCGGTAACACGCGGCCCAGAGATGTTGTTGTGGACCGGGCAGCTCCTCCACGTTGGTCTGCAGGTTAAGCGCGAGTGTTCCGGCCGAGAAAAGTTCATCAGCCTTGACTTCCAGCCTGCTCGGCACGTTTATGAACGCCAACTCATCTGCTTCTCCGGAGAAGGATTCGACTTCGAAGACAAAGTAGTGTGTTTTTATCGAAACCCTGACGACAGCGCTGCATTTTGAACGGCCGAAACCGAGCGTCAACCGCCCGTCTGCAAACGATGCAGCGGTGGCGTCATAGACGCGCCCGTTCTTCTTTACATATGCGCATTTCGATTTGGGCAAACCCGCTATGTAATCTATGCCAGTCTGCCTGCCGGTGAAACTCAGGTTCCGCCCGTCGCCGCCGATCACATATTTGACGAACTGGTTTTCAATGGTGATCGCTTTCCCGCCGAATGCCGGGAAAATGAAGCTCCCTGCGGAAACAGCGCTGCAGCTTAACATGAAGTCGCGACGACTGACTCTGCTGTCGCCGGTGTCTACTATGGAATTATTAAACGGGCGGGAATAGTTACGGGGTGTGATATTCATGGACATGATAACGTTCCTCCTTGTTGTCGAAAATCGGTTTTCAAATACCCCTTTTTTTTCCTATTCTTCAAACACAACGACTGTCCATCCTTTTACGGGTGGCAGTACTGCCGTGGCGTAGCCATCCTTGACCGTGAATGGAATTTCGGTCCGGGACGGTGCCGTGTAAACTTTCTTCGGGTTCCTGCCGTCCAGCTTCAGCGAGATCGAAACATCTCGCATCTCAATAATGTCCTCTATCATGTCTATACGTGCGCCGCGCCGCTCCGGAACGTAGCCGGTGACATATACCATTCGCCGGCCAGGCTGTTTTGTAACCGTGACCCGCGCAAAGGACGGAAGATTGGTGGTGCGGACGAGCGGGTCGGGATTCAGTATCCCGAGGATATTGCCGATCATCTGGCGCACTGGCACGGGCGCGAACTCGTGGTACGCGGTGAAAACGGGCCGGGCTATGTGGACCACATTGCCGTTCCGCGTGACGAAAGGCTGATCGATCTCCTTGTCCGGAGGCAGGTAAAAGAAATGGTGCTCGCCGTCCCAATGCCACTTGAAATAAGGCGCAACAACTTTTGCGAGTGTCTTCGTGCCTTCCCGCGGAATAACCTTCAACCCCGGCATGTAGCAGTTGACGGGCATATCGGGCATTCCGGCCGAGATTTCCGGACCGGTCCGGAAATAGAACGGCACGTTTGCATAAATGGAACCTGATTGGGCCGCCTGGTTTTCTTCATCGCTTCCGCGGTCCAGACCCCATTCCGGCAGGACAAACCCCTTCTTGTCAGGATCTAGGCCGGACCAGCCGCTCGCGATCAGATTGCCGCCGTCTTTGATGTGGTTCTCTATTTTTTGTTTAAGTCCGGCGGTCAGGTAGGTGTAGTCAGGGAGAATCAGGGTACGGTATCTGCCCCATCGTGATTTCTCGGTGACGATATCGAACTGCTGTTTGAGTTCGCCCAGGAGGCGCGTGGATCCATACAATGCATTGCCAAACCGGGGTTTCGTGGCAACCACAGCCATGTCGCATTCTGCTGTTGCATCTTTCAGCCAGGGATCAAGCGGGTGGAGATGGTCGTAAACGCGTTCGATCAGATCGAATACCGCCACGTTTGCCTCGCCCCGCGGGTGCCAGTGATCCCCGACGCAGCTGCCCATGCAGTTGGCCAGTCCGGTGATACAGTCATATTCGAGACTGGCCTCGGTGCGGATGCCTCCGAAATCGCCCCAGCTCCGGTGGAACCGGCCGGTCATGTTGAGCACGGGCTTGCCTAGGTTCCTCAGGTAGCGGGAATAAACCGGCAGCATTTCGTAACCCCATCCGCCCGTAGGCAGGCATTCGAATTCCAGGTAGCTTCCGATATCCTGCTGATCTTCAAAACCGACGCCGTTGAAGTAGAGCAGGAGCCCCGGCTTGATCGCGAGGGCCGCATCACGGATCCGTTTCGCCAGCTTTAACTGCGAAGCAAGCGCGAATGTCTCGCGCTGACGCGGGTCATTCCAGTCCATTCCCTGCTTTTTCATCTCGCGGACGCATTCCACACCGACACACTGGTGTACGCCCATGCAGTCAAGGAAAAGGCCGGAAATCGGGTATTGAGAAACGACTTCGCGGATCATTTCAATCAGGTGGTCGGCGTATGGCGTGTTATAGCACATGCGGCGCATGAAGTTGCTCATGCGGTCCGGCAGGTATGTATAGCCGTCCGGCGTGAGCACCAGCCAGTCACGGTGGAGCAGTCCCTCCTCGTGGCTGAGTCCGACGTTGAAATAAGCCGTGACAGCTATATTTCTGCGCTTGCAGGCCTCTGTCAGTTTGCCGAACAGGTCGTATTTCAGGGAAGGGTGCCGGATTCCGACCCTGGTGTTGTAGTAAGCCGTGCCCAGATTGCAGCGGGCATGAAACACCGTATAATCGACGCCGCATCGTTCAAGCCGTTTGGCAAAATCATCCGCATCGAAATTCAAACCGACATCGGGCTGGGCCGGCATCGTGTGGAAATCATAGAAAATCGCCCAGCGCGGAACGTGGACAAGATCACCGGCCGGTTTGACGGCATCCGCCGCGGATGCCGGGCAGGTTCCGGACACGATGGCGGTCATTAAGAAAATGCAGAAACAGGGGACTCGGCACACAGACGGAAGGCTTTTCTTCATTGTATGATTCTCCCTTGCTGATTTCAATTTTCAAACGGACACGCCGAACCACTGCAACATGTTAATGCATGAAATTATGAAGACTGCCTTGTGACCAGGCTTGCGTTGATTACCCTCCTGATCCGCGCCGAATCGGAAGAGCCGCGCATCATTTCCACCAGGGTTTTTACAGCTTCACTGCCAAGGAGCGCTTTTTCGATGCGCACGGTGGTCAGCGGCGGTGACGTGAAAGCGGCGTGGGCGATGTCATCAAACCCGGCGACTTTCACATCTTCCGGGACCCGGATCTTCATCTCGGTGAGCGCGCGCAATGCGCCGATAGCTGTTTCGTCATTTCCGAATACACCGTCGAATTTCTTTCCCTGCCGGATCTGTTCGCGGATTATGTCATAGCCGCTCTGTGCGGTTTGTTCGCTGTAGACAAGGTCGATCTGCTCGCAGTTGCCCCGGACGGCATCTGCGGCGGATTTCAGGGCATTGGCGAAGTAATGTGATTTAATGGGGCCCGCACTAACGAGGATTCTTTTCGCGCCGCGTCCGACCAGGTGTTCCATTGCAATTCGCGCACCGCCGGAATAATCGGATTCCACGGAGGCGACGGCAATACCGGCCGGCCTGGGACCGTCGATCACCACGACATTGGGCGTGCGTTTCTGTATTGTCTGGACCTGGTCTGCCGAGAATTGTCCCGCCAGGATGGCTCCGCAGAGTCCCGATACGGAGAATACGGACTGGAGACGCGGCCAGGATGTTTCAAAATTGTCCTGCCAGTGACTTTGCAGAAGGCATAATCCGTTTGCGGCAGCTTCTTCCTCTGCCGCGCGGGCGACGTCGCAGAAGAAAGCGTCTGCCGCCTTGACATCTGCCCCGAAGACCAGCGCACAGCAGGTACTGCCTGTTGCTCTCAGATGATCCTTGCTTCGCATGGCGCGAGCGGCGAGAGATGGCACATAGCCTACCTCTTTCATTACCCGGAGAACTCTCTTTGAAGTTTCGGCGGAGACCGATGGACATCCGCGCATTACGCGTGAGACCGTCATCCGGCTGACAGCTGCCTTCTTTGCTACATCCTGAATTGACATAGTATGTTACCGTTCACATGACTGTAACATAAGTGATAAAGTTGGCAAGAGGAATTTTTATTTTTTTCAGGAAACCTGTCGGACGGAGCTCGGCTTTTGCCGGGGGCCCGTGTGAACATACATGTTGCATTGGCCGGATCTGTACAGTTGAAATGTCCGGAAAGAGACAACATGAGAGACAATGGTCATACCGGGCTTAATTGAGTTTTAATTAAAATAAAGGGGTTTTCTGCTGTTTGGCAATGCGTGCGATAAATGGCATGCCTGATGCTTTAATACAAGGTGGCCCTTGGCTGGACAGGAAGTAAGAGGACCACGACCTTAATGGCGTAAAAGATTTAATTATCTAACAGTGTCTTTTCGAAACCTGCCTGGCCAAAGGGTTTCTTTTTTTGCCCTTTACATTCATTGCTGACCGATTTCAGGTCCAAGGTTTTTTTTCAGGCTTCTCTTTATATTTCACATCGCCTTCAGTCGATGTATCCGTTTCCCCGTGTCAGCTGGTCTCCGTGTCTCTCTTCGCTCAGCTGCACCAGGGACGCTGACGGCCGGCTTTCGCTTTATCAATTGCTTCGCGGGCAAGGGAAACGTCCTCCTCGATCTGCCAGTCAAACATGCCAACAAGGATATGATCGCCGCCGCCCTCGAAAGCCCACTGGAATGCCTTTTTGGGCTGGATCGCGCCTGCAGCAAGTATCTTGAATGCTATCCAGGTTTTTTTCACGGTCTTCATCCGCTCCGCAACAGCCTGCCAGTCTTTGCACCAGTAGCCGGGTATTTCCGTGCAGGGCAGCTTCATGTCTTCCGGTTTCGGCGCCGTGGGATAATTAAGATGATGGAAAGTTTTTATGTAAAAATCATTCGGAATGCCGGCCTTTTCACAGGCATCCACAACACCCAGATCGTGGGCGCCCACGCCGCATGGCACGTTCTGGTTCTTGAAAATCTCCACGGCCTTGCCGATCAGATCGGTGCGACCCTGCGTCAGTAGCGCATCAGCCATGCCCCCATGCATGTAAACCGCATCTGCGCCTTCCTCGACCAGCTTGTCCACTTCCTCCCGGTATTTCGACATCGAGTCGTCGGGCTTCGTGATCGGACATACTATCCACTTCATCTTACCGCCGCGCTCGTGGCGGTGCCGTTTGAGCAGTCCTATCGCACGCACGCGGTTACTAAGCGAAATGGTGTTTACGCCGTTCTCCTCGGCAATCTTCAGGGTCTCGAAGATGCGGTCATCGGTGTGGTAATGCGAGGCAAGGTCATCGACATATTTCAGGTCACGGCTGTGTGTGAACAAATTCACAAGATTCCCGCCAAGTATGACACGGCTCACTTCCATTTCACCGCCGATCCGGCCCACCGGCAGGACGGCCTTTGGCTTGATGGCTTCAGGTGCCGTATTTTCCGCGGCACGCAGTCCGCCAACGGCGGCGACCACGGTGGCGGAGGCACACGTTGCATCTTTGAAGAACCTGCGTCGGCTGATCTGTCTGGTCATGATGAGATACCTTTCGCCTGGTCAGAATGGCTTCGTACGGTTCTAACCCGGTCTTTATTTAAAATCGTAACGCGGGTAAAATCAACAAGTCTTTTGGGATTTCCGCTGGGAGTAAATCATATTTGTGGGTAGAGAGGAGCAGGTGGCATTTTGCGGAGACGCGGA
>JAEAMF010002010.1_pt1 | contig 12624 bp, 7 predicted proteins | sample 8958721 | NCBI WGS metagenome assembly JAEAMF01 (sample SAMN16933255, study PRJNA681124) | bioreactor sludge metagenome | isolation source: anaerobic bioreactor treating anionic surfactant - SDBS | place: India: Bengaluru | collected 2019-02-28
CATTTTTACTTTGGAGAAACCGGACATTTCTATTTGGGGTTTACAAAATTAATTGCCCATTATAAGTACCTTATTTCTGTGTTGTCTGATTAAAATATTGATATATATTTATTATTTTATAATTTCATGAAAGTTGTGTTGCAATTTAAAACATTGATGATTGTTGTTATAAAAAACAACACAAGAAGCAACACTTAAGAAGAGTGTTGCTTTGTTTTATGGTATTTAGCATCAGTTATAAAACTGTCTTTTCAAAAATTTATAGTTGTAAAAAATGTAAATTTGATTAATGGCTAGTTTCTTAAGTTTTACTTAATAGTATGATTTATTGAAAAAAATACTTTACTTTTTCTGAAAAAATGAATAATTTATATTCAATTAATTATTCATGGCTCAATTATAGCCAAGGAAAGATAACTAAAAAGACCTACCTAAATTTGAGCTCGTACACAATTGTACTGGCCATAACTATATCACCAAGTTTTAAATTTAGTAAAAGTTGCAAGTCTAGAAAATTATAGATTTTATTTTTACGTCTATGGTTTATGGATTTGTTTTTTAATCTGTTTTTTTACAGGACGTATTTTTATGTTTATTTCTTATATTCATATATTAATTAATTTTATTTCAACTACTTACCACTTAATTGATTTAATTCTTAATATCTATTTTTTTATTGACTTGATTTTCAATATCTATGTTTTATGGATTTAACTTTTTATGTCTTTAATTATTAAAACCCAATCAAATGGGCTTCATCAGCACGAAACTGAAGCTATCTCCAAAATTCAAGAAGCATTTAGTGTTGACGATGAAATGCGAAAAAATAGTCCTTGGTATGGTTATGCCGGCTATACATTAGTTGATAAGATTTCAAAAAAAGAAGGAGAGTTTGATTTAATCTTAGTTACTAACAGTGTTCTCATAGTTATTGAATTGAAAAACTGGAATGGTAAATCGATTAAGTCTGCCAATGGTAATTGGTATATGGACGAGCGTGATATGGGGGTATCACCTGTTTCATTGACACGCCAAAAACAATTCATCCTTGTCAATAAATTAAAGGGGCTCAAAGATAAATTTCAGGGAAATCCTGGTTTTGTTCCAAGGGTGTATTTCTTTGTTGTAATGTGTGGCAAGGTTAATTTTTCAAATCTGCCCGATGATGAAAAAAATCATGTCATTAGCCTTGATAAATTCTTAAAATTTGCCGATAAGCATTCATTTAATAAAGAATTTAAGCCACATCCAAGTGCCCAGCATCTTTATAAAGATTTTGACCTTATTGATAAAATCTTTATGCAGAAAGTTACACAACCTAAAAAAATCATTGTTCAAAAATATAAGCAAGATGATGAGATTCTAAGTCACCCTAAAAAGCTATATACCGAATACGAAGCTACCTCAACTATTTCACGCTCCGACAAAGCAATCATAAGACAGTGGATGTTTTCAAATTTTAAGGAATTGAGTATTCAATCTCCTAAAATGAGAGCAGCATTGTTGAATCATGAGCGAGTTATTAGTGCTGAATTTAAACAAAGCAGCCATTTGTACAATACGGCACTTGTTCCATTAATCATGCCAAATGAAGAGCAAATTACTCAACAGTACAATGAATTGGTTGAGTATCGTCAAAGTCATCTTAGATTTAATGATTTTATTACTACGATTTGCCCGAATTTGAATGAAGAAGATAAGTTAAATCTAATTCAGATTTTACTCAGCAAGTTTTCTGAGATGCATAACCTAGGTATATCACATGGAGATATTAATTCGCATTGTATTTGGATATCGCCTGAAAAAGATGTGGCTATTTCACATTTTTTAACATCAGATTCAAAAAATATAGCTAATAATATTCGTGATTTACAACCTGATTTAGTATTTATTGCTGATGGGAAAGAATCAAAAATTGCTAATGTACAAGCGTTTAAAAAAGACGTCTATATGTTAGGGGTTATCGCATGGCATTTGTGGTCGAATATTCGTTTAACCCCAAAAGCTCTAAATAATATATGTGTTAATAGTGACCATTGGTTAGCAAACTTAGTGAGAAAGGCTATCAATCTTGAAATAGATGATGCTAGCCAATTGTTTAGAGAGTTCAATGCAAAACGACCTGTTCAAGCCGTAGATTTTATAGCCGATATTTCATGTTTAAATGAATATATCACTTCAGAAAGACTGAATAGATTATATCCAGAAGATGATGAAATTTATGAAGATGAAAAGAACGATATTATCTTATATCGTTCAGGTAATTTATGTGTCAAAGAATGGGCTGATGTTCATGTAAATGAATTTTCATCTAGCGATATTTTAAAATATCAGCACTTTTTTGAGCGTATTGAGGAAGCTAACTCCCAAAATTTATCATATTTACCAAGCATAGAAAGATTTGGTATTTCATTAAAATCAAGATCTTTATTTCTAGTTAGCAATTTTGTTGAAGGTATAACTGTTGATCAAATTGAAACTACGAAAGAATCAAAATTATTGTTGGCAGCTAATTTGATTGAGGCCATCATTCATCTACACAAGTTAGGTTTGCCAATCGGAAGAATTGACCAAAAAAGCCTCTTATTAAATTTGAATGATAACAGTTTTATTTTTAATGACATTATTGATATTAATGAATATCTAGATCACGAAAGTAAGTATTACCCATCCTACATTGATAATCCCACAAGTGAACAGTGCCAAAATTATGCAATTATGGTATTGGTATGTGAAATTCTAGGATTTGAAATAGGAAGTGATAGTTCAGAATTCAAATGGGTTAGCGATGCTGTAAATATAGAACTTAAAGAATCAGAATATCCTTTGGGTGATCTAAACCGTTTATTAGAAAGTATAGAAACTGAACAAATTCATGGTGATACTCCGACACTTCGAATTCCTGTGCCTGATAAGTTTACAGAGCTTAAAATTTTTGCAGACAATAAACGTATTTATCTAGCATTAGAAAAGGGACGTAACGCAAATGATATTATTGTTAAGATGCAAGGTGTTGGAGGGTCAATACAGTTTATTCTCGATCCAAATAGTAAGACTATACGCTTTGTAACTGGAGTGCGTGAGTCAGACGTTGTTCCACATTACGTCATAGATCAGGCTATGCTTGAAATAAATGTGGCTCTTGATATTAGACATTCTGTAGGTAGACCTGAATATGCTGAACTATCAGAATTTCTTTTTAAAATCGATGAGTTTTCAACAGCTATTAATGATGTCCTTCAAGAGCAAGCTAATGATCAAGATGAAAGTGTTGATGTAAGTAAAAATTTGGAGTTATCTGAAGACTACAAGGCAGATCAACAATTATTTACACAAGAAAATCAACTTCCAGTAGAACATTCATCAAAATCTAGAGATGACAACTTAAGCGATGATATTCAGAAACTAGCTGCTCTAAATATTGATACTAAGAAGCTATGGAAGGCAATTTTAGAGACTGAGACTGAGGCATTACCATATATCGTCTTGTCACAACCATTACATTTGGTTGATAGTAAAATTTACATTGCAAGATATGAAGATGATAATGATGTATTAGATAAGTTTCCTAAAGATTCACTTATAAGCCTAATTTACAAGACTATTGATTTTAATGGAGAAGATAGAGAATTTCGAGTAGGTGATATTGATATTCAGAACTCACTTGCAGGTGAATTAAGAGTTAAAGGTGTTAAACACGCCGATAAAATTAAGGTTGGTGAAGTTCTATATTTAAGAACAAAAGCTGATAAATCTTCATTCTTGAAAAGAAAAAATGCTTTAGAGCAAATTCTAAGAAGACAATCAGATATTCCAAACTTGGTAGAATATTTCGAGCCTAATTCAGATATTAGACCGACTCACTATGATATTACAGTCACTGATAAGGACTTCGAGAGATTTGATCAACATAATGAGCAAGGTGAGGTTGTTGTCAGTCTGAACAGTCTTCAACGCGAGGCTTTTCGAAAATTAATAAACTACGGGCCTGTTTCAATTCTACAAGGTCCTCCAGGAACAGGTAAAACTGAATTTATTGCAGCATTTGTTCACTTTCTTTTTGAAAAACAAAACGTCAATAATGTATTGATGGTCAGTCAATCACATGAAGCTGTTAATACTGCTGCTGAACGAATAAGAAAACACTCGCACCGCCTAAATATGCCTTTAGAGATTGTACGTTTCAGTAACAGAGAGAATGCAGTATCGAATAATCTAAAAGATGTATTTTCGGATTCGATCATATCCACACATCGCAATCTATTCTTAACGGAAATGGAAGATCGAGTTCTTTCTTTGAGTCAGTCGATAGGCGTTGACAGAGATTATTTGGCATGTGCTTTGTTTTTAAAAGTACATTTGTTTGGTCACTTATCTAGAATGTGGATATCAACAGAATCAGAAGATAATCAATTAATCTCCAAGGCTGAATGGAATAACCTGTCAACGAAGCTTATCGAAAGACTTAAGGATTATTCAAAGGAATTGCATACTTCATTATTAGGATGGAATAGTCGTCAGATACTAGATCGAGAAACTCAAATATGGGAGATGCTGGACGAGACTTTTGAGGTTCAGGGTAAGGCTGCAAATAACGCTAAAGCATTGGTTCAAATTGCTTTCGACTATGATCAACTGATTGATAGTCCAAATGCTAATTACGAAACATACCTTTCTAAAACTAGACAATTTATCTGCGGTACCTGTGTAGGTATAGGACATCACTCTATTGACATTGCGAACCAATCATTCGATTGGGTCATTATTGATGAGTCAGCGAGGTCAATTTCTTCAGAATTGGCTATTGCGATGCAATCTGCTAAACGCATTTTATTAGTTGGAGATCATAAACAATTACCTCCATTATATTCACCTGAACATGCTAAAGCCCTTGGTCGAAAGTTAGGATTTACAAAAAACCGTATTGAAGCGAACTTAAAAAGTGATTTTGAACGATTATTTAATTCGCCGTATGGTAAGGCTGTACAGGGTAAGTTATTAGTTCAATATCGTATGGCTCCAGCAATTGGAGAAATGGTTTCTGCGTGTTTCTATGATGAGGAATTAGTAACAGGCGTTATTGAGCCTCTAGGTAAGCCTTACCAAGAGAAAATGGTTCGAATCGTACCAAATATATACCAGCATTGTTCGGTTCAAGAATTACGTTCTACTGTCACATGGGTCGATACGTCTGAAAAATTTAGTGATGGTGTTGGAACAACCTTCTTTAACAAGCATGAGGCTCGTAAGATTATTGGTTTGTTAGAAAAAATTCATGCAGATGAGGAGTTACTAAAAGAGTTAAAAGAACGATCTAAGCCTAATGAGCCTCCGATTGGCATTATATGTATGTATGGTGAACAAAAGCGTTATTTACGCAAGCAGTTCAATTCGAAAGCTTGGAATGAAGATTTTAGATCATTAGTAAAAATTGATACTGTCGATAGTTATCAGGGGAAAGAGAATAGAATCATCATTCTGTCTGTAACCCGAAATAGCCCAGATAACAAAATTGGATTCATGAACATGCCAAACCGAATTAATGTTGCATTATCTAGGGCAATGGATCGTTTAGTTATTTTTGGTGCTTCACGTTTATGGAGTATGCCAAAACATCAAGAATCACCGCTTGGTGAAGTGCTTAACTATATTAAGGAGTATTCAAGCGATAGGACACGTTACCAATATATTGCTGATAGAAAAAATGAATTCAAATTAAACGCAAATATCAAAACAAAGACAAGTCGAGGTATCAGTCATGAGTAATTACAGCATCCCATATCATGATGTTGATATTTTGATTCCGGCACAGAAGTTTGAAATAAAATTCAGTTATACATCAAGCCAAATGCCAAAATTTATTGATTCAATGATTATGCGTTTACTGCGTATCAGCCCAATGTCGGTCAAAAACATTGCAAACTTTTTGGGTATGAATCAAAGAGAGTCACGGATAGTTTTAGATCAACTGATTACAAATAACGAGATTGAGCTTAAACAAGATGGGTTATTTCATTTGACAAACAAATCAATGAAATACTTTACAACTGTGGATTCTATACCTAAGGTTGCTTCGATCTTGGAACATACACATGGTCTAGTTTATGAGCTTACTAATTTTAATTACATAGCTCAGAATCCTGATACTAATATGTACGGCTTAAAACTAATCGCTTCAAGCGAACATGCAGCAAATAGTGAAAGTATTGTTCGAGATAGATTTCAGAAGCAATTTTATCAACTCATTGAAGATGACATTATCACCCTAAAAAAAATGGATGGTAGACCGGCCATCTACAAAATGGGAACTGTAAAGAAGGTTAGGGAATGCACTGTACGTAAGTCGCTAGACCTTAATATAGATGCTCAAGCCGATCCACAACCTATAAAAGTCTTGGATTCTATTATGAGCGATGAGCTTAAAGATAAGACTTATCAGGTATTGGGTCAGAGTAAGAAAGGAAATAATATTCGAGATATCGTGAAGAACCTTGAAGGCTTCGAACAGTTAAATTTGCATCAATATTTTAAAGATAGTCGTTTTTTAGCATCAGTTGCATTATTTGATAGCTTAAATCCTATGGGAAATGAAGCAAATAATGGAAATCACCTGTTTATTGGACCTTGTTATAGCCAAGGTAATTCAAAACTGATATTGAATAAAATCAAAGATATTCTTGCGAAAAATCATCCTGTACAGAATATTTATTGGTTAGCTCCAGATGATGCATTTTGGGGTAAATCTCTTAGATTTAATACATTTGTCAATGCTTTGGGACAACTCAAAAATAAACAAAACGATGAAATACAGCTAAAGTGTTTTTTACCGATGTCAGATGAGCGAGATCGTGTTTCCTTACAAAATTATCGAAAGATCATTGCAAAAGAACATCAAAAATATTTTTACGGTATTAAAGAAGGGTTACTTGACGGTAATTGTGAAATCATTGCAGTTGAAAATGAATTTGTGGTGATAATTCTGCATGTATTGGATTCGGAAGCAGATTATTTAACCTCATTCCCAATAGGTTCTATTAGTGATGACAAGAGCTTGGCTAAGAGTATGGTGAGCTTATTCGAGGCTTGGCAACGTCCAAGAGATGAAAATGGAATTAGCTTCGGTTCAATGTTCAAAAAATCTAATTAATCATTACTATTAGCTTATATATGAACACAGATTGATCTTAGAAAAAGGAAGTTATCTATTTAAAGAAGTGTTAAATTTTAATAAATAAGGTAACTTCCGTATGTTCTATATTAACAATAAAATACCAAGTATATGTCTAATAAGTGATGGAATCTGCTTTGATATAATCTAGTTAAAGGATTAGAAGTAAATACTTATAGTTGACGTTATTGTTGATTAGAGCACATTTATGTGGTTATTCAAGGAGTTGATCTATACTTTTTACGAAAAGTATTTACGATCTAAAATTAGCATACAGTACGTGTGATAAAGAAGCTTAATTAATTCTTTTATAAACGTCATAAGCGCTAATCAATTGACATCAATCGGTAAGTTCTTCTGAATTATCAATAAATTTTAAAACTTCCAATTTCTGTAAATATGTCATCAAATGAATTTTTAAAATAATTTCGGCCATTAAATCATCATTAGTATAAAAATAAGCGACAGGAACCTCTAAAACATCTGCAATTTTTGTCGCCATAAGAAAGTCAGGAACATGTTTTCCAGTCTCATATTGATTCATCCGAGCACTTGCGGATGATTCATCAATACCGGCCAATATCCCTAAACGTTCTTGGGACAAGTTCTTTGTTTTTCGAGCAATTCTTAAACGTATAGAGAAAACATTTGAATTATGTTGTGACATTAGTTCAGATATAAACCATAAAACTAAGATTTTCTTAGTTTTAAATTGATTTATTACTAAGGATTCCTTAGTATTCATACATCTCAGGAAATTTTACTTTTATCGAATCATGCGACTGAAAAGTGATAGATTATTTTCCTTTAAATTTTTAAAATTGATAATTTTTCGGAGTGCGTTTAATGAACTTAAAGCTAATGATAAAGGGCATACAATCTGTAAAGATACCTCGGTTTCAGTAAGCTACAACTTAGAATTTAGAATCTATAAATTGAAAAATTAGCTATCATCTTTCCAAGATAAGGCATATGAAAGAAATTAAAAATGCAGTTAAAGAACAGTTCTTACACGTTATTGAGCGACAAACTATTCTAGTCATGTTTACTCCAAAAGAGATCTGGATTCAATTTGATACCATTTCAGATGAAATAAAACAGCAGACTTATGCTCTTCTAAGAGAGCTTGTAAGACAGGATTACCTCACAGAAGTTATTAGCTCGAATGGAAAAAAATATTATTCAGAAACTTCAAAATTGGAAAATTTTAGATTTGATCATTGCAAATTTAAAGCAACTGAAATATTAAACAAAAAATTAATTGAAATTAGACAACAAGAATTAGATAAAAACTATGAAATTAAATTAACTAACGAACTAATTAAAGAAATTCCTGAGTTAGATTTCTGCTTAGAAAAATATATCAATAACATTAGTTTTGACTTAAAAAATATTATAAAAAAGAAAAACAATATAGCTAATATTATTAAAAATATTGAATCTTGTATTTATTAATAATTTTAATATTTATTTTTGGATGACATTTAAAGGCTTTAATTATAAAGTTAATGTCATCTATTGATCATACATGGATTGGTATTTATATAAAATCAGACATTTAGTTGAGAATGAATTCTGTCGGTTGAAGCAGTTTAGAGGAATAGCTACGAGATATGATAAGCTAAAGTGTAGTTATGAAGGAGCAGTAGCTTTAGCTTGTATCTTTATTTGGCTACCTTTGTCGGGTAAATTTTATACTTGAAATGTCAACAGCCCCTAAACACTCACTCTAAAATTGGCTTAAAATTCCGATAATTTTCAAATTGCTGTGTAAGTAAAAAATTAGCAACTATGATGACTCCTGTGATTGGTAGCAGAAGTTCAAAAGACTCAATATTTTCTACAAAATTTTCATCCTTACCCAAAATTACTGATAATTCAATTTGAGATAGCTGCATTTGATTTCTAATAGTTTGTAAATTTTTTATAAAAGCTAAGTATTCTGGATGATTTTTAGAAATTATAACTCTTTGATCATAATGATCCAGTGATTCACAAAGTTGTGACCACGCTGTAAAGCCACCTAATTCACCAACAATTTTCAGTAAAGTATTATGAGAGGCTATCAGTTCTAAGTTATTATTCTTAAGCTCATCAATTTGTAAGAGTAAACTTTGATTTTTTTGTTGAACATTATATTCAGGAGTCTTTTTTCGAATTAATAATCTAAGTTTTTCTTGTCTAAATTTGTAGGAATCAACAAGATTTTTTCGTTCAGTGTCCCTTGTTATAGAAGACGCATGTTTGAATTCATTGCTTAATTCAGCAACTTTTCTATAACTAATGTCAACATTATCCTCTAACATACGCTCTAATAGTTGAATTAAATTATGCATCGAAAATATCCTTTTTATCAATATCAGACAAATCATTTTCTGCAGGAAAAACTAAAGAACCTTCATCTGATTCCAAAATAAGTTCTATATTTAATATTTGTTTTTTAATGTGACCTATTTGATGCAATTTACCTATTCCTTTACTTGGGAAGTCTTCAATAATTTGTAATTCTTGCTTAAATTTATCTCGTAGATTAATTAAGTTTTGTTTATGCTTACTTAGACCAGTAGACATAAAGTGATTACAACCAGAGAAGCATTCAAGATGTTTGGGGCAGGGATCAACAGCAAAACTATTTACACAATGTCCATAAGGTGTTGTATGAAATCCATCTGCTTCTGTTTTCAAGAACAAATAGGCTTCATCATCACCATATTCTTCTTGAATTTCTAGATATTTGCTGATTAGAGGCCCTCTAGTTTTATTTTCATTAATTAAATTTATAAGTACTTCAGTTCTTGAATTATCTATGTCTTTATTTATATTTGGTATATTGTTAAAATCTAATTTCTCAGCAAGTGAGCGATGATCATATTCATAAGTTTGTGAAATAGATTGGCGATTAAAATGTTTAGTAATTAATGAATCTGCTATACCTTTTCTGAATAATTCAGTATTCATCAAGTGTCTGAAACTATGGCTTTTTAGTGAAGCAGTTTTAAATTCATCTGATCCATATATTTCAAAAATAGTAGGGGTGCTTTCACTAATTTTGCTAATAAAGCAGTTCAGGGCTTGGCGATTGGTAACACCAATACTTAAATAATGATCAATTGCTAGTAGACCATTGTTTCTATTTTCTATGAGGGCTCTTTTAGGATACAGAAATAAAAAATCACTAGAATTAATTACTGAACCATCATTCACTTTAATAGAATATAGGTCAGGAGATTTGGATTCTTTTTCATTAAAAATATAATTTAAGATATCAGACTTTCGAAAAAAAGAGGTTCTATAGATAATTTTTTCGTGACTAAGGTAAGGCTGTTTTTTTTGATTATATATACAGCATTTTAAGCGTAATCTTTGCATATACGTATAAAAAGAGTGTGTGAATTCTTTGGTATCTAATTGTTTTATTTGCAATTCAATTAATTTATTGGATAGTTCCTGACGTTGTATAATATTTAGCTCCTTTGTATCATATTCAATGTTCTCTAAAAAAATACTATTACCACTTAATATTAAATAAGCACTGTAAGCAGGTATATAATCATCATAAAATCCTAAGTTTTTATTTTCAAAATTTTTCAAAGTTGAACGAATACCTAAAGTTAATTTTTCTATTGATTCAACAATACTTAAGATTTCAAGCTCAAATATTTCTGGAATGATCTGTGATTCAATTTGTAAAATATTATGTTGATTTTCTTTTTCTAATTTTTCTGCGAAGTATTTAAGGGAAAAATAATGACTAACTGCCCCATACTGTTTATTTTTTTCATAGATTTTTTTATCTAAAACATTGTGCTTTTTTATACAGTTTAGAGGTAAAGAAGTTATTTCACTAATCCGTAAACCAGTAAGAACTAATAACTTTAGTTGACTAAACCTAATAAAATCAAAAAAAGATTTTGGTTCTTCTGTATATAAAATTCTAACTAGTTCCCAAAAATAGTTATTTTCTGGTATTTTATCAGCACTATCCCTCTTATCTATTTGATTAGAAAGTGGGGTAGAACTAGATATTTTTTTAATATTTAAGTAAGGATATATAGGACAAAATTTAGATAAAAACTTAATATCAAAAATATGTTTTACAATACTTTTTATTGCTGTAATTTTTAATGAGTCTATTTTCTCAATATGATTTATAACTTTTAAAAAATCTTCTGGATTCATATCATATGGAGGTTTTGTTGCTATGCTAGCTATTACTCTCAAATTAAATATTATTGGCATTATACTATTTGGCTTTATTTTATCTATTAAAATTTTTTCTATTGTTACTGCTTTGATAAGTTCAATCCAGTTATTACTAATAATAACATTTTCAATATTATTTAATCTAAACTTATCAACCAGTTCGAAACTAGAAAGATAGTAAAATGGTCTTGTATTATTTCCAATTATCTCATTTAAATTCCAGCGATCCTCAGAGAGTACGACACCATTTTTGTCAACCTCTATGTCCCATTTAATTTTTTTTATTTGAGCTAATTTCTTCATTTCTAAAATATAATTCTTAAAATTATTCATTTTTTTTCCTCGATTTCATGTATAAGGGATTCAATATTGAATATTAGGCTCTTAAGTTGCATATAAGCAGGAGAGTGAGTCTCAGATAAGCTAGAGTCCTTAAATTTTTTTATAATACTTCTTAGGTTTTCTAATACATTTTCATGAACACTTTTATCATTTAGAGGTAAAAATTTATCGCAACCATAACATGAAAAAACTGGATTTTTTTTACATAAATTCTGTTTTAAATCACATCCACCAATACCAGATATTGCTATTCCATGTGGATAACTTTCAATGTATTTTTCAGTATTCAAATTATTTAATTCTTCTATACTTATAAAATCACCATGCGTAATTTTTGAAATTTTACTATATATATTAGATATGCCTAGAGCTTTATTAATTAATACTCCAGTCTGTGCAGATACTTGGAAGTAAATCAATGCACTTTTAGAATAAGTATGTCCTAGGAAGGAAGATACTTCATCTAAATTTGCCCCAGACTCAACTAGTCTCTGTGCAACTGAATGTCTAAATATATTTGCATTAATAGGATAACCTAATATTTTAATTGTTACTTTTCTTAAAATTTCACGTATATCGTTTTTATTATTAGAAAAAAAATAATAATTACCATGTTTATCTGTTTTTCTAATTTTTTCTTTAAAAAAAACTATCCATTCTGTTTTTATTTTTCTAACTAATGGAATTGCATTCATAGTATGTCTTTGTTTGATTTTTTGAAATTTAACATGAAGTGTTTCATCGTATTTATTTATTTTATAAGTTTTTAAGTCATAAAGCTTAAGCATTCCGACTTGTTTTGGCCTAACACCAAATTGATAAAAAAGTATAAGAACACAATATTCATCTAAATCTTTACTTGTTAAATTTTCATAGTTACTTACCTTGCTAATATAATTTAATATTTTTGC
>JAEAMF010002011.1_pt1 | contig 12611 bp, 6 predicted proteins | sample 8958721 | NCBI WGS metagenome assembly JAEAMF01 (sample SAMN16933255, study PRJNA681124) | bioreactor sludge metagenome | isolation source: anaerobic bioreactor treating anionic surfactant - SDBS | place: India: Bengaluru | collected 2019-02-28
TGAATCACCAGGACCTTGGGCGTTCTTTTGAGAATAGAGGGCATGACCATAACCATAACACGATTTCCGGAAGGCGGCAAGATGTTGCGCAATATGTTTGTTTTTTTTGCGCAAACGGGCATTGTTTCAACGGCATGGCCTGGCGTACCCTCGATTACAAATGGAGCGGGAAACGGCAGTACAGTTGTGCCGGGAATGAGACCCGCATAAAGAGTCCGGAGAGAACCAATGAGTTTCATGTTCAGCCCCTATCCTTATGATGATGTAAATGCTGTAAACCGTCCCCAGTTGCCTCTCGAGACTGGTGCGGCTGTTTCCGCCGGCAACGATGACGTGATTCGGGCAATGGCGAGAACGATCAAAGATGCTTCCGGGAAGAACGACAGAAAGTGCCTCTTTGTTGCGTTTGACGGTTACATCGGTGCCGAGTGGGGGCGTTCAATTGAACTTCTGAAAGATGCCCTTGCCGTGGAGAAAATCGGCATGACTTCCGTCGATATTGCGGAATGTTACAAGGGATCGGAAGAACTTGAAAAAATGCTGGCAGAAAATTTGCCGACCAACCGGGAGATCGATCCAGTTCTACTATTTGGGAAAATCTTTCACGGCGGTATTGAAGCACTTTTTGATGCCAGACGCCTGGCTGAATGTAAGACGTCGTGGCTTGGACGTAAGAAAACGGGGTCAAATCTAAAAGAGGTCATTGTAATTTATGGCTGCGGTTCTGCATGCAGGGAGTTACGTGAACTATATGATGTGATTGCATATTATGATGTAACGCCTATGCAGGCTGCTTTACGCGCACGGTCGGGTGCTGTCCGGCCGCTTGGAGACCATGGCAAGCGCGGTATCAACGAGATTTTCAGGCGCCTTTATTACTTCGATTACGAAATTGCCGTCAAACATCGTGAAGAGTTGATTTTAAACGGCGGTCTTGCCTTCTACGTGGACAGTAACAAGCCGGAAAACCTGAAACTTCTGCCGTTCAATGCGTTTAAACAGGTTATTTCAGAGCTGGTCCGGATGCCGTTCCGCTGCAAACCTGTCTACCTTGAAGGGGTTTGGGGCGGCCAGTTCATCAAGAAGGTGCGCGGGTTACCTGAAGATATGCGGAACTGCGCCTGGGTGTTCGACCTGATTCCGAATGAAGTCAGTCTGCTGGTTAAAGTTGGAAAGCACATGATGGAAATACCATACCCGACATTTTTCCGCGCAGTCCCGGATGAACTGATGGGGCTCGAGAGCGTGCGCCGTTTTGGACGTATTTTCCCGATCCGGTTTAATTACGATGATACCTATGACGGCAACGGCAATATGTCGATCCAGGTACATCCTCCAGCGGAGTATGCAAAAAAGAACTTCGGTGAGCCGTTCCAGCAGGATGAGAGCTATTACGTGGTGAAGACCGGCGGCTCGCGCACGTACCTGGGGTTCAGGGATGATGCCGATATCGATGAGTTCTTTACAAATGTTCTGAAAGCAGAAACTGAACACAAACCTTTCGACTACGAGAAATATGTCAATTCATTTGAAAGCCGCAAAGGTGACCAGTTCCTGTTGCCCGGTGGAACTCTCCACGCATCAGGCAGGAACCAGGTGGTGTTGGAAATAGGATCATGTACTGTCGGTTCTTACACTTTCAAGATGTACGATTACCTGCGGCTGGACCTGAACGGCGTTCCGCGTCCGATTCATTTGAAACATGGGATGAACGTGGTGAATACGTCGTGTCGGAGAAGTACAACTGACGGCGTACTGCGTCCTCAGCCCAGGATTTTACGCGAGGGGGAAGGATGGAAAGAGATACTGCTCGGGGAACATGAGAAGATCTTCTTCAGCCTGCGGCGGCTGGAGTTCGATCGTTGCATCAAGGACGACACAAAGGGCAAATTCAATGTACTCGTACTGGTCGAGGGCGAAGAAGCACTTGTATATGCGCTCAACAATCCGGAGCATTGCTATCGCATGAAGTGTTTTGACATGGTGGTTGTGCCGGCGGCGCTGGGCCGGTATGGCATAATCAACCAGGGAAAAGATCCATGCAAGGTGACAAAAACACTGTTGAAATAAAGGGGAAAGTGCTGGCCCTGGATATTGGGGGCAGTTTTATCAAGTCCGGACTGGTTTCCGGGACTGGAGTTATCAATGAGATTAAACATGTTACGTTTTATTCAGGAGCTGATGCGAAGACAATTATCCGGACATTTACCAGCGTTATAGATGCCGGATTTAATGCAGCAAATGGACAGATAAGCGCAACAGGCATTGCGATTCCGGGCCCGTTTAATTATGCACGTGGCATCAGCCTTATGACCCATAAATATGCCGGGATCAAAGATGTCGATCTGGTGAAAGTCTTGTGCGAGGCAATTCCTGATATTGCCGGAATACCTTTGAGATTCAGACACGACGCAAACGCATTCCTTGCCGGCGAAATGTGGTGCGGCGCCGGGGGCGGGATCAAACGGGCACTTGGCGTTGTGCTCGGGACAGGTATTGGAGTCGCGTGTTGCCTTGATGGTGAGTTCCTGACGAATGAGTTGGGAAGTCCGGCGCCTGAGGTCAGTGTCTGGAAACGGTCATTCAGGGATAGCATTGTTGAGGACTATGTCTCGACACGTGCACTTGTTGCCAAATATCGTCTTGTCCGTCCGAATTATGATTCTACCTGCGGCGTAAAGGGAATTGCAGAAGCTGCGAAGGCCGGTGACGGGGAAGCGATCAGGGTCTTGGCCGGTTTCGGAGAGGATCTCGGCAACGTACTTGTCCCGTTATGTGAGACTTTACGGCCTGAACGTATTATTTTCGGCGGACAGATTTCGAACGATTTCGCTTTATTTGAGAATCCGCTGAAAGCGGGATTGTGTCGCACTGATCATGCAGCGGAAATTGTACCGGGGTGTCTTGGCAGCGCTGCTGCACTGTTCGGTGCCGTTCTGGAGGAAAAAAGGCAGGAGTACCATTCGGCCTGAATTTTTATCAGCATTCTATCAGGAAAATCATGAGAGATTGGAGAATTGTCATGTTTATAAAGAGAATCGTGGCCATATCGCTGGTCGTTTTTAATGCATACCTGTCATTAACCGTGACTGCCGTTGAAATGTCCGAAGGTGTGCGTAACCGCATTGCCATATTGAAAGATTCTGCGACCGGAATTGATGCAGAAACAGCTGATGTGGTTGCCGATACACTGCGGCGCGCCAGGTTCGAGGTTGAATTCCTGACGTCTGAAACGGCGTGTGCTGCGGCAGTTCTCTCACCGAAGAAATACTTTCTCTATGTCATCCCAAACGCAACGGCTTATCCTGCGGCAGGAGCCGACGCACTGACCCGCTATCTCCAGGGCAAAGGTAGCCTGATGGTCCTCGGCACGCCTCCGTTCGAGAAGCCCATTTGGAAACACGAAGGCCGCTGGGTGGATGGCACATTCGTCCACGACGTGGTGAAGAACCAGAAACCGACCCGGATGCTCTATGATTTCGACAGGGAGATGCCGGGCAAAGCCGCCGACTGGACACAAAGCGGCGCCTACCGGAAACATTCCACCGCTGAAATTGTTTCGGGCGGCGTGAACGGATCAACAGGTTGCCTGAAGATCAATCTTGATTACGAAAGTGGTTCCCCGACCGGCTTGGGAGCGACCATGAAGCCTCAAGCCGGCCCGGCTTCCGGTGGCCTGTTGTGTTTCTGGGTCAGGGGCGACGGGCAGACGGCCCGACTGGCCGTGCGACTGCTCGAGGAAACCGAACCGCTACAGCGGGGTATCGCCGTCATTTCGATCAACAAGAACTGGACCTATCATGTGCTTCGTCCGGAGGATTTCCTCGTCCGCGGCCACGCTGATCCGTACAAGGCGCGCCGGCTTTCGTTTGAGCTGGTGGATCGCACCATCACCCCCTACGTGGCCGATGGAAAACATACTGTCTGGATCGACCAGATTGGCACCGCGCCTCAGCCGTTCCCCAATCTTGGCGACGCATCCCGCAATCCGTTCCCGCTCATCGAGACCGTATCGCCCGGCTACAAACTCTACCCGCTGACGAACATCGGTGCGCTCAAGGCCGTGCCGACCCAGGCAATTTTCGGGCCTGAATCAGCCAAGCTGCCAACACCTTTAAGCGCTTCGTCATGCTACGCGCGGCCCGAAGGCAAGGGTTTCGAGCGTAGCTACAAGTGGCGGTGGATTCCGCTGGTGCGCGCCTGCGACAAGGACGGCGTCGAGCGAGGCACGGCGGCGTGGATGCTGCTGCACCAGGCACCGTTGTCGGAAGGGCCGGCATTTGAGGATGCAGTGCGGCGTCTGGTCGGCGCGAACATTCCGAGCCAGCCCGTCGCGGCGGAAGGTTCCATCTGCGCCGTCTGCGCCATCCGTGACCCGGCGGCATTGAAAGATATTCTGTACACGGGTTTTCTTGGTGACGTTGCACAGAGAATTTCCGACGGCATTTTCCTTTCACACGCCGGCTCACAGGAGTTCTCGTACTGGCCGGGCGAGACAGTCCGGCTCGGTGCGGTGGCGGTTAATCACGGAACCCAGTCCACGAACGTAAATGTACGTATCCGCGTCTGTGCCGCACAGTCGAAAGAGATCGTATTTGAAAAGGAATCCCGGCTTGCTGTAAAGCCCGGCGGTTCCGCGACGGCCTCGTTCGAGTGGATACCCAGGGAATTTACCAGTCAGAACTATGTAGTGACATCCGAGCTGTTGCGTTCAGGCAAGACAATTGACATCATAACGCACGAGATGGGTGTGTTGTCTGCAGAGAAGGCGCCACGTGATTCCTTTGTGACGGCGCGCGACGGCGATTTCTGGGTGGAGGGCCGCAAGTGGCATCCGATAGGCGTCAATTACTGGCCACGCTATGCCATCGCACTTGAGCAGGAGGACTATACGTTCCACTGGCTCACGCCCGGTTTCTACAATCCCGAAGAAGTCGAGCGTGACCTGCAGCAATTGGAATCGATGGGCGCGACCTTCGTTGCCATACGTGCGCATCACCAGAACGACCGCCGGACGGTGCTCGATTTCCTCCGCCGTTGCCGCAACCACGGCCTATACGCGTTCCTCTTCGTGCAATCGCACGTCATCACCGATGACCCTCATTATTTCCAGGGCCTGATGATGCCGTATCATTTCCAGGAGAAAGATGTGGCTGAGTTCATCCGCGCGACTCGGCTCGCGGAAAACCCTACACTCATGGGGTGGGACCTGATCTGGGAGCCGGCCGGCTGGGTGTTTGGCGGCAAGTACAACGCTTTCGGCTGGACCGACCCCAAGCCGTACAGGCAGCGCTGGGATGCCGACTGGGCGCGCTGGATTGACGAACGCTACGGCAATCTTGCCAGTGCCGAAGCGGACTGGGGCATGTCCGCTCCTCGCATTAACGGACAGGTAACGTCGCCGAGCGACCAGCAGTTCAAGGAGGATGGACCCTGGCGCGTAATGGTCTCCGCGTATCGTCGGTTCATGGACGACTTGATGAGCCGCCATTGGAACAACGCCCGGCATACAATTCACCGGCTTGACCCGAACCATCTTATCAGCTTCCGCCAGGGCAACCTGCCGCCGGTTGACTTCACCCTCACGGCGACACCGAAACACGTGGATTTCTTTGCCATGGAAGGTTACGGTTTTGCGCCCAGCATAAAAGGAACCAATGCCGTGGGTTTCGCCAACCGTTACATCCATTTTGCCACGAGAGGGAAACCATATCTCTGGGTCGAATTCGGCGCGAACGCCTGGGATCGAGACACGATGCAGCCGGGGGAGAAACAAATCGAGTACCAGGGACAGTGCCATGAGTTGATACACCGCGTCGCATTCGAGACCGGTGCGAACGGTTCGGCGCCATGGTGGCTTGCTGGCGGTTACCGCATCAGTGAAAAGAGCGATTTCGGAGTACTTAACCCCGATGGCACACTGCGGCCGAGCGGCCGGCTTCTGCAGGAATACGCCGCTCGTTTCAAGACACCGCGCAGTTACCCGAAACCGGATGAGTGGTTCACGATGGACCGGGACTTCCACAGCGGCAGCCATTGGCGCATCATCTATAACGAAGGGGCCGAAGCATTCGGGGCTGCCGCCGCCCAGGCGCATCAGCTTGGCATCCGTACTCCCGGCACGGGGACGACCTCCGCCGACACACCGTTGCTGGCTGTGGGTAACACGAAATATAATGGTAAAAATCCGCCCAAGTATCTTGATGCGGAATTCAACTGGTTCAGGATCAGGTGCGGCAGCGGTGAATGGATCGATGTGGTTGATAATGGACGGATTAAAGTCTCACGCAATACGCGTATTGTGGCCTCGGCTTCCGTCGGTAATCTGCAGGAGGCAACATGGCTGACGCCGGTCAGCTGTAATGGCAAACCGGGTGCGATTTATCTTACATCTACAGAGAGATCAGGACTGAAAGTCAGACAGCCGATTCTCAAAGAGACGGAGTACCTTGGCGATGCCGAATTCGCTGATGAATTTACCCTTACTGATGGTATTACTGCAGAAACCAGTGTCGAATTACAGATGAATGCCGAGGGCCGCGCATGGTTTGGTGAAAAACTGCGGCTTACACTTGTGACTGAATAACAATGTGGAAATGTCGAGAATGAGACAGAAGAGTAACGATCATACCCGTATCGTCTTCAGGAGGCGCGATTTCCTGAAAAGTATTGCGGCAGGTGTGGCCTGTGTTTCCTGTGGAAGATTGTCCGGTAATGCCGTAAGAATGTCTTGTCGGCGTCCGGTTTTCCATACGCGGCATATTCCCATAGAACATCTGAACCTGGAAACAGCGATGGGGAGAGATGTCGTTCGCAATGGCCTGTGCGATACTATCAAGCCAGATGTGCTTAAGCAAATGCTTGATTTTGGCGTGACTCTTGTCGAGATGAGGGTTGTCTGGTGGGAGATCGAACCCGAATCCGGTCGCTTTGACTGGTCCCGCACGCTTCGTGACATGGACACGGTTCTCAATTCCGGACTGAAAGTCGGCATGTTCGCGTGGTTTCATTATCCGCCTGCATGGTACGATCCTGAACACAAGAATCATGCCAGGTTCCTTTCGGTTGACGGCAGCGCCGAATCCTCCGTTCTTTCTCTGTGGGATCCGAAAACCATCGAAGTATACGACAGGCTGCTGGGTATCAGTACCGGTGCACTGAAAGGGCGGGTGAGCTTTGTCTATAATTCAATCTCGGGAACCTATGGCGAGGTTGATTATGGAGTAAACTCGAAGCACTACAGGTTCTCTTCACCTGCCGGTGGTTGCCTGTTCGGTGACCGTTGTGCCCGCGCTTCTTTTGCCGCGGCATTACGGCGCCAGTACGGTTCGGTTGATGCCTTGAATGCGGCATGGGGTGCCGAAAAAAAATCTTTTGACGATGATCTGATGCCGAAACGTCCATTTGCTGACAATCCGCTGAAGCAGCGTGACGATTGCATGCAGTGGGCTACCGGTTCATTACTGGATTTTGCCGATCGCGTATGTGGTCTCTACCGGAAACACTATCCAGGTGTGGCTGGTGGTTTACCGCTCGGGCATGTACGTGAGACTATGGGACCGGGACAGATCAAGAGTCTGGCAGCCAAGCTGGCGGCGAAACACGGCCTGACTGCCCGGTGGACCGGCTGTGCACATCTGAAATCTTTTGACCGGAGTAATCTTCTGGCACGTCGTATTGCTTCAGCGGCGCACTTCTACGGAGCATCATTCGGAACCGAAGCGGCGCTGATCCTTGAAAAGGAAAACGCGGCAAATGGTTTGTACGAATCCCTGGCAAATGGAGCAGCGCTTGTTCACGATGATCCTCAAAATATCCTCAGGGCACCCGACGTACACAAACAGCTCCGGCCCGGAATGGTGGTGGACCCGCCTGATGCCCCTGTTACAGTCTTTTACCCGGTTGAGGATGATCTGCTTTGTACCGACGGCTTTTCTTGGGAGACTCTTGTCGACCGCTGTGCGGTCCTGCGCCGAATAACCGATTACAATGTCTGTGACAGCTACATGATTGCCGATGACTATCTTGGTAAAACGCGCGACCTTGTTTTTCCGGTCCGTTCTCACCTCCGTGAAGAAACCGCAAAAGCAGTCATCAGGTTTGCTGCACGGGGCGGCCGTGTCTGGTTTTTCAGTGATGCCGATCCGGTTATTCTCCACCAGACTGTCACGTTTGCCGAACTGGCTGACAGGGAAGGGGTGACAATACGGGGGCCGGAACAGGTTGGAAAGGCCGGCATGTACCGGTTCAGCGAGTGGCAGCAGCTTGCCGGCCATGTATTATGTAATTCATTCTCAATTCCCGATGGTGGAGAATTCTGCTTCAGGACCATGCATGGAAAGCATGAGTCATGTTATTTTCCAGGCAAAGCCCGCTTCGAGGTAAGACCACGCAAAACGTCGGCTGACTGACATCCTCAAATGGTTATAACAGTAATATTTGAGATGTAAGCATCTTGCGTCTGTCTGAATGTTATGTTTTGATTATCCAGTGCATTTAATTGTCGTGCTGTTTGCGATTACTAACTGAATCAAGGATGTGAAATATGGTTAATCGTTTTTTCGGTCTGCCGGTTGTCGCTTTTTTGCTGTTCAGTGTGGTGACGGGTTCTCAGGGTGCCTCGGCTCCTCAAGCGAGAAAAATCCAGCAGAAAACGGCCGTGCAGCCGCCCAGCACCAGCTCGTTCCGTGCCGGAAGGATAATCAACGAGAAGTCGGACACACACCTGCGCATAATGGCCGGTTCGATCAACGAGATAGAGGGTATGGTTGAAGAAAAGTATCAGTATTCGTCAGCTTACGAACTCCTGAAACGCGAAAAATTTGTACAGGAAGTTTTCGGCAATCTGGTTCTGGAAACGCCAAATGACACAATTAACGAAGAAACAACCAGGAAGGTATACGAGCTGGAAGGCCGGTTCGACAAGCTGGGTTCCGGCGAGACGTACACCGAGGACGATTTCAATATGAAGGGGCCGTATCCGACGCTGGGACTCTCGTTTGAGAAGCAGTGGAAATACTTCACGGTGCAGATGGACCTGTTAGGTTTCAAGACGAAGGCCAACACGGTGGCCCGCAGGAATTACTACATCGGAATAGGTGATGATATCCTTTACGAGGGGCAGGAGTATTCCAACATGAAAATCCCGGAAGGAACACCCTTTTCTATGGATATACTCGGCGGTATCGCGGAACTGCGCGGGCTGATAACCCCCCTGACATACAAACCTTCGCCGAATTTCCAGTTTACGCCTTGGCTGGATGTCGGCCTGCTGTTCTTTGCCGGCCAGTACGATCTTGACGCCGGGATATCGACCGGAACGACGAACTACATGAATCCTCCCGAAGGATATGTGATCGGCGGCGAATCTTCCGGCCTTCTCGGGCTCGGCCTTCCTCAGGTTGGCCTGGGCGGCGAGATACGGATAGGCGGGGAAAATAGTATGAACTTCGTTTTACAGGCTGATTATTCGGTGTGCATTTATGAAGGCAGCTCGTCGTTTCTGACCAGTTCCAGCAAGAACGAGAAAGATGTAGATATTGACCACACCAACATGAAGATAAGAATGATGCTCGAATTCCCGATGAACAGCGGAAGGATGTTTACCGCGGGTCTGCAGTACCAGCAGATCGAATCCGAAGGCTCCATCACCACGACAGATGACACGCCGGAAGAGATCCTGGCTGACAGGGAGAAGTGGGACAAGTATGCTAAATTCAAGCTTACATCAATAGTGGCCATGGTGGGACTGACTTTCTGAACTTCGTCCTCCGCCTGTGCCGCAAATGCAGTGAAGGGAGGATCGCAATGCAGATTGGACGACGTGATTTCCTCAGGATACTTGGTGGTGCCGCATGTGTCCCGGTGTCCGGATATGCGGCGCAGCCGGATGTATCTTCTCCGAAAAAGCCCAACATTATTCTGTGTATGGCGGATGACCAGGGGTGGGGCGACATGGCATACAACGGTCATTCCGTGCTCAAGACACCGAATTTCGATGCGATGGCCGCGGCGGCTTTGCGTTTCGACCGCTTTTACGCGGCCGCACCGGTCTGCTCTCCAACGCGCGGCAGCGTGATGACGGGCCGTCACCCGAACCGATTCGGGTGTTTCAAATGGGGCTATACGCTGAGACCGCAGGAAATTACCATTGCCGAGGCGCTCAAAAAGGCCGGCTATGTCACAGGCCACTTCGGCAAGTGGCATCTCGGGTCGGTCATAAAGGGAAGTCCCGTCAACCCGGGTTCCAGCGGATTTGACGAGTGGCTGTCGGCTTTCAACTTTTTCGACAACGATCCCATTCTCAGCAGGGAAGGGCTCGCTGTTCCGATGCAGGGTGAAAGCTCAATGGTTACAGTTGACGCCGCTCTAGAGTTCATACGGAAACATGCGGGATCTTCAAAGCCTTTCCTCGCGGTCGTATGGTTCGGTTCTCCGCACGGTCCGCACCGGGCTGTTGAACAGGACCGCGCCATTTATGATGACCCCAAGAAGCAGGATTTCTACGGCGAGATCACGGGCATGGACCGCGCGTTCGGTAAATTACGCGGCGAATTGCAGAATCTCGGCATCCGCGACAACACGGTACTCTGGTACTGCAGCGACAACGGCGGGTTGCCTAATCTGGGTGTAACCGGGGGGCGAGGTCACAAGGGCCAGATATACGAGGGAGGATTAAGGGTCCCAGCGATACTGGAATGGCCTGCCCGTATTCCGCAGCCGGGAAGAACAGGGATTCCCTGTAATACATGCGATATTTATCCCACGCTCCTGGAAATTGCCGGCGTGAAAATGGAGAAACAGTCGCTGCTGGACGGAATCAGTATTCTCCCGGTAATTGAGAGCCGGCATGCCGGTAATGAGAGTATCGTCCGCCCGAAACCGATGGGGTTCTGGGACTACCAGATAAAAGGGATAGGCACACCGAGCGACAAATGGATGTCCGAACTGATCGAGGAACAGAAGGCTGGAAAGGAGCCGCAGGACAAATCAAGGCTGAATCTGGATGCCGGGGAAATCAGGCAGAAATATCCGCTCGATACATTCCCGGGTCACGCTGCATGGTTGGACTGGCCGTGGAAACTGCATCGCATCCAGGACAAGAACGACAAAGTCAGTCTGGAGCTTTACCACCTTGCGAAGGATCCAGATGAACAGAAGGATCTTTCCGGGACGGAAGCCGATCGGCTGAAAACGATGAAAGTCGGTCTCGAACAATGGCTCACGTCTGTAGTAAGAAGCCTCAACGGTGAGGACTATTGATTGGTACCGGCGCAAGTCGGGACGTTATAAAAGGGGGTAATGTAGTCATGAATCGCAGAACATTTATCAGGGCGGCTGGATTGGCTTTTGCCGGGGGAGTGTTGAACTTTTCGGGTTGTGCCTCGGCTCCTGGCACGGCTGGCCGCAAGCCTAACATCATTTTCATGCTTACTGACGATCTTGGCTACGGCGACCTTGGCTGTTATGGCCAGAAGAGAATCAAGACGCCCAATCTCGACCGCATGGCGGTCGAGGGAATGCGTTTTACCCGGCATTACGCCGGATCGACGGTGTGCGCGCCGTCGCGTTGTGTGCTGATGACGGGACTGCACACGGGCCATGCGATGATCCGCGGCAATGCGCTTATCCCCCTGCGGCCCGAAGACCTTACGGTTGCGGAAAAGCTGAAGAGCGCCGGCTATGTCACGGCACTTTGTGGCAAGTGGGGATTGGGCGAAGAGGACTCAACGGGCATACCAAACCGGCAGGGGTTTGATTATTTCTACGGTTATCTCAACCAGGTGCATGCACACAATTACTATCCCGATTTCCTGTACAGGAATGAAGGGAAGGTGATGCTGAAAAATATCGTGGATCATCCAATCCGCAACGGCGTGCCCAGCCTGAGCGGAATATCAAGTAACAAGAAAGAGTATTCGCACGATCTGATAGTGACCGAGGCAATGGAGTTCATCGAGAAGAACAGGAATCGTCCTTTCTTCCTGTACCTGGCGATGACGATTCCTCATGCCAATAACGAGGCGGGCAATGCCGGTATGGAAGTCCCGGATTATGGAATGTACAAGGCCATGGATTGGCCCGAGCCGCAGAAGGGACATGCGGCGATGATCAGCAGGATGGATCGGGATGTGGGGCGCGTGTTTGATCTGCTCAGGAAACTTGGGATCGACGATAATACGCTGGTGTTGTTTTCCAGTGACAACGGGCCTCACCGCGAGGGAGGCAACGATCCTGACTTCAATGACAGCAATGGTCCGCTTAAAGGGATCAAGCGTGACCTCTACGAGGGAGGAATCCGCGTTCCGCTGATTGCGCGGTGGCCGGGGCGGATTGCAGCCGGCAGGACGAGTGACCATGTTTCCGCGTTCTGGGATTTCATGCCGACTGCATGCGAGGTGGCAGGCGTTGCGGCGCCGGCGGGTACGGACGGTATAAGTTACCTGCCGGCTCTGCTGGGCGGCAGGCAGGAACAGCACAAGTTTCTGTACTGGGAATTTCACGAAAGGGGCAGCAAGCAGGCCGTTCTCATGGGTAAGTGGAAGCTGATTCGTTTTATAGAAAAGACCGACCGTATTGAATTGTATAATCTGGCTGATGACAGTGGCGAC
>JAEAMF010002014.1_pt1 | contig 12576 bp, 13 predicted proteins | sample 8958721 | NCBI WGS metagenome assembly JAEAMF01 (sample SAMN16933255, study PRJNA681124) | bioreactor sludge metagenome | isolation source: anaerobic bioreactor treating anionic surfactant - SDBS | place: India: Bengaluru | collected 2019-02-28
GAGGAGGCATAGACATGTCGAGAATCGCCGCCAACGGCATCCAAATCGAGTATGAAACATTTGGGAACCCGTCAGACCGTCCGTTGCTGTTGATCACCGGATTGGGGGGACAAATGATCCATTGGGATGAAGACCTCTGCCGGGATCTTGCGGATCGCGGTCATTATGTCATCCGATACGATAACCGGGATACCGGACTCTCCACCAAATTCGACCATGCCGGTAAAACAAGGATCCGAGAAACGTTGGAAAAAATATCGAAAGGCGACAAGAGCGGTGTGCCCTATACCATAGAGGACATGGCGGACGACGGTGCGGCATTTCTGGCCGGGCTCGGAATTTCTTCCGCCCATATCTGCGGCACGTCGATGGGAGGAGCCATCGCCCAGACGATCACCCTTCGGCATCCTTCCAGGGTGTCGAGTTTGATCTCCATATACTCGCACACGGGAAATCCGGCACTTCCGCAGCCGAAACCCGAAGTCACAGCGGCATTGATTGCCCGTGCCCCATCCGAGCGGGAAGCCTACATTGAGCATATGACCCAATTCTTCAAAATGATTGCCGGGCGCGGTTTTCCGTTTGATGAAGCGTGGACCCGCAAGAAGATGGCTGCAAGTTTCGACCGTTGCCTCTACCCGCAGGGCATGGGGCGCCAATTGATTGCCGTCAGGGCGCAAAATGACAGAACGTCGGAGCTTGCTTCCATCAAGGCGCCTGTCCTGGTTATTCACGGGACGGATGATCCCCTGGTATCGGTGGAGGGCGGAAAAGAGACCGCTGCGGCAATACCGGGCGCCGAACTGCTGTTGATCGAGGGCATGGGGCATGATCTTCCGCACGGCGGGGCATGGCCGCAGATCGTCGACGCGATCACAGCCCATACGCAGAAGGCAAAAAATCGTATTTAAGTGCCACGAGGACTTTTTCTTCTTTTTCACGGCCGGACATTGCGGTAAAAAATATTTTTCAATCAGACCGGCCGCTATCCCGGACGGCAAAAAATATGGATGACAGGCAGACTTTTTAAGGGCGGACTCTCAGGAGGTTCGTCTGAATGCCGCCGCGAAAAAGCCATCCATGCCTTCGCGGTGGGGGGAGGTCCGGAAAAAGCCCCGCGTGTCGATCAGTTCCGGAGGCACGCCCTCCGGAGGGATATGCTTGAAGTCGTGCCGCGCGGCGAGAAGGTGATCGACGACCGATTCAGTTTCTTCTTGCGTAACGGTGCAGACGCAATAGACCAGAATCCCGTCCGGTTTTACGGTGTCTGCCGCATTCGCGAGCAGGCGCTTCTGGAGAGCCATGGCGTTTTCGATGTCGGACGGGACGATCCGCCAGCGGATTTCGGGGTTTCGCCGCAGCGTTCCGAGACCGGAGCAGGGGGCGTCGACGAGAACCCGGTCGAAGGCGGCGCGAAAGGGCTCCGGCATTGCGGTTGCGTCTCCCGGAAGAATCTCCGAGATGGTTACGCCGAGGCGGTATGCCTCTTCGGAGAGGAGAAGCAGCTTGTCCGGATGAAGATCCATGGCCGTGATGTGTCCCCGGTTTTCCATGATGGCGGCGAGGTGAAGGGTTTTTCCCCCGGTGCCGGAACAGATGTCGAGGATCCTCTCACCGGGCCGCGGGGCGACGACGCGGGAGACGAGTTGGGATGCCTCGTCTTGGATGCGGATCAAACCGTCCCGGAAAAATCCTGTCCGGCGGAGGTCGGCGCCCGCGGTCAGCAGATGCAGGCCGTCCGGGGAGAAGCGGGTTCTTTCGGCCATGATCCCGTTTGCCGAGAGTTCCGTGACGATCTTCTCCCGCGATATTTTCAGCGAGTTCACGCGCACGGTCATCGGTGGGACGTCGTTGTTCGCGCGGCTAATGGAGATCGTTTCCCCGATGCCGTAACGGTCCAGCCAGCGTTCCACAAGCCAGCGGGGGTGCGAATGGAGGACGGAGAGCGCCCTGCCGGGATCTTTCGCCATCTCCGGCCATGTCATGTTTTCCTGATTCCGTATTGCGTTCCGGAGAATCGCGTTGACCAGTCCCGCCGCGGCCGGACAGCGCTGCCTTGCGATGCCGACGGCCTCGTTGACCGCGGCGAAGGCGGGGATCCGGTCGGTGAACAGAAGTTGATAGAGGGCCGTTCGAAGAATGTTCCGGGGCGTCGTTTCCAGCGTAGATTCCTTTCCCCTGTAGAGACGACCAATGATCCAGTCCAGGCGGCCCCGCATCCGGAGCGTTCCGTAGACGAGTTCGGTGAGGAGCTTCCGGTCGGGGAGATTCGGTATTTCCGTGCCGGTCAGCACGGCATCCAGCAGAGGTTCGGCGTAGGCGCGGTCCCGGTCGATCCGGTCCAGAATATCGACCGCCATACCCCGAACCGTCTTTTTCCGTTCGGCAGTCATCCCCGGATTCGCTCCCCCAGAATTTGCCCCGGGAAGACGGAGCAGCCCCGCAGAAAATCGGCAACGCTCATCCGTTTCTTCCCTTCCAGTTGCACCTCTTTCAGCAGCAGATAACCGTTTCCCGCGGCGACACGGAGGGTGCCGGCCGGCCCACCGGAAACGGTGCCCGGTGTCTCCGAAACGGGGGAGGGTTCCGCGGTGGCCGCAAACACCTTGAGTTGTTTTCCGGCGATCATTGTATTTGCTCCGGGGACAGGGGAGAGTCCCCGGATCAGAGAAGCGATTTCTCGGCAATCCCGGTCCCAGCGAATTCGAGCCTCGTCCCGGCCGATGCGGGGAGCGGCAGATGCGAAGCGGTGATCCTGCGGATGCGGCAGCATCGTGCCGGACTGCAACATGGCCAGGGCGATAACCAGAAGCTCCGAACCCAATTTCGCCAGGCGATCATGAAGCTCTCCGAACGTTTCTTCAGGTCCGATCGGCGTCTCCTGCCGGAGAAGGATATCGCCGGTATCCACCCCTTCATCCATTCGCATGATGGTGACCCCGGTCTCCTTTTCGCCCTGGATGATCGCGCGGTTGATCGGCGCCGCTCCACGGTATTTCGGCAGCAGCGACGGATGGATGTTGATGCAGCCCATCTTGGGACCGTGAATGATCTCCGGGGGGAGGATCTGTCCAAAGGCCGCGACCACAACGATGTCGGGCGAAAGCGTCCGAAATTGTGTGAGAAAGTCGGGATCCCGGACCTTTTCCGGCTGAAAAACCGGAATGCCCAACTCCTCGGCCAGCCGTTTGGCCGGAGGCGGCGCCGGGGACCGGCCCCGCCCCTGCGGACGGTCCGGCTGTGTGACGACGGCAAGCACAGGCCAGCCGCCATGCACGAGGCCCCGAAGCGCCGGCAGCGCAAAGTCCGGTGTTCCCATGAAAAGAATCCTCGGTTTGTTCATCTTGCGGCCTCCCGATATTTGTCCGGTCAACTGTTGAGCCGGTTTACATGAAATGGACCGGATCGACATCCACCTGAATGTCCAGTCCGCTTCTCCGCTCCTCGATCACCTTTTCCGCCAAAAGGTGCAGCGGCCCGCTATGGGGACCCCGAAGGAGCATCTGCCAGCGGTAACGCCCCCGAAGGCGGGCCAGCGGGGATTCGGCGGGGCCGATCACGTCCACTTTTCCTTCCGTGACGGTCGCTGCCAGTTCCCGTATCCGCTTTCCGATATCCGTAACGGCCCTTTTCCCTTCCGTCTGTTTCAGACCGGAAAAATGAATGCCGATCAGGCGCGAAAAAGGGGGATACCCGAGTTCCCGCCGAATGGGAAGCTCGTCCTCGTAATACCCGGCATAGTCGTGGTCCTGCGCACGGCGGATTGCGTAATGTCCGGGGTTGAAGGTCTGCACGACGACCCGTCCCCTCTGATCGCCCCTCCCGCCTCTTCCGGAAACCTGCGTCAGGATCTGGAAAGTTCTTTCAGATGCCCTGAAGTCCGGAATGTTCAGGGAAGCATCGGCGGCCAGGACGCCGACCAGTGTGATCTCCGGGAAATCATGACCTTTGGTGATCATCTGGGTGCCGATCAGGATGTCGATCTCCTGTCGATCGAGCTTCGCAAGAATCCTTTCCGTGTCCCCCTTCCGCGAGGTCGTATCGCTGTCCATCCGGACGATCCGCGCCTCCGGGAAGAGTTTCTTCGTTTCTTCGACGGCCCGCTCCGTCCCCGCCCCCTGGCTGCGGATGTGCCCCGCCCCGCAGGCGGGGCATAATGCCGGCGGCTTCGTCGTGAAATCGCAGTGATGGCATTTCAAAACCCCCAGCGCGGCGTGGTTCGTCAGCGCCAGGTCACAGGAAGGGCACGCAAAGACATGGCCGCAATCCGGACAGAAAAGAAAGGTGTGAAATCCGCGCCGGTTGAGGAACAACAGCGCCTGCTTCCGATCCTTTATGGTTTCCCGGAGCGCCTCGACCAGTGGAAGGGAAAGGAGCGGCGTCCGGCCCTGGCCGTCCCGTTGTGTTCTCATGTCGACCACTTCGACGAGCGGCAGCGGGTGCTCGTCCACTCTGCACGGGAGGGACAGGTAGCGGTACCGCCCGCCCATGGCCTGAAAATAGGTCTGGACCCCCGGCGTTGCGGAGCCGAGGATCACCGTGGCCTGCTCGAATTTTCCGCGCACCACGGCGAGGTCCCGCGCATTGTACCGCAAACGGTCATCCTGTTTGTAGGAGGGGTCGTGCTCTTCATCCACGACGATCAACCGAAGATCCCGAACCGGAGCAAAAAGGGCGGATCGTGCCCCGACGACCAGGCGAATATCGCCCCGGCAGAGCTGTTTCCACTGGTCATGCCGGGCGCCCTGGGAGATCCCGCTGTGCATCACCGCGATCGCCCTCTCGGGGAAACGTTCACGGATGCGGGAGAGAAGCTGCGTGGTGAGGGCAATCTCCGGGACCAGATAAATCGCTCCACCGCCGTTTTGAAGGGTCGCGTCGATGGCCCGGAGATACACCTCGGTTTTGCCGCTTCCCGTCACGCCATGCAGCAGGCAGGGGGAGAAAAGCCGGGAGGAGAGACAGCCGTAAATTTCATGCAACGCCTTTTCCTGTGCTTCATTCGGCTGGATAGCATTTTTGTTGCACCCGATCTCTGTGGTGAAAACCGGTCTCCGCATCAGCGGCTGTTTGCGGAGAAGGATAACGCCTTTCTGTTCCAGTCTTCGAAGAAAAGAGGCCTCTCTGAGGCGGACCGGAAGCCCCGCAACCGGTATTTCCCCCTTTCCCCGGAGAAAGTCGATGAGGGCCTTCTGCTTTTCGGTGAGCTTGATGTCGGAGACATTTCCCGCGGAGCGGGAGATCATCTTTTCGATTTTCCCATCGGCTCCCCCGGGAAGGATCTCCCCCAGCACTTTCCCCAACGGGCAAATATAATAGCGCGAAATCCACTCGAAATAGTCCAGATCCTGCCTGTTGAAAAAGGGCTGGGGATCCGGAAGATCGATGATCTCCCGGACCGTCTGTTCGGGGGCCGCGGACAGGGTCTCGACAATCCAGCCGGTCAGACGCTTTTTCCCGAAGGGGACCAGAACACGTTTTCCCAGCGCCGCGGACGCCTCGAGGTGTCCGGGAACGGAATAGGTAAAGGTCTTCGTGGAGGGAATCGGAACGGCAACCCTGACAAACATCCGGTTGTTCCTCAAAAAAAACCCCTCTTCGTTGTCCCCGTGGAGGGGGTGATGAGGGGGGATGAAAGGCGGTGGGGGTCGCCCGGGATCGCGAAGGGGCGGGTTTTATTCCCCCTTGAGTTTTTCCATCTTCTCCTGCTTCATCTTGCATTCGATGCAGAGGGTCGTGACCGGCCTTGCCATCAACCTCTTTTCGGAAATCGGGCCGTTGCAGACTTCACAGATGCCGAAGACGCCGTCGTCCATCCGCTGGATGGCCTCTTTCATCTTGAGGATCAGTTTCCTCTCGCGGTCCCGGATCCTCAGCTCGAAATTCCGGTCCGATTCGAGCGACGCGCGATCATTGGGATCCGGATAGTTTTCCTTTGCGCCGCTCGTCATTTCCGATACGGTTTTCCCCGCTTCTCCGAGAAGTTCGTTGATCTTCTGGGTCAGCATGTATCTGAAAAATTCTACCTTTTCGGGTTTCATGGTTGTTTTCGCCACGTCGCTTCTCGTCTCCTGAATACAATTTGGGGGAATGCTCATACAGGATCATGGAAGGTTTGTAAAGCAAAAAATGAACGGGGGCGCGTTTTTTCAAACTTTCCCGTACATTCCCAGGATCTTTTCCACAATGTTCGTTGTGGAAGCCCCTTCGACCATCGGGATCAGGATAACCGACCCCCCCCAGGACCGCACGGCATCGCGTCCAACGACGGCCTCTTCCGACCAGTCTCCCCCCTTGATCAGGCAATCGGGCCTCAGGTATTCGATCAGTTTGAGGGGGGTGGTTTCATCGAAAAGGGTCACATAATCGACCGCTTCCAGGGATGCAATCACCTCGGCCCTCTGCCGCTGGGGCACGAGGGGCCGCTTCGCTCCCTTGATGGCCCGGACAGAGGCGTCACTGTTCAGGGCGACGACGAGCAGATCCCCTGCCTTCCGCGCTTCCCGAAGGTACCGGACATGTCCCACATGCAAAATGTCGAAACAGCCGTTCGTAAACGCGATCTTGTCGCCCCGGCGGCGGTGAAGTTCGACCTTTTGCTTCAATTCTTCCCAACCGAGAATTTTTTCCATAAGACCGTTTCCCTCCGTGTCATCCCTCGGCTTCTGCAGACCGTTCTGGCAAGGTCTGCCCTGGCTCCGGAGGGGTATCGATGTCCCGGACCGCCCGGGCCAAGGTGAGAACGGCGACCGCTTCCGCCTTTGCGCGGATCAGGGTTCGGGAACATTCCTCCAGTGTGCTGCCCGTGGTGTAGACATCGTCCACCAGAAGGATCCTGCGTCCGGCGATCCGTTCCGGATGTCTGACCGTAAAGATGCCGTGAACATTCGCGCACCGTTCCTTCCGGTCCAAACCAACCTGCGGCGGCGTAAAAATCTCGCGCCGCAGTGATGTGAAATCAAGCATAATTCCGAACCGTTTGGCCAGTGCGCGCGCCAGGATCACGGATTGGTTGAACCCCCTGCTCCTCAGCTTCTTGCGATGCAGCGGCACGGGAACGACCCGCTCGAAAACCTTCATATCCCAGAGGGTCTCTGCGAAGTCGGCCATGATTCCGCCCAAGATTTTTCCGATGCCCGTTTTCCCTTGGTACTTGAAACGGTGAATCGCCGTCAAGAGCGTCCCCTCATAACTCCCCACCGAGCGGGCGATCGCATAGGGTCTGTCCATCCTGAGGCAGTTGCCGCAGAGGCGATCCTCCCCTTCCGCGACGGGAAACGGGACCCCGCAACGGGGACAAAGGGGGGAACGGAGGATTCGGATCCCGGCCCGACAGGATGGACAGAACGGGAGCGCATCATGCTGCTCCAACGGTTCATCGCAGGTCATGCAACGGGGCGGATAGATCAGGTCGGCGATCCCGGTCAGGATCTTTTTCAAGGTTAAATCCCTTGCGGCAGTTCCTTCAGCGAAGCCTTTCCATCGGGGATCGCCGCGCGCGGCGTCTCGAACCAGAGCCGCTCCAGATCATAAAAGGTACGGACGGATTCGAGAAAGACATGGATGATCACGTCGTCGTAATCCAGCAGGATCCACCTCCCCGCATCCTCCCCTTCAACCCCAAGAGGGAGGATTTCCGCCTTTTTCAGGCTTTCCTGGATTGCGGCGGCTATTGCCCGGACCTGGCGGTCGGATGTTCCGCTGCAGAGGATGAAATAATCCGCAAAGCTGGAAACCGAGCTGACATTGAGGATGATGAGGTCTTTCGCCTTTTTTTCCATCGAGGCGTTGAGACACAGCAGCGCCCTCTCCCGCGAATCTCTCTCTTTTTTTCTCGTCAAATATCCTCCTCTTCCCGAATGGTCGCCGGACCGTCTGCAGCTCCCCTCTTCCTGCCTCTTCCCTCGATGCACGGTTTGTCTTTTCATTAGCAGAATAAAGGGTTTGTGTCAATGAACATCGGACCCGGAGCGGCAGATTGGCGTTGTGAAAAGAAACCGCCTGTGCTAAACACATGCCCGTGTGAACGGAGGTGGGTATCCCGTGCGGGAGATTCTGCAAAAAATACAGGTTCATGTGCCCTTCCATCTGCTTTGGGATAAGCTATGGCCCTGGGTGATTCAGGAAGGCGTCAACCCGGAGATCGCTTTCAGCCACCGCGATCTTGACCGTTTTCAGCCGGCGAATTTTCGGGAAATGGCGAAACGTCTCGGCGATGCGGGCCTCTCGATCACCTTTCATGCCCCCTTCATGGACCTGAGGCCGGGGGCCTTTGATCCCCAGATCCGACAGGTATCCATTGAACGTCTCCGCCAGGTTTTCGATCTGATTCCGTGGTTCAGACCCCGTTCGGTGGTCTGCCACCCCTCGTTCGATGAAAAATACTATGTCTCCGCGGAGGCCCGGTGGGTGGAAAACAGCCTGTCCACCTGGCAGATGCTGCTCGCCGACATCCAGGGAACGGAGACGATCCTTGCGCTGGAAAATGTCTATGAAAGGGATCCCAAACCGTTAAAATCCCTGCTCGACGCCCTGAACTCGCCGAAGGCCCGTTTCTGTTTCGATACCGGCCATGCGAACGTCTTCGGCCGTGTCCCTCCGATTTTTTGGATCGAGGCCCTCGGCGATCGACTGGGGGAGATTCACATCCACGACAACGACGGGAACATGGATGAGCATCTGCCGGTGGGTGAGGGGAATATCCCTTTCCGTGAACTCTTCGCCAAGCTCCGCGGACAGAATCTCCGGCCGATCCTTACCGTGGAATCCCATTCCGAAAAGGGTCTTCGGCGGATGTTGGAGAGCCTCCGCGCGATGAACCTGCTGGAAGGTTTCTGACGGATTTTTGACCGCCGGACGGGAAGAGAGGTAAGGGGGAGGCATGCTTCGCTATATCGCCAAGAGACTTCTCTTCATGGTTCCGCTCCTGTTCGGGATCACGGTCATCTGTTTTACCGTGATGCACCTGGCCCCCGGCTCCCCGACCGACCTCCAGACCCAGATGAACCCTCGCGCCTCCGTGGAAATGAAGGAGCGCCTCCGGTCCATGTACGACCTCGACAAACCGCTGCCCGTGCAATATATCCGGTGGGTCGGGAAACTGGCCAGGCTGGATCTCGGCGTTTCCTTTTCCACGGACCGAAGGCCGGTGGCCGACAAGATTCTCGAACGGCTGCCGATCACGATCCTCCTGAACGTGCTTTCCATGCTGCTTATCTTCGTGGTGGCGATTCCGCTCGGGGTGCTCTCTGCGGTCCGACAGGATTCGCTTTTCGACCGGGTGACGGCCGTCATCGTCTTCATCGGTTTTGCCGTGCCGACCTTCTGGCTTGCCCTCCTGCTGATGATCCTGTTCGGCATCCATCTCGGCTGGCTTCCGATCTCCGGGATCCGTTCCCTGAACGCCGAGTATCTGCCGCCGGCCATGGCTTTCTGGGACCTGATCCGGCATCTCATCCTGCCGGTGCTCCTCGCTGCGTTCGGCGGTCTGGCCGGGTTGTCCAGATACATGCGGGCGAACATGCTGGAGGTGATCCGTCAGGACTACATCCTGACGGCGCGGGCCAAGGGGCTTTCCGAGCGGGCGGTGATCTATCGCCATGCGCTGCGAAACGCCCTTCTGCCGGTCATCACGATTCTCGGCCTGTCGATTCCGGGACTCATAGGGGGGAGCGTCATCTTCGAGACGATCTTCGCCATCCCCGGCATGGGCCAGCTCTTCTATATGGCTGTGATGGCCAGGGACTATCCGGTGGTGATGGGAATCCTCTTCATCGGCGCCGTCCTGACGTTGTTTGGGAACCTGATCGCGGACGTCTTCTACGCGCTGGCCGATCCGCGGATCCGGGTGTCCTGAGGGGTGAACATGGGAAGCGATTTCAGGAAAAGGTTCATGAGAAACCGGATGGCGGTTGCGGGAAGCCTCATCGTGATCGTTCTGTTTGCGGTCTCGCTATCGGCGCCCTGGCTGGCCCCCCATGATCCGAGCGCCATCGATCTGAAAAGTGTCCTCACCGAGCCATCGGGAGAGCATCCCTTCGGGACGGATCCGCTCGGACGGGACGTTCTCTCGCGAATGATCTGGGGAGCGGGGATCTCTCTCAAGGTGGGTTTTGTGGCGACCGGAATCTCCATCCTGATCGGGACGATCCTCGGCGCGCTGGCCGGCTATTACGGACGCTGGGTGGACGCGGTGATCATGCGGTTTGTGGACATCATGCTCTGCTTCCCCACCTTTTTTCTGATCCTGGCGGTGATCGCGATTCTGGAGCCCTCCATCTGGAACATCATGATCGTGATCGGCCTGACCGGATGGATGGGGGTGACGCGTCTGGTCCGGGCGGACTTCATCTCCCTCAAGGAGAGGGATTTCGTTCAGGCGGCGCGGGCGATCGGCGCCGGGGACCTCCGGATCATCTTCCTGCACATTCTTCCGAATGCGATGGCATCGGTTCTGGTCACGGCCACATTGGGCGTGGCGGGGGCCATTCTGACGGAATCCGCTCTGAGTTTTCTCGGCATAGGGGTCCAGCCGCCCACGCCAAGCTGGGGGAATATCCTGACGGCTGGCAAGGACAACATCGACATCGCCTGGTGGCTCTCCCTCTATCCCGGGCTGGCCATTCTGATGACGGTTCTGGGCTACAACCTGCTGGGCGAAGGGATCCGCGATGCCCTCGATCCCAGGCTCAAGCGGTAGTGGGTGGGTAGCCCCCTTCGTATTCTGGCACACTCAGTTGATGCATACATCTATCTCTTTCACCTACCTATACGTAACATAATCCGTATTTACTATTGATATTAACTGTTTAGCTGCCGTTTACATTTTCATAAAATCTATACTTCGTCAAGGGTTATTTGGTTTATGGTTTGTGCCTGTGCATCAGTTGTCTCGCCGTTTTCTGGTCATAACCGATGTCAGCCCTCGATAGGCCATAGATCCATAACGGATAGGTATAACCGAATTCGCTGATCAGGAGCCCCCCGTCAAGATCCGTGATCATGGATATATCGCGGGCATTCCTGAAGTTACTGAACCAGGTCGTGTTGTCATTCGTGAACTCTACATCAACTGTTTCGATTCTGCCTTTTTGAGGATTATAAACACTCTTTTCCATGTGCTGTATCTCCTTTCGTCCATGTTCTTATTTTACAGGGGTGGAAGTGTCTCTTTTACATTGTGTCGGCTGTTCGTTGCATGATGACCTCCATGGCCTTGAAGTAATCCCTTCGTACTTTCGGGTTCGATATCCGGCAGTAACGTTGCGTGGTTCTGATGGAGTTGTGCCCCAGAAGATCCTGGATCGTAGAGAGATCGGTGTCGGCATTTAACATCTGTGTGGCCATCGTATGGCGAAGATGGTGACAGGAGATTTTCAGGTTTGTTCTGCGGGCATAATATTCCATCCGTTTCTGGATGCCGCGGATGGATATGGACTGTCCGGTGAGCGGTCCTTTTTCTACCAGAAAGACCTTTTTCACTGTGTTCGTGGGTCTCACCCTGAGGTATTCCAGAAGAGCCGTAAGGGCGTCGTTGCTGATATAGACAACCCGATCCTTGGCACCCTTGCCGCCTTGGATAAACAGGATTCTGCGTTTAAGATCAATGCTGCCGAGGGAAAGATGGGCAACTTCTTCCACCCGTAACCCACATCGGAGCATCATCATAAACATGGCTCGATCCCTTGGTCCTTTCAGATTCTCGAAGAGGATTTTTATCTGCTCCTCTTTGAGATGCTTGGGAAGTCCCCTGGGGAGCTTCATAATATTCGGCTTCTTCACTGGGTTCACGATCGGGACTTCCTCCTCTTCCGCGAGGTAGTGATAAAACTGACACACGCTGTTGAGATAACAGTTTATCGTCTTTGGCTTTAACCGTTTGCCGAGGAGATAATCCATATACGCAATAATCTTCCGATATGTCGTCTCCTCGATCGGCACATCAAGCCAGATCACAAAAAGTTTCAGGCCGTTCAAATAGCTCTTAACCGTGTTGGGCGAGATGTTCATTCTCTTCAAGAAACGCCTATACCTGATGATCGCATTGGCAATGTCCATCAACCTCCCCCCTTTCTATAATCGTCATGGCCCTGAAGTACTCATCCTCCCTGGTTTTGTCGGTTAGCCGGGCATAGCGCCGCGTTACGTCTAGAGAGGTATGTCCCATCAACGGCTGAAGGCACTCGATCCGCATGCCCGCATTGAGAAGCTCACTGGCAAAGGTATGGCGAAGCGCGTGAAGAGAATAGCCCTTATGGGCAAGACCGGCTTTCACGATATACTGCTCAAAGATAAGGCGGGCCGTACTATAAGCCATGCTTTTCCTGCCCTGAGCAAAAAAGAGAAACTCAGGACGGACGTCTCTTATCTTGAGCCACGCCTTTAAGGCGTCCATCGCATCATCACTGAGATAAACAACACGCCCCTGCCGGTTCTTTTCTCCCTCGTAAATATCGATCTTGCGATCCTTGAGGTGAAGATCGTTCATCTTGGTGTTCAGCAGCTCGCCAATTCTCATGCCTGTCCGTAAAAGAACCATGATCATGGCCAGGTCTCTCGGGTTATCGATTCCGGAGA
>JAEAMF010002016.1_pt1 | contig 12569 bp, 8 predicted proteins | sample 8958721 | NCBI WGS metagenome assembly JAEAMF01 (sample SAMN16933255, study PRJNA681124) | bioreactor sludge metagenome | isolation source: anaerobic bioreactor treating anionic surfactant - SDBS | place: India: Bengaluru | collected 2019-02-28
GTTCGTCTACCCCATCCGGCAGGTCGCGCTGTTCTGCGACGCCGGCAACGTGTCGGATACGCCCGGCGCGACCGCCACCTGGCCGCCCAAGCTGGACGCGGGCGTCCGGCTCCGGCTCGGCCCGCTCTACGCCGACTTCCCGTTCTGGCGCTGGTCCGGCGAGCGCGGCCACGAGTTCGCCTTCCGCTGGATGCTCGGGCTCAAGCTCTCCGGCCTGCTGGGCGGCTGACGATGGACGAACCCCGCCCTGGCGACGGCGAGTCGCCCGAGTCGCCGATACCGCCGACGCACCCAGAACGGGTCTTCCTCGGCGGCATCCTGCCCCGCACCTTCGCCGCCTTCCAGCACCGCAACTTCCGGCTCTACTGGTTCGGCAACATCATCTCGCTCGTCGGCACCTGGATCCAGAACATCGCCACCGGCTGGCTCGTGCTCCAGCTCACCAACTCGCCGTTCTACGTCGGCCTGAACTCGACCCTGACCTGGCTGCCGGCCTGGCTCGTCACCCTGCCCGCCGGCGTGCTCGCCGACCGGTTCAACAAGCGCAACCTGATGCTAATCACCCAGTCGTCGCTGGCGTTGTTCGCCCTGGTGCTGGCGGTGCTCTCCTGGACGCACGTTATCACCATCACCCACATGCTCGTCATCGCGGCGCTGACCGGCGTGGTCGTGACGATGAACGCGCCGGTGTTCCAGGCGATGGTCCCCGAGCTCGTCGGCCACAAGGACCTGCTCAACGCCGTGGCGCTGAACTCGGCCTCATTCAACACCGCGCGCATCGTCGGCCCGTCCATCGCCGGCGTGCTGCTGGGCACGGTCGGCGCCGGCGCCTGCTTCGGCATCAACTCGGTCAGCTTCCTCGCCATCATCGTCCCGCTCTGCTTCATCCGGCTGCCGCCGCCCCGCCATCACGACACCGGCGAGTCGCCGTGGCAGCGGATGCTCTATGGCCTGCGCTTCGTCCGCGACCACGGCGACATCCGGACGCTGGTGCTGATGGTGGCGGTGTTCAGTTCGTTCGGTATCGTCTACCTGCCGCTGATGCCGGTGTTCGCCCGCGACGTCTTTCGAACCGGCGCGGGCGGCTACGGCATGCTGATGTCGGCACTGGGCGTCGGCGCGGTCGTCGGCGGGCTGCTCATCGCCACCCTCAGCCATACCCGGTACCGCGGCCGGATACTGCTCGGCGGCACCGGCGTGCTCTCGCTGCTGCTCATCGGGTTCTCGTTCGCACGCGACATCCGGCTCGGCCTGGCCCTGCTCGTGCTCCTCGGGTTCTGCCAGACGATCATCTCATCGCTCTCCAACACCCTCATCCAGACGCTTGCGCCCGACCACGTCCGCGGCCGGGTGACGAGCGTCTTCGTGCTGGCGTTCAACGGGATGTTTCCATTGGGCAGCTTCGCCGGCGGCGCCATCGCCCAGAAATACGGCGCACCCGCCGCGACGCTCGCCGGCGGGTGCTTAGTATTCGTCTGCCTGGTTATCTTCTCACTGGCCCGGCCCCAGCTGCGCCGTCTCTAGGCCGCTTGCGGCTGATGGCCGACGCCGGCCTGCAGCTGACATCTGACTTCGCTACTCAAGCCCTACGAGTTCGTAACCATGCCAGGTGCCGGTCGCGCCGTCGGTCGAGCCGTCGGCGTCCTCGGCAACCCACAGCATCCCGTTGGCCCAGGACAGCGACATCGGGTGGCCTTCGACCGGCAGCGTAACCTTGCTGACGTACTCGCCTTCGAGCGTGTAGACGAACACGTCCCGCTTGCTGCCCCAGATGAAGAAGTACTCATCCGACGCCGCCATCGCAACGTTGTAGGGTTCTTCCTCGTAGTACTCGTCGATGTCGACGCTGTTCTCCTCCTCGCCGAACAGCCCGTCGTAGACTAGCACCTCGCCGTCGTCGAACTCGTAGAAGTAGCTGCCGTCGGGCGCGAACCCGATCGAGCTGTTCTCCTCGCTGAAGATGTCATCGAGCGCGTCGTCGGTCTCGCCGTCCTCCGGGCTGACGGTGAAGATGTTTGATCCGAACGTCTTGACGTACAGCAACTCGTCGTCCGGGTGGTAGAAGACTGACCGGCCGTCCAAATCGACGACGTAGCTGTCCTCGTAGTCGCCGTCCTCGTCGTAGACGTTGACCTTGCCGTAACCCTCGTTGCCGCCGTTTACGGTGTAGTACCGGTCCCCGTCCCAGGTTATGCCGACGTTATGAAAGTACACCTCGTCGTCGAACTGGACCCGTTCGACCGCCCGGGGCCCGGGCTGGGCGCGCTGGCACGTCGCCCGGCCGAACACGACGACCGCCGCCAGACCGGCCAGACACAGACTGATAGCTCTCTTCACGTTTCCTCCTGATTGAGCCAATGCTATTCGACCGCACCTCCGGGTCAAGCAGAGCCGGGATTGCCGCCACCGACACGGGACGTGCCGCATCGGTTCCCGGGCCGCGCCTGCGGTTGGACTTGCCCGCGAACCGGTGCTACAATCCACCCGTGACTGCCCTGCCCGGTATGCGATGACCGAGGCCATTGAGGCCCTCGGCCTGACGCGCCAGTTCAAGAGCCTGGTCGCGGTCGACCACGTGTCATTTGCCGTCCACCCGGGCGAAGTGTTCGGCTTCCTCGGCCCCAACGGCGCGGGCAAGACCACCACCGTCCGGATGCTCTCGACGCTCTCCCGGCCGACCGCGGGCGGCGCGCGCGTCGCCGGCTTCGACACGGTCCGCGACCAGCCCTCGGTCCGCCGCAACATCGGCATCATCTTCCAGGACCCGTCGCTCGACGACCGGCTCACCGCTTACGAGAACCTGCGCTTCCACTGCCTGCTCTACAAGGTGCCGGCGGCCGAGACCCGGGACCGCATCCGCCAGGCGCTTGAGTGGATGCAGCTCGAAGACCGGGCTCGCGACCTCGTCCGCACCTTCTCGGGCGGGATGAAACGCCGGCTGGAGATCGGCCGCGGCCTGCTGCACTCGCCCCGGGTGCTGTTCCTCGACGAGCCGACCCTGGGGCTGGACCCCCAGACGCGCGCCCGCATCTGGGACCGGCTGCTCGAACTGCGCCGGACGCAGCAGGTCACCCTGTTCCTCACCACCCACTACATGGACGAGGCCGAGAACTGCGACCGCATCGCCATCATCGACCACGGCCGCATCATCGCGCTGGACACCCCCCGGGCGCTCAAAGAGCGGGTCGGCGGCGACGTCATCCGCCTCGCCACCGCCGACGACCCGGCCGCGGCGCGCGAGCTGGCGAGCCGCTACCAGTTCGCCGTCACCGCCGAGCCCGGCGGCCTGCGCTTTGAGGTCAGGGACGGCCCGGCCTTCGTGCCCGGGCTGGTCCGCGAACTGGCGGTGCCGGTGCGCTCGGTCTCAATCCACCCGCCGACGCTCGAAGACGTGTTCCTCAAGCTCACCGGCCGGGAAATCCGCGACGAGTCCGCCTCGGACCGCGACCAGCTCAAGACGCGCGTCCGGCGCATGGGCCGGGCCGGGAGATAGCGCGTGCTCGACTTCCGCTGCATCTACATGGTCTGGCTGCGCGACGTCATCCGCTACTTCCGCGAGCGCAGCCAGTTCTACGGCTCGCTCACCCGGCCGGTGCTCTGGCTCTTCATCCTCGGCATGGGCCTGCGCGGCTCCTACGGCCAGGTCCGGGACGTCAACTACACCCAGTTCATCTTCCCGGGAATAGTCGCGATGACCGCCATCTTCACCTCCATCCAGTCCGCCATCTCCATCATCTGGGACCGGGAGTTCGGCTTCCTCAAGGCGGTCCTCGTCGCGCCGGTGCCGCGCACCTCCATCGTCATCGGCAAGGGCCTCGCCGGCACCACGCTCTCGCTCATCCAGGGCTGCATCATCCTCCTGCTCGCCCCGCTCGTCCACGTGCGCCTGCCGCTGGCGAACGTGCCGCTCCTGCTCCTGGTGCTGGTCCTCTTGTCCTTCGCGCTCACCGGCATCGGCATCGTCATCGCCGCCCGGATGACGTCGTTCCAGGGCTTCGGCACCATCATGAACTTCGTCATCATGCCGATGTGGTTTTTGTCCGGCGCGCTCTTCCCGATGCAGAACATGCCCTGGTGGCTTGCCATTCTCGTCCGAGTCAACCCGCTCACCTACGGCGTCGACCTCGTCCGCTGGCTCGTGCTCGGCTTCTCCTACTACTCCCCGCTGTTCGACGTCGGGTTTCTCATCGCCTTCTCGGTCCTCACCACCTCCGCCGCGGTCTTCTTCTTCAATCGCGGCGAGTACTAGCCCGTCCCGAAGCAACTGGCCCGCCGGTCGTCTACACCGGCAACTGACTGTGCGTCTTGACCGCAAACTGACGCCGCCGTTCGGTCGAAGACTGGACCGGGACGTAACCGCGCGCAAGGCCCGCCGTTTGGCCCAACAACTGACGCTGATTCTGGCTCAGGCTCTCAGCCCTCTACTGCATCGGGCTCTTTGCCGGAGTCTCGGCCGCCGGCTCTGGGCCGGACTCGCCGCGCAACTGACCGGGGGAGTCACCCCCCCGGTCAAGACCCAGCCGAGGCCTGCGGCAAGGTCCGCGTGCGCAACCCACACACAGGCAGCCACTTACTCTCAACCGGGCGAAAGACCGGGCCAGGAATGGAGATTCTCCGGCAAATCAGCCTCCTTGAATCCTATAACCAACGGGTTGTCTGTCGGTGGGACGGTGAACATGTAGCCCAACGGCCCAAGATGACCTGCAACAGACAGGGGCGCGTCCCGCGCGCCCCTGTCTGAATCAGCCCCGACTGCTAGTCCAGCTTCACCAGCTTCCGTGTTTCAGAGAAGTCATCGGCCCGGAACGTGCAGAAGTAGATGCCCTTTGGCACCTGTCTCCCACGCCGGTCGCAGCCGTTCCATACAGCCCGGAACCGACCGGCGCTGGCGTGAGCTTCAGCGAACGAGCCAACCTGCTCCCCGGCCGCGCTGTAGATGCGGATATCCACCTGGCACGAGCGCGGTACCGCGTAGCTGATAACCGTGTGCCCGGTGAACGGGTTCGGCAGAACGCCCTCCAGTGCGAACTGCGTCGGCAGCAACTCGGAAATCGGCTCTTCGATGCCAGTCCAGGGTATCACAGTCACGGTGTCCAGCTTGAGGTTATTGGCCACCACCATGTCACCGCTCATCAGCGTGCTGCACCTGACAACGTGCGTGCCCTTCTGCGTCGCGGTCCAGTTGGTGAAGCTGACCGTCACCGAATCACCGGCGGCAAGGTTGGTGACGTTCTGATTGTTTGAGTAAAAAGCGCCTATCGCCATCCGCACCGCAAACGTCTCCGTGACCGTGCCGAGGTTGCGCACCACCGCGCGCGGCGTAACCACAGTTGCTGAATCAACCGTATCTACCGGGGCCACGATTCTCCTCGGTGCAACGTCACGCACGCGCACCGAAACTGAACCCGTGGCTTTGTTGTTAGACGGCTGCCGGTCGTTCGCCAGCATCGTCGAACACCTCACCGCGTGCGTCCCGCGCTGGAGGGCCGACCACTGCGCGAAGCTGACGGCGGTGGATTCGCCCGGTCCCAGGTTCGATACGGTCATCGTGTCTGTATGGAAGCTGCCAATTCGCATCACGACTGGAAAGGAAGCGGCGATGTTACCGAAGTTGCGCACCATCGCCTGAGGAGTTGCGACTGAGCCTGAGTCGATGGTACCGCTAGGAGCCACAATTCGGGAGGCCCCTACATCACAGGCTGTCACGAGGAACGTCTTGGCCAGTGCATTGTTGGCGGGGTCTTCATCTCCACTGAGTGCCGTAGAGCACTTCGCGGCATAGGAACCGGACACCGCAGTCCAGCCGCTGAACAGCAGGTCAATGCTATCTCCCGCAGCCAAGCCGGTCACCTGCTGCGAATCGACATAGACAGCGCCAATCTTGAACCTCGCCTTGAATGATGCGCTCGTGGTACCGAGGTTTCTCACTCTCGCCTGTGGCGTAACCAGCGTACCCTCTGGAACGGTATCGCCAGGAACCGGAACTGCCGTGACTGCGGCATCCTGATAAGGTCTACTCCAGACGCGCACAGAGTCGATGTAGATGTTGAAGTTGCTGCCGTACGGCCCAGTCCTGGCCGCGAAGAGGACGTAGAACGTCCCGGTAAGGCTCTTTGCCACAACCACCTCTTTTTCGTACCATCCAGAACTTGCGGCGTATCTGGGATACGATGCGGCGGTGGCGTAGTGAGTGCCATCGGTGGAGAACTTGACAAAAAGCGATTCGGCCGAGGTGCTACCGCTGTCGGGCGACTGGAACATCCTAAAGGTCACCACGGCAGCCTGCCGAGTCGTGCCGATGTCTAGCTGAAGGGAGCGAATGTTGGTATTGATGCGCGCGGGCTTGCCGAAAAGAGTAAACGCATACATCCAGCTGCCGCTGTAAGGTACAGCCGACGGGTTCGTACCGCTCCTCAGTCGCGTATTCATCTGACCAGCTGTCACCCAGCCCTGCGGAGGGAAGAAGCTCCCCTCGAAACTCTCGGAGAACGGGAGGCTGGCTGTGACCGTGGGCCCGTATCGCCAGAATCCGTTACCGTTACCGCCCTGCGTAGCATACAGATGCTGATGGTCGGACCTCCGGTCGAACGTGGCCAGTGCACCTTCTTGGTTTCCCCCCACCATCTGCGGGACATCGGGCAACTGTGTCCAGACGGCGGTCGAGACGTCCCACTCCCACAGGCCCTGAGAGCCGCCGCCAGGAGCCATCAACAACTTCGACTGGCTGCCGGTCTTGCCATTCCACAAAAGAGCAGCCCCTGCATTGATGTCAACGGGCGCCGGACTGCGACTGACCCAGTTCGACCCGCGATGGTGCCAGAAGTCACGCGTTCCTCCCCCGCGCAGCGCGAAAACCGAGTCTTCACCGACCCAGGCTATGCACGCCCCAGAACTCGGTATGGCGGGAAGCCGGCCCCCACCGGCCCATGTATTTGTGCTGATTCGGTAACGGTAGCTGCTCGTAGACGTCCCACCGGGAAACGCCAGTATGTAGTCACCTCCGGTCCAGCACAGAGATCCGCCTGTTCCCACAGACTCAGGTATACTCGCTAGGCTACCAACACCACCCGCCTTGCCATGCCGATAGAAGCTCACTGTGCCACCTGTGAGCCGGTAGACGTACTGCCCGCCTGCCCACGCAGAAGAACTTCCCTCAGAGGCTCCACTTGGTGTCGTATCAAACCAAGAGTTGTACTTCGGGTCAAACTTGCCAAAGGTTGTAATGCTACCGCCCCCCTCATACCACGTGGAGTCACCAACCCAGACAAGATGGCCGCCAACCCCGCCGACCCATGCATCTGGCATCTCGGCCCACTCTCCTGGTTGGGCCGAGGACAAAGCACTCAGGCTCGCAAACAGTGTCAAGACTAACGGCAGTCGCATATACCAATCTCCTCTCGCTGTGGACTCAACGCCACCTTCTTCGCTAAACCCCGCTGCAACAACGCCGTGGCTAAACGGTGTTAGTTCTCCCAACCGAACACGGCACTTGACTTCACATCCCCGCATACCCACACGCCAGCCCCTCCGGTGTTACGACACTCCCGTGCGCAATGCAGTACGCACCGCGCCCATCTGCACCAGTGCCCGAACGCCGGGCACAACTGAATACGATGACGAGAAATCGTCTTCCTCGCTGCCTTGACACTTCGAGCGCGCACCGTGCCGACTCTGCGATGCATGCCGCCCTGTGAGGGTTTGACGCCCAGACCACGGCAACGACCGGTCGTGACGCGTCCTCAGATTGGTCGAGCAATCCTGGCAGTCCGTCATGAGGGTACCAGACCCAGCGGCAAACTGACCGCATGCCGTGCATTTGTGAGAATCGCGCGATAGTATCCTCCCAGACCGCGTTGATTGCACGGCTTCTGCCCCTCGGAAGACGACGGTTCCGAAGTTCCCACCGTACCACGCAACAGAGGTCGCGAAATGCAGCGAGCATCAGTTCTTTCATGGCGCCTCCTCACTGACACCGATACTCAAGAAACCTGCGCCATCTCACAGTTGCGCGCGGACGGCTACCCACTAGAATCGGGCAGTCAGTTCCAGACGCCGATACAGCGGACGGCACTCCATCAGTATACTGAGGCTCGATCATAGGGCTAAGTTATCGCCCGCTGTATCGATGTCAAGGCCGGCCCGGGACATTCGTGGATCGTGCCTAGAAACTGCTCGCGCAACACGTGGCTCGACCTCGGTTCCGGGTTCTTTGCCCAGTTTGACAGTCCGCAACGCTCGGCTACAATCACCGTCCCGGCGGCGTAGCTCAATTGGTAGAGCAGCAGAATCATAATCTGCGTGTCAGGGGTTCGATTCCCTTCGCCGCCATACTAGCGCCGTGAAGCGACTGCTCATTATCGGTCAAACGTCCGAAGAACGGGACGGCTCGTCCCGTTTTTGTTTGGTCAGGAGGTAACATGGGTCTTGAACAGACCAAGTCCAAGTATGTCTGGATTAACGGGAAGTACGTGCCCTGGCAGGACGCCAACATCCACATCTGTTCCCACGTCATCCACTACGGCACCGGCGTGTTCGAAGGTGTCCGCTGCTACAAGACGCCCTCAGGCCCGGCCGTGTTCCGCTTGGGCGACCACACCGAGCGGCTGTTCAACTCGGCGAAGATCTACCGGATGGAAATCCCGTTCACCAGGGACCAGGTCAACCAGGCGACCGTCGACCTCATCAAGAAGAACGAGTTGGTCGAGTGCTACATCAGGCCCATTGTCTACCGCGGCTACCACGAACTGGGCGTCAACCCGTTCGGCTGCCCGGTCGACATCGCGCTCATCACCTGGTTCTGGGGCAAGTACCTGGGACCCGAGGCGCTGGAGCAGGGCGTGGACGTGATGGTCTCGTCCTGGAACCGGATGGCGCCCAACACCTTCCCGGCGATGTCCAAGACCTGCGCCAACTACATGAACTCCCAGCTCATCAAGATGGAAGCCATCAAGTACGGCTTCGTCGAGGGCATCGCCCTGGACGTCAACGGCTTCCTGTCCGAGGGCTCGGGCGAGAACCTGTTCGTCATCCACAAGGGCGTGATTCACACCCCGCCGCTGCACGCCACGATCCTGCCCGGCATCACCCGCCACACGATAATCACCCTGGCGCGCGAGCTCGGCTACACCGTCATCGAGACGATGATGCTGCGCGAGATGCTCTACGTCGCCGACGAGGTGTTCTTCACCGGCTCGGCCGCCGAGGTGACGCCCATCCGCTCGGTCGACAAGATCCAGGTCGGCGCGGGCAAGTGCGGGCCGATTACCAAGCACCTGCAGCAGGAGTTCTTCGCGCTCATCGACGGCAAGCGCGAGGACAAGTACGGCTGGCTGACGCCCGTCAAGTAGCCGGTGCGCATCGCCCTCGGCGCGGACCACCGCGGCTTCGCGCTCAAAGAGCAGCTCAAGGCGTGGCTGGTACGCCGCGGGCACGCGATCCTCGACCTGGGCACCCATACTGACGAACGGGCCGACTACCCGGTCTACGCGCAGGCGGTCGCGCGCGCGGTCGCGGGGCGACGCGCCCGGCGCGGCATCCTCGTCTGCGGCTCAGGAATCGGTATGTCGATGGCCGCCAACCGGGTGCAGGGCGTGCGCGCGGTGCTGGCCAACGACCGGCGGCCGGCCGAGATGTCCCGGCGGCACAACGACGCCAACGTCCTCTGCCTGGGCGCGGACGTCATCACCCCGGCCCGGGCGCGCGCCATCCTGGAGCTGTGGCTTGCCACCCCGTTCGAGGGCGGCCGGCACGTCCGCCGGGTCCGGATGCTCGACCGAAGCCGCTAGCCCGGGTCTGTCCGGCCAGTTCTCACTTCAACCGGTTGTCGTGATGACCGGCGGCCTCGGCGCCGCCGGTTGCCCGTTTGGGCCGCGTGCCGCTAGCGCTGCAGCGCCGCGAGGGAGATGACGATGGACGCCACCGGGATACCGATGGCCGAGACGATCTGCAGGTAGTCCTGCCAGAAACGCAGGGTGACGCGCGGCAGGTAGATCTTGTCGCCGGGCTCGACGACCGGGTCGCTGGTGGTCGATATCCGGGCGGTGCCGCGCTGGATGTAGCCGGAACGGATGTTGGCGTAGTTGGTCGGCCCGCCCGCCTGGCCGACGTAGTCGCTGGCGCGCAGATTGGGCGTGTAGAGCAGCGGCCCGGGCGACGTCACCTCGCCGGTGACGTACACCAGCGTGTTGATGGGCGGCACGACCAGGACGTCGGAATTCGCCAGCTCGATGTCCTGTTCCAGCGACTGGCCCAGCAGCACCGCCTGCAGGTCCACGGGCAGCCGCTTGCGCTTGCCGCCGCCGTTGACCACCAGCCGTTCGATGTAGCAGTTGGTGAGGTCGGCCCAGGGCGTTATGCCGCCCGCCTTGCGGATCATGTCCAGCACCCGTTCGCCCGGCTTCAACTCGTAGATACCCTCGCTGATGCGTTCCTTCTCGGTCGTCAGCGCCGACGAACGCAGCTGGTACTGGCCGCGGCCGAACACCGCGCCCTTGACGGTCACCAGCCCCTCGACCGCCGGCACGTAGATGACGTCGCCGGACTCGACGAACGGGTTGGCCATCAGGTCGCCCCGGGACTCGAACCGCTCGATGTCGGCGATCGACTGCAGCCGGCCGCCGCGGACCAGGTTGACCTTGGTGCGCGAGCCGAGCGGCGCGAGCCCGCCCGCCTTGGCGATGACCTGGGAAACGCGTTCGACCGGCGAGGCGTTGTACGCGCCCGGGTACTGGACTTCGCCGGTCACGAACACGATGCCCGACCGCAGGCCGATCAGCGTCAGGCTGACGTTGACGCTGCGGAAGTAGCGCCGCATCACCGAGGAAAGCGTGTCCTGCGCCTGCTGGAGCGTGAACCCGCTCACCCGCACCGCGTCGACGACGTCGGTCTTGATGTTGCCGTCGCTGTCCCGGCCGACCGGCGTCACTATCGTGACCTTGCCCTCGTAGGTAACGTAGGTTTCGTACGAGTAGGTGATGCCGCCGGCGACGGTCGCCAGCAGCCGGTCACCGGGCATCAGCACGTACTGCTCGGAGATAATCGGGCTCTCGACGCCGACCAGCGTCGCCATCCCGGTCGGGCCGGAGGTGCCGGACGTCTGCCCGCCCGGACCGTCCTGGGCCGGCAGCGCCGACCACGGCAGCAACAGGACCAGCGGCAGGATACGGAGATTCACGGTCGGATTCTAGAACGTTGGTCCGGCACTGTCAACACGCTCCCGGCCCGAGGGCGCGCTTCCTGCCCGACCGGGCTGCCAGGAGGCCGGCGAGGCCGGCCGCGACCGCGCACGCAGGGGCCAGCGCCGCCGCGCCCAGTCCCAGCCCCGGCACCAGGAGCGTCGCCGTGCCGACCGCGCCGAGCACGCCGCCCGCCAGGTCCAGCGCCAGCAGCCGGCCCGCGGTGCGCGCGGCCGGCCCGTCCGCGCCGGCAATCGGAAACTGCACGCCCAGCGCCCAGCCGGCGACGAAGAGCGCCAGGCCGAACTCGGCCCGCGAGCCGCCGGCCGGCAGCAGCACGACCCAGCCGGCGCAGGCGGCCAGCACCACCTGGGCGGCCGCGAACAGCCACCCCGCCCCGCGCCGGCCGGCGCGCGCGCTGCCCGTCGCGCCGCCCGCCACCGTGCCGAACATGAAGGCGGCCATCAAGAGGCCGGTCTCCGCGTACAGCGTGCCGTGGCGCAACTGGTAGCCGAACACCGCCAGCACCGACACGGCCGCGCCGGCGAGCCCGGAGGTGAAGACGCCGAGCGAGCGCGCCCAGCCGGCCCCGCGCCGGAATCCGCCCGCCAGCGCCACGAGCAGCAGCGCGCCGAGCGCGGCCGCCAGCAACGGCACCAGGCGCGCGGCCAGCGCCTGCTGGCACCTCGCCAGCCCCGGACTCTGCATCCGGCCGGCCAGGGCCAGCGCCAGCCCGAGTTCGCCCGGCCGGCGGTCGGTACTGGCCCGGCCGGGCCGGGGGCCGGCGAGCAGCGCCGCCAGTTGCTCCTGGCGGAACCGGTCCAGCAACGCAACCAGGTACTCGGGCGTCAGCACCGCGCAACCCAGTTCGGCCCGGGCCAGCCGGACCGCCAGCGTTTCCGGGCGGTCTTCCAGCGGGCCGTCGCCGGCCAGGAACAGCGGCCGGTCCGCGGGCAGGACAACCACCCGGCCGAATACCGACCGCAGCGTCGCGCCCCGGGCGCGGGCGAACTCCGTCTCCTCCGGCAGCCGGACCTCGGTCGGCCCGGCGGCCGCGACCGCCAGCACGCCGCCCTCGGCCAGACGGTGGCGGCACGCGGCAAAGAACTCCCGGGTCGAAAGCCGGCTGGCCGCCAGGTTCGCCGGCGCCGTTCCGGTCACGATTATCACGTCGAAGCGCTCGCCACCGGCGGCCACCAGGCGCCGCGGGTCGGCGATGACCTCCGCGAACCTCGGGTCGGCCAGCAACCGCCCGAGCGCCGGATCGGCGGCGCGCACCGCCCGCGCCAGCCGCCCGTCGGGCTGGACCAGCGTCACCGCCGCGCGCCGGTGCCGGGCCATCTCGGGCAGCAGCTCGTAGCCCGGGCCGACGACCAGTACCCGGCCGGCCGCGCC
>JAEAMF010002021.1_pt1 | contig 12547 bp, 15 predicted proteins | sample 8958721 | NCBI WGS metagenome assembly JAEAMF01 (sample SAMN16933255, study PRJNA681124) | bioreactor sludge metagenome | isolation source: anaerobic bioreactor treating anionic surfactant - SDBS | place: India: Bengaluru | collected 2019-02-28
AAGAGCGAGAGTTGCGACTTACGATCTGCACGCACGGCGTCCTCTGCCCCCTCCTCCCCCCGCCCGCGAACCCCTTCCGGAACCGCGAAGTGTGCATGCCCGTAGGACGTCTGCAGGAAGGCCCGGAAACGCTTGAGGAGGAGTGTGAACTCCAGCTCCGTGAAGAGGCGCTCCACCGGCTCCACGGGAAGGTGTATGAGGCGGCTCTCCTCGAGGGAAACGAGGAGAGGCATGTCGCAGACGAGCTGTGCCATGCGCTCGCAGAAGAATGCCTGCTCCCGGTCGCGCTCGAGCTTCTCGCGCACCGACTCCTTGATCTCCGTGAGGTGCGCATACACGCCGGTGAGCGTGTCGTACTGCTGGAGGAGCTGGGCCGCCGTCTTCGGCCCGATCCCCACGACGCCGGGGAGGTTGTCCGAGCTGTCCCCGACGAGACCCTTGTACGAGACAATCTGATCGGGACGCACCCCGTACTTCGCTTCGATCTCTGCGGGCCCGAGGTACTCCGCCTGCTGGTACCCCTTGTGAGGAATGGCGATGCGGATGTGCTCACTCGCGAGCTGCAGTGCGTCGCGGTCCCCCGTCACAATCGTCACGCGATCCCCCCGTGCCTCGGCGGCCCGCGCGTACGCGCAGAGGAAGTCGTCGGCCTCGAAGCGAGTATCGGAGACATGCTTGCAACCAAACGCATCGACACATTCGAGGACGCGGGGAATCTGGACGTAGAAATCATCGGGCGTCTCCGCCCGCCCCGCCTTGTAGTCCTTCGCCTCCTGGTGCCGGAAGGTCTCCTCGCCGGCGTCGAAGCAGAAGAGCAGGGCATCCGGCTCCTCCTTCTGGAGGATGTGCAGAAGCATGGAAGCCACGCCGAAGACCGTATTCGTCTGCTCCCCCCGGCGCGTCTTCATGGTCCGAGGGATCGCCCAATAGGCCCGGTACATCAAATGGTGGCCGTCAATGAGAACGAGGTGCTCGATGGGGGAAGAATGGAGGAGATCGGCGAAGGAGGCAACCACGCTTTTCTGCTGCTTCTCCCTCCTCTATGACGAGACATTAAACACAGTAAAATTCAAGTTCTCCCCTCTCCCGCGAAAGCGACTTTTCCTCTATAATATCAGGATAACACACACTCCAGATGCCAATGATCTCCCCCCCCTCCGAGAGCAAAATCCAGCAGAAGTACAGTGCGCGCACGCTGGAGAAAAAGGTCATAAATAAGGAGGCTCTCCAGAAGGAAATCGGGTGGCCCATGGAGCCCAAGCGCCCCATGATCGCCCTCCCGCTCGGGATGTCCCTCGACCTCGGCGGCACTCTCTTCAAGGAACTCCTCCCGGGACTCCTCTCCCTCCCCGTGGAACTCCTCGTCCTCGGGCGGGGGTCCTCGGAGTTCGGCGCCCTCTTCACGAAGATGGCGAAGGAGCGCGGGCACCGCGTGTACATCGTCCCAGACACGGAGGAGGCCATCCACAAGATGTACGCCGCCGCGGACATGGCACTCTTCCTCAAAGATCCCTCCCCCCTTCCGGAGCTCGCCGCCTGTTTGGACTACGGTGTCGTGCCCGTCGCACCTGAGTGCACTACCCTCGAGAACTACAACCCGGTGCAGGAGTCTGGCAACGCCTTCCTCTTCGAGGAGCCGAATGCCTGGCACTGCTTCGCCGCCCTCGTGCGCGCACTCGAAACGTACAGGTTCCCCTTCGACTGGCGGACGATCCAGCGGCATGGGATGGAATCAACACACGCGGAATAATTCGCGCCGCGAACAACGAATGGGAAAACGGCGGTCACTTCGCTGCAACCTCTTTTCGCTGTACCTCAAGAAGCACCCGCTCACCTTGGAGGGTCACTGCCTTCAAGCCCTTGATGGGACAATGATAAGGCCCCCCCGTATGACGGCAATCCCCATTGTCCTGATCAACATGTTGACAGGAGAGGAGCGCCCGCGCTTCTCCTCCAGTCTCCGCCTGGGAAATTTGAAGGAGGGAATTATTGCCTGCAGCGAGCGGACACCAGCCGAGGTGTTCGCGGTCCTTTGCATTGTCTGCCTTCAGATCCCGGAGATGCACTTCAGCGGACATGAATCAATGGAGAAAGAAAGGAGGGAAAGATTAGCGTGCACAGCAACGATGTCAAACAAATGATGTCAGGAGTCACGCGCGCACATTAAAGTGATGCACCACCGTGAGGACGCCTGCCGCGACCGCGAAGAGACTCAGGAGGAGGACGGCCCCCGCCGTGATGTCCTTGATGCGCCCCACATGATCCGCCTGACTGGGGAGGACAGCATCGAGCAGATCCTCGATGATCGTGTTCAGTATCTCCGCCGTGAGCACCGCGGCAATGGCTGTGAGGAGGATGCTGATCTCGCCGTAGGAGAACTGGAAGAGATACGCAACGAGAAGGACGAGGAGGGCAGCGAGGACCTCCAGACGGAAGTTCGGCTCGCCGCGCCAGACGAATCGCAGTCCCCGGAAAGCATTACACGTGCTCTGGTGGAGTCGCTTGATCATGGAGACAGTGTACGCTCGTCACAAACTCTCACTCTCAAACTGATCAAAAAAACCGTCGCGAAGGCAAGGGGCGGACGAAGAGGATGGTGGGTCAGGAGGGATTTGAACCCTCGGCCAATTGCTTAAGAGGCAACTGCTCTACCGGACTGAGCTACTGACCCAAGGAAATCAAGAGCGGACAAACCCTACCAAACTCTCCGCGGGGAGACAATGAACCACGAAAGTTTCTAGAAGACCTTCCGGGCGTGCGCCCGCCGGGAGCCATCTTTCGCTGGGATGAGGAGGGCCACCGGCAACCCCCCGTGCCACCCAATGGTATCAGGGGAGACATCGAGGGGAATGTCCCGCCCATGACGAACATCTTCCTCCTGTGCGTCCGTAAGCTCCGTGCGCGGGAATGCCGTAAGCACCTCCTTTAAGGGCAGGACATCCGTCCACTTCGCGACCCGCGGGGCGACGGCCTGCGCGAGCTTCCACTCCCCCACCGCCGTGCGCGTGAGCGCCGTGAGGTACCCGCCGCAGCGGAGCACCTGCCCGAGATCATGAGCGAGCGAGCGGATGTACGTCCCCGATCCGCACCGCACGGAGAGGACGAGCTCCGGATAGGCGTAGCGCGCGATGGCACAGCGCGTGACCTCCACGGAGCGCTCCGGGAGATCGACGGTCTTCCCCTGCCGCATCTTCCGGTAGGCGCGCTCCCCGCCGACCTTCACCGCGGAGGCGAGGGGCGGGACCTGCTTGATGCGTCCGACGAACCGCGCCTCGAGGACGCCGCGGAGATCCACCTCGCTCGGCGGCTGCCAGCCGGGAACGGGTGACCACTCCTCGATCACCCCCTCGCGGTCGTAGGTCGTGCTCATGGCTCCGAGCCGCACCGTCGCTTCGTACTCCTTGGGAAGATGCGTAAAGAGCTCCACTACCTTGAGCGCCTTCGCCCCGACAGCGAGCACAAGGAGCCCCTCCGCGGCAGGATCGAGCGTGCCGAGGTGCCCGATGTCCCGCTCCGAGAGGGCCCGACGCACCTCCGCGACGATGTCGTGGCTCGTGGGACCGGCCGGCTTGTGGACGAGGAGGAAACCGTGTCGCATGCCGCGCCAGCGTAGCAGAACGAGAGCTAGAAGCCATAAGCTGAAGCCTGAAGCAGCCCTTTGCACGGAGGCTTACGACTTAAGGCTTCTGTCTTAAAGCTTATCGCTCCCCCCTCAAGGGGGAACATTTTCCCAACATCCGGACAGGGAGTACCATTCCCCCCATGAATATCACCCTGACTTGGGACCTCTTCATCATCGTCTTCTTCGCGCTCATCATCACCTACAGTTTCATCATCGGGAAGCACGAGTCCGTGAAGATCATCATCGCCTCTTACATCGCCATCGTCGCCGTCCAGGGTATCGGCAATATCCTCGCGCGGTTCTCCGGCCAGTCGCAGCCGATGTTCTCCCTGCTTGGCATCACCGTGGACATCACGCTGCTCTCCACCACCAAGCTCGTCCTCTTCATCGCGGCCGTCATCTTCCTCGCCATCCGCGGCGGCTTCACCATTGAGTTCAACCGCGAGCCGGGGGGAATCACCGACACCGTCCTCACGGGGGTCTTCGGCTTCGCGACGGCGGGCCTCCTCCTCTCCACCCTCCTGACCTACGTGGCGGATGTCCCGCTCCTCAGCAAGAACATCGCAGATGCCGCCACCGTTTCCTCCATCATCAAGCAGAGCGAGCTCATGAACACCATGGTGGCGTATCAGGATCTCTGGTTTGCCCTGCCGGCGCTCCTGCTCCTCGGCTCTGGGTTCCTTGGCAAAGAACAGGCATAGGGCAGCTCCATCCCCCTGAGAAGAGGTCTTTCCAAAGCACAGAGGAGAGTGCTTGCGCAGATAGGCAAACAGGAGCCCCGTCGAAATGGGTGCTTGCGCAGAGGAACGAATCGGCGTAACAATAAGGAAAATTCTCCCCCCTCCCCCCATGGTGCAACGCCTCCAGTCTCTCGCCCTCCGCGCCGCGGCCTTCGTCGCCTGCAGCGCCCCCTACCAGGCACTGGCCCAGCTCGACCCGAACCCGCCCGATGTGACGGGGAAGGAAACCGGTGACCTGAAGACCACCATCGTGGATGTCACGAAGGCGGTCTTGAACTTCATGACGCTCATTGCAGTCGTCATCATCGTCGTCGCGGGTATCCGCTTCATCATCTCGCAGGGCGAGGAGCAGGAGAAGGAGAAGGCGCGCAAGACCATCGTTTACGCGATCATCGGTCTCGTGGTCATCATCCTCGCTCGCGCGATCGTGACCTTCGTGGTGGATATCATCTAACTTCGGAAGAGACTTCAGTGGAAAAAGGCCTCGCGAGAGGTCTTTTTTCTTGCCGCGCTACACCGTCTCCGGAAGGACCGGGAGGATTCCCGGCTGTACCACGCCCTCCTTTTCCTTCTCCGCCACGGGAACGGGGGGATCACGGACGACAATCGCATCCGGCCGCACCTCGACGATGTCCGATGCGGGAAGCGGCAGGCTCCACCGCCACCACCGTCGGGGGAAGAGCCACTCGAGATGCATGGCCTCCGTGTTGAACTGCACGTCGCGGCACCGCCCGAGCCGCCGGCCGCTCTCGGTCCGGATGAGCTGATGTAGGATCTTCCGGCCATCCTCGAGGAGGGTGCGCAGGCGGAAGAATTCCTCGGGAGGCGCGAGGACCTCGCCGCTCCGCACCGTCACGCGCCGGCCCCACCGGAGGATATCATTCGAGGAGAGGAAGAGCGTCTCCTCCCCGAGGAAGCGGGGAATGGCGACGTAGAAGCCCTCCACCTTCCCCGTATCGGGATGGAGGAGGATGCCGCTGATACGGCCGTAGACGATTTCCACCGATTCGTCGGTGACAGGAAGGCCGAGACAGGTGGAGAAGCGGACGTGCATCTGCTACAATGATACCTCAGATGTTCCTCTTCTCGGGCTCCTCCCATCCGGCCCTCGCGAAAGCCCTCGCAAAAGAGCTCAAAACCGATCTCGGAAAGATCACGCTGAAGGCCTTCAGTTCAGGGGAGCGCTATGCGAAATTCGACGAGTCCGTGCGCGGGAAGGAAGTCTTCCTCCTGCAAACGGGGTCGCGGAACGTCAACGAGGACCTGATCGAGCTCTTCCTCATGTGCCAGGCGGCGAAGCTGAGCTTCGCCAAGACCGTCCACGTGATCCTCCCCCACTTCCCTTACGCGCGGCAGGACCGCGTCGCCGCCCCGCGCGAGCCGATCTCCGCCAAGCTGATCGCGCACCTCCTCGAGACCTCCGGCGCGGACCATGTGATCACCCTCGACCTCCACTCCCCGCAGATTCAGGGCTTCTTCTCCATCCCCGTGGATTCCCTGGAGGGCTACAAGATCTTCGAGGACTACTTCCGCAAGAAGAAGCTGAAGGACCCCGTCGTCGTCTCGCCGGATGCCGGCGGCGCCAAGCGCGCCAAGCACCTCGCGGACATGCTCGGCGCGGACCTCGCGATCCTCCACAAGAGTCGCCCCCAGCATCAGGAGGCACAGGTGATCGAGGTCGTCGGCACCATCGAGGGGAGGACCTGCATCGTCTTCGACGACATGATCGACACGGCCGGCAGCCTCTGCTCCACCAAGGACGCCCTCCTCCAGCGCGGAGCGAATAAGCAGGTCTACGCCGCCGCGACGCACGCCATCTTCGCCGGCGAGGCCATCAAGCGCCTGAAGAAGGCGAAGTTCGCCGAAGTCGTCGTCTCGGACTCCATCCCGCAGGACCCCAAGGCCTTCCCGGGACTTCGCATCCTCCCCGTCTCCCCGCTCCTCGCGGACGTCATCCACCGGATCGAGCTCGGGCAGAGCGTGACGAAGATCTATGAGAAATGGGAGATGTAATCTCCCTAGAAATACACAAATGGGGACTCCCCTCACGCCGCGTGGGGAGCGTTGCCATTTTCTCCGTGCGCCTGCCCCCCTCCCTGACCATCGCCATCAACGGGAGTCCCGAGTAGGCGTCCCAGATGCTCCTCCATTTCCCCGCGGTAGCGCGCGACGAGCGCCTCCGTCAGACCCATCTGCTGCCGGATCTCCTCCCACGTGTGCATGCCCTCTCCCGTGAGATTGAAGAGGAGTTCCGCTGCTCTTGCCGGACACGCTTCGAGGGGGCTCTTCTGGAGGAGTGCACGGATGCGGGGCACCCCCTCATGCTCCAGGACCTGCCGGATCGCACGCGGTGAAGTGTGCAGGACGATGTCATCGGAGGACCGCGGCGGGGACGGGGTGAAGGTCACGGGGACGCGATCAGGAGCCATGTCGTCTGCAGGGAAGATGTGCATGGCCGCAGTCTTTCACCGAAAACAGCTCCTGTGAAATTTTTCAAAATATTTGTATTTTTTCCAAAATTTGTTAATTTTTGAACATGCGGACCATTTCCCAAACAGTGGAGGAGTTCCTCGCCGCGTCCCCCCTCTACACGGAGGCGATCGCGGAGGGCATCGTGAACTACTCGTCGCTCGCCCGGAAGATGCGGCCCCTCGTGGAGGAACGGCTCATGGAAGACGCTACGGAAGGAGCCATCGTCATGGCCCTCAAGCGGAGCGCCTCGGAGATTGCCCGAGGAGCCGTGAAGCCCCCGCGCGTGCGGCTCACGAACATCACCGTGCGCTCGGACCTCGTGGATTTCTCCTTCGTGAACTCCCCCACCCTCCACCGGATCCATGAGGAACTCCTGAAGCTCCAGAGACGAACGGAAGGAACGTACGTCAACTTCGCGCAGGGATTCTTCCAGACGACCATCCTCGTGAGCGAGAGCATCGCCGAGACGCTCGCCCGGATGACGAAGCACGAGAAGCTCCTCGAGCGCTGCGAAGCCCTCTCCGCCGTCAGCTTCGATCTCCCGCGCCATGCGTTGCCGGCCCCCGGCATCTACGCCCAGTTCTTCCGCGCCCTCGCGCTCAAGGGGATCTCCGTCGTGGAGGTCTTCTCCGCCTACGCGGAACTCACGCTTGTCGTCGCACGGAAGGACGCGGACCGGACCTTCGCGGTCGTGCAGGCGCTGTCAGGAAGACGGCAACAGGAACGTGGTGGGCGATAGTGGACCCTGCTTCGCTGCGCTACGCCGTGGTCGTGTCGTCTTCAATGTTGCCCGAGGACAATCGCGGCGAAGTCCGCAGACGGAGCCGGATGGTGGGCGATAGTGGACTTGAACCACTGACCTCGACATTATCAGTGTCGCGCTCTAACCAGCTGAGCTAATCGCCCGTGGGACGCAGAAAAGCCTACGGAGTCTCCGCGGCAAAATCAACCGCCCAAGGCAGAACTTTTTTTAGAGCTTCGCCCACCCGAGGAAGGCATTGAGGACAATCGCGTTCGGCAGCTTCGTGCCGTCCATCACGATATCCGAGACGATCTGGCTCTCCACGTCGTACGTGAAGTCGTAGACGTGATCATTGAGGGTGCCCGAGATGTAGAGCCCCGTCACCCGCGCACGCTGCGCATCGAGCGCCACGATCTTCGTCTCGAGGGAGAAGAGTCCGCCATTCGAGGCGAAGACGCCGTACGCGCGCTGCGCTACCACGCTCATATCGAGGGAGGTGGAGCCCTGCACCGTCTCCCCTTCCTCCGCCACCCCGAAGGGATCCCCCTCATCGCCATTCCCCGCTGCGACGGAGGAGGCCCCATTGCCGCTGCTCACCGGAGCTGAGAGATCCAGCACGACATTCTGAGCCGTGAGCGTATCCGCCTGCGTGAGCGCCGCAGTGGTCGCCGAAGAGAGGAGGGCACCGTAGGGCTCCGCGAGAGCAGTGAGGCTCACCGAGAGCGTGCGGGCGCGCTCGGGATAGCCCTGAGCGAGCGACCACTGCACGAGCGGGAGGAGCACGTCGGAGAGAGAGGTGAAGAAAGCCGTGGGATTCGTACTCTCCTGCAGGAAAACCGCGGTGGCATCCTCCCAGCGCTTCATGGCGAGCGAGGGCAGGATCTGCGGATGGATGTTGGACTGGGGGAGCGTGAGAAGGAAGACCGCCTGCACCTCCGCGTCCATCGCGGGAGTGGCGATAACCCATGCCGTAGAGCGGAGCTTCGGATGCAGGGCCGCGAGCTGCCAGAGATCACTCCGTTCCGCGCTGACGCGCGAGAGGAGCTCAATCCTCAGGAGTGAGGAGACGGGCAGACGGGCAAGGAGGATGGCGAAGACATCCCGCGCGCGCTCAAGGGTGAAGACGGAGGAGAAATCTGGATCCTCGAGGAGAGCGAGCGCCCCTCCGCTGTCGTCATGCTCCAGACGGAAGCGCAGCGCCCCGAGCGCCTCCTCGGCAAGCTCTTCCTTGCTCTTCTCCGCCGCCGCGGGGAGGAGGAACAGGGAGAGCCATCCCGGCTGATCGAGTTCCGCCTGCGGCAAGGGAAGGGAGGCATCATTCGCGGAAAGATCTGCAAGCGCTGTCATCTTCTCCGTGATGAAATACTTGGGAAGGGAAGAGAGAACACGCGTGGAGAAGAAGGGCCCGTACCCGCCACTCCCCGTGCCCACACCGGGCAGGATCTCCGGGCTGTCCCACTGCAGGCCTGCCGGCACGATCATGGAGGCATCGCCGATGGTGACGAAGACCGGTGACGTGAGTGCGGCCACGGAAACCGTGGAACCGTTCACGGTGAGGGAGAAGGCTCCGTTCATGCCCCGGAGCACCGCCGATCCCGCAGCCACTTCGATGATCCCCTCCCCCGTAACAAGGACGGATCCCTCCTGGAGAATCGCGGGAAGGGTCGACGTATCGAGAATAGCTCCCTCGGAGAGGAGGGCACGCGCGCCATGGCCCAGATCGATCGCACCGGAATCGGCAGTCGTCGCCCCACTGCCGCTCTCGGGGAGCTGCGCCCCCGTGCGATAGGAGAAGGTCACCCAGAAGCTCGTCGAGAGGAGGAGGACGGTGAACAGGGGGAGAGCCACGAGATGCCGGTGCGCTTTCTTTCGGTGGTGCATGGCAGCAGGAATCGGGGAAAGGTCAAAATGCCTAATAATCCCTCTAGGATAGCAGAAAATCGCATTTCGATCAATCCGGAAGGGCTTGCAGGAAACCGCTCCTCCGGGCACCCTCGCGGGGTGCAGACACCCCCCAAGGAACGGCGGATTCTCGGCATCGATCCCGGCCTCGCCACGACGGGGCTCGGGCTCATCGTGGCCCGTTCCGATCAGGACATCGAGGCCCTGGACTGGCTGACCATCGAGACGAAAGCAGGCACGCCCCTCCTCGAGCGCCTCGCGGAGATCGAGCACGATCTCTCGGAGTATTTGGAGGAAGCAGCCCCCTCCCTCGTCGTTGTGGAACGGCTCTTCTTCGCCGTGAACGAGCGGAGCGCACTCGAAGTGGCGCAGGCGCGCGGGGCCATCCTCCTCGCCGCCGCGAAGAAAACGCTCCCCATCCTCGAACCCACCCCCCTCGAACTCAAATCCTGCATCACGGGCGACGGCAAGGCCGACAAGAAGCAAATGCAAGCGATGCTCACCCGCATCCTCAGTCTGAAGGAGACCCCGCAACCCGCCGATGCAGCGGACGCCCTCGCGCTCGCGGTCTTCGGAGCACTACACCAACGCACGCTGACCGCTCTCTAAGTAGTGGGTAGTGAGTAGTTTTTTCTTGGAACATTAGGCGTGTGCGCGCTTTCGAGTGGCTTCGGAAATTTTCCCACCGCCCACTTCATAGAGACAGTGAGGATGGAGGGCTCCCGCGGGGAGGTGCGTCGTCGTGATGAGCACCTGACAGTCCCGCAGGGTGGAGAGCAGCCGCTCCTGATGCGCCTGATCGAGCTCGGAGAAGACATCATCCAGGAGCACGACCGGCTTCTCCCCACGCTGGAGCTCGAGGTAGGACACTTCCAGGAAGAGGAGCGCGAGGACCGCCGTGCGCTGCTGTCCGCGCGAGGCGAAGGCGGAGAGCGAGCGCCCTCCCACCTCCATGCGCCAGTCGTGACGGTGCGGTCCCACCGTCGTGGACTGCACGAGGAGATCCCGCTCGCGATAGTGCTGCAGGAGGGCGAGGAGCTCCTCCTCCGCCGGCTTGAGCTCGCAGGCCTCCCCCGCACGATCGTAGACGAGCCGGACATCCTCCCACGCCTCGCCGAGCGAAGAGAGCTCTCCGGCAATCGTGCACTGCAGCACCTTGAGCATCTCCAGATTCCGGACTGTGAGGAGCGCCCCCTCACGCGCAAGCTCCCGATCCCAGACGGAGAGGTCCCCCTCCCGCCCGAGCCCTTCCGCGATCTTCCGGAGGAGGGCGTTGCGCTGCTTGAGAATCTTCTGATACGTGAGATGGGCACGCAAATACTCCGGAGAAACCTGACAGAGGAGATCCGCCAGGAAATCCCGCCGGCGGGCGGGCGCACCCGTGAAGAGGTCGAGATCCTGCGGGAGGAAGAGGACAGTCGGGAGCGCCCCCACGAATGCACCGACAGGCGTCCGGACATCCCGGATGAAGCACGCCTTGGCTTTGCGGGGCTGCAGCTGACTCACCACTTCGAGTTGTAGTTCCTCCTCCGCATCGGTGTGGAGAGTGGCACGGACACGGTAATACTCCTTTCCCCACTGCACGATATCCGCCTCCTCCGCATCGAAGCAGGACCGGCCCTGCGAGAGGAGCGCGATGGCCTCGAGGATGTTGGTCTTGCCCGCGCCGTTCGGCCCCCGGAAGACGTGGAAGCCGCTCCCCGCGAAGGTCACCTGCGCCGACGCGTAAGAGCGGAACTGCTCGAGCGTGAGGGAGAGGAGGCGCATCAGGAGGAAGAGCGTAGCAGTTCCCTGCCCTCCTCGAGGAGCCCCCGGATGATCGAGAGGTATTCCTTGCGCTTGATGGAGCGGGAGAGATCCTGCGGCTTCACCCACGCGAACCGGTCGATCTCCCGCCCGTCCACCGTGATGACCGCGTCGTCCGGCGCGCGGGCGAGCACGAATTCGATGCGCTGGCCGCAGACGTTGTCGGGACGGAAGCGACGGTACGAGGGGGGGAAATCGTACTGGTACACCCGTGCGCTCCTGCCGAGCACCGTCACCGAGAGGCCTGCCTCCTCCTGCAATTCCCGGAGCGCAGTCTGCTCGGTCGTCTCCCCCTCCTCGCGTCCCCCCTGCGGCAGCTGCCAGCTGTCACGCTTACGCGGCTTGTGGAGCAGGAGCACCTCGACATCACCCTCCTTGGGACGGAGCACGAGGATCGAGGCGCACGCACGGTAGACATCAGGCATGCAAAAACTATAGCAGACTCCCCTCCTCCTTCCTGCCCACTCTATTTCGAATGGCGCTCTTCCTTGAACTTCGGCTTCACGTGCTTCTTACAAACAGGACAGTATTTTTTGAGCTTCGAGGAATGCTCCTTCCAAGCCTTACCCATTTTATCCTGCTTGTGGAAGCGGATGGTTCCGACGCGGTTGCCCGATTCGGGGCAGAGGACGGTGAAGACGGTGCGCTTTCCTCGCGGCATAACGGGCGTAGGGTAATGATGGTGTTGGGGTATTGCAAGGAAAAGACGCGAAGAATGAGGGGATAGGGTGTAGGAGTAGGACGTAGGAAAGGAAATCAAAAAAACTATGCCTTCTCACCCTACGCCCTTCACACACTCACCCCTGCAGAAACTCAAACACACCGGAGACAGCGACAGCCCCTTCGCCAGCCGCCGTCACGATCTGCGCGAAGTGGTTACTGGCACTCGTGACATCGCCCGCCGCGAACACGCCGGGAACGGAGGTCTGCTGAGCGGCATCCACCTGCAGGTACCCGCGCTCGTCGAGCGCGCATCCGAGCGCCTGCGCCACTTCGACCGACGGCACGGAACCGATCTCGATGAAGACGCCATCAAGTTTCAATGCGCTTCCCCCCTCGAACGGCTGATCGAGAACGATGCCAGTCACTCTCTGGTCACCCTTGATCTCCTTCACCGTGCGCTCGAGGACGAAGGTGACGTTCGTCTTCTCCTTCAGCTTCTGGGACCAGTACGGCTCCGCGCGGAGCTCCTTGCGCCGGTGAATGAGGTACACCCGCTTGGCGACCTGCGCGATGATGGCCGCTCCCTCGACTGCGGCGTCC
>JAEAMF010002023.1_pt1 | contig 12533 bp, 8 predicted proteins | sample 8958721 | NCBI WGS metagenome assembly JAEAMF01 (sample SAMN16933255, study PRJNA681124) | bioreactor sludge metagenome | isolation source: anaerobic bioreactor treating anionic surfactant - SDBS | place: India: Bengaluru | collected 2019-02-28
GGCAGTTATGGAGGACCGGATGCATTTGTTCCCTCGATCCTATGCTACGAAGAGACAGAACCGGGTACGTGGAATGAACACTTCTGCCTTGTGAAGCCGGACAGCATTTTAAAGACGGAGGACGCAGCAGCCGAAATAGCGGCACTAGATCTCGATCGGGCTTTCTCTGCGGGCCTCAATACAGGTGTGGCGCGTGAATTCGCAATCGTCTTGCGAGGTTATGGATATAAGAAATTAGACGATTTTCAAGTAGTAGCACAACCGCCGCTGGAGCCGGCCGGCGGTCAGGACGAAGTTTTCGAAGAGGTCTCTTTCCTGAGCGTTGAAAGCGGCGCAGACCTGATTGTGAGTTATGCGATACCTGGCGACGAGCCGGGTGACGTCATCTCTCTAATCCTGTTACGAACGCCCAAATATGAAGATTTCCTCGACGAGTCAGAGATCGGCGTGCACCTCTCCTTTGAAAAGGATGAAGAGGAGCCTGATGCCGTTGAGACTCTCCTTTCCGCGGAAATTGAAAGCCGAACCGTTACGCTTACAACATACCGTCGCCGCTTTGTCCTTGATATCGCACGTGTAGAAGAGGAGGAAATAGATCAAATGAGGCGGGTGCTCAAAAAGATGAATTTTGACGGCCGTTTCCGGTTGCACATTCGCTGAAATGCTCGCTTCAGAAGTCATACCGACATGTGATGGTGTACTATTGCGCCGCTCCTGCCTTTGGCGGTCCACCCGCCTGAGTTTGTCCAAGTTCCGCGTCACTCTCAGCTTTGGTGGCAGTCATTGTCTTCAAAGTAGGTCAAAGTCCCCGAACCGGAAACGGCTTGAGACCCTTTCGAAAATGTAACCGCTCTCACTTTCGCCTATCGACGGCTGTTTTTATCTGTTGAAATACTTTATCTTCTCATGGAGTAGTTTGCAGTTCGATGAGCAGACGCACAGGAGTTTTGATCCCGCGGGTCTTTGCATGATCGCTTATATTCCCGCGTTAATCGCCTGCAAAATATCGGGAATATTGATGGTTCGATGAATCGCGAGTCTCCGCAGCCAATGGAATCCTCCACATTTTTTGCGCGTCAAATTTTCGAGAACATGGCAAGTTCACGGCAAGTTTTGCCTTTTTTGGCTTTGGAGATTGAAGAGAAGAATTGCGCCAAGTTGTTCTGAGCATTGGTGCCGAGGGCGGGAATCGAACCCGCACGCCCGTTGCCAGGCCCAGGATTTTAAGGTCAAATCAGACTTTTTGTAACTCCTTCAGTTGGCTACAGTTAGCAATTTAAGTGATTGTGGCATATACACTTCCAGTCCAAACAGATACAAACAAACCCTGCATCCGGATGTATGTTTTTGCAGGTTTTTGGAGGAAAATAGAGCGAAAATAGGCAAACGGTTTTGCAAGTTCCTATTGTTAATGAATCGTCCTCACCCGCCATATCCGTTTAACTACTTCTTGGGCAAACCTACTTTCCTTGCGCCCAGAACAACCTCTCGGTTTTCAAACTGTCGTAGACAAATCTTCGAAGGCGGTACTCTCAGCCTCCCAGTTCTAAAGTGGATCTGACCCATCTGCAGCGACTAACCCTCATTGATTTAACCTATTTTTGAGTTTCGCAATTTCAGTTTCCGAGTTCGCGACATATCAACCAAGTGCCGATCATGGGATGGGAAAAGTCGGCATCATCCAATCCAGCCTCTGGCTGAAGGAAGAAAGGAGATCTCTGCAAATTCCGGGATTTCTTGCGTCAATCTATTCCAAACAATCAGCCAACGCCGCGCGACGTTGGACTACGTCACCACCATCGACGGGCTAGGGCTGCGCGCGTTTGCCGGTTAGCGATTGCCCGCTCTGCGTGAGCTCGGCTCCAGTCACCGCTCCGCTGGCATCGATGGTGAAGCGGATCTGTGCATCCAGATCCTTCCAGAAAAAATCGAGTGGCGCTTCGGGAAAAATCTGCAGCGCCGGCGCGCCGGATATGCCCTCACGCTGCGCTCGAAGAGTACCGCCATGGCGCGTGATGGCAATTACGGTAGTGTTGCCGAAATCGTAGCGACCCACGAACTTGTCGAGTTCCTCGGCCGGCAGCGTGATTTCCGTGCGCTTCGCAGGTGGAGGCTGCACCGGTGGCGTCGGAGAAACCGGCAAGCCGATCAGGATGTGAAGCGCGAGATCGGTGGTTGAAGGCTCGACTGCAGAGTTGGCGAATGCCACCACTGCCTGGCCCTTTGCTGGCTCCAGTGCCAGCATTGTCCGGAACGCGCCCGTTTGGCCGCCGTGAAGCAATATTTCGCGATCTGCAGCGAGGCGCATAACCTCCCAGCCCAGGGCTTGATCGACATTGGGAGCTTCACCGGGCACGCGCACGGCAAGCGTGGTTTTTACGGCCGCGGCAATCGGCGAAGCGGGATCGATCACAGCCTTGGCGAAGATCAGCATGTCGGCGGCACTCGAGCGGATGCCGCCGGCGCCCACCAGCACGGCGAGACTCCACGGCTTGGCCGGCTGCATGTAACCATCGAACGCCGCCAGCAGTCGCGCCGCATGTGACGGCGGCAGCGTGATCAGCGTGTTGTTCATGCCGAGCGGACCGGTGATGCGCTTGCGTAATAAGGTTTCATAATCGGTGCTAGTCGCGCGTGTGAGCACGTAGCCGAGCAGCCCGACGCCGAGATTTGAGTACTCCCATTGTGAACCGATGTCACGCGTCAGTTGGTAACGATCGAGAAAGGCTAACAACCGAGCTTCGGTGTAGTCGAAGAACGGACCGTCGGGGTCGTTGATTGGCCGCATGTCGTCGGGCATGCGTGGCAGTCCCGACCGGTGCGTTGACAGATCGCGCAAGGTGATCTGCTTCCCGTTACGTTCCGGCATTCTGTGTCCCTGCGGCAGGTATTTCGCCACCGGATCGTCGAGCGACACTTCGCCCTTGTTAGCCATATCGGCGAGGATCAGCGCGGTAAACACCTTGGTGATGGAGCCGATCTCAAACAGTGTGCTCCCATCGACCTTGGCGCCAAGCCCGGTGCCACCGGCGACGATGCGCGAGACCTTGGGTCCCAGCACGCCGACCACGATCCCCTGCCCGCTGCGCGGCGCATTGCGGGCGGCAATCAGTTGACTGATCTCGGCGTCCGAGGGTAGTCGCCAGTCTGCGGCAAACTGTATCGGCTTCGGAACAACGAGCGACAACTGCCAATGCATTCCAGCCTGGCTCCATTCGCCCTTCCACGACTTGGCATCCGCATTCCACTGGCCTTGATAGCTGCCACCGATGGACGGCACGGAAAAGGCCAGACTGCCCGACTCTGACTTGATGCCGGCGAGTGGCAATCCCTGCACGTTTTGCGCAGGACTGTCCAGCGTGCCGCTGAGCGCGCCGTCATCGTCGCGTTTGATATGCACAATCAGCGGCAAACGTGTTCCCGGTGCGACTTCGAGCCGGCCGGCCCAGTCGCCGACAACTTCTTGTGCCATTGCAGCCTGGGTAATAGTAACGACCACAAACGCTGCCCAAACCAGTACGATCCTCTTCATGACATTAGTCCTCATACCGATTTCCTCTACAGTGCTCATCGCGTTTGCCGACGGGAGATGCCGACCGATGCTCAGCCTGAGTCATTCGTTTACTTCAGGATCCCCGCATCCTTCAGCCGTTGCTCCATCTTGCGGATTTATCCCAATGCGCTCAGCGCGAGGATAAAATCCCATCAACCCGAATATGAAACCCATGTTTTCCACCTTCCACCTCCATCTCTCAAATAGGGCGCCTCAACGAACCGGGCTGGAACCAAGCCCATCCGCTTCCGGCTGGCGCGGCGGCGCGGAAAAGCCACGAAGCAGGATAAGCGTGATGATCAGGAAAAAAACAGTTCCCGCGAACGGGCCCCATGTCTCCAGCTTCAGCAGCTTTTGCGCGATAGAGAACGACAGCAAAACCGACATGAGGATACACACCCAGGCGTAGAAATTTGCCACGCCGCAGATCATGCGTATGCGATCCGCGTTCGTCTGGAGCGGATCTTTCTTTTTGCCGTAGTGCAATTTCACAACAACCGCACCCAGCAGTATATACATCAGCGAGACGCCGCCGATGTTGGCGAGGGCACCGCCAAACCCCGGGAACGGATGCCGTGCGGCATAGAATATGACTGCGGCGTACTGGAGATAAGCCAGGATGACAAGCAAAACGGTAGACGGGGAGATAAAGTCGAACAGCCCACGGCGTTGTAGGACGGCCTTGCGCTTCGGTTCCCGCAACAAGCGCCTGTGTAACTTGTTGAACCTGGTTGTGAACCAAGCAATCAAGATGAGTGGAAAATACTGCAGCATGGCGTAGGCGATGCCCATGCCGCTCACCACGCCCAAATCCCAGTTCGGGCGTTGCATGTAGCGGATGAACCACCCCAGCAGCAACAAGCCGAGCACCGCGACAACCGTGTTCACTGCGCGATATCGAGCGAGAAAGCGCTCATGAGCTTGACCGACGTCAACTCCTGGGTACAGCTCGGCAAGGCGTTCTGCGGGAATGTTCTTCAGCCCCGTTCGAATGAGCCGTGCAAACCGGACCGGGAACAATACTGACATTCCCAGTATCTGCACCGGGAACACCGCAAGAAACAAATAGACTTCGATCATGATAACCTCACTTTGCCGGCCGTTGCCGGTTGATGGCACCGGCGAACGCATTACGGATTTCCGAATCGGTCACACCAGCTTCGCGCAGCTCGTCGATTGATTCGCTGAGCTTGCGTAGCGTCCATTCCTGCAGGTTGAACTTGCAGTTCGCCTTGGCCTTCGGGTGAACAAAGGTACCGCGATAACCCTTCGTCTCGATTATCGAGTCGCGTGTCAACAGCTGGTAAGCTTTCGCGACGGTTTTGCTGTTGAGATCGAGATCGTTGGCAAGCTGACGGATCGAGGGCAGCGCATCACCCGGCTTCAAAACGCCGGCAGTTACCGCAGCCTTGATCTGTTCGATGAGCTGCTCGAACTGCGGCACGGGGGCGTCAATATCAATGGTAATTTCCACGATCATCCCTCCCATGTACCAGTCGTATCCATGGTACATATGGTTCATTTTGATTGCAAGCAAAAAAACAATCTCCGCTGTTGCCGCGGTTGCGGGTACGCCTGGCTGACAAGCAGATGCTCTCCTCGTCACTCTTGAACCGGTCTACGCGACTCTGATGCGGGGGCGACAACTAGCCATAAACGGGAAACGTCGGATTCAGCGAGGAGCGTTCTAGGAAGTTGACCAATTACCTGCCACTTGGACGTAAAACGCACAAACTGGAAATGTGGATTGGCTTCGCTGTCGTGTCTGGAGGATTGGCGTGCTCAGAGTGTTTTGCCGGCTCGCGAAGGTCAAAAGTCCAAAATGGGATGCTGCTCTTCAGTCAAGAATGACCACGACTTCACCACACGATTTTATGCAGTTTTCCGGCCTATGGACTTTTTGCGGCGTTGAAATAGTTGCGCAACAGCGCGAAGGGTTTCGTTTACTTCCTTCGCCGTTGGAAACTCAGCTGCAACATCAGGTTCGATAACCACAACATTGGTACCAGCAGCATACTGCGCGGCGTGTTTTCCCCGTACCCCTTTGCTGAAATCGTACGCAGCGCGCATGGTACCGTTATTCGGTTTCAGGCTTTTCTTGTATCTATTTGGCTTTGTTTTCATAATTGTTTCGCTCAGAGCGGCTGGCGCAACGGGCGCTAATAATTCGAATAATCTCGCCGCGCTCAGTATACGATACCACAAGTAATCGGTTGCGGTGAGAGTGACCTAGATCCAGGAAGCGTGCTTCCGATGCTGAATGATCTGGATCCGGTATCGTGATCGACAGCGTATCCGCAAAAACCGAGGATGCTTCCTGAAAAGAAACTCCGTGCTTCTTGACATTCGAATCCGCCTTGCGTTGGTCCCATTCAAATCTCAGACCCATTGATGATCCCTATGCAACCTAAGACATTGCCTCACCAAAATGCGAGCTAGTAATTACTTGCATCAGCGAGGTAAATTCTATCACAGCCTTGATGGATTCGATCGCGGGCAAAGCTTTTGGGAAATTATAATTGCAGCGGCACCTTCAGACGGGGCACAGGATATTGCGGACTGTGGCCCTCGCATCAATCAGGTTTTTCGAAGCAACCTGAGAAAGTAATTGGATACAAAATAATCGGAGTGGATCAGCCATTCCTGAAATTGCCCGGATGTAAGTATTATGTTTTCAATTCAAAAGCGGGGAATCGAACCGTTGGGAAGTTTACCCGGTAAAGCATCGAAGCGTTGATCCTCCGCAGTTCCAGCGAGTTTTCACAGCAGATTCTGAATAAAGCCGAATCAAAATAGAGCCAAAATAGGCAAAGCGCACCGGCGGCCGCATCCCACACAACGCGGAGGGCAAGTGTAAGTCTTTTAGAATGAGTGCCGAGGGCGGGAATTGAACCTGCACGCCCGTTGCCAGGCCCAGGATTTTAAGTCCTTTTCATAAACCCGCAAAATCGAGAACAAATTCATCTATTGCGGTCTATTAACGGTTTAGCCCTGGTTTTTCTCTCTTCAATATCCGCTTTTGTCGCACTATACCGCTATGTTTCGCGGTAAGTTCACGGTAAGTCAATTTTCGAGCTTCGCCCTATCGCTGTGTTCACAATTGCCGGCGCCCGCATTATTTTCACTGCTGCTCCAAGCCATAATGGCAAAAATATCTGCCAAATCCTGCGTCTCCGGAAAACTGACCAATTCTGCGCGACAAGAGTTGTACCCAAACCCTTGCGCAGATACATCATAATATCAATTCAAAATGCTGTCACGATGGCATGTGGTGCCATGGCGCCTCGTGCCACCGTGGCACCAAATGCCACCCTGGAACACAATGCCACGGTGGCTTTGCGTCTATTCCAGGTTTCACAGTGTAAGTATCCGTAGTTAAGAGTAAAGATTTATGGCTTAATCATTGTAACAGAATCGAAATGCGATAGCCCCGAATGCCAGGCAAATCAGAACACAATGGTTTATTAGTCAAAGGCCGGATAGTCGTGTTGCGGGCGGGAGCCGGGTCAGTTTATTCAATCCGATTGGCCGAGCGGCGTTTTGAATATCCACGGACATTCTGCGCTTTCCACAACAGACCGGGATGATCACGAATAATTACCTGCAGACTGGGATCTTCAGTCAACAGGTCCGGCTCAACTTCGCCCTGGTCATTCAGAAGAGTTAGAAATTGCACCTCTCTATCCGTCAAGGGCAGGATTCCTGATAGCAGGCTCCGGCATCCACTCACAAGGCCATCGCTCCATCGACTGATGTCTGAGCGATTGGGAATCAGGTCAGAACGAAGCATGGGAAGGAGCTGCTGCGACACATCTATCCTATTCACGTGGATATCCTTGATCGATACCGTTCGCCAGTCACGGCGGCTTGCTCCGCCATAAACAACAAATGCAAGGCGAAGCCGTGATTTGTCGAGCATCACATCGCGCAACAAATAGCATGCGTCGAACAAATCTCGGGGAGCGCTTCTGTCAAACAGGGCTGCAAGTTTTCCGGCAGCCAGTTCATGCAAATCCAAAACAGGCACATTTGTCGCCTTCATCGTGCCAATGGGATGCGAGTCCATAAGCAATGGAGGCCAGAGTGGAGTTCGCAAAAGAAAGTTTGTGTCGAGCTCAAGAGTTCCGGGACGTCCCAATTCTCCCATATATGTCAGGCGCCATTTCCCGCCGGCATGTTCACCTGGAAATCGTTTGACCTGGATCCCCTGTCGCCCGCAGACCGCTTGTACTGCCTGTTCGAACTTTGGCCGATCGCTGAGCATGGCTTCTCGATCCTTGGATCCTATATAATTAAGGTCAATATCAACCGATAGCCGGGGCAACTTAAACACAAACAGGTTCAGCGCGGTCCCACCCTTCAGCGCTATCCTCTCCTTGAGGAAAGGATGGCTGCGCAGTGATTCCAGCAATTCGAGAAGACGTTGGACTTTCCCCAGGGGTTCAGCTTGAAATCCTTTTGCAGATTCACGATTCAGATCGTCTTGAGAAAGTATCACGCTGTTTCCTCCCAACGGCGATTCAACAGACCTTCGGGAACAACCAGATTCCATGGTTGCATAAGCTTGCCGGATTTGCGGGCGCCATCGATGTATCGGGGTTGAGCCGGAGCCATTTTCCGGAGAGCTTCGAGATGCTTTTCCTCGACCATCAGGCTCTCGCGATGCTGCTCAAGGAAGAAGCCGACGCGCGCCGCTGTGATCGCGGAAGCCAGCAGCCGAACATACAAGATAACGGCATCAAGATCGAAAAACTCAACCAATTCCAGAGAGCGCCAGGTCTCCTCCCAGCCGCCGCACTTATCAGTCTGGTTGAGAACATCAACGAGCGTACGCTCAAGCGTAGTCACACGAACTCGACCACCGGCATGCTGCTTTTCAATGATTCCCTGGTCGTTGCCGGGAATTGCTCGAAGAACGGAGGGCACCAGGACGGGTATGAACTCGAAACCACGGAATGAAAACGGCCTCGCCCGTTTTGCTGTTGCATAGTGGAATCGATGCCAGATCGAATATGATTTTCCAAAGAACTGCAGAGCAGCATGGAAGACGACAACCGAGTCCTCTGTAATATTCGAAGCCACGAGGTATGGATCCGGATTGAAGTCTTTTCCGTCCGCCCTACGGGGAACTACAGCATACAAGCCACGCCTTACTCTTCTTAGCCGGCCCGACTTGAGGTGCATGGCAAGCAGATTTTCACTGGTCCTGGGACTTCGGCCTGAAGCAACCCGGGAGTCCAAGTATTCCTGATGCCTGAAGACCGGATGAGTCTCGAAAAAATCAAGAGATCGCATGACTTGCTCCTAAGTCCATTAATGCATATTAATTATATGTATATATGAGCATATCTGCAAGTATTATTGCTGTAGTGCATCTTTTTACTCATTATTTATAAGTATTATTATTCTAACGCGCAAGTCAGGTTTCTCCAGGACCTGCTCGAACTCAAGTATCCCGAAATCCTCTTTCATTGGAAGAGGGGCAGTTTCTTGAGGCGCTTGAACGCCCAGAATGGGAGATCGATCTCGACGCCGTTCGGATTGATCGCCTTCCCGTCGAAATCGTATGACAAAGCTTCGCCTATGGTCAGCTGGTTGATTTCGGAGCTCCGGCCCGCTCGCATTGGGTGATGCAATACCGTAGCTTTTGCGGGGTGCGGAAGTCAATATTCCTTAGTCCCATTTTTTAGGTCCGGCGAAAAAAAGTCACTTAATCGTGCGGGGCTCGGTTTGCCTCATCTCATCTCGCACAATGCCGGCAGAACCCTTGTGGTGCGGCCAAACCGCGATGCGATTCCTATTCTGCTATCCAAGCGCAGGCGATTTGGATACAATAGCGCCATCTTCTTGTATTGATTATATTGCATTGAACCGGCTGTCGATGAGGAGGAGGCTTCCTCATGATCGGCAAAACGCTCGGGCATTATCAGATATCCTCCCAGCTCGGCAAAGGCGGCATGGGTGAGGTGTATCAGGCGAAGGACCAGGTCCTCGGGCGGGACGTGGCGATCAAGGTACTTCCTGAGGAGTTCGCAAGAGATGCCGACCGTGTCGCGCGGTTCCAACGCGAAGCCAAGCTGCTGGCTTCACTCAATCATCCAAACATCGCTTCCATTTATGGGCTAGAGGAATCAGGGGAAATCAATTTCCTTGTCCTCGAATTGGTGGAAGGTGAAACGCTGGCAGACACGATCAAGCGGGGCCCGATCCCTGTTGGGGAGGCGCTGAAACTCGCCCTCCAGATCGCCGAAGCCCTCGAAGCCGCGCACGAAAAAGGCATCATCCACCGCGACCTCAAGCCCGCCAATATCAAGATCACGCCCGAGGGCAAGGCGAAGGTATTGGACGTCGGGCTGGCGAAAGCGCTTGGAGGCGAGCAGGAAACAAATCTGTCAAACTCTCCCACGCTGAGCCAGGCGGCTACCATGCAGGGAGTTATCCTCGGAACGGCCGCATACATGTCGCCGGAGCAGGCCCGGGGCAAACCGGTCGACAAGCGCGCCGACATCTGGGCATTCGGTGTAGTTCTATATGAGATGCTGACAGGAAAATCCTTGTTTGAAGGGCAAGATGTCACTTCGACGTTGGCACGAGTGTTGGAACGAAATCCGGATTTCTCGACGCTGCCCGAAAATCTTCATCCAAGAATCCGGTTATTGCTTGAGAGGTGCCTGAAGAAGGAATCCAGAGATCGTTACAGCGGTATTGGTGATGCCAGGGTTGATATCCAAGAGGCGCTTGCCGATCCCGGCGGAGTATTTGCTCAACCCATGGTTCGCATGGAGTCCGGCAAAAAACCGCGCTCAATGCTGCCGTGGATGGTCGCCGCTCTTGGGATCGTTGCGGTCGGCATGGCCGCCTGGTATCTGAAACCGGCCCCTTCACCCGGACCTGCCAGAGTTGTACGGTTTACCTACGAAGTACCGGAGAGCCGGCAATTCAACAAAGGTTGGGACGGTCAAGACGATTACGCGCTCGCGGTTTCCCCGGACGGCAGCCAATTTGTCTACGGCACGACCGAAGGGCTTTACATCCGCTCCCTGGACGCCCTCGAAGCCCGGCCTATTGCCGGAAGCGACAAGACGGCCACGCTGCCTATCTTCTCACCCGATGGCCGTTGGATCGCCTACTTCTCTCCGAACGATCAGAAATTGAAGAAGATCTCAATCAATGGAGGGGCGCCGGTGGCGCTGTGCGGCACAGGTCCATTAATTCCTGGGATGCGCTGGGATTCGGATAGCACGATTGTGTACGCGGACGTGGCGAGCGGCGTTATGCGCATCTCTGCGGCCGGGGGGACTCCCGAATCACTCGTTAAGGGGAGCATCGCCAACATAATAAAAGAGGGGCTGCCGCTAATGCCACAGATTTTGCCTGACGGGAAAACGCTGCTCTTCACAAACGTGTTTAACGTTGAGAATTTATCCGAGAGCCAGATCGTGATTCAGCGAATCGGATCGAACGAGCGCAAGGTATTGTTTAAAGGGGGCGTTGCCCTGGGATATGTCCCAACCGGACACATTGTTTATGCTTTGACAAAGGATAACATCGGAACCCTTTACGCCATGCCTTTTGATCTCGATAAGCTGAAGATCACGGGCGGCCCGATCCCCTTGCTGGAAGGTTTCCGGGCATATGCATTTTTTAATTCGGGAACGTTGGTTTACGTACCTTCTCCACAAAGCGTCGCAGGAGGCTCCGAACGGGCTCTGGTTTGGGTAGACCGTCATGGAAAAGAGACGCCGATTGCCGCAAGTCCTAAGGATTATCGCAATCCCAAAATATCGCCGGACGGGAACAAAATGGCCGTGGCTTTCAATGCCGGGGGGAAAAGCGATATCTGGATATGGGATTTCCTTCGTGAAAACATGACGAGGCTGACTCTCAATGAACCCCGCGAGTTTCCTCTCTGGACTCTTGATGGAAAGCGCGTCGCTTTTAGTGGGGGCGCCACGTTAAATGAAATCTACTGGAAATCGGCGGACGGAACGGGGGAAGAGGAAAAGCTCGGCTCGGCTCCGAGTCTTTCTGTGATTCCAAGTTCGTGGGCCCGGGACGGTAAAACCCTGGTCGCGGGGACTTACGATATCGGCGGCGCAGGCGTAAATCTTGACATAGGCCTGATAACACCGGAAAGCAAAGGTGAATGGAAGCCGCTTCTGAAGGAGTCGTACATAGAAGCTTGGGCGGAAATTTCGCCCGACGGGCGGTGGATGGCCTATCAATCCGATGTATCCGGAAAACCTGAGGTTTATGTCCGTCCATTTCCTGATGTAAACAAGGGCAAGTCGACCGTGTCCACAACAAGTGGGACGTTTCCGTTGTGGTCGCCAGACGGGCGCGAGCTTTTCTATCGCAACGGCGATGCCGTGATGGCGGTGAAGGTGGAAACAGATCCGGCCTTCAAACCGGGAAAACCCGAGGTCCTCTTCCAGGGAAAATATGTTCAATTAACAAACAGAGCTACGTGGGCCATTGGCCGGGACGGCAGGTTCCTGATGATGAAAGCAGTGGAGAGTGCGGGGAAGGCGCCTGCCGCCGAATCTCCGCGCAAAATCCACGTCGTCCTCAACTGGCTCGAAGAGCTCAAGCCACGCGTTCCGACTAAGTGACGTATTTTAGGATTAGCGGAGCACCATGAAACCAGCGCCGATGATTCAATGCCCGAAATGCTCAACGCAAAATCCGCCGGATAATAAATTCTGCGGATCATGTGCACAGCCTCTCAGCTCGCCTTCCCAGATGCCCACGATGGAGGCTCCTGCAGCGGAAGCTCAGAAGGTTGGGGAACCTCCCCACGTCGCGAGGATAATCTCGTCCGATTCGATCCCCGCGGGAGGCTTCACGCCGGGAACGATCCTGGCGGACCGTTATCGCATCATCGGCCTGCTGGGGCGCGGCGGCATGGGGGAGGTCTATCGCGCCGACGATCTGAAGCTGGGTCAGCCCGTGGCCTTGAAGTTCCTTCCGCCGAAACTCG
>JAEAMF010002024.1_pt1 | contig 12527 bp, 10 predicted proteins | sample 8958721 | NCBI WGS metagenome assembly JAEAMF01 (sample SAMN16933255, study PRJNA681124) | bioreactor sludge metagenome | isolation source: anaerobic bioreactor treating anionic surfactant - SDBS | place: India: Bengaluru | collected 2019-02-28
CTACGGCGAAGAGCGTCCAGTTGCTACCGGCAACGACGAGCAGTCCTGGGCTCAAAACCGTCGCGTCGAACTGCGTAAGTAATTCGATATGCGTACGTGCCGTCGTGCTGTAACCGTCCTGGCTCTCTCCCTGCCTTTGCTGGCCTGGGGTGAGGTTCCTGTTGTTGATGACAACGCTGGCTATAACAGCGCAAGCAGTTATCCGCCCGCGGGTTATGGTACGAACGGCGCCTATGCCGGGGGAGGGGTTTCGGCCCCTGCCTCGGCACAGGGTCAGCTCTTCATGCAACTGCAGCAGATGCAGGAGCAGATAGAGCGTCAGCAGAACAGTATCGAGATTCTGCAAAACGAAGTAGCGCGTCTGAAACAGGAAGGCCTGGAGCGTTACCAGGACCTGGATCGACGCATTGGAAGCGGTGCTGCACCTGCCGCGACTCCTGAGAATTCTGCTGCCGGTGGCGCCAGTGCCGCCGTCGACAATAGCGCAGCGCCGGCTTCTCAGCCTGCTGCCAGCTCCGAGCCGGGTGATCCGGCGAAGGAGAAGCTGTACTACGACGCTGCCTTCGACCTTATCAAGGCCAAGGACTTCGACAAGGCCAGCCAGGCATTCAATGCCTTCCTGCGCAAATACCCGAATAGTCAGTATGCCGGCAATGCCCAGTACTGGTTGGGTGAAGTCAACCTTGCCAAGGGCGACCTGCAAGGTGCAGGTCAGGCCTTTGCAAAGGTCAGCCAGCTGTATCCGAAGCACAACAAGGTGCCGGATTCACTGTATAAACTGGCCGACGTAGAGCGTCGACTGGGGCATACCGATCGCGTCAAGGGCATTCTGCAGCAAGTGGTCAATCAATACCCTGGTACCTCGGCCGCACAACTGGCCCAGCGTGACCTGCAGAAGCTCTAAGTCAACGGCTTAAAAGAAAACCCGCGCTTGTCGCGGGTTTTTTCGTTAGAATTTGCGCCCTTTATTTGAATACGCTGCTGCGAACTACGCGATGACGGGTTCGTAGCGGTGCCTGACGGAGGCGGACAGCCTGTTTAGCTGTTACGCCCGTGGCGACTATGCAAGACACACTACGTATTACCGAAGTTTTTTACTCGTTGCAGGGTGAAACGCGTACCGCTGGCCTGCCCACGGTGTTTGTTCGTCTCACTGGCTGCCCTTTGCGCTGCCAATACTGTGACAGTGCCTATGCTTTCAGTGGCGGCACGTTGCGTACCCTGGACTCCATTCTCGAGCAGGTTGCCGGCTTTCGTCCGCGCTATGTCTGCGTTACTGGCGGTGAGCCTTTAGCGCAACCGAATGCCATCCCGTTGCTACAAAAACTCTGCGATGCCGGCTACGAGGTCTCCCTGGAGACCAGTGGTGCACTGGACATTTCAGCCGTCGACCCGCGTGTTAGTCGCGTCCTTGACCTGAAAACCCCCGGCTCCATGGAAGTGGCGCGCAACCGCTACGAGAACATCGAACTGTTGACGGCCAACGATCAGGTCAAGTTCGTGATCTGTTCGCGCGAAGACTACGACTGGGCCGTTTCCAAGCTCATTCAGTACGGTCTTGATCAGCGGGCGGGGGAGGTGCTGTTTTCGCCAAGCCATCATCAGGTGCGGGCAACTGATCTGGCCGACTGGATCGTGGCTGACAATCTGCCGGTACGTCTCCAGTTGCAGCTGCACAAACTGCTCTGGAATGACGAGCCCGGACGCTGACAGGGGAGTAATGCAATGACTGAGAAACGTGCGGTAATTCTATTGTCCGGCGGCCTTGATTCTGCCACGGTGGTCGCGATGGCCAAGGCAGAAGGCTATAGCTGTTACACCATGAGTTTCGACTACGGTCAGCGCCATCGCGCCGAGCTTGATGCGGCGGCACGGGTTGCCCGTGATCTGGGAGTGGTCGAGCACAAGGTGATCGGCCTGAACCTCAACGGTATTGGGGGCTCGGCCCTGACCGACAGCAGCATCGACGTACCTGAGGCGCCGAGTGAAGGTATCCCGGTGACCTATGTGCCGGCGCGCAATACCGTATTCTTGTCGCTTGCACTGGGCTGGGCCGAGGTGCTGGAGGCGCGGGATATCTTCATTGGCGTCAACGCGGTGGATTACTCTGGCTACCCGGATTGCCGGCCCGAGTTTATTGAGGCGTTCGAGCGCATGGCCAACCTGGCGACCAAGGCCGGTGTTGAAGGTCAGGGCTTTAGAATTCAAGCGCCGCTGCAGAACTTGAGCAAGGCGCAGATCGTCCAGGCCGGTATTGCCCGGGGTGTCGACTACAGCCTTACCGTTTCTTGCTATCAAGCCGATGAGCAGGGGCGTGCCTGTGGAAAATGTGACAGCTGCCGCCTGCGCGCCGAAGGCTTCAAGGCTGCCGGTGTAGCAGACCCAACGCATTATTTTTGATTTTTTTTTACATGAGGTGTTGATTTCTCGTTAGAAATCAGTATTATACGCCTCATCCAACGGGTCGTTAGCTCAGTTGGTAGAGCAGTTGGCTTTTAACCAATTGGTCGTAGGTTCGAATCCTACACGACCCACCACATACAGTCTGATATGTTAAATCCAATTATTGGTTTAACTGGTCAGGCACGAAAAGCCCGCTTCCTTAAAAGGAGCGGGCTTTTTCGTTTCCGGATCTCAGTAGCCTTTTGCATATGCAGGAGCGATCTGCCTGCCAGAGCGCCACGGTTTCTCGTCGCGTATTTACCTTCCCCCTCCGATGTTGATGTTATCGCTGGCGCCCAGCTCGCCTTGAGGCGTTCATCTGGCAACGTTCTTCTGCACATGACGTGCGTTGAGAGGCATCGGGAGTGCACGGTGGCCTGAGCAAGTTCACCCAGGAAAAATCCCTTTCAGTTTTGCCTAGGTCGTCCGGTGTAACTCACCAGGCCTATGAGATTTTTTAAGATTTGTTTAATCAAAGTGGCTCTGCAGATCAGTCTTCAATTGAAGTTTGATTGAATGCGGCGCGATTAAACAAGGCCGTGTGCGTGAAGGACTTTCAGCGTACATGCAGGATCTATTTGAGCGTTCCTGTGCCGCAGTTCCAACATGAATACTTGCTTTGAGCTGGAACCCTGACGTTTCCAACACTGGCTTTTCATCTCTCTTTCATATTTTCGTGCTTACGCTTCACTCGGCTTGCATTGAGTCGCTGAACTATTCCCACCCGTCGGTCCCGTCTACTAACGTCAATGAATGAGTTTTTCTATTGCCGCTGGCTAAGCGGTTGATAGGGTTTTCATTTCTTGAACTACGCTGTCATGGATGATGCATCGCTGGTGCAGTTGTCGTGTTGATTCGAGGGGGGTGACGGCTGCTGTTGTTTACTGACCCGAGGTACACATGAATCAGGCTTTTCTCCCGTTCTCGCGTCCTAGCATTGGCGACGAAGAGGTTGCTGCTGTAGAGCAAGTACTGCGCTCTGGCTGGATTACTACCGGACCGAAAAACCAGGAGTTGGAGCAGCAGTTCGCCGCCTATGTGGGTTGCAAGCATGCCGTAGCGCTGTCTTCGGCTACCGGCGGTATGCACATCGCGCTACTGGCACTGGGTATTGGCCCAGGTGATGAAGTGATCACACCCTCCCAGACGTGGGTTTCCACTGCCAACATGATCTGCCTGCTAGGGGCCACGCCGGTATTCGTTGATGTCGACCGCGACACCCTGATGACCGACGCTGTGGCGATTGAAGCCGCCATCACCCCGCGCACCAAAGCAATCATCCCGGTACATTATGCCGGCGCCGCGTTTGACCTTGATCCGCTGTATGCCCTGGCCGACAAGCACGGCATTGCCGTTATCGAAGACGCCGCCCACTCCGTTGGCACCCGTTATCGTGGGCGAGCCATCGGAGCCCAGGGCACGGCGATCTTCTCGTTCCACGCGATCAAGAACATGACCTGTGCTGAAGGTGCGATGTTCGTCACCGACGACCAGAAACTGGCGGACCGGGTACGCATGCTCAAGTTCCATGGCTTGGGTGTCGACGCCTACGACCGCCTGACTGGTGGCCGCAAGCCTCAGGCCCAAGTGATCGAGCCTGGTTTCAAGTACAACCTGGCCGACATCAATGCCGCCATTGCCCTGGTGCAACTGCAGCGCCTGGACGCAATCAATGCCAAACGCACTGAATTGGCCCAGGCCTACCTGCAACGCCTGGAAGGCCTGCCGGTGCAGCCGCTGAGCATGCCGACCTACCCGCAGCAGCACGCCTGGCACCTGTTTATCCTGCGTATCGATCCCGAGCGCTGCGGCATGGACCGCGAGGCATTCATGAAAGCCTTGCAGGAGCAGAACATCGGCACGGGCATTCATTTTATTGCCACGCACCTGCATACCTATTACCGCCAACGCTTCCCGGGCGTCCACTTGCCAAATACCGAGTGGAACTCGGCGCGCCTGTGTTCGATACCGCTGTTCCCTGACATGACCCCCGATGACGTCGAGCGCGTTGTCGGTGCTATTGAAACTAGCCTGGCCCTAGTCCATTGAAGCCCTATCCAATTAATTGCGTGTCGGTCGTCATACCGGTCTACAACGAAGAAGAAAGCCTGCCTGAATTACTGCGTCGTACCGAAGCGGCCTGCAAGCAGCTCAAGCAGGCGTATGAAATCGTCTTGGTGGACGACGGGAGTCGTGACAGTTCGGCCGAGCAACTTGAAGACGCGGCACAGCGCGAGGGCAGCCAAATCGTTGCGGTCATCCTTAACCGCAACTATGGCCAGCACGCGGCGATCATGGCCGGCTTCGAGCAATGCAGGGGCGACCTGGTGATTACGCTCGATGCCGATCTGCAGAACCCGCCGGAAGAAATTCCGCGGCTGGTAGAACAGGCTGAACTGGGCTACGACGTGGTCGCCACCGTGCGCAACAATCGCCAGGACTCCGCCCTGCGTCGCTACCCGTCGAAGCTGATCAACCTGGCCGTGAAGCGTTCCACCGGCGTGGCGATGAGCGACTACGGCTGCATGTTGCGGGCGTATCGCCGCACGGTGGTCGACGCGATGCTGGCTTGCCGCGAGCGCAGTACCTTCATCCCGATTCTGGCCAATAGCTTCGCACGCCATACCACCGAGATCCTGGTACAGCACGCCGAGCGCGAGCACGGTGACTCGAAATACAGCCCGATGCGCCTGATCAACCTGATGTTTGACTTGATCACCTGCATGACCACTACCCCGTTGCGCCTGCTGAGCATCATCGGCTTTGGCATGGCGGTACTGGGCATGTTGTTCGCCGTGCTGCTGATCATCCTGCGTCTGGCCTTTGGTGCGCAGTGGGCCGGCGGCGGGACCTTTGTGTTGTTTGCGGTGCTGTTCGTGTTCACCGGTGGCCAGTTCATCGGTATGGGCCTGCTAGGCGAGTACCTGGGGCGTATGTACGGCGACGTCAGGGCCCGTCCACGGTTTTTCATCGAAAAAGTCTTACGTAACCAACCCGCATCGCCTGCTCCTGTCGCAACTGTCGATGGACTGACTTCCACTCCTACTGACCAGGTTTCGTCATGAGTTCAAATGCCGTTGTCTTCGCTTATCACGATATTGGCTGTGCAGGCATCGAAGCACTGCTTGATGCGGGTATTGAGATTGCTGCCGTGTTTACTCACGCCGACGATCCGAAGGAAAACATCTTCTACGGCTCGGTCGCTCAACTCTGCGCCCGTAAAGGCATTGCGGTGCATGCACCGGAAGACGTCAATCACCCGCTGTGGATCGAGCGTATCGCCAAGCTCAACCCCGACTATCTGTTCTCGTTCTACTACCGCAACCTGCTGGCTGAACCGCTGCTGGCCGTGGCCCGTAAAGGTGCGTTCAACCTGCACGGTTCGCTGCTGCCGACTTACCGGGGGCGTGCTCCGGCCAACTGGGTGCTGGTCAACGGTGAGAAAGAAACCGGTGTGACCCTGCACCGCATGGTCAAGCGTGCCGATGCCGGTGCCATCGTCGCCCAGCAACGCGTGGCCATCGAGCGTTCCGATACTGCGCTTACCCTGCACGGCAAGCTGCGCGAGGCCGCTTCCAGTCTGCTGCGCGACACACTACCGCAACTTATCCAGGGCAAGATCAACGAGACCGCCCAGGACGAGTCCAAGGCCACCGTCTTTGGTCGTCGCACTGCCGCCGATGGCAAGCTGCTTTGGGACAAACCGGCGGAAACGCTGTTCAACCTGGTTCGCGCCGTGACCCAGCCCTACCCAGGTGCCTTCTGTGCAGTGGGTGAGCACAAGCTGATCGTCTGGAGCGCAGAGGTAGTCAAGGGCAATGAGGGCCAGGCCCCTGGCCGCGTGATCAGTATCGATCCGTTGCGCATTGCCTGTGGCGAAGACTCGCTGGTGATCACCTCGGGCCAGCGCAACGATAACGGTCTGTTTCTCAGCGGCGCGCAACTGGCTGCCGAACTGGGCCTGGTCGACGGCTCGGTACTGCGTGGTGCCGAATCGGGCCGCGCACCACGTCGTACCCGTGTGCTGATCCTGGGGGTCAACGGCTTCATCGGCAATCACCTGTCCGAACGCCTGCTGCGCGACGGCAAGTACGACGTCTATGGCCTGGACATCGGCTCCGACGCCATTGAGCGCCTGCGCAGCCACCCGAACTTCCACTACGTCGAAGGCGATATCAGCATCCACTCCGAGTGGATCGAGTACCACATCAAGAAATGCGATGTGGTCTTGCCGCTGGTGGCCATTGCCACGCCAATCGAATACACCCGTAACCCGCTTCGCGTGTTCGAGTTGGACTTCGAAGAGAACCTGAAACTGGTTCGCTACTGCGTCAAGTACAACAAGCGTGTGATCTTCCCGTCGACCTCCGAAGTCTATGGTATGTGCCAGGATCGGAACTTCGACGAAGACACCTCCAACCTGGTCGTCGGCCCGATCAACAAGCAACGCTGGATCTACTCGATTTCCAAGCAACTGCTGGACCGCGTGATCTGGGCCTACGGCGCCAAGGGCCTGAATTTCACCCTGTTCCGTCCGTTCAACTGGATCGGGCCGCGGCTGGACCGCCTGGGCTCGGCACGTATCGGCAGTTCGCGAGCCATTACCCAACTGATTCTCAACCTGGTGGAAGGCACGCCGATCCGGCTGTTTGATGGGGGTGAACAGAAGCGCTGCTTCACCGACATCGCCGACGGTGTCGAAGCCTTGGCACGCATCGTCGACAACGAAAACGACGTCTGCAACGGCCAGATCATCAACATCGGCAACCCGGACAACGAAGCCAGCATCCGTCAGTTGGGCGAAGAACTGCTGCGTCAGTTCGAAGCTCATCCGTTGCGCGCCAACTTCCCTCCGTTCGCCGGTTTCCGCGATGTAGAGAGCAAGGCCTTCTATGGTGCCGGCTACCAGGACGTGGTGCACCGCAAGCCAAGCATCCAGAACGCCAAGCGCCTGCTGAACTGGGAACCAACCGTTGAAATGAGCGAGACGATCGGCAACACGCTGGACTTCTTCCTGCGCGAAGCCATGCTCGAAATTGCGGATAAGCGCTGATGCAGGCAGCTCTTCGAATCGATGTAGACACGTATCGAGGCACGCGTGAGGGGGTGCCTCGGCTGTTGGAAATACTCGATGAGGAGCAGGTCAAGGCAACGTTTTTTTTCAGCGTTGGCCCGGACAATATGGGGCGCCATGTGTGGCGCCTGATCCGCCCTCAATTTCTCTGGAAAATGCTCCGTTCCAACGCTCCAGGCTTGTACGGGTGGGACATTTTGCTGGCCGGTACCGCTTGGCCGGGCAAGCCTATTGGCCGTGACCTGGGGCACTTGATGCGTCAGGCCGCAGCGGCTGGCCACGAAGTCGGCTTGCACGCGTGGGATCACTATGGCTGGCAGGCCAATGTCGGACGCTGGAGCGATGCCCAATTGACCGAGCAGATTCGCCGCGGCGTAGAAACCCTCAGCGATATTCTCGGCCAGCCCGTCAACTGTTCGGCGTCTGCTGGATGGCGGGCGGACGAGCGCGTCATTGAGGTCAAGGAGCGCTTCGGCTTTCGTTACAACAGCGACTGCCGTGGGCAAAGCCTGTTTCGGCCACGGCTGACAGATGGTAAACCCGGCACGCCGCAAATTCCGGTCGACTTGCCAACCTACGATGAGGTGGTAGGGCCGGTCGTCTCTGCCGAGGCTTTCAACGCCTTCATTCTTGGTCGGTTCAGCCCCTCGGCGCTGAACGTCTACACCATCCATGCTGAAGTCGAAGGTATTCTGATGGCCGACCATTTCCGTCAACTGCTGATTGCTGCACGCTCGCATGAGATCCGGTTCCAGCCCCTGGGTAACCTGCTGCCCGTCGACCCGAGCAGCCTGCCTCAGGGCCGTGTGCTGCGCGGAACCCTTGAGGGGCGTGAAGGCTGGCTGGGGGTGCAAGGGGCATGAGCAAACGTTGGGCCCTGCCCCTATTGTTGATTGCATTCGTCTTGGCCTACCTGGTGCCGCTGGGCACCCATGGCCTATGGATCCCGGATGAAACCCGTTACGCCCAGATCAGTCAGGAAATGCTCCTGAGCGGTAACTGGGTGTCGCCGCATTTCTTGGGGCTGCGCTATTTCGAGAAGCCGATTGCCGGCTACTGGATGATCGCCATCGGCCAAGCGGTTTTCGGTGATAACTTGTTCGGTGTGCGCATTGCCTCAGCCCTCACCACAGGCCTGAGCGTTGTCCTGACTTACATCATTGCCCGCCGATTGTGGAACGACCCGCGCAAGAGCGTTGCCAGTGCTCTGCTCTACATGAGCTTTGTGGTGGTGGCGGGGCAAGGTGGCTATGCCAACCTCGATCCGCAATTCACCTTCTGGGTCAACCTGAGCCTGGTGGCCCTGTGGTTTGCCCTCGACACGGCATCCCGTGGTTCACGCTTGATTGGCTGGGCCGTGCTAGGGCTGGCCTGCGGCATGGGCTTCATGACGAAGGGGTTTCTTGCCTGGTTGCTGCCGGTGCTGATCGCGCTGCCCTACATGATCTGGCAGAAGCGCTGGCGCGAGCTGTTGGTCTACGGGCCGATAGCCATCGCTGTAGCGATTGTTGTCAGTTTGCCGTGGGCGCTGGCAGTGCATGGTCAAGAGCCGGACTATTGGCGGTTCTTCTTCTGGAATGAGCACATTCGTCGTTTCTCTGCCGATGACGCCCAGCACGCCTCGCCGTGGTGGTTCTATCTACCGTTGCTGGTGGCCTTCAGCTTGCCATGGGTGGCGTTCCTGCCAGCCTCGCTCCAGCAGGCCTGGAGCACCCGGCGTCAGGCAGGCACCGGTTTCCTCTTGCTATGGTTGGTCCTGCCGTTGGCTTTCTTCAGCCTGAGCAAGGGCAAGCTGCCGACCTATATCTTGCCGTGCCTGTTGCCACTGGCACTGTTGATGGCCAACACGCTGGTGGACCGTCTGAAACAGGGGCAAAGCCGCCTGTTCAAGGTCAATGGCGTGCTGAACCTGGCCATCGGCCTGCTGACGTTGTTGGCGATTGTCTACCTGCAACTGAAAAAGCCGGTGTACGTCGATGAGATGAACAACCTGGTCCTGGTGTTCATTGTGATTCTGGCCTGGGTCCTGGCCAACCTGATGCAAGTCGTCCGACCTTTGAGCACCTGGGCTGCGCCGGCCATTGGCAGCCTTTTGCTGGTGGCTATCTTGCCGGCCGCGTTACCGCACTCAGTGGTCTACAGTAAGACGCCAGACCAGTTCGTCCTGGAACACCTCGAAGAGTTGAGCCAGACCAAGCATCTGTTGAGCAACGATCTGGGGGCGGCTTCGGCCCTGGCTTGGCGTCTACAACGCCCGGACGTTGCGTTGTACAACACCATCGGCGAAGTGAAGTATGGCCTGCAGTACCCGGATGCTGCCACACGTCGGGTCGACGTCGACCAAGTACAACAGTGGATGAGCGAGGCTCGCAAGATCGGCCCGGTGGGTGTGGTGATGCGGGTCAAGGGTGAGGATGAAGTGCGTGAAGCCGAATTGCTGCCTAAAGAGGGCAAGCGTTACGAGCGCGGCAGCATCATCATTTTGATAATCCCGCAGAGTGCGCCATGACCTGGGCCTTGCTGTTGGGGGCATGCCTGCTGACCTGCATGGGCCAGATCGCCCAGAAATATGCCGTGGAAAGCTGGCGCGGCGTCGAGTCGGGCCTGGGCGAGAAACTGCTCTCGCCCTGGTTATGGCTGGCGCTGGCCTGCCTGGGTACTGGCTTGCTGGTGTGGCTGCTGGTGTTGCAGCGTCTGGAAGTCGGATATCGCCTATCCGATGCTCAGTCTCAACTTTGTACTGATTACCTTGGCCGCCCGTTTCGTGTTTCACGAGACTATCGATCGTCGTCATGGGATCGGTATGGTACTGGTGATTGCCGGCGTCGTGTTGCTGGGGCAGCACGCATGAGTCAGGGGCGTGGAATCGCTTTTGCCATGGGCAGCGTGTTGCTGGTCAGTGGCGCCCAGTTGGGCATGCGTTGGGGCATGAGTCACCTGCCGCAACCGGATCAATGGTTGATGGCGTTGGGCAACGACACGGTGGATGGGCTGGCACTGGGCGTGGTCATGTTGTCGATCTTCGCCTACGCGCTGTCGATGCTGTGCTGGCTGGCGGCCCTGCGGGACTTGCCTTTGGCCCGAGCCTATTCGCTGTTGAGCATCAGCTACGCGCTGGTGTACCTGCTGGCAGCCAGCTTGCCGTTGTTCAACGAACAGTTCAGTTTGTTCAAAACCCTGGGTGTGGCATTCGTCGTGCTGGGGGTCATTACCATTAACTCGTCACGTGTAACTCGTCCTCGAGACTCCGTATGAAAATCAGCGTAATTGGTAGTGGTTATGTAGGCCTGGTTCAAGCAACTGTCCTGGCTGAAGTGGGTCACGATGTTGTGTGCATGGACGTCGATAAGCACAAGATCAAGATGCTGCAAAAGGGCCATGTCACGATCTTCGAGCCCGGTCTTGAGAGCATGGTGCGGGACAATCTGGACAGTGGTCGCCTGCAGTTCACCAGTGATCAGAAAATGGCTATCCAGCATGGTCAGGTGCTGTTCATTGCTGTCGGGACGCCGTCGGATGAAGACGGTTCGGCTGACCTCAAGTACGTATTGTCGGTGGGCGATGCAGTGGCCCGCTACCGGGTCGAGCCATTGATCCTGGTGGAGAAGTCCACCGTGCCGGTTGGCACCGGCGACACCTTGCGCGCCCACATCGAAGAGGCCTTGGGCAAGGCCGGACGCAGCCTTGAGTTCGACATTGTTTCCAACCCCGAATTCCTCAAGGAGGGCTCGGCCGTCAGCGACTGCCGTCGTCCAGACCGCATTGTGATCGGTTGCGACCGTGAAGAAGTGCGCGAGGTCATGCGTGAACTTTATGCGCCATTCAACCGCAACCACGACCGCACCATTTTCATGGACCTGCGCAGCGCCGAACTGACCAAGTACGCCGCCAACTGCATGCTGGCCACCAAGATCAGTTTCATCAACCAGATCGCCGAGCTGGCCGAACATCTGGGCGCCGACATTGAAGCCGTGCGTATGGGCATTGGTGCCGATCCGCGCATTGGTTACCACTTCATCTACCCAGGCTGTGGCTATGGCGGTTCGTGCTTCCCCAAGGACATGCGCGCGCTGATCCACAGTGCCCAGTTGGCCAACTGCTCCAGTGACCTGTTGCAAGCGGTCGAGGCCATCAACCAGCGGCAGAAGCACAAGCTGTTCGAGCGTATCAATGCGTTCTACAAGGGCGACCTGCGCGGCAAGACCTTTGCCCTGTGGGGGCTGGCCTTCAAACCTAACACCGATGACATGCGCTATGCACCAAGCCGGGTGCTGATGGAAGCCCTGTGGGCGGCCGGTGCACAGGTGCGGGCCTTCGACCCTGAAGCCATGCAGGAAACCCAGCGCCTGTATCCGGACCAGCCTAACCTGTCGCTGATGGGGACCCCGGAGTCAGCCCTGGCCGGTGCCGACGCCCTGATCGTGTGCACCGAATGGCAACAGTTCAAGGCTCCTGACTTCAATGCCATCAAATCGCGTCTGAAGGCACCGGTGATTTTTGACGGTCGCAACCTCTACGACATTGAGCGCATGGCACGTGCAGGCTTCACCTACTTCCCGATGGGCCGTGGTGAGTCGCACAATTTGCCGGTTCCTCAGCAGCAGGTTCCGGCTCCAACCACTGTCGCCTAGGAGGCTGGGTATACCCCTCTTCACCGGCAAGGGCTCGTCAGCTAGCGTTACGGAGGGACGCTGTTCCGGCTTATTGGCATTTCGATGTAGCCCGGTGTGAGGCCAAAGACTTCGACACCTTGAGGAACAGCGCGTCCGGTTGTGACAAAGACCTTCTGCGGTATCTGTTCACGATGCGGTTGGTGGCGTACGAACGTCCGCCCTTCATGATCACGTCTAAGTGCGGCCACCGGTATCGCGATCGCGTTTTCAGCGTGATAGGTGACGATTGCCAGGCGCGCACTCATTCCCAGGCGCACGCGTTGCTGTTGGGCTTGAGTCAGTGGGTCGAGGGTCGCGACCACCCCGTAGCTGGCGCCGGCTCCATACGTTTCTGACGG
>JAEAMF010002027.1_pt1 | contig 12511 bp, 6 predicted proteins | sample 8958721 | NCBI WGS metagenome assembly JAEAMF01 (sample SAMN16933255, study PRJNA681124) | bioreactor sludge metagenome | isolation source: anaerobic bioreactor treating anionic surfactant - SDBS | place: India: Bengaluru | collected 2019-02-28
AGGCTCTGAATCCATTTCCAGGTGCGCGCTACTCCCGTGGCCAGATCAACCAGCGGTGCCCACTGCAAATGGCTGGCGGCACGGACCGTATTCAGCACCAGCGCCGGCACATCAAAGGCGCGCCCCGGGCCATAGACGACCTGCGCCTGCTGGCCCGTTACGCTCTTGATCACGTGCAACAACTCATTGAGTGAATACCCCTGGCCACCGCCAATGTTAAAGACGCGCTCCTCCAGCTTTTCACAGGTGGCTGCAGACAGAATGGCCGTTACCAGGTCATCGATGTAAAAGTAGTCGCGGACGACGGTGCCATCACCCCAGATTTCGATGGGTTGTCCCGTGGCCAGCCGGTACAAGAACACACTGATGGCCCCCTGGCGCCGGCGTGGGTCCTGTCCGGGGCCGTAGGGCACCGAAGGGCGCAACACGGCATAGTCCAGCCCATAGAGATGCTGGTACATGTGCAGGTACTTTTCCACGGCCAGTTTTGTGACGCCGTAGGCGCTGATAGGGTCAGTCGGGTGCCGTTCATCCACAGGCAGGTAGTGTGCCCGGCCATAGGCCGTGCCCGCAGACGACAGGAAGATGAACCGCTGCACGCCCGCATGGCAGCATTCGTCCATCAAGCGCACCGAGGGCTGCAGGTTCGTAGTCATGTCCATCAATGGATCACGAGTGGCGGTTTCGTGGATGCTTGTCCACGCCAGGTGGAACACCGTATCCATCCCGACGACGGACTCGCGGATGGCATACTCCGTATTGATGTCGCTACGCATCCATTCGACACCCTGAGGCAGCCGGTCGAAGCGCCGGTCAAACAGGTCAAGCACCCTGACCTGGTACCCCCGCGCCGCGAGCGCATCCACCAGATGGGAGCCGATGAAACCATTTCCGCCGGTGACCAGTACTTTCCTCATTGCGTCCCCTTCTCACAACCCGGCATTACGGGCCGCCTGATAGATCCGCAGCATTTGTTGGGCATGTTGCGGCATGGTGGGGCCTTGCCGGATGCCGGCGCGCAGAGCAGCCAGTTGTTGCGGCTGCTCAATCAATTCGCGCAGGACACGCGCCAGGTCCGCGCTATCGGCAGGTGCAAAGAGCCTTCCCGTCCGGTTATCTCGCACCTTCTCCGCCAGTGCTCCCAGGTGGCTGGCAACTACAGGTACCCCACACCCGTAGGCCTCCTGGATCACCATCGGCGAGTTCTCATACCAGATGGAAGGGACCACCAGACAATCCAACTGGCGCAGAGCCGCACCCACATGCCGGTAATCCACGGCACCGGCAAAGCGGATGTGCGGATGGGTAACCATCGCTTTGACCTGGGCGACATACTCGGGGAAGGCGGTCTCTGCGCCATAGAGGGTCAGAGAGGCATTCGCCGGCAACTGATTAAAAGCGCGCACCAGCACGTGCACTCCCTTGTGTGGAGCCAGAGCACCCAGAAAGCCGAAATGCGGCCTGGCCGCCGGCTCAGGAAAGATGCCGTCTGCTGGCCCGGCCAGCCGCTGCGTATCCAGCCCCAGGTCGATCACGGTGATACGCTCTCCGGGAAAGCCCTGGCGAACGTACTGCTGGCGCAGGAACTCGCTGGGAGCCAGAAAAACAGGCACCGACCGGGCCATCCGCCGCAGGTAGGCATTGCGATAGGCCAGCGGTAATGCCACCACAGGGCGAAGCGCTCTCATCCAGCACAAGTCAGCGCGCACGGTAAGGCAGTCCACGCAGTTCCAGCCCCCTCGCGGTCCGGCGCACACCCGGCCGTCCGGCCTGAGCAGCTGGCTGTTGGCGCAAAAGAACCAGTAGTCGTGCAGAGTCATCAGACGGGGCCAGCCCGACGCCAGGACCAGCAGGCGGGCGGATACGCCCTGCACATGCTGAAAATGAACAATGTCCGGCCGGACCTCAGCCAGGCACTGCTGGAAACGGGCCTCCAGGCCAACATCACGGAAGGTATGCCAGAATTGCCGCAGCGCCCCCTCGTGTGCCCGCGTCTCCGGCAGAACCGCCACCCAGCGCCGGATCCCGTCCTCCTCAGACTGCACCCCGGCGGCATCCGGGCCCATCACCGGATAAAAGACAACCGCTTCGTGCCCGGCCTCCGCCAGAGCGCTGGCCAGGCTCCAGGTATAGGTCTCCACGCCGCCCACGCTCTGCGGCGGAAACTTGTGTACGACAAACAGGATACGCATCACTCACAACCGCAACAGAGATTCCAGGCGCTGCACATGGGCATCCAGGGTCATGGGCGGGCGCACGTTGGCACGCAACCCCTCGACCAGGCCCGGCTCACTCACCAGGCGCTGCAGGGCTGCCTGCCAGGCGCCGGCATCACCAGGTGGCAACAGGAGACCGTTGGCTCCATCCTGCACGGCCTCGCTCAGGGCGCCAACCCGGGAGGCGACCACGGGCACTCCGGCCGCAAAGGCCTCATAGGTGACCAGTGAGAAGGTCTCGTGCCAGAGAGATGGCACGGCGAGTACATCCACCTGCGACAGTACCTCCCACCTCTGCCGCCGGTTCAGGGAGCCGAGAAAACGCACCTGCGAAGACGCTTGCGCCCGCAGTCGCCCGACATAACTGGGATCAAAGGACTCGTCCCCGGCGACCCATAGCTCGGCTGTTCCGTCAACCCGGCCAAAAGCCTCCAGCAGAACGTGGACCCCTTTCTGCCACGCCAGGCCGCCCAGGTAGAGAAGGCGCAGCGGGTCCGATGACGACCGGGTCCGTCGCAAATCTGACGGCCACTCCAGACCGTGCGGCAGCACTTCAATCCGCTTCTCCGGTATGCAGTGGCCATTATACCACTGCTGCACAAAGGAGGATGGGGCAATGACCTGGCGTGCCTGCCGCAGGGCCGAGCGAAGCTGGCTGCCGCGCCAGGACATGACCAGTGCGACAGGTGGCACCGCAGGCCAGAGACTGCCCAGGCCTGCCCGGGCCAGCGCGCAGCGAGCGCAGTTCAGGTAAGCACGAGGACCAGTGCAAAGCTGGCCGTCATAGTTGGTGAGCAGCTGCGCATTGGCGCAAACCCACCAGTAGTCGTGGAGCGTGATGGCCAGAGGGATATCCTGCTCGCGGATGGAGCGAAGGAGTGCCGCCGGGAACCCGATCAGGTGCTGGATGTGCACCCAGTCAGGGCTTGCCTCATGCAGAACGTGCTCAAAGGCCTTGCGGGCTGGCGCATCGCCGAACGTGGCCAGAAAGCGGCGATGGATGCTGGTGCTGGCCGGTGCCCGCCAGACGACAACGCCGTCATCCTCCAATCGCTGCAAGCCTACGCCGGGTGTGGCACCACGACACAACACTGTAACGTGATGTCCCCGGCGGGCCAGGGCGTGCGCCAGAGTCTGGGTATGTAGCTCTGTGCCGCCAATATAGTCAGGCGGGTATTGGTGGACGAGCAATAGGATTCTCACCGTACTCTACCGATCTCATGCATGGCAGCTTAGTACCCCGTCGTAGACCTTGAGCAAATCCTTGTACGTCTGATCCCATGTGTACTGCTGCACGGCCTGGCTGCCAGCGGCACCCAGCCGGGCTGCCAGGCCTGGCTCCACCAGCAGCCGGCGAATGGCTGCCGCCAAAGCGGCAATGTCACCAAAAGGCACCAACAGGCCAGTCCTGTCGTGCTGCACCAGCTCGGGAATTCCTCCCGCTTGGGCGCCGATGACGGGCTTGCCATGAGACCATGCTTCCAGAAACACGATGCCGAACGTGTCCACCTGGCTCGGCAGAGCCAGGAGGTCGCAGGCAGCCAGGAGTCGATGCTTGGTGATCTCATCGACGATTCCCAGAATATGTACGTGATTGTCAGCCACAGCGCGGACGCTCGGAGATTGTTGTTGAATAAACGCCGCCAGGGACTCTGATTGTGGCCCTGCACAGACCAGGTCCACAGCCAGGCCGGCCACATTAAGCTGCGATACGGCCATGGCCAGCGTGAAAGCACCCTTGTCGTAGCTATTGGCGCCAAGGAATGCCACCACCGGCCCTCTCAAAGAATGCTCGCGCCGGAAATCTGCGATATCCGAAGCCGCCGGCGCGGCTGCCGGGTCGAGTTCCACCCCCATGCGGATTGTATGGATCCGTTCCTTCCGAACGCCGAGCTGCGCATAGGCATCCGCCTCCCGCGACGAAAGCGCAAGAATGGCTGCAGCCTCCCGATACACGGGGACCTGATGAGCCATCTGATAGTGCGCCCGCACCCAGTTGCTGCCCAGGTGCATCAGCGGGCGCACGACCAGGGGCTTCTGGTACAGCCGCGCAGCGCGGGCGGCAGCCAGCAAAAGCCCGTCCCAGCTGCTATCTTCAGAGTGGATCAAATCTGCTTGCGGCGTGCAGCGTTCCAGAGCCTCGGACAAACCGCGCAAGGGTGGCATCCAGCGGGCCAGAGCATTCTGCAGAGGGCGCGTCAGCCCTCCCGGCATGCCACTGAGATGCAGCCTCAGCCCGAGGCGACGCAATATGCCGAATGCGTAGGGCGCAGGCCAGGGATAGACGATCGGCAGGCGCTCCACCGTGACGCCGTCCAGCGTCTCACGAGCAGGCAGGCGTGGCTTCTGAGGAGACACCGGTTGCCAGAAATCGTAGACGCAGCGAGCATTGGTCGTCACCAGCGTTACGCGATGGCCCGCAGCCACAAGGCGCCGCACCATGGCAGCCTGAAACACCTGAGCGCCGCTCAGGAAAGGCGTAAAGTGCGGAGTGATCCATAGAGTGTGCATCACATCAGCCCAGGTATCCCCGCCGGGTTGGACCGTCTGGCCTACGAGAATCGAATCCTGTCTGCGAGCGGGTCATGCTTGCTCAGGCACCCGGTTCATCATCGGAAGTCTTGCCGTCATCAACGGATCCACTGCGATCCATGTCGGTCCTGATGTGCGCTATTTCGGCCCGCAACCGAGAGATCTCATCAGCCAGTTGACGATTGTAGATCACCTGTCGCTCGATGATCCGATCCAGGTATGCCTCCTTGATGTGGGTCGTGCTGTTGTAGCGGAACCATTCGATAAAGCGCCCCAACACGGGCACCTTGGATCGGACTCGATAGCCACGCAATGAGATGTCCGCCTGATCGTACAGCCAACTTCTGGGTTGTGAGGTGGCCGGAACGGGGCTTTGCAGGGCCAACTGCTGCGCTTCGCGCAACACTTCGGACGCCCTGAGGCCGAATTGTTCCTGACTGAAGTACTGAACCCGCCGGCGACCGCGCTCGATCAGTTCCTCTCGCAAGCCGCGCTGGTCCAGCACCTGCCTTACCTGTTCCACGAGTGCATCGACATCGCCCCCACCAAACAGCAGGCCGGCGGCAGAGTCGGGATCCTCTGCGTTCAGCACCCATGGGATTGCTCCGCTGGCCGCAGCGATGATGGGAACCCCGGCTGCCATTGCTTCCACGAGTGGAACTCCGAAGCCTTCGTGCTGGCTTGGCAACAGCAGAACCTCAGCGAGGTGATAGTAGGGCTCGATGGAGCCGACGCGGCCGGTAAAGGTCACGTTCGACGCAAGGCCCAGGCGATCAATGAGACCGCGCAACCGCGCTGTTGTCTCACGATAGGCTGTGGTTGCATCGGTATCCCCCACGATCAGGAGGTGAGCATCCGGATACGGCCCTCTCAGGCGTGCCATGGCCTCAATTGGCGCTTCCAGACACTTGTTTCCGGCGACGCGACCGGTGTACAGCAGCACCCGCTTGCCCTCGACCTGCCATCTTCTCCGCAGAGCGCCCAGCTCCTCTGCCGTTGGCTTCTGCCGAAAGCGCGCGATGTCTACTCCCAGGGGGACAACCCGGATACGCTCCTGAGGATAGCCGCTGTGCTGCTGCAACTCGCGTGCGGTGAAAGGGCTGGCGGTAACCGCAAGATGGGCATACCAGGCCAGCTCGGTGCCTGCCTCTGATCTTTCCAGCACCTCGCGCTCGGTTTCCGTACCCCACAGAGCTGGTGGCGTGACCCCATGATACCAGAAAACCGCGACCCCTTTGGCATCTCGGAACCGCTCTGCCAGTGGGAACCAGATCGGATACTGTAGGATGGTCAGCTCCGGCGAATCCTGGTAGTCGCCTGGAAGCGTCTGTGTGGTAATGGCCCGGATATCCGCAGGCAACGGTCCGGTGGGGCCGTTGCTGTGGATCGCGACCGTCACGCCTTGCTTCATCAGGAGTCGAGCCAGATCAAACGTGTGGTGACTCGCGGCATCACCGCTTAGAATCGACCCAACCAGGAAAGCCGCTGTCTTGGGCTGCATCAGATACCTCCGAGGTGTGGAGACTTAAGTCCAAACACGGTGTCCCGGGTATTGTCCAGGGACAAAGAACTGGCCGGGGCACAGGGCAGGACACCTATACCAGCCAGGCCAATCATCCCCCCGTCTGGAAGAAACACCCGCATCTCGACCGAGGTTGCTCCAGCCGGATCCCCTCGAATGTCAAATGGCACGGCCACTTCTTGCAGTGCCGACAATGGCCGTAGCGTGAAAGAGACTTCGGCCAGGGCAGGCTGGCCAAATGGCGTCACATCGATCCTGACCTCTCTGTCCACCGAGTCTTCATTAGCCAGCCAGAAGCGGGCCACATAGCATCCAGGAGGGAACTTGTGATAGGGCCCGTAGCTGAGATAGCCAGGCTGCCCCTCGCCCTTCAGCACCAGGCCAAGCGCGTCACGTTGGACGCTACCGACCCGGGTAAGCAGGCTCCCGGGCTCGTAACGCATATCTCCTGAGCCGGGGACAAGCGCCCAGACAGTAAAGGAGAGGTCAAAACTCACCACTTGCCGGGGAAAATGATCCAGAGACTGCTCCAGCGCCGGCAAATGCCAATCATAGCGCTTGATAGCGATGCGATCAACTCCATCAAGGGCTTCGGGAAGCCCCAATCCTACATAGAACAGGGGGCGGGAGAGCGCAGCTGCTGAATCATAGACAGACCGCCAGTCAGCCGTGTTCAATGTGCGCACTGCGTAGAGGGGTTCCAGGTCATGGGCTAACCAGAGGTAAGGGCCAGCGAAGGTTCCCAGAAGGGAATCGTGCTCGGCGAACAGAACCACAGAGCCAGATGGCATCTGCCGGGCAATGTCCTCAATGGTCTGACGCGCACCGGAGAACTCCCGATGAAGAACCAGGGCACGCGCGTTGAGTGCCTGACCCATCCACATCGTCAGCCCGAGACCCAGCGCCAGGACATGCCCCAATGCAGGCCATCGGCGAGGCCGCCAGCGGAGTAGCGCCTCCAGGCCACCGGCGCTGAACAGAAGCAGCCCTGGAACAGCCAATACTACAAAGCGGCGCGCAGCAAAAATGTGATCCGTGGTATAGTTCGCCGCATTCACAAGCAAAGTAACTGCACAGAACGCCATGAGCAGCGGGGCCGGCTCCCGAGGGCGTTCGAGGAGTAGGGCCAGTGCTCCCAGCCCGGCCAGGGCAAATCCCACAGGTGTAACGTACCAACCCATCTTCATCAGAGTCAGTCGCTTGTCCGCAGCCTGATGTGCGGGCAAAGACAAGGGCATAACCACAAAGAAGAGAATAAACATGGCCGTCAGTGTGAGAGCCACCATCGCCGTCTGAGATGGCTTGAGGCCCTGGAAACCATCCACCCAGCTGCGGCATTGAGAAAGCAGCCTGCGTCTGAGGTCGCGCATAGTGAAAATCGCTGCCGCGGCCAGCAGCAGGCTGATCATTCCTAGACCCAGTAGGACAAAAAGGCGGTTCTGTAGGACTAGGGCCACAAACGCAAGGCGCAAGTACGGCAGGTGAAACCGCCAGAGATAAAGGGCCAACAGGGGTGCAATGATTAGCGACAACAGCATGATTCGCCTGTACAGTATGGCTCTTGGGTACCTGAGCCAGTCCAAACCAAGCGCAACAAACAGGACCGGAATCAAATAGAACACATCAACTTTGTCCAGTATGGCGGCGACCGGGACGATCACCATCAACAGGGGAGCGAAGCAGTTTCGAGGGGATCGCGGTCTATGCATCCAGAGCGCGACGAACAGGAGGATCATCACCTGCAAAGCGACCTCCGCATTGGCCGAACGCGCATACCACAGAGCGGCGGGGTTGCTCAGCAGGAGAAGCAGGACTGACGCAGCCGCGGATGGCCTCCACAAGGATCCCGCCAGGCTCGCCAGGCCCACTGCACCCACCATGGCAAACAGTAAGGCTGCCCAGGCACCGCCACCGGAGCCGAACAGCCACTCCAGGATGGCCATCCACACAGTGTAGAACGGCAGGAATTGGCTCAAGGATTGACCCTGGCCTGCGATCCAGAAAAAGCCGGGGAGGCGAAAGGGGCTTGAATCCGAGTGATACGTGAGGAAGGCCTGCTGGGTGGACGCGGGGAGTTCCGCAAAGAAGGTATCCTCGATCACCCACTGCCCGGTGCGAGCCAGATGCACGGCAGTGTTGGTATATGCGCCGGCATCCCGTCCGATGACGGTGTTGTCGTGCGGCCCGGCAAAGACGACAGCGATGAGCACCAGCAGCACTAGAGCCAGTTGATCCCATGCGCCGAGACGGTGCATGCGCCAGTGCCAACCTGCACGCCTTGCCGGGAAGGCAAGGGCCGCGGACATAAGGAGAATCCCCAGGCCCAACCACACTGGCTCAAAACAGCCCAGGGCAGCCAAAACAATACCCCAAACACCAACCAGCACCAGACCCGAAGAGGCTGCCAGGAACGCCTGCATGAACCACGAGCCCGGATCGGAGGCGGTGAAGAGCACTGCGGCAGGCAGCCCGGGCAGAACCATCGCAATCAAGAGCAACAGCACACGCAGAACTGGGATTATCATCATTACTTCCCGGTCAGCAACTGCCAGTATCGTCTTGCCGACCGAAGAACGCCGGAAGCTCGAACAGGGGAATACCGAGACAAGAAGGGGCCAGTCACCTTGTCCGTTTCAGATTGAGCCCGAGGCAAGAGGCCGGACTGATCCACCAGGGCCCTCTCCACAAACTCGAGGATTTGCCGGGCTGCTTGATCCCAATCCGGCAGATTTGCCTCGGCAAAGGACCTGGCGTTGGCGCTCATTGCCAGGCGAAGGGGCAGGTCTGTCGCCAGACGCCGCAGATAGCGGAGAAGGAGCTCCTCCTCCAGGTCATCTACGTCCACTTTCCAGCAACAATCGTCAGGGATCTCGGCAAACGCTCCAATGTTTGACGTGATTGTAGGAATACCGGCACTCAGCAGGCGAACCAGGGTCCCTGAGGTTTCGCCAGCAGAAGGATAGCGAAGATTCAGACCGATGTCCGTCGCAGCCATGTATTGCACAAAGCGCGACCGCTCTGCGTATCCAGTGATATGGGTTGCTTCAGCAATACCCAGTTCCTGCAAGAGGCCAGGCAACTTGAACGCATCCGTCTCCAGTTCCAGCTCGCCTATCCAATAGAGCCTGGCCTGAGGAACTTCCCGCAATAACCGGGCGAAAGCGTTGGCAATCACATCAAGCCGTTTGCTCGGAGCCAGGCGGCCGAAGGTGGCCAGCACCAGAGCTTCCGCAGGAATGCCGAGTGCAGCCCGGGCCGCCTGGCGATCCAGGTACGCTGCACTCTCAGACCGTGTCACAGGGTGAGGGATCATTTCCACGGGCAGACCTGTACCATGTGCATACACCGACGTGGCAGTCCACTGGTTATGCACAATCATTCCCACAGCGTCATTGACGCATCGCCGATTCACCGTCAGCTCATACAGGCCAGGCTGTGCTCGTCCCTCAACTACGTCTGCGGCGTGTTCCCTCCCCAACAGATCATGAGCGTAACTCAGCTCGTGAAGATAGCCCTGCGAATCCCCTTTCTTCAACGTGAGTGAATAGATCAGGCCATGCAGCGTGCCATCGTGCAGTTCCACCACGCCGGGGACGGCAGACAAATAGGGCAACTGAAAATGGTGGAAGGCGCTATTCCCAACTTCGTACAGGACGGCATCCACGTCTCCCTTACAGACAAGGCCTGGAAGCTGTTCGATGTTGAGGACGGGCCCGTCGATGTGTTGACGAACCGCTGATAGGAGCTCAGGCGGCACAAACGCCGTCACAGGCACAAGCTTACGCAAGGCCCGAAGCATGTCGGCACTATAATCGGCGACGCCGGAGTACTGCGGAGGCAAAGGAGATACCAGGCCCAGGTGGCGCAGTCTGGGAGATGGCCGCAGTGATGCACCTGGCCGGTTGTGCACTCCGTTGGCATGCGCCGCGGCATAAACCTGCCGGACTATTTCTGCGGTTTCCTCCCAGCGGAAGCGAGCCGCCTGCTCCAGGCCTCTGCCCCGCATTTGTGCTCGTAGAGAATCACTCTGCAACACCCGTGTCAGTGCGCCAGCCATCTCGTCCTCATCCAGTGGGTTCACCAGCACCGCTGCGTCTCCTGCAACCTCGGGCAACGCCGAGACATTGGACGTGATGACTGGCAGGCCAAAGAGCATGGCATCAAGGACAGGGATGCCAAAACCCTCGTAGATAGATGGGAAAAACTGAACCGTAGCCATGCGGTAGAAGGAAGCGAGTTCCCGGTCTGGCAGGTAGTTCGTAAACACCACCTGAGAGTCGATGTGTAAGTCGGTAGAAGCGCGGCGGAGATCCCTCTCTTCATCAGCTCCCAGTTGGCACACGACCACCAGAGGGAACGATGCGCGAAGTTCGGGTCCCAATCGGGCATAGCTCGCCAGCGCTCTCAGGATGTTCTTACGGTAGTCAAAGCCCAGAGTGCTCAGCACAAAGCCATCGTGAAGAGCAAACCTGTCACGGAGCCTGTCTTCTAATTGTGGATCAGCAGGACAACTGGCAAGGTTGCTGGGACCCGGTGGCGCCACATGAATCCGCTCCGGATTCACATGGAGCAGTTCGATCAGATCACGGCGCGTTTGCTCTGAGATGGAGACAATATGCTCGCACTGTTCAATGAGCCGGCACACATGACGGTAACCGTCCTTCATCCAGAGCGGAGCCGTGCGCAGGTAGTGCTCCTCGAGGCGCAGCGGGATCAGGTCATAAACCGTCAACACCGTGCGCACATTGCGGTGATGGCTGTGCAGCGGGGCGTCCCACTCAAAGGGACTATGAATGTGCAGAATATCGGGCTCGAAGCGCTTGAGCTGCGCTTGCCAGTAGGCTGCATAGGCGTCAAGCTGGTCCGACCATTGATCGGGATGGTACTGGTACAGGGGATAGTCGCCATAGTAGAGCCGGCAACGCGAGTTGGCGACATCCTTTGCGCATCCTCTGGGCGGAGCTAAATGGCCGTTTCCCCACAGGATATGCGATTCGCCCGCCTCGGCACTTGTCAGCAACGCATGCAGAACCCCGGCCGTATACTGCCCGATCCCTCTGTGCCGAGTTGGCTGAATCTGCAAGGGAACGATATCGGATAAAACACGCATTTGTTGTTCCCTCAGGATCTGGCCGAGGATGCGCCAGCGGTCATGGCAAGCTCCCAGCCTGTGGCTTTACAGCGATAATCGCCACATTCTGATACCCATAGAGCTGATCCTGAATGCCCCGCAACCGGTCATTGAACTGGGCAGCCAGCGCCTGAAGCTCCGGGCTTGCATCCTCCGGCAGGGTCAATGGCTGAGGAGCAACACCGGGAGGGATTGACGAATATCGCAGCTCCACGTTCTCGAATCCGCATGCCCGGAACAGGAACTGGTAGGTCTCGGGGTGGAGGGGACTCTGGTGAGTGGGGTCACGGTAAAAGGTATTGGCCAGCACGAAAAGGCTCCTGGTGTTCGGTGTCTCACAAACAATCACCCCTCCTGGCACGAGCCGATCAAGGGCCAGATGCAGGAACTCCTGGAGCTGCCCCCGGCTCAGATGCTCCAACAGATGGCCGCAGAACAGGCCTCCCAAGGTACCTGCGGGCAAGCTGGTGAGGTGCGCGGTCACATCCGCCAGTTCAACGCGCAGTTGCTTGAGGCGGCACATCTCCACCATCTCCGGATCGTGATCCACACCGTACGCCTCAATGCCCGCCTCCTTCAATAACTCCAGAAAGTGTCCCTGGCCACAGGCAGCATCCAGTATGTTTCTCCTTTCTTTGAACAGGCTTACATACTGACGGTAGGTCTCACGGACAACAGAGCCCAATGCGGTGAAAGCCGCATTGAATCCCAGGTAGCTCCAGCCAGGTCCTGCTGTACTGGTCGGGCTGCCGGCGTCGACGGCGGGTCCCTGTTCGCTCTGTGCAGGTAGCGAGGGCTGTTGGGAAGCGCGATGGACACTGAGCAGACGAAGTTCCATTTCGGATAGCCGCTCACGCAGTTGGCCCAGGTCGGAGCGGATCCCATCGTAAACTTGCCCCTGCGGCTGCATCTGCCTTACGAGTTCCTCAAGGACCTGATATACGACATAGTTGTACTCATTCTGTTGCTGCAGGATGCGCCGCACATACCACTTGGCTGACACGTTATTCCAGGCAGTGCGGAAAGCGGCTATCAGGGGGCCAACGACAGGAACCTTCGACGTGAACGGGGCCTCCTGCACTCGCCACTTCTCGCGAGCCTGGTGCAATC
>JAEAMF010002026.1_pt1 | contig 12504 bp, 8 predicted proteins | sample 8958721 | NCBI WGS metagenome assembly JAEAMF01 (sample SAMN16933255, study PRJNA681124) | bioreactor sludge metagenome | isolation source: anaerobic bioreactor treating anionic surfactant - SDBS | place: India: Bengaluru | collected 2019-02-28
CAGGCCTGTCTCAACCCGGATCTCAAGTTCTATATATGCAATGTGGAACTTGACCGTGGGCACGTGCGGCTGAGGCCCGGAATGAACTGCCAGGTGGAAATAATCATCCAGGAACTTGAAGACGCCATTTTCGTTCCACTGCAGAGTGTGACGAAGGTTGGAAAAGAGTCGACGGTTTTTGTCAAGAGGAAGGGTTCTGTGCGCCCCGTTACCGTGACTACCGGGATGGATAACAACCGCATGATTCATATCGTGAGCGGTCTTAATGACGGTGATGAAGTGCTTCTGGCGCCGCCTCTGGAAGCAGGGGCCAAGCCGATCAATGGTGGTCAATCGAACGGCAGTCAAAAGACAGGGCCAGCTAGGTCTGGAAAGCAGATTAAATCCAACGTGCCAGGGAAAGCCGGGGCGCAAAATAAGGCCGGAGAATTGAATAGAATTGATGTCCGGAACAAGCCGGGAGGAATGAGTGCTCCTGCCGCAAAGGATAAGCCGGGCACGAAAGCCGGGCAGATCGTGCCTGGTAAGGCAGGAGTACCGGGCAAAATTGAAGGTCAGGGAAAAGCCGGTGAGCAAAATAAGGCCGGTGTACAACCCAGGGGAAAGCAATAATGGCGGATGTGCTGATCCATCTTGAAAAAGTCAGGAAAACCTACCGTATGGGTTCGGAATTGATTCATGCGCTTGACGGGATTTCCATCTCGTTCAGAAAGGGCAGTTTCTGGGCCATCATGGGTGCGAGCGGATCGGGGAAAAGTACGATGATGAATCTGCTGGGTTGCCTGGATCGCCCCACTTCCGGCATGTACATGCTGAACGACAGGGATGTCGGTGGAATGGATGACGACAGTCTGAGCGATATCAGGCTGCAGAATATCGGGTTCATTTTCCAGAGTTTCAATCTTATACCGCAGCTTTCAGTACTTGAGAACATTGAATTGCCGATGTTTTATCTCGGCAGGGAATCGGAGGAATCAACGGAACAGGCAATGCATGCAGCCGAACGCGTTGGTCTTGCAGGACGTCTCAAGCACCGCCCTACCGAGCTTTCCGGGGGACAGCAGCAGAGGGTTGCCATCGCCAGGGCGCTGATAAATGATCCGCCACTGATACTGGCTGATGAACCTACCGGCAATCTTGATACGGCAACCGGCAAGCAGATCATGGACCTTCTGGTTACACTCAACGGTCAGGGCAAGACCATCATAATGGTGACGCATGAGCAGGATGTGGCTGATTATGCGAAACAGCGTCTGCTCATGAGGGATGGCCGGGTAGCGTCTATAGAGGACGGTTCAAGATGAAGCATCTCCGATGGCTGAGAAATGTGCGGCTGGGGCTGAAGGACCTGATGCTGCACAAGATGAGGTCATTGCTTACTTCTCTTGGAGTGGTTTTCGGGGTTGGCAGTGTAATTGCCATGCTTGCGGTTGGAGAGGGGGCAAGCGAACAGGCTCTTGAGCAGATCCGCCGTCTTGGCAGCAACAAGATAATTGTTTCGGCCGTTAAACCGGCAGAGGATACTTCGGGAGCATCACTGAAAAACCGTGTCAATATATACGGCCTGCTCTACAACGACGAAATAAGGATTGCCGAATCTTATTCGCATATCCTGCGCACGGTTCCTGTGAAAACAATTCGAAAGCCGGCGAGACTGAACGGTAAGAATGTTGAATTGCGTGTTGTCGGCACTACGCCCCTGTGGTTTGATCTTGTTAAAAGACCGATGCTGGTGGGCAGGCCGCTCCTGGAGAGCGATGTCACCGGGCACGCCAATGTCTGCGTGCTGACTGAGTATGCTGCGAGGATCCTGCTGGCAAATGAATACACGATCGGTCAGCCTGTTGCGCTGGGCGGGGATTACTTTGAAGTCGTTGGTATTACCACCTCAGACCCGGGTGGAGGCGCGCTGCAGGCGCCGGATTCGGAGGTGGATGCGTACATACCACTGAATGTATGCAGGGATGTCTTTGGCGAAATCATAATGCGCCGGACGGCTGGGTCGAGGGAGATAGAGAAGGTGGAGTTACACAAAATTCTTGTCGAGGTTGATGACATCAACAACGTTGAACTGGCGGCAACAGCAATCACTGCAATGCTGCAGAGATTCCACCGCAAAGATGATTACCAGATAAGTATTCCTCTCACACTGCTGCGTCAGGCTGAGGCGACAAAGCGCACTTTCAACACGGTACTTGGTTCCATAGCCGGGATCAGTCTCCTGGTGGGTGGTATCGGCATCATGAATATCATGCTCGCTTCCGTTACGGAACGCACGCGTGAGATTGGAATCAGAAGGGCAATAGGCGCGAAGAGAAGCCAGATCATAGCGCAGTTCCTGATCGAAACGGTTGTACTGTCCGGGCTGGGCGGGATAGTGGGGATTGGGGTGGGAATCAGCATTCCCTGGCTGATTACCCGCCTCTCGGGTATGCCGACAATAGTTCCTTTCTACAGCATCATTCTTTCACTGGGGATCAGTATGACGATTGGCATTGTTTTCGGGATTTATCCGGCAATCAGGGCTGCCAGGCTCGACCCCATAGAGGCGCTTCGCCATGAATAGCACATGGATTCTGGCTTACTGGTTCGGCTCAATTTTTATCGCTATTGGTTAGGTACAGGAGGGATTACAATGGTTTCTTTCAGGAAAGCCGCTGCCGGCTTGTTCCTGGGCTATGTGTTTCTGGGGTACTCATCGACGGTGTCTGCCCAGTTGACTGTTTATAACAAGGGAATAGGTGGTCAGAATTCCGCACAGGGCAGGGTACGTTTTGAAAGTGATGTCAAGGCGTTGAAACCCGATTACGTGTTCATTTACTTCGGGCTGAATGATACCCTTAATGAACCTGCATTTCTGCCGTTGGCCAGATTTGTTTCCAATCTCCAGTGGATGGCAGAGTATTCCAGTAAGAACGGTATCAAGCCCGTGCTGTGTACCATTCACCGTGTAGCAGAGGAACCTTTGTTGAGGAGACACAAACGCGAATCTTATGCTGAAGAAGGCCCGAACGGGAAGATAGTGCGGTATAATGCTGCAATCCGTGCGCTGGCCGGTGAGAAAAAGCTGCCACTGGCCGATTTTTACAAGGCGGTGGAAGATGCCCCGGAATACAGGAAAATTGTTTCCGCTGACGGAGTCCATCTTACACCTGCGGGGTACGAGCTTCTGGCAAAGACTTTTTTCAATGCGGTGGCAAAAGAGTTGCGTGGCAGAGAGAAAATTGTCTGCCTGGGTGACAGTGTGACTTTTGGTGCAGGCGCACAAGGTGCCGGTTCGGCTGAGGGCGAGACATATCCTGCATTCCTGAAACAGATGAAATGAACAGAGAACGCCTATTCCCTGTATGCCCTGATCTCAAACACGCGTGCTGATTTGTCTCCGTTCGTGTTTAATACTGTAAGCCTTATTTTCTTTACTGCTGTTGTGTCAAACCTGTGTATCCTTCTGCGCTGGAAATTCTCGCTTTCCTCCGCTACGGTTTTCCAGCCGCTGCCGTCGTCAACGCTCAACCTGTAGTTCTTTACGCACCGCCGGACAAAGGCCTCGTTATGGACGGATGTATTCATGTCTGTATCAAAAGTAAGATAGGCCGTGTTTACCTGTGTTGGTGTATCGAAAGAGAGTTCTATCCATTGCGGCATATCTTTTTCTGGTGCCGAAGCCCACTGGTGTGTTGTCTCCCCGACGGGACGCGAGATTCCGCTTATGACATTTTCGGGTGCATGGTTGAGAGGTACCATCATGTCTGGCTTGGAGCGGAAATAATAGTACTGGCCCTTTACGACATTCCATTTCTTGCCGCTCATATATGCACGGCATGAGCCCAGCGGCGCCCGGTCCATGAGATGCCACTCAATGCCTTCGGTTTTGGGAAGCCACAGCCAGAGATAGGGTGTCCTGACAGCCTGGTTAAATGTAAAAGTAACGCGTGACTTCTTTCCGGGCGGTACACTTGCTTTTGCTGTCGCTATATCCTCTGACGATGAAAAATCCTCAAACTTTTCCGAACCGCGCAGGTGGAGTTCCAGTTCGACGGTAGTCTTTATGGTGGATTCGACAAACAGCGAAATGGTTTCGAGCTTCTCCATAAGTCCGCGGGGGAACATCACCGCGCGGGGCATGTTCAGCGGGTGGCTTTCCTTCTGGTTTACCCGCTGCTGGTCAAATATCTCGTACGTGGCTGTGCTGGAGGCTGTAACTTTGGCGGTTCTCGCGAGATCAGACGGATCCTCGTTGACGAGACCTGGAATATACTGGTCGTCCTTGAGCAGGATCTGCTGAAACTCCCTGATGTGCCCGGTATACAGGGCCCGTGGTGTTATTCCCTTTTTTGCGCACAATGCGGCGGCGGTACCTGCCGCCTGCCCGGCCGCTGCCAGTGTACCCTCAACGCGAACGGTCCCAAGCGCCATATGAGTAACGCTCATGTTGCGGCCTGCAAACAGGAGGTTCATCATGTTTGTTGAATAAAGGGAGCGGAACGGGATCGTGTAAATCGGTACATGGGGGGTGCAGTGGTAGGGGCCTTCCTTTCCTGAATAGATTCCCTTCGGATGATGCACGTCGAGCGGCCAGCCCCCGTAGGAGACGGCATCTTCGAAATGTCGAGCTGATTCCACGTCATTCTCGTTCAGGATGTAATCGCCCACGAGACGGCGTGTTTCTCTCTTCGCGTCCATGATCGGAACGTAAGTGAGGGCGTAATTCGCGGCCTTTTCACGGCCTGACCATTCGTTCTTGATGAAATTCCAGTAGCCGTAAGTTATCCTGATCAGTTCGTCGCGGGCTTTCTCGGCGTCGAACAGGTCGTCGATCGTGCCTTCGTGTTCCAGCCACCACTGGCCGCCGATAAAGTTCTTCGGATCCCGCCCGAGTTCCTCGCCGGATGGCAGTTTTGCAGCCCATGGCGGAGGGGTATATGAAACAGGGCTTCCGGTGTTTTCGGCGCGGTAACTCAATGCACGCCTTCCCATGATGCACCCGCTCATGGTTATCCTGTCTTCCTGTTCAGGGGCGAGATTTTCGTTGAATTCACTGCGCGCTTCGCGGCCCAGTCGATATTTTGCACCGGCAAAAAAGCCGACCCATCCATCGCCGGTACAGTCGATGAAATATCTTCCCCTGTATGCAAATATCTCGTTTGAAAGCGTGTCTACGGCCCGTACGGCCGCTATCCTGTCTTTGCCGTTCATGTCTGCGGCGAAGACGTGCCTGTTGGTGAACACGGTAAGATTCTTTTCGGCGTCAGCCATGAGGCGGAAGGGGCCGTCCATCTTCGGATAATCGTGGCGCACTTTAATCCGCCCCGCTTCCTCGATGATGCCGCTTTCCCTTGCGTTCGGGTGTGTGCTTGCCGCTCCGTTAACCGGGACACCGAGCTCCACGCTTGAATTGCCGCCGAGCACCGGCCGGTTCTGGATCAGGGCTGTTTTCGCGCCACTGCGGGCCGAAGCCAGGGCCGCGCAGCAGCCCGCGGTTCCGGCGCCTGCCACTATGACATCAAATTCGCCGCAATCTTTTGGGTCGAGCGGAATACCGGTGAGCCTGCTGCGTTCCTTTTGTATTTCAGGAACCGTGACGGGAGGAATATAGTCGTGGTTTGTCGTCAGGATAAGCGCATCGCAGCGGCCGTAATAGCCTGTCAGATCCTTGATCGCGAGAGATGTTTTGCCTTCCTTGAGATCGAAATCCCCGGCCTGTTCCCAGGTCCATTCTTCGGAAGGGCTCCTTCCGAAGATTTTCTGCGATTTTATGCCATCGACAACAATCGTAAACTGCCCGGGGGAATGGTCCTTCATCCAGTTCTTTGCCCTTACCCAAACGCGGTAATTGCCACCTGCAGGAATGTTGATTTCTGTAACGGCATCCTGAACGGGTTTTCCTGTGCCGGATGCGATCAGGTAGCCGGACCCCATCAGGTGCACGAACTGTGTATCCAGCAGCCATCCGCCGTAGTCCTTGAAATCCTCGGCGTCAATCCAGATGTGGCCGGGAATTACGGCTTTGATTTCCCTGGCCGGCTTGCGGAGCACGACCTCGGGTTGATCTGCAGGTGCAGCGCTGAAAAGCGGGTTGGATAATACAGCCAGGGTCACTACTGCCAGGACAGTTTCCAAAGTTGAAATACGCATGTTGAATATCCTCCAGGTGAAAAATGAAACCATACCAGGCAGAAGCAGTAAAGACGATATATTTGTTATGGTGTTGCATGAGTTTGTGTGCCAGATTATGTGCAGAAAATCTAAGGAAGGAAATCACAATGAAATCTCCAGTTGGTATTCTACTCAAGCTTTGTCTGCCTGTTGCCGCTGTTATGTGCTGGTTGCCTGCTGATGCGGCACAGGAAGGATTTCAAAATTTCATTACGCGCAAAGGCAACAGGCTGATGGATGGTGACAGGGAATACCGTTTCATGGGAGCCAATATGCCGGGGATGGTTCTGCCCTACGACTGGACGCTCTATCTGCCTGAACGGATGCATCTGCCGACGCCGTGGGAACAGGAAGACGGATTCAAGACCCTTCACCAGATGAACTGCCGGGTCGTGCGGACATGGAATCTGCCTATCCGCGGCCCTCAGGAAGAAGAGAAACCGTGGCATTATGTCCTGGGACCCGGCCGGTTCAAGGAGGAGAATTTCAAGGTGCTTGACAGCATGTTTGCTCTGGCCAACAAGTACGGCGTGAGGGTCATCTTTGATTTCACGGCCGAGGCGGGCGACATGCTCGGTGGTATAGGGACTTATGCCGCCCACCGGGGCAGGAAACGGGGTGAATTTTACACCGATTCCCAGGTCAAGGAGGATTACAAGGCTACGGTACGGCATATCATTACGCGCAAAAACAGTATCACCGGAGTTGCGTACAGCGACGACAAGGCTGTGCTGGCATGGCAGTTCGGCAATGAGATGTACGGTGCGCCGGACGCCTGGCTCTCGGAAATGGCGGCGTACATCAAGAGTCTTGATCCCAACCACCTGGTTGCAGAGACCCGGCACCGGCCTGGCAAGCCGATGTCAATTGATCCAAATATCGATATTCTTACGAGGCACCTGTACGCCAATTACCCAGGAGTGGAAAATGGCTGGCCTGCCGCCATTGCGAAAGATCTTGCGGGTGTCGGGGATCAGCGCCCGCTCTTTATCGGGGAGTACGGGCCTTATCTCGACGGCAAGATGTTCACGCACGAGAATGTTGTCGGGAAGGTCAGGGAGTTCCTGGACTATGTTCACTTCCATCATCAGGAAGGAGGCTTCTACTGGCACCAGATCATGACGTATCCTGCCGTATGGTCATACCACTGGCCTGGTTTCCCCAGTGCCGATGCGCAACGCGAGATCGGAATAATGCAGGTTGTACGCGAGGCTGCCTTCAGGATCCAGGGCCAGCAGGTTGTTCCCGTGGCGGTGCCGGATGCGCCCGAACTTCTGCCGGTAGGGCATGTACCTCTGCTCTCGTGGCGGGGTTCTGCAGGCGCCTGCGGCTACGATGTTGAACGTGCTGCCAAAGCGGACGGGGACTGGGTGCCCGTCGCGAAGAACGTTTCGGATGCGGACGTGGCATACCGCCCCCTGTTCAGCGATACAACAGCTGTTGCGGGGCAGGACTATTTCTACAGGGTCATAGCCAGGAACTCGTCAGGTACATCAAAGCCATCCAATGTTATCGGGCCAGTATCGGTCAAGTGTGTCTGCATTGTGGATGAACTGCAGGATTTTTCGCGCGCGGATGCAAAGTCGGAAGGCCTCAAGCTTAACAATGATTACAATGCCCTTTACGCCGAATATCTTTTCCGTGCGAAGGGTTCTGTGGACGACTGGATCAGTTACAGGGTTGGCGCGCCTGTGGAGTCGGTAAAGGCTGTTGCGTTTTTTGCAACGAATGCGGTTGACATCGTTTTACAGGTTTCTCCCGATGGTAATAGTTTTACCGGCCTGTCCCCGAAAAGGACGGAACGCGTTCTACCCAAGATCACACTGGGCGCGGCGGCGGGCAAGAACAGGACCATGGTTGAATACGAGTGTGGCGTGCCGGCCGGCAACCGCTGGCTGAAGGTCCTCTGGAAGGGCCCGGCGGAACTGGATCGCATCGAAATTTATCACTCGGGGAAAAAGTGACGCCGGATGTGGCAATTGTGGTAAAATCTGTTTGAGTCAGGGCAGGGTTGGCAGTCATGTCACAAAAGCAACCTTTCGAAAAAAGCATGGAGAAGGACACGTACATCCTGGGACTCAGCTGTAATATTCACCAGAGTTCCGCGGCAATTATTAAAAACGGGGTTTTACTGGCGGCTGCCGAAGAGGAAAGATTTTCAAGGATCAAGTTTGACGGGCAGTTCCCTGTGATGGCTATAAAGTACTGCCTGGAAGAAGCAGGAATCGAAATGAAGGATGTTTCCTGCGCCGGTTTCTACTGGCAGCCATGGAAGGGACTGGGCAAGCGGCTCTGGTGGCTGGCCAGGTACTTCCCGGCATCACTGGCGACTTTTCAGGGCGGTAAGGAATGGCGCGGGTCAGTGTGGACCCTGTGGGACCATCTTGCTGTTCCTTTGAAATTGAAAGAGCAGGGGTTCAGGGGCAGGTTCTTCTTCCTGGATCATCATTTGACGCATGCGGCAAGCGCTTTTTTTGTTTCCGGCTTCGAATCTTCGGCGATCTTCATCGTTGACCTGTGCGGAGAAGACTGCACTACATTGCTGGCTGTCGGCAGAGGAAATAAGATACACGTGAAGAAGCGTTTCTTTCTGCCGGATTCGGTGGGAATAATGTATGTGGCTTTAACACAGTACCTTGGTTACAAGGCAAACGGAGACGAATACAAGGTCATGGGCCTTTCTTCGTACGGTGAGCCGCGTTACCGCGACTTATTTGCCGGAATGGTCAGGTTTGAGAACGGCGAGTTAAAGAACGACAATTCCTGGTTTGCGTTCCACCTGGGTGGTAAAAACTGCTTTTCTGAAAAATTCGTAAAGAATTTCGGCCCCGTGTGTCCCGGTGAAGATCATGTCGAGGAAAGAAATTATAAGGATGTTGCAGCCAGCGGCCAGAAAGTTCTCGAGGAATTGATGGTTAAAATGGGGGGATGGTGCTTCGATCAGACAGGTGAAAAGAAACTGTGCATGGCCGGCGGTGTTGCGCTTAATTCTGTGGCAAACGGCAAACTGCGGGAGAGCGGAATATTTGATGACATGTGGATACAGCCCTCTGCCTATGATGCGGGCTGTTCCATCGGGTGTGCCTTTTATATCTGGAACCAGATTCTTGATCAACCACGTACTTTTGTAATGGAACATGCCTGCTGGGGACCCGGATATTCCAGTGAAGAAATTGAGAAAGCTGCCGGGGAATACGGGTTACCCTGTGTTAAGAGTGAGAACGTGGAGAAAGAAACAGCCGGTCTGATATGCCAGGGCAATGTAGTCGGATGGTTCCAGGGGCGGATGGAGTGGGGGCCAAGGGCGCTTGGCAACCGGAGCATACTGGCTGACCCCAGGCGTGCCGAAATGAAAGATATAATCAATAAAAAAATAAAGTTCCGCGAACCGTACAGGCCGTTTGCCCCTTCTGTTCTCGAGGAGGATACTTCATTATATTTTCATTTCGACAGGAAGTCTCCTTACATGCTTTTTGTTTGTCCTGTGAAAGAAGAAAAGAAAAGTGTTATTCCGGCCGTTACCCATGTGGACGGATCGGCAAGGGCTCAGACTGTTTCAAGGATGCACAATCCAAGATACTGGAAGTTAATAGACTCTTTTAAAAGTTTCACGGGTGTGGGTGTGGTCTTAAACACATCTTTTAATTTAAAAGGAGAACCCATGGTGTGTACTCCCCGGGATGCCGTCCGGTGTTTCCTGAAGACAGACATGGACTATCTCGTCATGGGTGATTTCATCTGCAAGAAACCGTCGAGATAGGTTATAATTATTACGGAACTGGATGGAGCTTGATGCTGCGCAGGTTCAGGGCATGCCATTTTTCCGGGACAGGTTTCATGCAGAGAGTCTGGCCGCCCGGTCCATTGATTTCGATTTTGCCGATCGCGACCGTCTTGAAGTCCGTCCAGCTGCCGGTTTGAACAGCCTTTCCATTAAACTTCTGGCCGGCAATATCGATGGTGAATTCTCCGTCAGGGGAAATTGAAGCGATTTCTGCCGTAATCCTGTAGGAGCCAGGAGTGGGAAATTCCATCTTCCACAATACCCACTCATCTGGCTTGTCCCAGAATCCGATATTTACCCTGCCGTCGTGTTCCTCCACCTTGATCCGGCTGCCGTGCAGTTCGGCCTGATCGGCGTTCAGCTTGATGATTCCCTTCTGGTCGGGTTTCACTATTTCTACAGGTTCTTCGACTTTTACAGGCTTCATGTTCCGCCCTGTAATCCTGACCGCACAGGTATATTCTGAAATTTTACTTGCCGGCGTTGTTATGACCAGTCCGTCTGCTGTCTGCTTCCATTCCACTTTACCGTCGTAGCCAACCATGCTGATGCTTTTTATGTTGTTTATGTCTTCACCCGCAGGTCTGCAGAGAGATCTAATTACCAGTTGGCCGTTTTCGGGCCAACCCAGGGCGGTTGCATAAAGTGTATCTCCCTTTGTCGTAAAGCGGATGTCCCTGCTGGAGTAGGCGAAATCTTCCTTGAAGCCGCCGCCCCTGGTTCGTACTGGACCCTCACCGTAAACCAGCCATGGACGTGTTCCATAAATGACTTCACCGAAAATGGCATTCCATTTCGCCATTTCTTCTAGCGTCTGTTCAACCTCCGGATCGATTGAACCGTCGGGTCTCTGGACAACGTTAAGAAGCAGGCATCCGTTTTTGCTGACAATATCCACTAGCATGTGGATGGACCAGCTGGTCGGCCGGAATTTCCAGTTCCTGTTGTAATACCAGTCGCCGATTGAAGTGTCGGTCTGCCAGGGGTAGGGATTAATGCCGCCCATTACGCCGCGCTCCAGGTCCTGAACCCACCTGCCTTCAGATTCCTGTTTACAGTTGTAGACCACTTCCAGTGTGCCGCGGTTTTCAATGCTCTTGTTGTAAAGGTGGGCCAGCATTCTTCGCCCTGTTTCAGGGGCGTCTTTGCCAAAAGGCAGGGCGCCATCGGTGTAAAGCAGGTCCAAATCGTAATTGTCGATGAGATCGGTAACCCGCTTGTACCATTGTTCGTGCCATTCAGGGTTGTTGCTGTACCAGCTCTTGTCGTTTGTTGCAGCAGGCTTGTGATAGAGATCCCAGTATTTCTCGTCTGCGCCGTCATATGGCACACCAGCCTTTGGTCCGGTCTTGTCCGACTTATGGCTGTCCTGGAACCACGTGAAACTCGCGCCCATGTGTTCGGAAACGCCGAACTTGAGGCCGTGCTTCTTCGCCGCTTTCTGCCAGTCTCCTACAACGTCACGCTTGGGGCCCATGTTCACCGCGTTCCATTTATGGTGTTGCGAGTTCCAGAGGTCGAAGTTGTCGTGGTGGCAACCCATGCTGACGAAATATTTTGCGCCCGCTTTCTTGTAGAGGCCCATCAGCCTGTCCGGGTCCCATTTTTCGGCTTTCCAGAGCTGTATAATTTCCCTGTATCCGTGCTCGGAAGGGTGCCCGTAATTCTCCAGGTGATGTTGATACTGGCGGTGCCCCTGAACATACATGTGCCTGGCGTACCAGTCCCCGTCCATGGGAACAGCCTGGGGACCCCAGTGTGCCCAGATGCCGAACTTGGCATCACGGAACCATTCGGGATACTGGTACTGCCTGAGTGATTCATCGGTCGACTTGAAGAAATTTTTTGTGAACTGTCGGCTCTGGCCGCATGTGGCACAGCCGGTCATGATGACTGCGGCTGAAGTTGCTAGAAACGTTATGACGGTACAGGTTACGATCGGTATCTTTTGCATTTTTCTGCCTTTCAGTTGAAGTAATTCCTGGGGACGTTGCCTACCATTGATGAGTAAATAGCAGGACATTTCCGATGGCAATGCCTTTTAAAAAGAAAAAAATGGATAATACTGACCGGTGATGGAGAATAATGACCTTTGACGGCCTGTTACGCGTGTCACTCGCCGCCGCGGAATTGTTTCTTTGCCACGTACTGGTCAATGTGATTTACTCAAAGGAATTTGTCTGGCGGAATACTGAATGTTAAGCGGTTTCATAGTGTCTCTTGTTGCGGTTGTGCTGGCGGAAATGGGTGACAAGACCCAGCTTCTTGCAATGGCGTTTGCTGCGCGTTACAGGTGGCAGACGGTTCTCTGGGCCGTATTTGCGGCAACGCTTCTTAATCATCTGCTTGCTGTTGTTGCCGGAAATCTTGTAACAGTCCTGCTCCCGATGTGCTGGATCAAGATGGCTGCCGCAATTGCGTTTATTTTGTTTGCGATCTGGACCGTCAGGGGAGACCATCTTGACGGTGAGGACGCTCAGGTCCGGCGGAGCCCTTTCTGGACTGTTGCAATAGCGTTTTTTATAGCTGAAATGGGGGATAAGACGCAACTGATGACAATGACC
>JAEAMF010002003.1_pt1 | contig 12485 bp, 10 predicted proteins | sample 8958721 | NCBI WGS metagenome assembly JAEAMF01 (sample SAMN16933255, study PRJNA681124) | bioreactor sludge metagenome | isolation source: anaerobic bioreactor treating anionic surfactant - SDBS | place: India: Bengaluru | collected 2019-02-28
TGAGACAGGCCAGCAAAGCAGATAAATTCATCAGCGTACCTTTTTATTATTATAAGTTTAAAAAAGAAGAATCAGATTATTCTGATTCTTCAGGATGATTATTTTCCGCTTCCTTTAGAAGTCGTGTGACCAGGAGCTGGTCAATTTTAAAATGGTCAACATCCACCACTTCAAATTTATAGTTACCATAGATCACTGTATCGGCAGGGCGTGGAATTTTGCGTAGACGGTACATCATGAAACCGGCAAGCGTTTCATAATTTTCTTCATCCGGCATTTCATCAATTTCAAGGGCATGTTTCAGGTCCTCAATTGGCGTGCTACCATCAATCAGCCAGGAATTGTTGTCACGTTTGATAATTTGCTGATCTGCTTCAATTGGCGTGACCCAGTCACCCATGACGGTAATCATAATATCAGACAAGGTAATCACGCCAACTACCAAGGCATATTCGTTAATTACCACAGCAAACTTTTCTTTGGTGGAACGGAAACGGTCCAGTAATTCAGATAAAGTCAAAGTATCTGGAATGGTCAATACATTACGAATGGTACTTTCATTGAGTTGCAGTAAAGACTGGTTATTCAGAATACGCACCAGAATATCTTTAGCATCAACATAACCAATCACATCATCAATGTTTTCACTACACACTAAAAACTTGGAATACGGATATTCAGCCAGTTTTTGCCGGATACTGGCTTCAGATTCTTTCAAAGTGAAATAGATGACATTTTCACGAGTTGTCATACTCGAAGGAACATTACGTTCTTCAAGTTCAAACACGTTTTCAATAAAGTGATGTTCCTGTTTCTGTAATACACCTGCCTGTGCACCTGCATCCATGACAGCAGAAATATCATCAAAGGTGATGTTGTCTTCACGGGTGGTATTGACCTTGAACAGGCGAAATAACAGATTGGCAATGGCATTAATGAACCAGGCCAGTGGACGACATACGCTAATAAAAATTTGAATCGGGTTGATCACAGACACAGCAATTTTTTCCGGTGCAATCATGGCCAGACGTTTTGGCATCAAGTCTGCAAACAGAATGAATAATGACGTGACTAAAGTAAAAGACAAGGCAAAACCGATCGTTTCAGCCCACGCACCCGTATAGAAACGTGAAACTAGCTCGAGAAAATAAGGACGGAAAGCACCTTCACCTAAAATACCGCCAAGAATAGCAACAGCATTTAAACCGATTTGTGAAGCTGCAAAAAAGTCTGCTGAATTTTCCTGTAAATCCAATACTTGCTGAGCACGTTCATCCCCTGATTCAGCCAGTATTTTTAGTTTAACTTTACGTGCACCCGCCAGGGCAATTTCGGTGAGCGATAAGAATCCCGCACCCGCAATGAGGATGATGATGATGACGATATTTTGAAAGAGGCTCACAAATCCACCTGTGGATCATCATTATTATGAATATTTTTAACATAAAAGAAGGTCAGGTAGTAATGAAATAACTACCTGACTAAATACAGTATAAGCTTAAAAAAGAAGAATTTAAGAAAAATTGCGCTTAATAATGTGAAAATTGAGAATTATTCATTAAAAACTCACGATTTTCTTCTTCAATCATTTGGCGTGCAACATACAGAATGAGCTGGCGCAACCAGCGATGTGCCGGGTGATGATGCAATAACGGACACCATGCCATCTTCAATTCAAACTCGGGAATGTAGAAGGGTGGGTCTTTCATCAGTAGGTTCTGGTTTTTAGCCTGTAAACGTGCAATGCGTGTTGGCAAAGTCGCAACGAGGTCAACATTGGCAGCCAATAACCCGGGCATTTGATAGTGACGGGTAAAGACCGAAATTTTACGCTTTTGACCAATACGTTCCAAAGCCTGATCAATCCAGCCCAAACCCGCCTGTTTTTCTGGGTTCACGCCAAAGCCAACACCCATCCCTGTTTTAGAGACCCAGATATGCTGTGCATCTAAATAACTTTTAAGGTTTAAATTTCCCGCAGCAGGATGCTTGCTATTGAGCAGACAGGAAAAGCTGTCTCGCCAGACCAGAACCTGGTGGAAACTTTGCGGAATTTCATTGAAACGGTTAATCGCCAGATCGACTTTGCCTTGTTCCATGTCACGGTAGGACACGTCACTGGGGGTTAAAAAGTCCAGTACCACATTGGGTGCTTCGGAGCGTAAGGCTTTAACCAAACGTGGTACTAAAGTCGCTTCAGCATAGTCCGAGGTCATAATGCGGAAAACACGATTCGATGTATAAGGACGGAACTCGGTACGCGGTTCCAGAATCATTGAAAGATCAGACAAGGCATCACGGATACGCGGCTGTAATTCCAAAGCACGTTCTGTGGGGGTCATTCCTTCAGAAGAACGAATTAACAGCGGATCATTAAATAAATTGCGTAAACGACGCAAAATGTTACTCATGGCAGGTTGGGTTACACCCAATTGTTCTGCAGCACGCGTGACATTTTTTTCGCGAAGCAGTACATCAAGATATATTAATAGATTGAGATCGACCCGCTCCAGATTCATACAAGAAATACCGAAAATAAGCTCATGAAATTATTTCGATTATGCCATAAGCGACAAGGCTTGTGTAGGAATATTGATGAAAAAAGAGACGGGATAATCGTGGAATTTTATATAGATAAAATGAATTAATGAATGAATTAACGAGGGTAAACGCCATGCTTATTGAAGTAAAGTTAAATGAATCAGAGAGAAAAATTCGCAGATTTTAATAGCAAATAAAGGCCTTTATTGAGTGAGCTATAAAAAGAAAATAGAAGAAATAAAATACAGTCATATTTTGATGATTTTGATTAAAAATTTACATAAATGACTAAAAAAGTAGCTGGTCAAGCTTTTTCATTTCAAAGCACGACTTAAGTCTAATGAAGAAAAAAACGGCATTGTGAACACTTTGTAAGCAAAAAATGATTTTGAGTAATTAAAATAAAGTTAATTAAAACAATAATTTAAAATTTTGAAACATAAATATAATAAGACTTTGATCTACATATTTTTTAAATAAATACTGGGAATTAATCGAGAATATTGGATTAATTTTTTAACTCAATCTAATCTGTGTTCATCTTAACGAAGCGCTCTAAATCTGAACAAATAATATGAGTGTGATTTTAGCCTTCGCTTGATGAAATCCTAATATTATTACAGGAAAATATCATGACTACATACCAAACAGCGATTGATGCAATCCGCGAATTAAAAGCGAAATTCGGCAACACTTGGGCAGACATCAGTGCTGAAGACGCTGCACGTATGCAAATGCAAAACCGTTTCAAAACTGGTTTAGACATTGCTAAATATACAGCTGCGATTATGCGTCGTGATATGGCTGCTTATGATGCTGACTCTAGCAAATATACTCAATCATTAGGTTGCTGGCACGGTTTCATCGCACAACAAAAAATGATTGCGAACAAAAAATACTTCGGTACGACTGAACGCCGTTATATCTACCTTTCTGGCTGGATGGTTGCAGCTCTTCGTTCAGAATTCGGTCCACTTCCTGACCAATCTATGCACGAAAAAACTTCTGTTCCTGCATTGATCGAAGAAATCTATACATTCTTGCGTCAAGCTGATGCGAAAGAATTAAACGATTTGTTCCGCGCACTTAAAAAAGCTCAAGATGCTGGTGACACTGCTAAAGCTGCTGAAATCACTGCTCAAATCGACGGTTTCCAAACTCACGTTGTGCCAATTATTGCGGACATCGATGCTGGTTTCGGTAACGAAGAAGCGACTTACTTACTTGCTAAGAAAATGATCGAAGCGGGTGCTTGTGCACTACAAATCGAAAACCAGGTTTCTGATGCGAAACAATGTGGTCACCAAGCTGGTAAAGTAACAGTTCCACACGAAGACTTCATCGCGAAAATCCACGCACTTCGCTATGCATTCTTAGAAATGGGTCTTGACGACGGTATCATCGTTGCACGTACTGACTCTGAAGGCGCTGACTTGACTCAAAAAATCCCAGTGGTTAAAGAGCCAGGCGACATCGCTTCTCAATACATCAGCTACTTAGACACAAAGAAGTTGTTCCAAATGCGAAACTTGTTTATAACAACTCTCCATCGTTCAACTGGACTTTAAACTTCCGTCAACAAGCTTACGACCGTTGGGTTGCTGAAGGTAAAGACGTTTCTGCTTACGACCGTGCTAAATTAATGAGCGCTGAGTACGATGCTACTGAATTAGCTGCTGAAGCTGACGAAAAAGTTCGTACATTCCAGGCAGATGCTTCTCGTGAAGCAGGTGTGTTCCACCACTTGATCACACTTCCGACTTACCACACAGCTGCTCTTTCTACTCACGAGCTTGCTCAAGGTTACTTCGGTTCTGAAGGTATGTTGGCTTATGTTGCTGGCGTACAACGTAAAGAAATCCGCGGTACCATCGCTTGTGTGAAACACCAAGCAATGGCGGGTTCTGACATCGGTGACGACCACAAAGAAATCTTCGCTGGTGACAATGCCCTTAAAGCTGGTGATGACTCTAAAAACACTATGAACCAATTCTCTGCTCACTAAGCATTGAACTGATTCAAAAAACCCGGCGCAAGCCGGGTTTTTTTATATCTTAAAGAAAGTTTAGAATGAGATATAAAAAAAGCACCTGATAAAAGGTGCTTTTTGAAAATTGATAAAGATGAAAGCCGTAAAATGATTACTTGATTAAAATAATCAGCCAGACAAAGAAGATGATGCCAAGGGCTACAAACTGTGCAGCACTGCCCATGTCTTTGGCATTTTTTGAAAGTGGATGTTTGTCCAAAGAAATACGATCGACCACGGCTTCAATCGCTGAATTCAATAATTCCACAATCAAAGCCAGTAAGCAGACAGCAACCATGAGCGCCTGTTCAACCGCGGTCACATCAAGAAAAAAACTGCTCGGAATGAGTACGACATTGATCAGGACGATTTGACGAAAAGCAGCTTCATGGATAAATGCAGATTTAAAACCAGCAAGAGAATACTGGGTTGCATTCAATACACGCTTAACACCGGTTTTACCTTTAAAGGGGGAATAAGAGTTCATTGCACTTAAATATTCAATAATTTGCACCATCATATTGGGTTTTGCTTAAGCAAAAATTAATTACATTAACTTAATTAAAATATTGAAATGCAATAGTAAAAAATATGTCCTAAGCTTGCTTTAAAAGCCGTGGTAATTTAATAAAGAAAATTCCTTCACATTTTCTCCTTATTTAAGGCAAAGTCTTATTTTTCTGTTAAATATGATTGGCTTTTATAGTTTTGTCATTGATGATCAAGATCAGATCAATCATTTTAGTTATTCAATGATCGAGTTGAATTTTTTTATCCCTTAGCACTTAAGTGACCAGGATATATGCTGTCTAGATTTTTTATTCATCGACCGATTTTTGCAGGTGTTTTAGCCATTATCCTGATGGCTTTTGGGGTTTTTGCAACGCTGAATTTACCGGTAGAGCGCTTTCCGGACATCGCCCCGCCACGGATTAGCGTCAGTGCCAGCTACAATGGTGCTTCAGCAGAAACGGTGGAAGAAAGTGTCACCCAGGTACTGGAACAGCAAATTAAAGGCATTGATCATTTGCTGTATTTTAGTTCCAGCAGTGATTCATCCGGGCGCAGTCGCATTAACATCAGTTTTGAAAATGGGACCGATCCCGATACTGCACAAGTCCAGGTACAAAATGCAATTAATGGCGTGCTGAACCGTTTACCAGATGAAGTGCAACGTCAGGGAGTGAATGTATTCAAGTCACTGGGTGACACGCACATGGTCATTGGCCTATATGATGCTTCGGGAAAAAGTGACAGCATTGCCTTATCCGACTACATGCAGACTCACCTGGAAGAAGATCTGGCACGTATAGATGGTGTGGGGGAGGTTGATGTCTTTGGTTCGCAATATGCCATGCGCATCTGGCTAAACCCCTTAAAATTAAAACAATACAATTTAATGCCGAGTGATATCCGCGCCGCTATTGAAGCGCAAAATACCCAGGTTGCAGCAGGGGCGGTGGGTGATTTACCTACAGTAGCAGACCAGTATTTAAATGCCAAAGTCACTTCTGGTTCACGTTTAAAAACGGTGCCGGAATTTGAAAATATCATTGTCAAATCTGCGCGTGATGGCAGTTTTATCTATTTAAAAGATGTCGCCCGAATTGAACTGGGGGCAGAAAATTATCAATCCATGAATACCATCAACGGCTTTCCTTCTGCCGGGATGGGCATTTCGCTGGCTTCTGGTGCCAATGCCCTGGCGACTTCAGCACTGATTCAGGCTGAAGTGGATCAGATTTCGAAGCAGCTTCCTGAAGGCTATAAGCTGGTTTATCCGCGTGATAATACGCCATTTGTCAAAGAATCCATTAAGGAAGTGGTGAAAACCCTAGTGGAGGCCGTGCTGCTGGTGATTGTGGTGATGTTCCTGTTCCTGCAAAACTGGCGCGCGACGCTGATTCCAGCAATTACCGTACCGGTGGTCCTGCTGGGCACGATGGCGATATTGTATGTGCTTGGCTTGAGTATCAATACATTAACCCTGTTTGCCTTGGTTTTGGCGATTGGGCTGCTGGTCGATGATGCCATTGTGGTGGTGGAAAATATTGAGCGGCTGATGCATGAGAAAAACCTGACGGCTCAGAAGGCATCGCTTGAATCCATGCAGGAAATTAGTGGGGCATTGGTGGGGATCACGCTGGTACTGACAGCAGTGTTTATTCCGATGGCCTTTTTTGGTGGTTCAACCGGGGTGATTTACCGCCAGTTTTCCATTACTTTAGTTGTCGCTATGGCTTTATCTCTGGCTGTTGCGCTCATTTTAACTCCAGCTTTATGTGCCCTGATTTTAAAGCCGAATCCGCAGCCTGCCCGATGGGCGGTCTGGTTTAATCAAAAGCTGGATGGCTTAAAACGGCGCTATCTTCAATTATCTACCTTAACCCTGCGATATAAAGCCATTTGTTTGCTGCTGTTTGCTGCACTGATCAGTGTTTTTGCCTTGTTTTATCGGGCCTTGCCGACCAGTTTTATTCCCAGTGAAGATCAGGGCATTCTCAATGTGCAGTTTAAGCTGGCAGATGGTGCACCGATGTCGAAAAGTTCCGAAATTGGTGAGCAGATTAGACAGTATTTTTTGCAAAATGAAAAACAGAATGTAAATCTTGTGATGGTGCGTTATGGTCGTAATATGGCGGGAACGGGACAAAACTTAGGTCAGGGTTTTATTGCCTTAAAGCCCTGGGATGAGCGTTCTGGCAAAGAAAATTCAGCCCAAGCGATTCGGGAACGCGCCTTAAAGCATTTTAAAAAGAATCCGAATGCACAGATTAATGTGACGATGCCGGCTTCGGTCAGTGGTTTAGGCCAGACTGACGGGCTGGATTTCTGGATTCGTGATATCAATGGTCAAGGTCGTGCCTATCTGGATAGCCAGTTTAAGCAATTGCAGCAACAGGCAAAACAATACAGCAGTTTTGAAAATCTGGACAAACGCTCAAACCCGGATAAAGCCGGGTTGAAGGTCAATATTGACCAGAAACTGGCGATGGCCAATGGTCTGTCACAAGCAGCCATTAACAGTACCTTGGCGAGTGCATGGGGTGGCAGCTATATCAATGATTTTATTGATCGCGGCCGGATTAAACGGGTGATGATGCAGGGCGATGCTGAATTCCGTTCTAAACCTGAAGACCTGCAATATTGGTATGTGCGCAATGACTTGAATCAGATGGTGTCCTTTAGCAATTTTGCCACGGTCAGCTGGAGTGGCGGACCAGATGTGGTGAACCGTTATATGGGCTACACTGCATTGCAAATGGAAGCAGATACCGCCAAAGATGTCAGCTCGGGCGTGGCAATGCGTGATGTTGAACAGCTAGTTGCACAGCACCCGGGGATAGACGTGGCGTGGAGCGGTTTGTCCTATGAAGAAAAACGCTCGAGTAATCAGGCTATATTGCTGTATATATTGTCGATTGGCTTTATTTTTCTGTGTTTGGCTGCACTGTACGAAAGCTGGTCTATCCCTACGGCAGTATTAACTGCCATTCCTTTGGGGATTGGCGGCAATATCCTGTTCAGTTATTTTGCCGGTTTTCCAAATGACATTTATTTCCAGATTGCCTTACTCACCACCATTGGCCTGTCCTGTAAAAATGCCATTTTAATTGTCGAGTTTGCCGCACTTGCCGAGCAGCAAGGCCGCAGTGTGATTGAGGCTGCACTGGAAGGGGCCAGTCTGCGTTTACGCCCGATTCTGATGACTTCTCTGGCCTTTGGTGCAGGGGTAATTCCGCTGGTATTTGCCTTTGGTGCGGGTGCTGTCAGCCGTCAGGAAATTGGGGTGAGTGTGTTGGGTGGGGTAATTTTTGCCACCGTTTTGGTGCTGATTTTTATTCCCTTTATGTATGTGCTGATTCGTACGCTGTTGAAAACCAATTCCATTCACCAAACAAGGTGTCGGGGCAGATGCTGCCTTAAGTACCATTCCTGTGGCTGGCGATGTTGCCGGTTTTGCATTGACCTGTTATGCCATCTATAAGGCCAAGCAAATTGGTGTACCGCAAAACAAGCTGACTCCAGTGCTGAGATTGGCCATGATGGATGCTGTGGTTGGTTTTATCCCTGTAGCGGGAACGATTTTTGACGTTTTTATTCGTCCTAGTCGCAAAGCCTTAACCATTGTTCATGATCATATTCGTGAGGAATATCAGATTCGCAGTGAGTCACATGTCACCCATCCCTTTTTGCATGAACGTCTGGAACAGAAGCAGCAGTCTTCTGCATTTTGGCGTAACCCTGTCGTGGCCTGGGTCTGGCTGCACCTTCCTGACTTATTGGGTGTTATTGTTATCATTTTATTGGCTATTGCCATGTGGCTGGGATTGAGCTGGTTATGGCAATGGTGGCAAACACTGAATATTTAAGGTTATGCAAGATCAATCAATTGATGATTTTCTCTCGATATCGTGTGTATGAGTGGTGTGCATAATTGATTTCAATGACCGTCTATTAGCGGATTTAGCCACAAAAAAGCCTCCATCGTGGAGGCTTTTTATATCCCGTCTATCTAAGCAGATTCAGTCTAAACAGATTATGGGCAATTTAACTGTTGTAATGCAGCCACACGTTGTTCAATACTAGGGTGGGTCTGGAACAAGGCAGCCAAGCTGAAACCTTGTTCTTTGCCTTCTGCAATAGAGAAAGCTTTCATTTCTTTCGGCATTTGATCTGGCAATTCTGATTCTGCCTGTAAACGCAGTAAGGCAGAAATCATCGCCTGTTTACCGGCTAAACGTGCACCCGCTTCATCGGCACGGTATTCACGGTGACGCGAGAACCACATGACGATGGCTGAGGCCAGAATACCAAACACGATATCCAGTACCATGGTAATGGCAAAATAAGCCAGGCCTGGTGCTTCGCCATCTTCACGACCAAATACATTACGGTCAATAAAGTCACCGACCACACGTGCAAAGAACATGACAAAGGCGTTGACTACACCTTGAATCAGGGCAAGCGTGACCATATCACCATTGGCAACGTGACCAATTTCGTGCGCAAGCACCGCACGAAGTTCGTCTTTATTCATGCGTTCGAGCAAGCCTGTTGAAACGGCAACCAATGCATCGTTTTTATTCCAGCCTGTAGCGAAAGCATTCGACTGATAAGATGGGAAAATACCCACTTCTGGCATGTTAATGCCGGCACGTTGCGATAATTGCGCAATTTCTTGTAATAACCATGCTTCAGCCTGGTTACGAGGCGCATTGGGATCAATTAACTCTGTCCCGGTAGATTTTTTTGCCATCCATTTCGACATAAATAATGAAATGAGAGAGCCAACCATACCAAAGACAAAACAGATCACGAGTAGGTTGCCTAGATTTAAGCCACCCGCGCCATGGTAACTACCGACACCGAAGAGTGACAAGATAATGCCAGCTACTACCAGTACCGCGAGGTTGGTTAGCAAGAACAAACCAATCCGCATCATTGAGAAAATCCTCTTATAATAAAAAAATAATCTGATTTATAAATCAAAAATCATCTTTCTAAATATGAGGTGTAAGTCTTAAAAATTCAAGGAAAAATTAAGAAAACTCGATAATGGCGCAGTTTCTAAAACAATTTAATTGTCAACAATTGAAATTCTTGCGGAAGCTGTCGCATGTGCCGTGGCATACGAGCCGGGGGCATCGGTGAAACTGCCATCGGATGCCATGATAATTTGACGTTGTGAACTATAACGACGGGCTGCATGTGATGAAGCGGATTTATCATTGTCGGACTGGGCAACAATTTTGCCGGTATCGGAAGCAAATTTTGTTGAGTTCGAACTATGACCCAAGCCATTGGCATATAAGTTGCTGAAACGGCTGCTCACACGTCTGACATAGTCCTGGGTTTCTCTGAAAGGTGGAATGCCGCCGTATTTGGCGACATTGCCTTCACCCGCATTGTAACTGGCCAGAACCAGTGAGGTATTGCCGTTAAAGCGTTTCATTAACCAGGATAAATATTTTGCTCCACCCATAATATTTTGATAGGGATCAAAGGCATTTGAAACATTAAAACGTCTTGCCGTCGCAGGCATAAGCTGCATCAGGCCTTGGGCACCGACAGGTGAGCGCGCATTGACATTAAAGCCTGATTCAGTATGCATGACTGCTTTAATCAGACCTTCAGATATGCCATGTTGAGACGCGGCCTGTTTAATAATGGAATCGAAAGCATTTTTATTGCGGCTATAACTCGGCAGTACCGAAGCTTCGGATGAACCCCAGTTACTATAACTATGGATATTGCTGTCTGGGTAATACGTTTTTTTCTCGACTTTAAGATGGTTGTAACGATTTTTCTTATTGGTGAGCAAGGTCGTACCATTCGAATCTTTTAATTGATAAATGGTCTGGCCGGCATGACTGGTCGTTGCAACAGATTGAACTGCTACACACCCCAAAAAATAAAGTCCAATTTTTACAAAGTTATTTTTCATTTTTATAAATAGAAAACATGTGTTCCAAACAGTACAAGTGGAGTTTAACAAAAAAAAACAAGATGGAAAGTATTACTCCATTAATTTTACCAATAGTTTGTAAAAATCAAGTACCGTTTGTTGAGATAGTAATCAAAAAAAATATTAATTTTTTTTTAACCAGGATAACTTGACACATATAAATAATTGATTTTAATTAATATTTAAATTGATCAAAAAATGATCAATTTAAATAGAAGCCTTAAATAACAGGTCTGACACCTTGTCAAGTGTTTTAAAATCCACAAAGTTATCCACAGGTTTTGTGGACAACTGTGGAAAAGTACAAATGGCAAGCATTGTGGCTAAAAACTGAACTCGTCAGGTCAAAATAAACCTGAGAGTTTTAGATGAAAAGGGTAGTAATAAACAATTTGCAGAAATTACATTCTTTTGGTGCGTGTTCAGACTGAATCGGATAAAATTGCGCGGTATTTTTATTTATGGGTAAATCTCGTCTATGTACTCGCCAGTTGAGTCCGAACAAGGATTTAATTTCAAACCAGAACTGCCCACTAGTTCGGCATATTACCGTTTGTTGAAAAAGCTTCGCCGTCAAGTCGGTCATGCCATTCGTGATTTTAAAATGATCGAAGATGGCGACAAGGTAATGGTCTGTATTTCTGGGGGTAAAGACAGTTATACCTTGCTGGATATTTTGTTGCAATTTAAACGCATTGCACCGATCAACTTTGATGTAGTTGCAGTCAACCTGGATCAAAAGCAGCCGGGTTTCCCTGAAGATGTCTTGCCCCGTTATTTAGAGGAAAATAAAATTCCTTATTATATTCTGGAAAAAGACACTTATAGTATTACTAAAAAACTGACGCCTGAAGGTAAAACCTACTGTGCAGTGTGTTCACGTCTACGTCGTGGTTCATTATATGGCTTTGCGCAAGAAATTGGCGCGACCAAAGTGGCTTTAGGTCATCACCGTGATGACATTATGGCAACTTTCTTCCTGAACCTGTTTCATGGCGGCAGCTTAAAAGCCATGCCTCCGAAACTGTTGTCATCTGACAAGAAAAATATCTTGATTCGTCCACTGGCTTATGTGGAAGAAAAAGACATCATTAAATATGCAGAAATGCGCCAGTTCCCGATTATTCCATGTAACTTGTGCGGTTCACAGGAAAATTTACAGCGCGCCATGATTAATGACATGCTGCGTGAATGGGATAAGCAGTATCCAAAACGTTTACACAGTATTTTTGGTGCCATGCAAAATGTATCGCCTTCACAATTGGCCGACCGTGAACTGTTTGACTTTGAAGCTTTGGATGCACAACGTGAAATTGATTTTACGGGCAGCTGTTCAACTGAAGAAGAAGGGCAAAGCAAACGGATCAATATGGTTAATTTAGGTTTTGTTGCGGACTAAGCGCATTTTTAGACACCAATTTTAGCATTGGTGTCTAATTTATATAA
>JAEAMF010002028.1_pt1 | contig 12481 bp, 9 predicted proteins | sample 8958721 | NCBI WGS metagenome assembly JAEAMF01 (sample SAMN16933255, study PRJNA681124) | bioreactor sludge metagenome | isolation source: anaerobic bioreactor treating anionic surfactant - SDBS | place: India: Bengaluru | collected 2019-02-28
GCAGTAGCCACGCTCACTCCCACTTCAAAGGGCCCCACGCCGGTTGCGATTGTCACGGCGCAAGCTCCGCCCACCCCGGTCACGCCTGCGGCCGGTTCGACGGTCATCATCGCTGTTCAGCCTTCCGCCACAGTGGTTCCGCTTGTGACTCCCGTCCCGGCGACACCGGTGCCCAGCACGTTTGAGTACACGGTGGAATGGGGCGATACGCTGTACTCTATTGCCCGCCGCTATGGAACTACGGTTGATGCCATTGTGGCGCTGAACGGCTTGCAGGATGCCAGTTACATTTCGGTGGGCCAGGTGCTCAAGATCCCCGGCACCGCGTCTCCCACAATCCCTTCGACCGGTGGAGATTATACAGTTCAGCCGGGGGATACGCTCTACTCCATCGCCGTCCGCTATGGCACGACGGTTGAGGCCATTCAGAGCGCCAATGGGATCGTCAACCCCGCGATGATCCGCATCGGACAAAGGCTCATTATTCCAGGGGGCGGGGGCACTTCGGCACCTGTCACGGGTGGGGTCACGTACATTGTGCAGGCTGATGACACCCTGTACAGCATCGCCGCCCGTTTCGGCAAAAACGTCTGGGACATCGTCGTGGCCAACAATCTCGCTGACCCTGCTTTGATCTATGTTGGCCAGGAGCTAATCATCCCCTGAGCGCTGCCCGGATAACGGTAACATAGCGCCCCACGGCTTTTGCCATGCCGACGGGAGGCCGCGCTACCGTACCCCCGTAAACTGGAGCTAGCAGGGATCATTGGGTGGAAATCTCAGGCCAGGAACTGAACCTTTCGAGTGATTCTTGTGTATACTAGTGAGGAAAGCGCTAAAATGGAGAGGGAGTCACCTCTGCCGGAGGCCGTAAGCGAAGACGCGGGCCTGGTGGCGCGCATCCGCTGCGGAGACATTGGCGCGTTCGAGCTGTTGTATCGCAAGTACAAGAGCCGTCTCTATGGCACGGCGCTGGCGATCACCGGCGACCGGGGCGCGGCGGAGGAGATTCTGCAGGACGCTTTCGTGCGCGCGTATCGCGCCATGGGCAGAGCGGATGGGTCCGTGTCGCTTTCGCCCTGGTTGCATCGTATCGTTGTCAACCTGAGCTGCAACTGGGTCAGGCGCAACCGGCAGTGGGTACTGCCTCTCGACACCTGGCTGGACCGGCTCGCTATCCCTGCGGTTTCACTGGAGTATGCCGCCGAGAGCATCGAGCTGGGAGAGATTGTGCGTGAGGCGTTGGCCGGGCTCGGCTTTAAGCAGCGCACCGTGATCATACTGTTCTATGTACAGGGCTTTAGTTTGTCCGAGATTGCTTACATTCTGGAGTGCCCGGTTGGGACCGTCAAGTCCCGGCTGCACTATGCCTGCCAGGCTCTGCGCAAAAAGCTGAGCGAAGACAGGCGGCTGACGGGCGAGGTCGTGTATGGCGCATCGTAGCGACAAGGTCTTTCACGAAGTGAAAGGCAAGGTCTTTCACGAAGTGAAAGGCAAGGTCTTTCACGAAGTGGAAGACGAAAAGAACACTGTGGACCCGCTGGCGGATGATGATCTGGGGCGCATGATCCACTGGGGGCTGGAAGATTCGTTCTCCAAGGCCGAGCCGCCGGATGATTTGTGGCCCAAGATCATGTCGCGATTACAGGAGATGCGGGCGCCCGCACCGCGTGCTCCCGTCAGGCGCCGCATCTCATTCTCCCTGGCGCCGCTGGTGCAGACGGTGGTGGTCAGCGCTCTCCTCCTGGCCTTTGGGCTGGGGGTAGACCGCAACGCCACGGCGCCGCGTGGCGAGCGACAAGCTCGTGCGACGCCGACTGTAGTCAAGGTTGACTCAAGCCAGGAGCTGCCCGATGATATGCTGCGCGGTTATCTGCTTACCCGCATGGTGCAGCAGCTCGCTGTGCCCCGCCGTCCGGGAGGCGCACGCCCGTGAGGTTGATGATCACATTCTGAGGAGCCTGCCCGCGTCCGTGTAGCATAGCCCGTTGCCGCTACTGCGCCCTGTACTCATGCCGCCGTTGGTTGCGGCTGCGCGCCTGGCGGGGTGGGCGTCTTATACGGCGCAAGGCCCTATATTACGGTTCTCGAATCCATGCTTGTGAAGGGAGGTGGAAGCTTCAAAGTAGATCAGTGTAAGCATACCATCAGTCCGAGTAACAAAAAGAACGACAATCCTTGAGGAGGAGATTACCAAATGAGTAGGAAATTCGTATTGGCGGCCACGCTGCTGCTGGTCCTGTCCATGGTCCTCAGCTCGTGCAAGCCGGCCGAGAAGCTCGAGTCGTCGATCAACCTGAACTGGAATACCGAGCCCCCGACCATGGACCCCGGTCTGGCCACGGATACCACGTCGGTCGACTGCGTCAACATGCTGTTCATGGGCCTGACCAAGCTCGACATCGAGACCGTTGAGCCCAAGCCCTACCTGGCCACCGAGTGGTCGGTTAGCGCGGATGGTCTGGTCTGGACCTTCAAGATGCGCAAGGACGTAAGCTGGATCCGCTGGGATCCCGCCACGCAGAAGGCCGAGAAAAAGCGCAACGTCGTCGCGGATGACATTGTCTACGCCGTGCGGCGTGTGGCCAATCCCGAGACCGCTTCTGACTATGCCTACGTCGACTATGTCATCAAGAACTCGCAGGCAGTGAACACCGGCGAGAGCACGGACCTGGAGTCCATCGGCGTCCGCGCTGTGGACGACTATACCGTCGAGTTCACCCTGACCCAGCCCGCCGGCTACTTCCCGGCGATCGCGGGCATGTGGACCAATACCGCCGTGCCGCGTGAAGTGATCGAAGAGTTCGGTGACAAGTGGACCGAGCCCGGCAATATCTGGACCTTCGGCCCCGCCGTGCTGGATGTCTGGGAGCATGAGAGCAAGGTCGTCTTCAAGAAGAGCCCGACCTGGTTCGATGCCAAGAACGTGTCCATCCAGACCTTCAACATTGCGCTGGTCAATGATGATGCTACGGCCATGGCCATGTACGAGAATGGCGAGCTGGATGTTCAGGCTCCGCCGCTGGCCGATATGGACCGCATCAAGGCCGACGCCACTCTGAGCAAGGAACTGTACGTTGGCCCCGGCACCTGCACCTACTACTATGGCTTTAACACCACCAAGCCGCCGCTGGACAATGCGAAGGTTCGCCAGGCGCTGTCCTACGGCATCGACCGCCAGAAGCTGATCGACACCGTGCTCAAGGGCGGCCAGAAGCCGGCCACCTCGTTTGCCTGCCCCGGCGTCTTTGGCACACCGGCTGAGGATCCCAATTTCCCGGCCATCAAGTTTGACGCAGCCAAGGGCAAGGCCCTGCTGGCCGAAGCCGGCTTCCCGGGCGGCCAGGGTATGCCGGAAATCACCCTGATGTTCAACACCAGCTCCGGGCACCAGAAGATCGCCGAGTTCGTCCAGCAGAGCTGGAAGGAGAACCTGGGCATCGATGTCAAGCTGGCCAACCAGGAGTGGGCAGTGTACCTGAAGACGGTCAATACCGACGCGCCTCAGGTCTACCGCATGGGTTGGTGCTTGGACTATCCGGATGAGAACAACTGGGTGCTGGAGAACTTCCACACCACCAAGAGCCTGAACAACCCGAAGTGGTCCGGCCCCAACGCCGCCGAGTTCGACCGGCTGACCGAAGAGGCTGCTCTCTCGGCCGACCCGGCCAAGCGCAAGGAGCTCTACTTCAAGGCTGAGGAGCTGCTCACCGTCACGGACGCGGTCATCGCGCCGATTTACTTCTACACCTCGATCGTCATGACCAAGCCGTACGTCGAGCGGACCTACTCCAAGGCCGGGCACCAGGAATTCTGGTACTGGAAAGTCAAGGCTCACTAGCTAGCTGTACGGGAGGAGCTGCTCAGTGTAAGCGCTGCGTAGCTCGCTCAATGCAAGTCAAGCCACGCAGCTCCTGAGCCGGAGCTGCGTGGCTTTGTCGTCAGAATGACACTGATTTGACGTGTGCTATTTTTGATATAGAATATCGTTAAGCGGAAGCGGCTCCACCGCAGGTACACAGCGGGGGTGCTGAATACCGCGCAAGAGGAGGTAGGAAATGGGTCGCTATGTCATCCGGCGTTTGCTGTTGCTGATTCCGGTGCTGATTGTCATTTCGGTCGTGACCTTCGGTCTGGCCCACGCCGTTCCCGGTGGTCCGTTCAGCCGCGAAAAGGCCTTGCCCCCTGAGGTTCTGGCCAACCTGGAAAAGTACTACGGGTTGGATCAGCCCGTCTGGAAGCAGTATGTCGATTACATGAGCGACATCATCCTGCGTTTTGATTTTGGGCCGACATATCGGTCCCGCGGGCGCTCGGTCAATGATATCTTTGCCGATCACCTGCCGGTTTCGGCGCAGCTGGGTGTGGCCGCGATTGCCATCGCTCTGGTGATCGGCATACCCCTGGGCATTGTCGCGGCGCTGAAACAGAATACGTTCTGGGATTATCTGGGCATGGGGCTGGCCATTTTCGGCGTCTCCGTGCCGGCCATCGTGCTGGGGCCGCTATTAATCCTGATCTTTGCCCTGGCACTGGGGTGGTTCCCCGTGGCCGGCTGGGGCACACCGGCCAAGATGGTTCTGCCGGCCCTGGCGCTGGGGCTGCGTGAGTCGGCGATCATCGCCCGGCTGACGCGTGCCAGCATGTTGCAGGTGATCCGCGAGGACTATATCCGGACCGCCCGCGCCAAGGGATTGGCCGAGCGTGCGGTGATGGTTCGCCATGCCCTGAAGAATGCCTTTATTCCCGTGGCTACCGTCCTGGGCCCGATGTTTGCCGCCCTGGTCACCGGCACGTTTATTGTCGAGCAGATCTTTGCCATCCCGGGGCTGGGCAAGTACTTTGTGACCAGCATTACCAACCGTGACTATCCCGTGGTGATGGGCACCATTCTGCTGTACGCAGTGTTCCTGGTGCTGGCGAACCTGGCTGTGGATCTCACCTATGCCTTCCTCGACCCGCGCATCCGTTACAATTAGAGGGCAAGAACTATGACAAACGAGCTACAGAACACACCCAAATCCGCTCAGCAACAGGCCTCCGATCGCCAGAGCGAGCGTGTGGGCAAGCCGGCCAACCTGTGGTTGGACGCGTGGCACCGCCTGATCCGCAACCGCATGGCGCTGCTGGGCGGCATCATCATCGTCCTGCTCCTGGCAACGGCTCTCCTGGCGCCGCTCATCGCGCCCTTCGGCTATGCGCAGGGGGACTCGGCTGAAGAGCACACTGTGCCACGCTGGCTGGTGGGCATCCTGCCCGGCAACGTCGAATCCTATGCCAAGGTGAGTGACAAGTTCCTCTTTGGCTCGGACTATCTGGGCCGCGACATCCTGAGCCGGTTGATTTTCGGCACCCGGGTATCGCTTCCGGTGGGGTTCATCGGGGCCTTTACCGCGCTGGTCATCGGGCTGGTCTATGGCTGCATCTCCGGGTACTATGGCGGCAAGGTTGACAACTTGATGATGCGCTTTGTGGACATCATGTACGCCTTCCCAACCATGCTGCTGATCATCCTGATGATGGTGTTTTTCAAGTCCACGTTTTCCACGGTGCAACCAGGGACACTGGCCTACACCTTCAATTCGATCAACAATACGGTGGACAAGATCATGGGTATGCCGGGTGGCGGCATGTTCTTTATCTTTATGGGCATCGGCATCACCGCCTGGATGGGCATGGCTCGCCTCACGCGCGCCCAGATCCTGTCCTTGAAAGAGAAAGAGTTCGTCGAAGCGGCGCACATGATCGGTGCGAACGATATGCGCATCATCATCCGCCACATCTTCCCCAACATCATCGGGCCCTGCATTGTGTCGGAGACGCTGGCGATCCCCGGCTATATCAACTATGAGGTTTTCCTCAGCTTTATCGGCCTGGGAGTCGACCCGCCTACGCCCAGTTGGGGTTCCATGATCTCGGATGGCGCTGCCACTCTGCGCGCCTACCCGCATATGGTGATTTTCCCGGCCCTGGCGCTGGCCGTCACCATGTTCGCCTTTAACTTCCTGGGCGATGGCTTGCGCGATGCCCTTGACCCGAAGATGAAGGGTACCAGTTAGTGGCAGCAGTGCGTGCAGGGGGTGTTGCCGCCTGTCAATCTAAACAACAGAGCTAGCCGGAACTTGCATGTCCAGAAGCCGTTGGTCCGTCGTTGTGCTCGTTGTCCTGTTGCTATGCCTTCTTTTGGTCTTGTGTTTGACCTGTGCTGCAGCAGCGTGGCTGTGGTTCTATCCGGCTTCTGATTCGGACACTGGGCCGCTTGTGTCCTCCACTGCAGAGGGCACACTGCGGCTCTTTGGCGCAGAGCCGGATACGCTGGACCCGGCCCTGGTCGAAGACTCGGTTTCCGCCGAGTATGTGGTCCAGATATTCAGCGGGCTGGTGACGCTCAATGCCGACCTGGAGCTGGTGCCTGACCTGGCCGAGCGCTGGGAGACCAGCCCGGATGGCCGGGTGTATACGTTTTTCCTGCGCCCGGATGCTCGCTTTCATGACGGACGCCCGGTAACCGCCGCCGATTTCAAGTACTCTCTGGAGCGGGCGTGCGCTCCGCGCACCGGATCCAGGGTCGCCGGGGTCTACCTGGGCGATATCGTCGGGGCCAGTGCGATGCTCGCCGGTCAGACAGATTCAATCCGTGGCATCGAGGTGCTGGACGATCATACGCTGCGCATCTCCATTGATGCGCCCAAGGCCTATTTCCTGGCCAAGCTGACCTACTCTACCGCGTTCGTTGTGGACCGGCAGAACACGGCGCAATCGGATTGGCTTCAGCATCCCAATGCGACCGGACCGTTCAAGCTCAAGGAGTGGACTGAAGAGCAAATCGTGCTGCAGCGCAACGACTACTATTACCGGGACAAGCCCCGGCTGGAGCAGGTGGTCTCTTTGCTTTCCGGCGGTTCGGCGATGACTATGTACGAAAACGGTGAACTGGATATCGTCGGCGTTGGTACGGCGGATGTGGAGCGGGTGCGCGACACGGCCAACCCATTACACACCGAACTGACGGTCGTGCCGCAGTTGGACATCCAGTATATTGGCTTTGACGTGACGCAGCCGCCCTTTGATGATGTCCGGGTGCGTCAGGCCTTTGTTTTGGCCATTGATCGTGACAAGATCGCCAACGTCGTCTGGAAGGGAATGATGGCCCCTGCAGAGGGGATTGTGCCGCCGGGCATGCCCGGGTATGCGCGGAAGAGTTCGCTGTTGGGCTTTGACCCAGAGCGTGCCCGCCAGCTCATCGCCGGGTCCAGGTACGGCGACGTCGCCGGCCTGCCGCCCATCACTTTGAGTATCAGCGGGTGGGGCAGCGACATGCCGCCCACCGTGGAGGCCATTGTGGCCATGTACCGCGAAAACCTGGGTATCGAGGTCGCGGTAGAGCAGAGCGGTGACATTCTCAGTGATCAGCCGCAGATGTTCTCGATTGGCTGGATTGCCGACTATCCTGATCCTGAGGACTTTTTGGATATTCTCTTTCACAGCGACAGCGACCTGAATCACATGAATTACTCCAACGACCAGGTAGACCGGCTGCTGGAGCAGGCACGTCTTGAGACGGATACGGCGCGTCGCATGCAACTGTATTTGCAGGCGGAGGAGCTGATCGTTGCCGATGCCCCGTGGGTGCCGCTGTGGCATGGCGTGGACTATGTGCTGACCAAGCCCTATGTCAAAGGCGCGGTTCACGCTGCGGCCATCTTTCCCTGGCTCAGCAACGTGTATATCGAGCAGTAGATATGGAGTGCGCAAGCCGTGCTTGCGCCTTGGAGCATCAAAAAGGAATTATCGTTAGTAGGAAGGGAGGACACACTTTATGGCTATACTGCTGCAGGTGAAGGGCCTCAAAACGCAGTTCTTCACTCAAGACGGCGTGGTGAGCGCGGTCAATGGCATCGACTTTGACCTGAACGAGGGTGAGACCCTCGGCATCGTCGGCGAAAGCGGATGCGGGAAGAGCGTCAGCGTCTTGTCGCTGATGCGCCTCATCCCATCCCCTCCGGGGCGCGTCGTGGGGGGAGAAGCGTGGTTCGGGGGCCGCGACCTGATCAAGATGGACAATGAGGAGATCCGCTCCGTGCGCGGCAACAAAATCGCCATGGTCTTTCAGGATCCGATGACCTCACTGAACCCGGTGCTCACCATCAACCAGCAGGTCACCGAAGCCCTGGAGCTGCACCTGGGGATGGACAAGAAGCAGTCGCGCGCGCGGGCCCTGGAGCTGCTGGAGCTGGTCGGTATCCCCGGCGCGGCCGACCGCCTGGATGACTACCCCCACCAGTTCTCGGGCGGCATGCGCCAGAGGGTGATGATTGCCATGGGCCTGTCCTGCAACCCGCAGCTGCTCATCGCCGACGAACCCACCACAGCCCTCGACGTGACCATTCAGGCGCAGATCACCGATCTGGTCAGGAAGCTGAAATCGGAAATCGGTATGGCCGTGATCTGGATCACCCACGACCTGGGCATCATCGCCGGACTGGCGGACCGCGTGAACGTCATGTACGCCGGCTATATCGTTGAAACCGCCGAAGTGAAGGACGTCTATGGCGATCCGCGGCACCCGTATACACTGGGGCTGCTGGGGTCGATCCCGCGTTTGGACGCCCAACGCAAGACGAAATTGACACCCATCGAAGGCTTGCCACCCGACTTGATTGATATGCTGCCGGGTTGTCCATTTGCACCGCGCTGCCGGTTTGCGCTGGACAAGTGCCTCCACGAGAATCCCGCTCTGGAGCTGGTCGGCCGTAAACACATGGTTGCCTGCTGGGTGGACGTTACAGGAGGGAAGGGACAATGACGACTGAGAACGAGATTCTGCTTGAAGTCAAAGGTCTCAAAATGTATTTCCCCATCACGCAGGGGATTATCTTCCAGCACCACATCGGGGACGTCAAGGCCGTGGATGGGCTCAGCTTTTTCGTGCGGCGTGGCGAGACGCTGGGCCTGGTAGGGGAAAGCGGCTGCGGCAAGTCCACCACCGGCCGTGCCATTCTGCAACTGTACAGCCCGACCGAAGGCGACGTGTACTTTGAAGGGCAGAACCTGTGCAAGCTCAAGGGTGAGCCCCTGCGCCGCATGCGCCGCAAGATGCAGATGATTTTCCAAGACCCCTATGCATCGCTCAACCCGCGCATGACCGTCGGCGACATCGTCGGCGAGCCCCTGGAAGTGCACAACATCATGAAGGGTAAGGAACTGCGCGAGAGGGTGATGGAGCTCTTGGAAGACGTCGGCCTCAACCGCTACTTCATCAACCGCTATCCCCACGAGTTCTCGGGCGGCCAGCGCCAGCGTATTGGCGTCGCGCGCGCTCTGGCGGTAGGCCCCGATTTCATCGTCTGCGATGAGCCCATTTCCGCTCTGGACGTTTCCATTCAGGCGCAGATCATCAACCTGCTGGAAGAGCTGCAGGAGAAGTATCATTTAACCTACCTGTTCATCGCCCATGACCTGTCCGTGGTGCGGCATATCAGCGATCGCGTGGCCGTGATGTACCTGGGCAAGATTGTAGAGCTCACCACGCGTGATCAACTGTACAAGAACGCCCAGCACCCCTACTCCAAGGCCCTGCTCTCGGCTGTGCCGATCCCCGACCCGGTCGTAGAGGAGAAACGGCAGCGCACCATCCTGGTCGGCGATGTGCCCAGCCCGGCCAACCCGCCCAAGGGCTGCCATTTCCATACCCGCTGCCCGGTCAAGATTGCCGGCACCTGTGATGTGACCGAACCCGAGTTCAAGGATTACGGTAACGATCACTGGGTCGCCTGTTACCGGGCCGGACAGTAGGCGGCACCAGCCACCCATAGCATGGATTGCCGGAAAGACATTGTGTACGTAGGGGCGTTCAATTGAACGCCCCTACGTTTTTAGAGGAGGTGTTACGTGTCCAATCAGGTAAAGCGTTCCGACGCGACGGGGACGGAAGTCTACATCCGCGACCAGCTCGTCCTTCAGCCGGCCAACGGATGGGTGCGCTTTGTCCATCGGGCGCGGGTACTGCTGGACCGCGCCACGGCAGGAGTCGTCTACACCACCCCCACCGGAGAAAGCAAAACCCTTACCCTGGCCGGCCACGACGCGTCCTATGGTCTGGCCCGTGACAGCGTTGACCTCAGCGTGGCTGACCGCAATCTCGAGCTGAGCTGGCACATCGCCCTCGGGGACGAGATGCGCCTGCACGTGGAGGTCAGGAACGTTGGCCGCAATGTGCTGCGCATCGCCGAGCTGCACGTCCTGAATGTGGACGCGGAGCGCGGCGGAACGGTGAGCGAGCGCGCCCGTCCGGAAGACTGGCGCTTTTACCAGAATGGCTGGCAATCGTGGGCGCCGACTTTTGCCCGGCACGTTGCTGATGGCATCTGGGTGAACCCGAACACCGATGACTACCGCGCCAAGGCGGTCCCGCATCCCCTGGATGAGGCCGGCCGGACGCTCAGCAGTGAGTGGTTCACTGTCCTGGACTGTCGTGGGACAGGCTTGAAAGCCTATCCCACGAGCACGAAGAGCCCCGCCCTGCTGCTGGGCTTTCTCACCACGGCTGACCAACTGGGCGAAATACGCCTGCAAGTCTCGGACGACCTGCAATTCCGGACGCTGCGCGCCATCTCCTATGCCGATGGCGTCCCGCTGGCTCCCGGAGACAGGCTCTCGTCGGAAACTCTTCTGCTGACGGCTGCTGATGAGCCCCTCGCCCTGCTCGACCTCTACGCCACGCGCCTGAGCGAGACGATGCGGGCGCGGACGGCTTCTTCTGTCCCCACCGGCTGGTGCACCTGGTACTACTTTTACGGTGAGGATACCGCCGGCGACGTTCTGACCAATATGGAGTGGATCGCCAGGAAGAGTCTGCCGCTCGACCTGATTCTCATTGATGATGGCTACGAGGTGAACATCGGCGACTGGCAGGATGTGAGCCCCGAAAAGTATCCGCAGGGGATGAAGGACATAGCCACCCGGATCCGCGCCGCCGGCCACAGCCCGGGCATCTGGACGGCACCGTTTGCCATCAGCTCCCAGTCCCGGCTCTACGCCGAACACCCCGACTGGGCCCTGCGCAACGAGGCCGGCGAGCCGCTCATCGCCTGGCAGCACTGGGGCAAGGACATCTACGGGCTGGACCTGACCCTGCCCGCCGTACAGGACTGGCTGCGCGACCTGTTCCACACGCTCAGTGACGATTGGGGATTCGAGTTCTTCAAGATCGACTTTATCTACGCCGCGGCCCTGCCGGGAGTGCGCCGCGATCCGCACCGGACCCGGGCCCAGGCGGTGCGCCGCGGGCTGGAGATTATCCGCGAAGCGATTGGCGACAAGTTCTTGTTGGGCTGCGGCTGCCCGTTCGGCCCGGCGGTAGGCCTCGTCGATGGCATGCGCATCGGGCCGGACGTCCATGTCGATTGGAAGCCCTTCTGGCAGGACCTGTCCGCTCCCGCCATTTCCAACGCCGCCCTCAACTCGATTGCGCGCGGCTTTATGCACAACCGGCTCTGGCTCAACGATGCCGATTGTCTGATGCTGCGCCCGCGCGGCCCGGACTCGAACCTGGTACTGAACGAAATGCGCACTCTGACCACGGTGGTCGGGCTGAGCGGCGGTCTGGTGCTGGATAGCGACCACCTGCCCGATGTCCGCCGCGGCCGCCTGGAGTATCTGCGCCGCGTTCTGCCTCCCTATGGCCACAGCGCCGTCCCGCTTGACCTGTTCGAGCACGAGCGCCCACAGGTGCTCGCCTTGCCAGTCACCACCCCCTGGGGCTCCTGGTCGGTCGTGGCTCTCATCAACTGGGACGACCACACCTGCGCCACCACCCTGAGCCTGGCACAGCTTGGCCAGCCCGCCGGGTCTTATCACGTCTACAACTACTGGCGGCGGCGCTACCTGGGTGCCGTGTGCGACCAGGTCACCATTGACCCGCACCAGCCGCACGAGACGGTCCTGCTTCTGCTCAAACCAGTCTCCGACGTGCCAGAGGTGCTCGCTTCCACCTTTCACATCCTGCAGGGTGCGGTGGAGATCAAGGGGGTTCGTTCCCTGCCGGACCGTCTGGTGGTGGACATGGAAAAGAGGGGGAAGCAGGCCGGGCGGCTGCTGTTCGCCGTCCCGGCCGCGCAACCGGTGACGACGGTGCTGGACAACGGCCGCCCGCAGCGGCCGCGGCGCGTCGCCGAAGGCATCTGGCAGGCCGGTTTTGTGTTGAAGGATCACACTACGGTGGAGTTGCTGCTCGGGTAGTATCGCGCTTTAATCGAGTCAGCGCGGATCTGGCAGCCTTTCTGTCAACGGATTTCCGAAACGGATTGAACAGACACGTGGCCGCCTGTGCCGTTTCCGTGTAATCCGTTCCCCGAATCCGTTGACAGTAGATCTCACGAGCGCGCGAGACCCACTCCATCGATCACCACGCCGCAGAACGGGCACCTGGACCCTTCCGCCACCAGGTTCTCCACGATGCTGAATCCATAGCGATGGATCA